>Ga0209367_1000798_pt1 | contig 35145 bp, 28 predicted proteins | sample WorMetLIZISLAND2_FD_187412 | JGI IMG/M metagenome (GOLD analysis project Ga0209367, IMG submission 187412) | Marine gutless worms symbiont microbial communities from Max Planck institute for Marine Microbiology, Germany - Olavius geniculatus... ... | reverse complement strand
ATCTGTAAAGGGTCGGTCTCCTCCACCACTAAGCAAGGAGCCATGTCAGATAGTCGGGAACCGGAAGTGACTGGTGCCCCGTCAGCAGATGCACGGAGCGCAGAAGCAGTAGCATAAGCAGTAGCAGGGGCGAGGGGACCGGCGAACTTTACAATTTTATACAGCGTATAAGCCCCTCATTAACAAGCTTTCTCTGATTTAGACCTATTTTGACAACAGTTTAATAACAGCTAAATTTCATATCAGTGCTTTGCGGAGGTGCATGCATCATTGAGGACATTTGCTTCGATTTCTTGTAGGCCTACAACGTGCTGTAGTGTAGACTAGACCTACAGCAAGATAATTTCTATAAGTTGTGACAAATTCACAACGAAGCAAACGGCATGGGGTTAAGTGTGAAACGCTGGCAACAACAGATTATTGGAGTGTGTAGCCCAAGCAGTTAGCTGTCGACACGTACAATGGACAAGGAGCTATAAGCATTTTACAGACCATAGAAAATAGCGTCCACTCTATAGTCTATAGCTTGCCAACAGCCACGTTCATGTTATTGAGTCAAGAACGGTTACCGCCCGCCGCTGCTACACAGCTTTACGTGACAACGTGATATGGCATGATTTACTGTGCCGCATACACGTCATTGATGGGCGTCACGATTCACGAATAGTACCGGGACTGTCGTATACTCTTGTAATTCTCACCACCTTTTAAACCGATCGAGCATGTTAATCGACCGCCCCATATTATGTCATTTCAGCGAATGATTCAGTTAGGCGTAGATGATTTGACACCGCATAATTTTGTTAAAATATGCTACAAAAAGTTTAGCGGATAATAGGCCAAAGTAATTTTGCTAAAGGCGAAATCGCTCCTCGTTTGTATTTGCGAGATCACAGGTGGCAGCACAGGACTGATGTAAAATTCCGACGATAAGTCGAACGGCCACGTATTACGTCGGTACTCACATTAATCGACATATTTTCCTGTTGAAGACTGACCTGGTGGTAACTGTAAACGAGTTAGTCCTCGTGTTGTCAGCAGTAGGCATATCCGCCGGCAAGTCCGTGGAATCATTGTGATGGCCTGCACTGGTCGCTGAGGTACGGGGCAGACGCGTCTCTGCAGTGACGTCCGCCGAGTCCAGTCTGTGAGTCGCCATGACGTTGACGGACGACGGCCGGTCGTCAAACAACTGTTCCAGACGCGACCTTGGCAACGGCCGTTGCTCATCGTTTCTCCGCCGAGCTCCGGCGTCGCTCACCGACTTCTGCACACCCGTCGGACCTTTCAGGATGAAGTTGTCAAACACTCCGACCCCGGCGTAATGCGGCGGTGCTCTCGCCGGCACGTCGTCGCCAAGGTCGTTCGGCGACCGGTTGGAATAGTGGCCCGACGGCGTGTCGACGGACGTCGGCAACGGAGACGGAGATCTGCCGCCACCGGCGAATGTAGAACCGTCGATCTGCGATTGATACAGCGAGACGTCCGGGCGTGGTAGACGCATGTTGGAAGACAACACCGAGTCGGCGTCCGTGACGTCGTGGGAGGTCGGGCGTGGTCGTCGCTCTGATGACGTCAGTTCGCTACCACGCAGCATGTGGTCGATAGACCAGTCGGCAGCACGTCGTGGCTGATCGTGCCGCACTGCAGGGATCGGCTTGGCCATGTCCATTCGACTCCCATACAGACCTTCGTCTTTGCGGAACCCCGTAGTCTTGGGCGCCTGAGATCCAGCCGCCAAGTAGGAGAACGGCAGAGGTGCGTATGTCGACGACATAATTACGATCGTCCAAATACTGGACTGTGCTGAAACGAAACAAAACAATCCAGACATTGCTTTTATTCATTTCTCTTTGATTAATTTAAAATAGGCTACATGTTGTCGTTAATTAACTAGCATATAACTCGCCATTTTTATAAGTGGTTATTTTTTGATTGATTAATTGATTGATTGATTGATTGATTGATTGATATAAGTGTGAGAAGAAGTAAGTAGGCATAATAAGTGATACAAATCCGAACATTTTGCAGACGGGCCAAAATGTCAAGAAATGCCAAAAAGTCGCCTGGTCTACTGTGTTCGTCTCAGATCTGAGTACACTGATACTACAAAACACGTCGGTAATAAAGGCCTGTCATTGTACAGTAACTTTGTTGATGCGATAAGAAAGTAAGCAAATAAGCTATAGGGCGACTCTTGGCAACTGATGAGATCCAGCTGTGATGAGTGATCGAACACGACCTCGAAAATCAGCCTGAGCTTGGTGGCTAGCAGTTTTATATTAGCATTAGTATACGTCATGCATTAGGCTAATTACCGTATGTTATCACAATATATCGTTGCTACCACGTCTATCTAGGCTATTCACGCGCACCTTTAAGCAGCAGGTAACGAACAGCACGACTGTTGAGACGCCAACAAACGTGTGCTGCAGTATCGATTTTTCTGCTTTCTCGCACGCAGTTATGTAGGCCAAACATGCTGAGCAACGTATAGGTTTGTTATGCTTAAACACTTGCTTAGGGCCTACTGCAAACGTATTTTAGAGAAGAGACGCAAACGAAAGGGATAAATTAAGCCAGCCATTGCGACATTAGCCCAAGCACCATTGCACCTCCAGAAAATGGGCATAACAGGGATGCATTTCATTTCGACCTCACCTAGAGGCTGGGAAGACATGATGGTATAACAATATCTTCTCTCGTTCAGGAGTAGGCCTATTTGTACAATATTTTAAACTATGGGCGTGTGAACTATACTTATTTAGTCTTAAGAAACTTGCGTGTGAAAGAGTCTTACCAATGGCGTCGACAAACGAATACGACGTTGCCAAAAAAGTGATCACTCGTTGTTTCTATCGGGCTGCTGCAAGATTGCTGTCACTGACTACTTTCACACTGCTTCCTTTCGCGTCTCGATGACGACGACTGAGTGCGGCGAATCAAAAATAACAGCTAGGCCTACGTATACGCAACGCGCCCCGATTATGTCTGCATGTAGCCTCCAATAGCTCAGCTGACGACACATTCACCGCAAATGCTACGTGTGAGCAATGCAATAACTCTGTCCCGTATCTGTGTGATATGCACTGCGCTGCTGTATAATGACTGCACGCAGCAATCTCCGCTGAAGCGTAACACGCGTTTAAAAGCTATTATAAAATAGGCCTAATGATGCAACGTTTTAATACCATGCCAACGCGGTGCCACCCGAAATGACTCACGCATCGTGTCAATAGCGGTGACAAAAAGTCAGTATAATACCAGTCATGGGAAAGTTTGACAATTTCAACTCTCAGTCTTACTACGCCCAAAGTGAGTAACTTTTCTCGTGTTCCCGAGAAATTTTTATTATCCGATAAAAGGCTTGGGTAATTGGTATTAACCACAACTGTAGGAGTTTGATCATCCATTCTAGACATAGACCCCTAAACAGTCTTTTGGGGTGCTGCTAATTCTCATTTATAAACAAATTATCAAAAACTCATAATATATTTGTAGTAAAAATATTGACAGCTCGATTTACAAATGTGCTTAATGGGCCTGAATGTAGGCCTAAATTTTGGGGTTGGGGTAGGTACGGTATGGTAGGCTACGGTTGGATATATGGCGTTGGTCAGTTTTTATAAGCTGTTAATAGTAACCATGCCGCTAACTGAAGCGATTTGGCCGCAATTCACAATGCACTTATTTGAGGTTGCAGACAGTATAGCCCGTTAATTATGAGGGGAGGAATGGGATCGAATATGGTAGATGATCCGAATCGGTACCACAAAAAAGGTAGCTGTCCGAAAACTACACGGTGGGCCAAAAAACCGGACCTATTTGAGCGTTGATAACTCAGCGATGGTTACTCGTAAAAAGGCGTGTGATATGTCAAAAATTTTAGAATGTTGTAGACAAAAAGGGCCGAATTTGCATAGCAAATCATTTAAATATTCTTTGCCTAATTTGCCTAAATCTTTATTACCCCTGAAATTAGGCAGGCACTCCCACCTGCACTCCCATGTGCCCGAGTTCATTGAACTCAAAAACTCAGTGCCGAAAGTCCAGATTTAAATTCTGTAAATTATTCAGCGTGGGAGCATTGCAACAAATAGCATGGTCACAAAATTTTAGTAACTGATCAGCTAAAACGTGTGCTAATCAAATGCTGGTTTCAGCTGATCCTGAACACATTGACTCCAGCGATCAATCAGCTGCCTAAAAGGACTAATGACGGTTATGAATGCAAAAGCTGGGAAACTGCCTATGTCGAATTTCATCTAAACTCAATGTATGTGTTAACGATTGTTGATATTTCACTGTATGCTGAATGAAAATCAACTTAAATTCATGCGTTACTGCCAGGCCCGTCGAGAGCCACAGCGGGGCCCGCGGGGAAACATTCTCGCGGGGCCCCCAAATATTTTCACTGGGCTCCTCTGGGAAGAAAATTTTCGAATTTTTCTTTTCAAAATGGTACATTCTGACGTACTTTATATTTCTGGCCGACGGTGCCCTCCAAACGTCGCGGGGCCCGGGGTAGCTACCCCCTACCCCATTCGACAGGCCTGGTTACTGCCAACTTAGCATGATTTTAGGTGTGGGACAGATTTTGTTTGTACGTGTGACACATTATGACGTCAGCGTTACATCACGACTAGCAAAGATTATTTAATTAACTGCCGTATTTTGTTTAAATATTTCGAACTAGCATTTCTTCAGCTACAACTGGTAAAAATTTCACGTAAATTGTTCATAATTTGAGTAAATTATGAAAAAACAAAAAGGGGTCCTTTTTATGAAACACCGTGTATAGTGATTGCAATCCCGGGATTGAATTTTCAATCCCGGGATCTGGGATTGAGAAATTTGTAATTCCGGGATCCCGGGATCCCGTTTGGGGATTAGGCTCACAGATTGGTCGTCATTTTAATATTTTTATTGACTTATATTTCATGCATATGATGTAGTATAGGCCGATACAGAAGGTATATCTGAACTGCAGGGAGTGATAATGACTGTCAGAATACATATTACAGTGCACAGCAAAGAGTGGAACTCTGGCGAACATAAATAATTTATTCACCAGCCGGCTAAAAAATTGTATTTCTATCATTTAACACGCGAAAAAGTACGATTTTAACTAATTTTGTAATCCCGTAATCCCGGGATTAGGACGTTGCCAATTGGCGAAAACGGCCGGGATCATTCATGGGATCCCGGAATTCGTCGCTGTTGATATATGGATCTATCTTGTTTTAAATTTCTGTAGTGAGCTCCAAAAATCATGATTTGTATAGCATATGGCCCAGCGGGAAACAACCGTTCAAGATCATAGGTCGATCGGACAGACGGACAGACAGACAGACAACATACGCTGGCGTAACCCGCCTGCGTAATGAACGTAATTAATATAAATATTCTTTGCCTCGCAGTTTGAGCAGCGTTTTGGATGGCCTAACAACCATGAACAAGTTTAGTGCGCCACGGATAAATATATTATAAATGTGCTAATGATAATAATACTTTTAATAGTTTTAATATTTTTAGCTAATAGTTTTAATTTCTGTTTAACGGCACGGCAGGCGGAAAATTCGAAAGAGTTTTGTTTTGTTGTATTGATGCAATATGCTATTAAATTTGTTTTTCGTGCTTCGGCATAGAGTATCTAATTATCCGTGGCGCACTTAACTTGTTCATGGTTGTTAGGCCATTCAAAACGCAGCTTTGGTCGAGTTGGCAGGAAATGGAATAAAGTAAACAATGCGATGGAATAATGTAATAATAATAATATAATAATATCTCGTTTTGCAGTCAAGTTTTGTGTACGTTGTCGTATCCAGGGATTATAGCAGCAATGGCTCGATGGTTTCCAAGTGGCTTATCAGCTATATCTGGTCAGATATCGAACTTTACGAAGGAGGTGCTGGCCGAGGGCATCGAAGAGATTGATGGTATATTTGTCAGACGCATAATATGTAATATATGATGTTTAAACCACGCTACACATAGCATATAATCAAGTCAGACCCATTCAATCAGTTGATTTGACTACAGTAAGTTGTCAGTAATAATTATTGTACGAAAGTTAATTTAAACTTATTTGTGCTTAGGCCTACTCATGCCATCAGTAATACTGGTAGCTTGGGTGAATTTGGTGAAAAATTATCGTCGCTACTGCAAAATACTGCAAAACTTCTACACTCGAATCTCAAGGCTAAATTTAAATATAACCCTATCTCTAACCTTAAACATATCTCTAACCAACTCTAACCCTGACACTAAGGCTGACCCTTTTTTAGCCTGCATAGTAGGCTCTGTTCAGTATAATTAGTAGGTGCAAACTACATTCAGTGATCAATCTGTGTAGACTTGTTTTAACATCTTACGTGCTCGAATTGCACGACAGACGTAGGTGGGTTTATGTGTGAATCACTAAGAAGTTACCGTAGTTCAAGTCTCATGCCAAGAATATGCTAAGTCTGGTTATTGTCATTGTGTTTTGTTTGTGCACAGATCATGCCACGGAACTGCGCAATGCTAAAGCTCGTATCAGAGATTTGGAGGCAGCTGCAGCAGCACAGAGAGCTGAGGTTACCAAATTATGAAAATTTCTGGCAAAAAAATGATGGTTTTCTTTATTTGCTGTATCATCGATGGCTGTTGTTCTCTTTTGGATTATTGTTATGCCCCCTGTGCCATATAATAGTTGTGGCTGTGAATAGTAAGTATTAGTATTTTTTAGAAATAATTTAAACATAAAATGATTTGTTTTTTACGCACCATGGCATGTATTAGCTATGGTAATTCTATCTGTCTCTCTGTCTGTCACAACCCGGTACCGTTTCAAGACCAGGCAAGATAGAGACTGCAGGTTTTCACCACATGATAGCCTAGAGTCTCTAGTATTTCGCGACACAATTTTATGCACCTAGGTCAGACAATCCTCACGAATGAGGGGGTGAAAGAGGGGCACCCCCTCTAAAAAGACATTATTTTACCGGTATTTTACTGGTATTGGCTCGTCTAACGTAAAAATGGTTGCAGATAGGCACAGATATTCTGCTTATCATAACAAGCACTGATGACAGGCTTCTTAGGACTGTCAACATTGATGATCTTGTATGACTTTGAACCCCCCAAAATAAGGAGTTTTAGTGAATTTTTTTGCGATTTCAAGCTGCGATGCACATTTCAAGAGTGAATTGCGCCGAAATGGTCAGAGATAAACCAGGACAACTGCATATGAAATTTTTGCCATTGAATGTAGATTATGGCACCAAGTCCCAACCCCCTATGTTCAAGGATGTCTGCACAAGCGGGTGTTAAATAGGTGTATCCCTTTAAACAAGTGGTTATTTTTCTGCTATTGGCTTGTCTATCATGAAAACGGTTGCAGATAGGCACAAACATGTTGCTTATCATAACAAGCACCAATGATGTGCTTTTTAATGGTATCAACATTGATGACCTTGAATGACCTTGAACCCTAAAATGAAGGTTTTTAGTGATTTTTTGCGATTTTTAGCTGCAAAACAGTGAATTGCGACAAAATGGGTGGAGATAGGCCAAGGTTATTTGCAAACAGGAACTGCTACAGGCTCTGGTGCATTTCATGAGCATTAGCTCAGATTTCTTGTTTGAACACTGGTTGATAAAACATGTCGTTGTCATCACGATGTTCAATTTTTATTACTGTTGTGACTTGTCTACAGGTAACAAAGAATGTAATGTGCATTGCTAATATTACAATGCAAGTAATGTTGATTGGTTGCTGAAATTTCAGTTAGAAATGTAAAAGTAAAGTGCCTGCACAAAATTCCAAATTTATCTCACTTTGCTTATTTCAAATTTATGAATTCGTTATTATCTCATCACATGTACCAAAGCATGACACACAACATGTATACTGTGTTGTATTTAGAGGCATCATGAAATATACATGAATTAATAAATTTTGCACTGTAAAATGCAACATTTTTTTGAGGGGGGCATTGTAAGGTTTTAGTCTGTTGTATGTAATGTGTGTGGTGTGGTCTGTGTGGTTTAGATGGAGCGTCTACATCAGCTGAATGACGAACTCTCAGTGGAGCTCCATTCACATGAGCTCCAGAAAGTCCATTTGTCTGACAAATTTCAGGCTGAATTGGCAAAAAAGGAGGTCAGACGTATATCTGTTGTTTGAAGCTAGAGCAACGTATAATGTAAGACGTGAAGTCTTTCCCATGCCGTAAGACCCATAGGGCAGCACTGATCACAGTTTTCGAAGGCCTCAGCCAGTAACACCAGTATATCTGTTGAACTTGCTGTAGAAAGACATCATCTGATTGGTGCGTGTTGTTGGCTGCTGCAGGAGGAATTGAAGACATTGAGGCAGCAGCAGGCTGACTACATCGATCACGTGCAGCGTTTATCAGCTCACGATGCACATCAAGTCACCCCGGTGTCTAATGCCAGTAGTTCTCATAATGCTGATGGTAAGCTGTTTATCTGTCCATAGATAATTTGTGGTATAGTTCTCTATACTTCTACATCTACAAGAACCAAAGCAAAGTTACAAATTCGCACTTCTGATGCTGAAAGTATTGTGTAATTGTCACAGCATTGGCAACAATTTAAGCCAGTACGATAAGTTTTTGTATCTATATTATAAAGTTTATTTCTTGTGAATTCCCGCAACCTCCATTAGACAGCATTCTGAAATTAATAACTGTTACATATGCACACTTATACTGCAAATTTCTTTTTAGGCTTTGGATCAATATTTTGTATTTTGTGTCTTTTTATCATTTTTTCCTGTTAACTAAGGCTTATATTTTGTGTCCCATTTTTATGTGTTTTTGTGTGCTTTGCCTGGAAAGGCCTTTCTGAAATGACCTATTATGTGTTAAGCAGGATGTTATGTTTTGTGAATGCGTTGTTTGATTGTGGTTCAGTGCATCACCGTGTATAACATTTATTTGCACTTTTTTCCAAGTCCAGTACTGGGTAACTGTTGTGCTGTGGAATGTTTGTATTATCTTCTGAACTACTCACATTCAGGCGACCGCGAGATTCATCAAGAAGACTTTGGTGACATTATATCATCTCAGCAGGAAATTAACCGACTTCGTGCTGACGTTCGACGTCTCACAATTGAGGTGCAGCATTGGCGGCGAGTGGCTTCAGACTTACAGGTTGGCTGCTAATTAGTTTGATCAGCATATCTCTACTCTCAATTGTGTCATTTCAATCCCAGTTGTATATTTTTTTCTCAGTTTGATGTAGTAATAAATTTCTTATATAATGTCATGTTAAGAAACAAAAAAAATCAACATAGAGATAGATGTGAAAGTTCTATGAATGATTGTCAAACCGATAAAAATGACTTTGGATTTATTGCCACTGTGCCAGGTTTCTGATATTTGTAAATTTTCCGAACACTGTTTTCTTTGTGATATGTGAGGTGCAATTTGCTGTTGTTGTGTACTTCAGGCAGGGGCATTGGACAAACCAGGTACAGACAGAGCAAGCAATACAGTATTAGTGGCAGAGCTACAAGCAGAAATACAAGTAAGAGATCATGGTGCATAACAGTGTATGATTAGGCTTTTTTGCAGTTTGTTTTATAGATAATGTTGTTTGGCACATGTACTATGTTACACTGATCCAGACGAACTGAAAATTTTTTTACCATTACATAGTTAATACATGTATGTTCATTCATTAGTGAGCAAAGGAAAGAAATCAGGCTCATTTCTGAAGTTACATGAAATCTGATCGAAACCCTTACGGCATCTGTATGAAGTAGGATAATGGAGTGTTCACCTTATATTTTTCTCTTGTAACCCTACTGTGAAAAAATTAGTGTTTTCTGGCTTCTGTGGTTCGGCTGTAATGCTTACAGTCGTGTATTTTATACGGTGTGTTAATTGTTAGGATTTATTTTTCATTACTTTTTAATTTTTTACAATATTGCTATTTTTACCTAGTCTTTATTGCTAAGCATCCCCATTCGGTAATGCGGGAAATGTTGTAGAAAATGCTGTTGTAATTCTAATCATAATTTGAATGAAGTGAGTGTGGGAACTGGTTGAAAAAATTTGTCAGGAGTTGCGTCGGAGCATGTCGGAGGCAGTAGACCAGCACCAGCGCCAGCTGTCATCACTGCATGATGTGCACAGACAAACCATCGCCTCGCTCAAAACCTCACATTCCAAGTCGGTCGAACAGCTTCACAAGCAGCTCGCTGCATTAAAACTGTCGGCTTCCGGTGACCAAACATCTGGTGAGTCTGATTGGCTTGAGTTTTGCTAACTGTAATCTGTACACTTGTCTTTTGTGTGCATCACAAGAACATTCTGCGTGTTGACTGCAAGATGTTAATTTGTTCCAAGTTTTTGTGTTTACCTATCGTCTAATTACTGAAGATATTTTTTTAAAGGTCACATTTAAAATAGTCTCTTTGATTCTGCATATTTAAAGCTTTGGCCTGTGTTGCTTAGACATTTACTTTTATCACATTTCATTGAAGGAACCTTGAAAATGGAAAGACTAAAACTTCCCAAAACATGCTATTGTAAAATAATATTTTTTTTATTAATAATGCTTAAACGACCTAATTAAATTAGTTTTGGAATAAAATGCTCATTTTTAGATTCTTTGAATGTATGTAAATACATGTAGAATGTTGTTTGAAATGGTTTGTGCACTATTTGAGCAGTTTTGGGAACTTTTTTGTGCTTTGCTGCTGTCATTGGGTTATGTGGACAACTTATAAAAACTTCTGTTCCAGTGAAAGCCAGAAGTTTGGAAGACCTGACTTGACCCAAAATATCAGTCAGTAGAAAAATTGATGGGTTACGGACAACAGTACTAAGACACTAAGACATTATGGTGAGTAGTAGTTTATAGACTGGAGCATTGTAGTCACACACGGGGTTGAATGGCTGTCTTGTCTGTAGAGTCGACAGAGTTGAGTCGACTGCGTGAGCAACTCAGTCAAGCCGAGACCATGCGACTGAAGCTTGAGTACGACTTAGAACACACTCATGCTGCCGACAACAAGAAAACACAGGTCATCGCTGAGCTGACACAGAAACTGAAGAAATATGAGGACGAGAGCAACAAAGTTTGTGTTCTGGTGCTACTTTGTAATAGATTTGTTGTGTAGTAAATATAGGCTGTTGCGTAGATTTTTGTATCGCACAGTCTGTTGGCAAGAATGTCATTTGTAAGTATAATGTTTGTGCAGTATTTGATTTTCTTTGCAATATTTGATTTTCACCAATTTTCAGTTTTATATCTTGTTAATGAGAAGCAGTAGTGATGCTGATCATTGGGTGACTGCTGGAAGGCAGATTCAGCCTGTAAAAAGAACTGCTGCTACGATAATTGGGGGAAAATTTGGTAGTTTTGGAAAATAGCATAGCTCCGAACAGTGAACATGTATGTGAAGCAGCTTCATTGCCATAGTGAACAGACATGTGGTGTTCTTACTGTGTTTGTGTTTGTGTTTGCACTCATGCTTCTTGTTGATGTCAAATGTTATGCTTCTGATGAATTAGAAATAATTGACTGCATATCTTCACGGTCATTGTATTTTTCTGAAATTTGAGTTTATTTTCATGGGCCTAGGTTACCGATGCTTGGCTCCAAGGGGCAAATGCTCTAAACTAATTTGTTTGCGTAATTACTTTTTAAGTATCCTGTGATATGTCAACATTACAGATAGATGGATGTATAGACAGATGGACAACTGTACACTACATGTGTTGCATGGTAAAAACTGAGTTTATGTGTAATATAATACAATATAATATAATATAACTATACGTGCTTGGGCCATGCTGGTGTTGATGGTTTGTTTAGGTGGCCTTGTTACAGAGCCAAGTGGACTCATACAGGCAGGAACTGGAGCAGTTTGAGGCCATCAGATATGACTGGCAGATGGAGAAAGGCTCACTGGAAGAAGTTCTTATGAAATTGAGACTGGAACTGAAGACCAGAGACGAGAAACTAAATGCCACTGACGTCAGAAAGGTGTGTTTTTTGGATGTGCACTCTTTAGATGTTGATGCATAATAGCAGTTCTGTGCTAGTAGTTACTTTGTGATCTGACATCGAAGCTGTCGTGTTATAAAATTATTGGTCTCAGATTCAGTTGTGATTGATATTGTGTGTTTACTATTATAAATAATTTTGTATTTTTACTATAAGTTAATGCCATAATGATTACAGAGTAATTTTTTTAAGAAATCGCAACTATGTAATCTGACAATATGTGTCAGCCTTTCAGATGTTCTATTGTTTTGACTGTTTTTTTTTAACTTTCTAGCTTGCTCATCGGTGACTATGTAATGCTTGGCCAGTCCTGTCTGTGTAGCCTGGGCATTAAATACTATATTAGACATCAGACATTATGCTATTAGTTTATACTTATGAATAGTTTATAACCTTAGGTTAAATAGTTAATGATTTGTTTAGTGCTAGCAAGCAGTTGATATAGTTATTGTTCTAAGTAGTTTGCTGATTTTGTTATTATTTGTAGGATTTATTTTCACCCATCAAATGCAGCTCACCAATGAAGGTATTTCGGTACATCATTTTATTCCGTAAATTGAATGAACTAGTAAATTTCTTTGTGATATTTGCCAGCCCATAATACTGCAGTTATTTTTCACTCAGTGACAATTGCTATCGGATAATTCGGAGAGTAGCATGCTTTAAAACAAACGTTTGCTAAGAAATTATAGTTAGGATGTGTATATAATTTTAAGAACTGTTAGTTTCAGTATTAATTTTGTCAGTAATCGATTAATCCTTCATTACAAAATAAGTTTATATATTTAGACAGATTCGTATTGTTTTTTTTCTGTGAATGATGTCTTTTGCTTATAGTGAACTGACCAATCTAACTGACATAGCTTTGCTGCACGTTGTGAATTATGTACATAAGAATAATAATACTAATGTCAATATTAATGGTGCTGTCATTATTGTGAGAGTTTACCCATTTCATCTGATGAATGTAGCGCAGTGCCATGTGGCAGCCAATTTTTGGACCAAGCCAATCAGCTCGAGCCATAGATCCTACATTCACCGTCACCATTTGTTATTACTCAGCTTGACAGCAGATACTCATTTTACCATCTTACAGAGGGTAGAAGGCTGAGTCAACCTAGGTGGCTGGATACATACTGAGATGGTTTACCTGCCTGCAGACAGTCAGTCATCCAAGTACTAACCCGGCCTGGTGTAGATCAGTTTTGTTTATCAGATACAATGCGTTACTGCTATGCCACATCACCGTATAGTGTGTATACACCGTGGTCAATAAAAAATGTGCCACTTTACTTTTGTCCGTATCTTCATGAATTAATGACCAATTTTCAAAATTTTTTCACTGGCACACTCTGCAGACAATTTGCAATAATGTGATTATTATATATCCCACCACACGGTAAGTGCGTTTCTACGCTAGCTTGTGAAATATAAATGTAAGCAAAAACTAACGATAGTAACAAAAATTTAGGTTAGTGAAAAACGCTTCAGATCAACATTGCGATGAATGATTCATATGACACTAGACTGTGTTATACCCACACAGTCTAGTGTCATACAGACCATTCGCTGCAACATTGCTCTGAAGTTTTTTTTTTCAATTTTACCAAAATGTTTGTTTGTTATTATTGTTATGTGTGCATATTTCATTGATATTTCACAAGGTAGTGTAGAGGCGCATTTACGGTGGAGTGGGATATATAATAATCACATTATCGCAAATTGTCTGCAGAGGGTGCCAGTGAAAGAATTTTGAAAATTGGTCAATAATTGGCGAAGATATGGACAAAAGTAAAGTGGCACTATTTTGGCCCACCCTGTAGTGTACATAGTGGAGAGTACATGTCAGATGCAATGCGATGATTTGTAGGGATCATCACAGCCAGCGGAGGCTGGTAATTCATCACAGGCATCACTAATGGATGGTGATGATGACGATGATGATGATGAGTTTCAATCAGTTGCTGGTCCGGAGGCTGCTGATGTAGAGGTTCCAGCAGTGAAACAAGCCATGGATGAAGAGCTTGCCAGCCAGCTAACAGCACAGACTGTGAGAATGCCATTAACTGATTATGCGACTTTTTGCTAGATTTCTATGATATTTCTTCTTTTTCTATGGTATTGCAGTGTCAATGACTTTCTGGTAGTGTGAGTGGTGACTTAGTGTGAGTGTTAAGTTAGTTTTTGTTTGCATAATGCAGTGTGCATAATGAGCACACTGTATCACTGTTGGCAGACATTTCTATCAGTCACGATGGCCAAAAAGCCAGTTCTGGTAGAATTTTTGATTCAGGATTACGTTCATATACTTCTGTTTGCCAAGGCACATTTCAGCTTATTGATGATCAGTTTTGTATGATATTAATTTATTATGTAGACATAATTTGGAGAGAACATAGAAAAAAGTTGAAAGTATAGTTGTTGAACAACATCAGTTAACGAACAGTTATCATATGCCTCTGCCTCTCGATGCAAGTGATGAATCCACCAATCAACAAAGCAAAAAATAACCATTTACAAACATTAAAAGTGACCAGTGCTTTACAAGATAAAACCTGGGATAAAAGCTAGCATTTCTTTGAATGTTTTAAGTGAACCTTAATTAGTTACAAAGCACTTGATGAAACAGTAATGTACATTTGTGCCGTGTTTTTGTAGAATCGGTTACCTGAAGAACTAGATAATCAGCAGCATGTAGCAGAAAATCTTGAACTACAGTTGCAGGAAGCTTGTGGTGAGTGACTTTCAGTGGAACAGTGCAGTATTACATAGTCTTTGTTTTGTGCAGTTTTCTAGATCATTTTTTGGCATTTTATGCATTTTGTGAAATGTGAGTTAATAACATTCTTGTAATCAGTAAATTGATGTAATACTAGTACAGATTTTGCTTCAGTGTGCTTGGTTTCAACTTCAATTTACTGATGTGATGTCATATTTTCTGGTGCATTTGTTTAGGCATAATTGATGAAATGAAGTTGGAGACGGAAGAGCTGCGCATAGAACTGTCAGACAAGTCATCACAGCTGGATCGTGCAAAAACTGAACTCGGTGAAAAGACGGCAGAGTTGAATAGCTTAAAGTCAGATAATAGTCAACTCGAGGAGCAGCTGAATGCAGGGAATGTGCTGGTGAGGAATCTGGAAGTACAGTTGCATAAGTCCACAGTACTTCTTAACGAGCAGAAAGCAGTTGCAGGTGAAGAACAGCTTCGGCTTGAAAAGGTCGTCAGTGAGCGTAAGGAAAAAGCAGATCGGTTGAGTGCTGAGAATCATGAACTGGAGAAGAGCATAGAGATGCTTGATGCACAGCAGCAGGATGCAGTACAGCAACTGATAGCCTCAAGGGACTCTATTGCTGCTGATAATCATGATCTCACGCTGCGTCTTGCTGCCCAGACTAAGGCTTCAGACACTGACAACAACAGAATAGACCGCAGTGAGGCAGAACCAGCAGAAACTGTTTCGACAGCTAACAGCTGTTTGCTGTCAGAGATTGCTCAGGCTTCTGCTTCGGATGCAATGAATCTTGTTGAAGAAGACGAGTGCGCACAGCTTGAGTGCGATCTGGTGCTGAGCCGAGCTGAAACTGAACAATCGTCAGATGCTGATAGCCAGCTGAAAGCATCCAGAGCAGAGCTGCTGCGTCTGCAGCTGATGATGACAGAGCGTGAGAAATCTTACAACGATCACATTGCACAGCTGTCAGCTGAGCTGAGTTCTTGCCAAGATGCAGAGTGCCGTGACTGCAGCTCAAAGGCTCAGGTAATCGACGAGTTGAATACCGAAACCCGGTTGCTCGAAGATCATCGGCGGCAGCTTCTAAGAGATTTGGACTCTTGTCAAGGCCAGCTTGAAGATGAACAGAGAAGATACAAGGCAGAGGTCAGGCAGCTATCTCAGCAAGTTGAAGAACTCCAGACACAATTATGGCAAGCAAACGAGCAACCTGCCGCAGTTGCCAATTCACTAGATGACGATGCTGCCACTGCACTAAGAACAGAGATGGAGTCATTGAAAGAAAGTCTTGACGAAAAAGAGTCAGTATGTCATTTGTACGAGTTAGAGGTGCAGCGCTTGACTGGAGTTGAAGAGCAGCTTATGAAGGAAGTTGAAAGGCAACAAGAAATTATAAGTAAATTGCCGGAAGACAATGAATTAAAAGAGAAGATGGAAGAGAATTGCAAGTTGAGGCAGGAAGTTGATGAACTGTGTGGGCAGTTGGAGCAGCTGCAGCAAAAACTGGTTGAATCTGTGGAAGTGAATGGTAGTCCGTGTTCTTCCTCACACCGTGATCTTTCTAATGGCAGGAGGCAGACTCTTCCCGAAGTAAATCTAAATACTGCAAATTCTGGTGCGGTGAGCAGTGCTGAGCCACGGAATGGTGATACTAGTCATCAGTTGGACAGCCATGTTATTGACGACTCCAAGGACATCAGTCATCTGCGCTCAACCATCTCTCAGCAGAAGGACATGCTCGATGCACTCAACTCAAAGTATGCATCACTTCGCAGTCTGCTTGAGGATCGCTCACAGGCTGTCCACGGTAGCTCTGTGCTGTCAGATGTTCACCGGCTGGAGTCGGAATTGCGGGAGGTAAGAGCAGATCGTGAGAGACTTCTCATGGTCCTTGGTGAGAAGACTCGCGAGGCAAGTGGCCTGCGTGGTGAAGTACACCGACTCACTAGTGTGGCCGCTGCAAGCCAGGCTGCTCTCACCAAGGCTCAACGTGATACCCAGCTCATTGCTTCTCAGTCGCAGCAGGAAACCAACCAGGACATGAAGAACGAAGCGGTGAAGAAACTTTCACAGATCATTAAAGACAAAGACGTGGAAATTGATGCTCTTCAGCTAAAGAATGCTACTTTGGTTCAGGTATAATTTTACAGATTTTGGAACAAAAATTAGTATAATTTTGTGATAGAAAATTAATTAATAAGTTTATACAAGCCGGTAGGCTTATAGCGATGTCTGTCTGTCATGTAATGACATTGTTTTCTACAGGGTGGTCCATAAAAAACATGGCACTTTACTTTTGTCCATATCTTTGCCAGTTATTGACCGATTTTCACATTTCACAAGGTAGTGTAAAGACGCTATTACAGTGTGGTGGAATGTATAATAACCACGTTATTACAAATTGTATACAGAGTGTGCAGGTGAAAGAATTTTGGAAATCGGTCAATAATTGGCAAAGATATGGGCAAAAGTAAAGTGCTACATTTTTTATGGACCATGCTGTATGTCAAGTCCCGAGCTCACAGCGCTCCGCAGGCAACTTATTTAAGGGGTTTTACTTCTAAGGGATTGAAAGGGAAGGGGAAAAGGGAGAGGAAAGGAGAAAGTGATAGAGGGGACATCATCATCAGCAACAGCAGCAGTGCCGCGTGCCTAGACATACTACAGGCCCTGGACGGACGGACGAAGGGCACTGGTGAGTGGCAGGCGCCTCATCTCTCACTGGGCTACAGGTTGCACCTCAGACCCAACAGAAAAATAGGCGAGTCTAGTCTCAAGACAGACATCGCAACAGTTTCCTAGATTGTCTTGTAGTTATTTTTTAGTACAGTATATTCGTGTCAGATTGCTTTCACTATAACTTTTTTACTCCGCGCACGCTACGTTTCTATGAGATCAGTGTAATATTGATGACCGACAATGTTGTCTGTCGTCGCAACCGACCGACCGACCTCGGTTTTTGACAGAGCCTTCCTGGAAGAACTTCAAATGGTTATATCTCAGCAACCAATCATCCGATCCAATTCCGGTTTGGTTCTAGGGTGGGGTTGTTGCTCTCAGCCAATTTAACAGTGCCATTTATATTTTCGCCTGACTGACCCTGGTTCCCATGGCAACGAAATTTGGGACAAAATGGGCTATAACTCCGCTTTTGTAAGAGATATCTGTGAAATTTTTGCGTCTATAGCGGGGGTTTCAGGATTCTGCCGTCGAACAGTGCAATCCACATTTTTCCTTTATCGACCCCCCTTGCCATGGCATTGAAATTTGGGATAAAATGGGCTATAACTTGGCTTCTGTAAAAAGATATGTTTCAGATCTTTAGTTGCAGTTGTAGCAATAGTACTACTGTAGTAGTACTGTACTACTGTAGTAGTACTACTGCTACAAGTAGTGTCGGCGTTTAGTGTGCATGGAGTATACATTAGATTGGTTACAATCTAAAGTATTTCTTGTGCTTTTTGACATTGCTTATAGTGAACATGAGCACTCATCTTAGTGTCTGCAATATGCTTGCTTTTTACCTACGATGTATGATGCTATATAAGTTCTTTTTTGTTGCTTGCTTCATTGACTGAGTCTGATATTCTTCTAAATGCTGTTTAAGAATACATATTTCTGCCACTGAGCAGAGTTTAGATTTAGTTTGGCTTGTGAGCTTGAATTTTCATCGGTTGATTGCTTGGTTGCTGTTGTCTGTAATTTGGTAGTTCTGTTCGATGGTATGGTAAATGCTCACAATTTTCGTTTTGATTCTTAAATTCATTTGCATAGTTTAAACGTGTAATGTACTTTTTATTATTTTAGGCTGTGAATCGATTTTGCTTTTCTTTGCAGTGCATAGCGGTAAGTTGTAATTTTGTGCCCAGGTGGTCCAGGACTCGGCGCCTGATGGTGCCAAGCTGGTAGCAGTCTGCGCTGAGAGTGACAGTCTGAAGAGTCAGCTGCAGATGTATCAGCATGATCGTGAACAGTTGATCAGTGCACTGACAGCGAAGCACCAGGAGAGTGTCGGTTTCTACGAAGAAGCACGGCATCTGTCGGCCCAGGTCGCTCAGCTAAGGAATGATGCAGAGCGACTTACTCGTGAGTGTGACTCGCACTTGCAGCAGTATGAAGAGAAGCAGCAGGCACTGTTTGCAGCGCTTGGTGAGGTTGCGGCTTTGCGTCAGCGCCGATCTGAACTTGAGGGCCAGTTGTCTGCTGCTACCAGGTTATCCGTCAAAGCATCCAGTTCTGATGTTCAGTCGCTCACCGATAGAGACAGTAACACCACCACTGGTGCAAGTTCTGCCATGATCAACGATCTTCAGCTGGAAATCCAGCGATGTCGTGACTTGCTTGCGGAGAAAGATTTAGCTCTTCAGAAGCGGGAACGTTGCATCAGTGACTTGGAGACGTCAGTGAAATCAGTCGGAGAGGAGCTCGAAATGGAACGGCAGAAATGCTGCGACGTTGCTACGAGACTGCGGAGCTCAGAAGAACTGCTGTCGTCTCGCACTACAGAGCTTCTAGCGCTGAAGAAGCAGTGCGACTCTTTGACGTTTCAGTTACAGAACTCCAGTACTCATCAGTCGGAACTCATCTCCGAGCGGGACTCACTTCTCCAGCGGTCAAAATCACTCTCGACGGAGCTGCAGACACTGCAGGCTGCACACAGTGAGCTAACAGCGACTGTCGGTAGCCGTGAGTTTGAACTGAACGCATTTCGTGAACAAGTTGCATCAATGCAGAGGCTGATGGAGTCTGGTCAGGCAATTGGCAGTGAAGCTGAGCGGCATGGAGAAGAGCTGAAGATGTTAAGGGATCAGCTGGAAACAGTTCGGCAACAGGCAATGTCACTCCAGCACGAACGTGACCAAGCTTGTCTTGCATTACAGCAGCAGCAGGCTGAATCAACCCAGCTGAGAAGTGAGGTGAGTTGGCCAGTGCTGCCTAACATATTGTTATGTTGTCCATCTGTTCATGTGTCTGTTTTCTGGGATGTTGTTTCTGCATTGATGGGTTATTGCAGAGCTTCTCAAATGGCTAGGTCACAGCATGTCCAAACCATCTATCAAGTATCACTCTGCATGTTTGCAAATAAGAAGTTAATTTATGGAGTGCACAATGTCAAACCCTGGTAAATTATGTTTCTCTGATATTAATTAAATTAATTGATATAATGCATTAATTGATTTATTTCACTAAGGTAGAGAAGATACAAAATGCTTACCTCTGCAGAGCTGATCTAAATTGGGATGTTTGGGGTAAGTAGTAGTAGTAATCATTTGAACTAACTTGTCTTGCATCTTGAGTTTTTCAGCATTTGAGGAAATTTTTCATTCGTATTTTTGATCTTAGTTTAAATGCCTTCAGGATAATGGGTTAAGGCTGAACTGTAACAGTATATTTGTGAGATTGTAGCCCACAGATAAGAGAAATGAATGAAACTAGTCAGCGTAACTGATGAATAACAAAAGTAATATAACTGCACAAAGCAGACGATGATGTTTTTGTACGGTCTGTCTGTCTGTCAAAGTGTGTGCATGTGTGTCTTGTTTATGTTTTTTGCGGAAATATTTTATCATTAAAGGTTGATGTGTTACGCTTGTGTGTTACATTTTGTCAGATTATGAGATTCAATGAGAAAGAGCAACGGTTGGTGAAGGAATGCGATCGTCTTCGCGGTCATCTTGTCCAGATTGAAGATAGCTACACTCGGGAGGCTCTGGAGGCTGAAGATCGTGAAAAGCAGCTCAGAAATAAGCTTGCTGCTGTTGAAGAGAAGATGCTAACGTCTTCATCAGCAATGCAGACTGCAAAGTCAGTTGATGTTATTAGATTTATCAGTAAATATAAATAAAGTTTTGCTTCAGCATTCCAAGTTGGCCAGTGTGTACGTGTCTTGTTAGTCCATATATTTTTGACAGCAGTTTGTGTCTGGTGGTTTGTGTTTGTGGTTAAGATGTGTTTAATTCAAACTGTCAGAATAGAATTTTTTCACAGTTTTAGCCAGTATGCATGATACACGTAATCAGTTTCAGTGCCAGCTATGACACACTCTGGCCTTCAAGGTCGTTTAAGATTTTTCTGTCAGCCAGTTAATTTTCATTTATAATCTATACTGGCTGTGATAACATGCAGCAGAGTAAGTATTTGTTGTTAGCGTGTGTTGGCATGAGGTTGTTGGCACGTGGCTGTTTTACGTGTTTGGCTGTTGGCAGGTTAGATTCAGCTAAGCAGCTGGAGAGTCTCCAGCTTCAGTTGCATGTGATAGCCGAACAGCGTGACAACGCATTGCTCCAGTTGTCATCAGCACAGGAGACCATATCCAGCTATGCCTTGTCTTTGTCTAACCTGCAGATGGTTCTGGAACAGTTTCAAGCTGGTGAGATAGCTGATCTTGTATACTCTGCTCAATGTAGGCTGCTGCGCAGGAAAATTCTGTTTGTTATTTCTACCATGTTATCATTAACTGTCACTGTAGCGGGAATTATAGGCTTTTGACAAGTTCCTCAAAGTAGTTTTTGCATAATCATCTCATCCATATAGGATTAATATCAACGAGTTTAATTTCAAATTTACCATACTTATGATTAATGTTGCATACTCATTTTTTTATGCAATAGTAACATTCCTACTTTTTGTATTATTCAGTATTATAGTGATGAATGAAAACATTCATGCTGCGTGGTGCGTTTTGTGGACAGAGCGGCAGGAGCAGCAATCGTTGGAGATTGAGAGATACAAACGGGATTGGCAACATGAGCGTGATGAGTCGGATCAGCTTCGTCAGCAGCTGCAGCAGCTACAAGTTAGTTGTTGCTTGCTGCATGTTGTTTATTAGCAAAGTCTTTTGTACAGTTTCCGAATAACACAGATCATTGTTTTGCTGGTTTGTGTGCCTGGAGTTTTTATTTTAGGACAGGCCGGTCACCAACAGAGAACTCACTGGGATTGCTGCAATTGGTCTTTCACTGGCTGGAAATCGTTACTGTTGCCCAACATTGTCAAAACGCTGAAGGGAAACGTATCTGATTGGCGACAGTAGTGAAAATGCAGCTACACGTCTGTGGCATCATACAGTCTTCATATTCATTCCTGTCTGAGGAATGAACTGTGTAGCTTCGACCTAACAAATTGTAAAATGTGAATTGATGTAATAGCCTGTGAATTTTGTGAGATTTTTCAAGAAAATTCCTAATAGTTTTGTTCACATTGTTAACAAACTGACAACAGTTGTTGCCTTTGTCTTTTTGAGTAGCATTGACCTTCAGATTTGTAGCTCTCGTGCAGTGCTGGCTAACGTGTGTTTGTAGGTGGAACTTGCTGATGCTGGCACAGCATTAGACGCAGCACATCGTTTGAGTGAACAGCTGGATCGTAAAGAAGCAATGATAGCGGCTCTGAGGGATGAAGGTAGTCAGTGCAAACTGTCTCTCATCTCATTACTTGGCTATGGTCATGACTGGAGGATAAGAGGGAAGATTATTAGAACTGCCATTACTGATACATATGCACACTTATGGTGAGTTCTAACAATTTTGGGTTTAGGTCATTTTTGATGTTTTGTGTTCAGTATCAGGTTTTTCTGTAAAGGTTAAACTTTCTGTTCCATTATTATGTATGCGTGCAATGCCTGGAAAGGCCGTTCCCGAAATTACCTATAGGCCTACTGGTGTTTGTGTGTTGGGTGGGACGTTAAACCCTACTCACTCACTTGTTCACTTGGCCATGGTCATGTGTGAAATAATAATGTTGCACAGATATTGCTAATTTTCTTTTAGCAGAATTGCACAAGTTGAACAGGGTTCCTACAGGTCAGAGAAAACTGGAAAATGTCAGGGAATTTGTGTTGTCAGGGAAATGTCAGGGAAAAATATTATTTTTGAAAAGTCAGGGAAAATGATCTTGGATCATACAGACTGCAGATAACTGTGATTTTTTGCATCTCCAAGTATTAAAAAGCAAGAAAAAATTTCTGAATTTCAGAAGCAATTTCTGGCTTCCATTGAACGTCCAAAAACTAGATGTGTTTCAGCTTCAGGGGGGCTTTGCCCTCCCCCCTGACGCCCTAACCAGGACCTCTGTTGTTTGCATATTGCTCTATTAATACCATTTCATTACTTAATTACCATTTATGACATTTGTGCAATAGGGTTGTTGTTTCGATAATGTCAGTGAAATCGTCATTCCATGACGGGAAAAGTCGGGGAATTTTGCTACAGAAAACCTGTAGGAACCCTGGTTGAAGACATGTTGTTTTTTTGTTATGTGTAAAGTAAAGGCCAAAAAGGAACTTCTTCATTTAGTAGGTTTTTGGTTCAAAGGTCAACGATTAAGGTCATTAGGCAGAGCGCACAATTACAGAGTGCATCGACGTGTGTCTAGTTCTAACTGGCTTGCTTCAGATATCTTTTAACGTTTTTATGGTTTAAGTTAGGACTGCAACTGATTACAATTTTTAAAAATCTGTTCATCTCCAAAAAGTCATGGAAATTAATGGATTAATTTTTGTAGTCAATCAGAAGACTGGAAAGTGCAGACTTCATCTACTGGTTGCTGTCATCTTTCTTGAACTGAAGCAAACGTGATGATGATAATGCAGTATACAGCTCTGTAGTCAAAACTGACAAGTTGCAGACTGTTAAACTAACATTATGCAAGTACAAGTCTTGATTTTATGTGCAGAATTGTGACGTTAGTGATGTTTTCGTCCAAAGTTTTAATCAAATTTTAATTGATTAAAAAATATTAATTGATTGACTTTTTGTAACAGTCAATCAATTAATTAATTGTTATTTCCCAGAGCCTTACTCTAGGTTGACAGGTGCCATATCTTATTCTGTGTCTATGTGTGTGGCTGATTTTAACGCATTGTAGTTCACCTGCGAGAGGCGGAGCTTGCAAAGGCAGAGGAACAACTGAACAAGATGACCTCCAGCACTGATGCAAAAATTGACAAGTAATTATTATACTTTCTAACTTAGTTTCTGCTGGGTTTTTATGCATATAATTTGTCTTTCTGCATAAATTGCCATTATTATTACCTTTTTGGCCTCCTAGTCTGTTAAATGGTAATGGTTGCCAATGTAAAACGGCTCAATTATAGCACAAGCGAATATTTGTTGTACTCTGCAAGCAAAATGTGAATTTATATTATATAGCACTTTGTGTTATGAAACCTCTTGATTCTCTGGTCACACGCTACAAGGCTATGCAGAATTGTCTGAGGGAACCATTTAAATTATCTGAATTATTGTCAGTGTAGTTGAGAAGCTGGTGCATCTCATTGGAGTTTTTGAGATTTTTGTGTTGATTATTGCAGTTTGTAGTAGCATGTTTCCTGATGTTCTTTTTGTGTTTCGGTGATTGTTTTTTTTCATGGCCTGCCTCGATCACATGAGATCGGATGCGTGTTTCAGAATCATCATAAAGAATCTGTTGCTCGGCTACTTTCATACGCCGCCATCCAAGCGCCATGAAGCACTGCAGGTCATTGGCCAGGTGCTCAGCTACAGCCGCGATGAAATGAAAGAGGTCAGACTGACACTTTTCCTTTTCTGTCCATCGTGAACGTTTTTGTCTGTCCAATGCAATGCAATAGCATTGGACAGAGTATAAGATCACCCGAGCGTCCGTGCGTCCAACTTTTCTTACGCTATCTTCCTTCCACCTTCCCTTTCCCCTTCCCCATTTTTCTATCTAATCCCCTTTCCCTTCTCTTCCCTTTCTCTTTCCTATTTTCTTCCCCCTTTTCCTTTCCCTTCCCCTGTCTCCATCCCTTTCCCTTTTCTGTTTTTCCTTCCTCTTTCCCTTCTTCTTCCCCTTTCCCTTATGCTTCCCGTTCCCTTTACCTTCCCTTCTCTCTTCCCCTTTCCACTGCCCTTCCCTTCCCCCTTCCTTTCCCCTTCTCCTTTCCCTTCCTTTTCCACCTTCCCTTTTCCTTCTATTCCCCTCTCCCTTCCTCTTTTTCTTTCCCATCTTTTTCTTTCTGTGTCCACGTCCATGCATCCAACATTTGAGGCTTCATATCTCCATAACGTTGGAAGATAGACGCATGGTTACAATGGACCACCCACAGGAAGTCGCCCACCACGAGTCGAATGGTCACGTGACCGATGAAGTCACGTGACCCCAAGATATCAAGGTCGTGACCCCGTTATTTTCAAGGCATCAATTAAACTTTTTTTTAATTTTTACCACTGGCCAACACACCTCACTCATTTAATTTATGCGGACTTTACTGTTAGCTATTGAGATGCGTTGGACAGACTCTGTGTTTGTTTGAACAGTATCTTGTTTAGTTTACAGTCGTTACAAGTTCTAGAGGTTTGTAAATCTTTGCCTGAATGCTTTGATGCATCGTCGGATCTGCAAAAATTCTTTTTCCAACAACTCTTCACAGCCGAATACCTCAAACTATCTCCAGATAAGTAGTCGAGTTGAACAAAAATGAAAGTAGTGGTAGTAGGTGCTAGATGTCCGTGTTGGTTACAAAATAGGACAAAAAACTACTGCTTTGAGGCCGTTGGTTGGGCATTGGACAAGACATTCTGTGTACTGGTAGTCTGGTCCAAAAAGTGGTGCCTGTGGATGCTGTTGAGTGTATACAGTAGGATTGTTAGACAAAGCTAAGGACACTGCAAATGTAGATTTCAGCACTTGACTAGTTTCAGGTGTTTCATTCAGTGTGTCGATTTCTCAGATGTTTTTTCTTAAATGTAAATGTTTTTGTTGCTGTTATTATGCACTTTTTGTCTTCTCATGCTGGTACAGTATGCTCAGTTACATCTTAGAATTTGTTCTAATGCTGTTCTGGTGAGCCTGGCACGTTTTGCTCACTGGGAGTTTTATTGCTACAAACTTGTGTTCATGAATTGCATTGAACAAATAGATTGACACCAAAGAATGATTGATGACTATGTTGTTCAGATTACGACATTAAATAAACATTCCGAAGGTGGTTGGCTTGGTGGTCTATTCCGCAAGAAGTCCAGCACCACGCAGTCCGCAGCGTCAGTTGCGGGAAACCCTTATCGTGTATGTCAACATTTGTCATGGTGTATAATTTGCAAATGACCTGACCTGTGGTTTACATCTGCAGAGCCATTCGGTGGCATATTTAATGGGCGGCAGGCAACATGCGGTGGCCCCCCTCAGCGCTGACACATTGCACAGTTTTGCTTGCTGATTGCTGAAATATTAAAAATTTATGTAGGCTTTGGCTTTCTGGACGACCTTTCCCAGACCTCCAGCCACCATTCTTTTAATTCTGAATTCACCGGTGGATCCATTCATTCAATGATTGTGCCACTGTGAATAATCAAACTAGTTATATATATATATATATATATGGAGCAGTGTCATTAATTTCAAACTGGTTGTTGCAACTGTTATCTTAAGTCATCTTTGCCACCAGTGCTAGGTCACTGTTGCTCGAGTTATGAGAAGTGCATCTAGTCTGTAAAAGTTCCGCCTCAACAGTTTACGTTTGGTGACCAGCCTAACCTGGAACAACCAGAAAATGGTAGAAAAATAGCCTGGTTGAACATTGGGCGAGTACATAGTTTTTTGATGGCACATCAGCACAAAATAAGCCATTTGGTACCACGAGTGATTAATAGCATTTCGTTTGTGTGTGAATAAGAAATGATCAAAAAATCGGTAAGATCAAAGCTAGTAAACTAAAATTTAAAAAATAACGTTCTGTATGATGGTAGAAGTTTATGTCTAATAAAGTGATGATTTGAACATTTTTAACAAGTTTTCAAGCATATCTTTGGCTTGGTGCACTAAAACACTGAACACTGGTCGCTGAAACAAAAGCGGAACTTGTGTGAATCTGTTGGGTGTGATTTTCAGTCATTCTCAGAGCTGTTTGTAAATTTTCTGGAGCGCGAGTCCACACCGCAGCCTTCGCCAGCTCGTCTGCCGGCTGAGCGCATGGTCCAAGAGCAGCAGCTGAAGCAGCAGCAGCAGCGACGTGCAACCCCAACTTTCAACCCATTCTCAACGTCCATCTTGAATCCCGCTCCAGCGTTAACTTCTGTCTTCCCGGTCACGGACTTTGCTGTGGCCGATGCTCGTTCCGACCCGTTCCACCCACTGATGCGGCCGATATCTCCAGCCCACGTGCCAATACTAGCACCAGCTTCGGACCGAAGTACTGACACACCGCCCGTTGTCAGTGGTAGAGATAGCGCTAACAGCTCAGGTCGATCGACTCCCTCGGCACCGAGTGCCATCATCCGCGATCTGCTACAGCAGCAGTGATAATAATCAACACTGCTCGTACCTAATTAGTGTGATCTTTGTAACTAATTTTGTACTCTTAGTAACCTGCAGATCGTTGTGAGTCTGTCTGTGCCATGGCAGTAACACACCAATGCATGTTCGTTACAGTTATGGAGTCACTAGCGGTTTTTATAATGAATTTTTTTCTTGACCAGTACTGTAGCTATGCAGTGGTTTGTGTGAAATATGGATTTATCTCTTACTTAAACTGGCTTTTGTTCTATATCATTCCATATGCTGCTACTATTTATTGTTAATGTGACAAATTCCAGTGCAGATATTCAGCTGTGCTATCCACATATTGTTTTGGAGCATTCACTGTGTAAAATAATTATTGTTTGTGCAGTTTTTGAATGCTGTTAACATATTTTGCCATATCCGGGACATTGCTAATTATAATCCTGTATTTGTTTAATAATAGTTTGATAAACTTCGGTTATACCATCTAAGTCAAGTTGGATTGGATCTGGCAAGTCACAGTGGCAATGCTATGGTACTGGACTATTTTGCGACACAAAAGGAAGGTAATCTAAGTTGACTTTATCCTATTTTACTTGCCAGTTCTCTTTCCGCTGCCAAAACAAAAAAAAACTACAGTAACAACTACTAATGCAGAAACGTCGTCCAGTGACGTCATTTCTCGTATACGTGTGTATGTAAAACTGTTGGTTCAGCACTAAATGAGGACTTTATAACTCATTCGAATAGTCTCTAGAACCATTGAACTGAAATCAGCCAGTCATACAAATGCTTATAACTGTTGTTATTGCTGTATGTCGGGAGTTCAGATCATTATAAATCGCACAGTATAGATATGCTCCATTGTATGCTGGTCGTTATGCTAGTCTCGGTGCTGGGTTAGCTTTGCCATCAACTAATTTTGTACGTGCACTTGAAGGTTTTTTTCTCGGAATCGCTATGGTGCAAATGGGGATTTGGCCAATAGCTGAACAATTCTCCATAGCAAAGTCTATGGTCTGTCGTCTGTCTTGTCACACTCATGCACCATGCTTAATTGTTTGATGGATGTATATTCCATTTAGCATGTAGACTTGTAGGGGCCAATGACAGTGTGTGAGATAGGGGTCCTGGCCCCCAGGTGAAGGGGTGGTTTGGGGATCTATCCCCAACGAAAACGTGCAATTGCAAATTGTTCTATCCACTGGCAGAAGCACAAAAATAACGACATTTTTCGTGCCATGTGATTAGCTGGATTTTTTTACCAGCAAGCATAAGCTACAAGACGCAGTGGCGTTCATAGATTGTAGGCCTCTACAATCATATGATTGTTATCGGCGATATCAGAGTATGTTATCAGAGTATGCAACTTATTTTTGTGCTATACGCTGCAAATAATGTGTATAGATGCACAGCATGTCATTTAAGATGCAATTTGTATAATATGTAATAAAGTGTTACAAAAGGTGGAGGTGTTTGCTCGACGATGTTCATTATAGGAATTTGTAGTTTGTTTCTAAATAAATAAATGCATTTACTAAACGATATATTGTTACCGTTTGTATTTTACCTAAGGCATAGAACCACTGTCACTGGCTGTCATGATATGCAGCAGTATGAACATTGTGGTAACTTCTACTACTATTATTATGCTATTAATGCTATATTGATAAGCTATAGGCCTAAATGGCATCATCAGTCAGAATTTGTCACTGAAAATGTTGAAATCCATTAGATGGTGACTAACAGAAAGATTTTCTGATTTCGTATGATTGTTTGGTTTGTTTTCTATTTCAGTGTGATAGGCCTTGTTTTGATCTTTAGCAGAAATATGGTAATGGGAGAAAATGTGAATTGTAAATGCCGAGGCATAATCGGAAACTCGTCTGTTTCTAGCTATTTATGTACAGTATCCAGTCATATATCATCGACAACGGTAAAATATAAAGGTGTTGCTACTTACGTACGTTGCTACATTATACGTACGTTGCTACATTATATTTCACATATCAGACTAGCAGTAGTAGAAATAGCGTGCAGTGATTTAGGCCTACTGAACAAATTTTCCTGCTGGGGGAGCATGTGAAGACGTGAGGCTATGTAGTAGTAAGCAATGGCAGTGAAACGTTGGCAGTCGATGAAAGTTCATTAAGGCACGTCTAAGTTTCATCTGGTAGTGCGTGCATGCAGTGCGAATACAGAGTGTACGGCGCGATCTACGGTTGTTCCAGAACTTCGACGTGATCGACCCGACCTGAATAATTATTATATGCCTACATATTCTGGCGAAGTAAGCACCTCACGAAGACTGCTCGAGTCACACAGCAATAAACCCTTATACGTGATTCGGTCAGAATTAGCAACAAATACACGACGACGTCGGCGTAACGCTGAGACAAGGCCTGATTTCTGATTTCACAAAACGACCAAACGGCAAATTACGGTTTCTGCATTTCACAGTATGAAGGCGAAGTGGGCAAAACTGTAGTCATTTACGTCAAGTTTCATCGAGATTTTGCGTGCCAAAAATTATTAAAATCGGCCAATGTTTACGGAACTATTCGAAAAGTAAGTGGCTCGATTTTTTGAGACTTGGTGTACGTAGCGGATTAAGTTCAGAAGTTCAGAAAACTTCTACCGCGGGCTCTTGCCAGCACTTTTCGCCGACTGTAAGCAAATACGGACGGCGACTGCAATCTACGAGTTGGCGTTTTAGTTAATTGGGACGTCGACGTTTAGCGGCCTACTTATAGAGCTTACACCACGCTTAGCTCGCACAGGTGCTGTTTTCACAACTTTCGGCCGCAGTCGTGCGTCATAAAGCAAACGACGGTGTAGTCTGTGCTATCTGAGCGTGGTTTAAGTACGGAACGGCGCACTGTCTGGAGTGGTATCAGTTCGTACTGCGTACTCGCTTACCCACTCCAGGCGCAGTGCGGTATCTAGTACCGGTACACGCAGAACGCGTCGCCAGCCAACACGCGTTCGATCGTCGCGCGCGCACCTGTCAGCATAAAGTCAATCAGTACAGCATAGATTCGGCGGCAGACAGACAAATAGTGCTCGTCGGTCCGTGACGTCGTGTGTGGCTCACTCACGGCAGCAGGCCGGACGCGTAACACGACCGACAGCAGAAGATGCTGAAGTAAGGATGGCGACAATATCGACCCTCGACGATAAGCGCGCAGTTGGCGTACCACGGCTTGTCCACGCACCTGCTCGGCATTGTCACCACTGCAAACACGCGCACACCCTAGCCGTCGCCACCTATAAGCTTGTTTTAATCTAGCCAGCATATTGCCTTGAATTATGCAAAATAATCGCAGCATTTACCGCGATCACCAAGTCATCACGAGACGAGCACGTTTCAGCATATGTATAAACTCATCGAATGGTAAAGCAGAATCTTGGCAAAAAGATGCGATGATTTACTAACTTTGTACTCAGGCTTACCAGCAGCTTTTATAAATGCGATGCATTATTTTATGCTTTCAATGTCTTAGTTTTTTGCTGTTAACAGTTGATGTCGTCGGTCTCAGTTTTTGGTCGTAGTTTTAAATTTTGATCATGACCACATCACGCATGTACAATAACTATCAATGGATGAACCTTAGCCTGTAATCCGTGGAACCTTCGGTTACAGCGCTCCCAAAGCAGCCTACGGAGAGAAAAAAAGGGCGGAAGGGAAGAAGTGGAATGGAAAAGAGATAGAAATGGGCGGGAGAAAAACACGCGAGAGAAGTAAGGTGGAAAGCTGATTAGACCAATCCCATAGCACAGTGGGTGATATGTACATTTAATTAATCTACCAGGTGTAGAGAACTGCTGACTAAATAAAAAGTTGGCACCGTTCTTTCATGATTACACTACATTACACTTAGCACGGACTGGCAGGATGGTACGTCGCAAGGTTTACTCACACTGAATGTTGAGCGTCACTGCCTCTGACTGAACCTGTTCGTCCCCGCGTACAGCCGCGCACGTATACTCCCCGGCGTCCTCTCCGATAACTTTTTCGATGTTGAGCCGAGGTCCATCGAACGTGTTACGATCTTCGTCGTTGTCTGACTCAATGACGACGCCGTCCTTCTGCCACTCAATGCTGATGTCTTCTCCATCGAGATCGTCGGTGACGCGACACGTCAGACTGGCGTCCGTGCCAACTGTCAGGTTGTTGCGATCTATTATGACCGTCGTACGCAGGCGACCTGTATCCACACGCCATTCACACATAACAACATAACGCCACCAACATAACAAAACTCAACCCACTGCAACAACGAACAAGAAAAGCCCAGCTAACGCAAAGGGGAACGCGCGACAGCGATGCGTGTGTGAAGGCCCGATGCGAACGAAATCTAAGTTCACAACGATGTTTCATTTAGACTCGACGGCGGATGACGCCTAGCGCCATCGAGTGCATGAATTTCACTATTGGCTGAAAATCGCAAATTTTTCCCACCCCTCTTATTTAGCGCCCTCGATCCGGGTGACCCCTTTTGAATTTATAGAAAAACTTCACTTATCCTGAAACTCGAGTCTTCCAGGTAGCCGACGGTGAAGATTTGGTGATCCTATAGCTTGCACCGTTTTGGACTGATCCAATCGTATGACAGGCGGACAGACAGACAGACATACGGACGGACGGACGGACAGAATTGCGATGGCTAAGACGCGCTACAGCAGTAGCTGCTGTCGCGCGTAAAAACGACAAGGCCCAGTCAGCTGCATCGCTGCACAACGCTACACGTACGCCGATTCTCCCGCAGATTGCAATTATTGTATCTGCATTTGAGGAAGAAATCAACGGTACAGTAACTAGTCACCAAGTAGTTTTAATAAGTTACAAAAATTAGTCGAAACACGGCCTATATCGACGGAACGGGGTGAGAATTGAGTAGTATAGTTCGGATGGTGGCAGATTTTTTTCAAACAGTTCGTCCACAATAAAACGCCAACAACGACAGACTGTGACTGGGTGCTAACTTCAAGCCGTGGTAACTAACAGCTAATATTAACTGAAAAACCGTAATTCAAGCAGGACAGACCGGCTTGGTGTAAGACGAAAGTTCGTCGTGCAGTGACGGCGCCAGTCGCTGCGTCGAGAACGCGGCATTCATAGCGTCCAGCGTGACGCCGCTCAACGTTCCTCACTGTGAGCACAGCGCCGCTCTCAGACATAGAGTACTCGTCGCTGTGACGCAGCTGCCGTCGACCCTTTCTCCACGTCACCGAGTCACTCGGTCGTACTGAGTCCGAGCAGTCCAACTCCGCGCTGGAGAAACCATTAAACTCGGCGCTGACGTAGCGTGGCGTATCATCACCGTCTACAGCAACACGCCAGCCAGTGACGACGACAATAGCAACAATAACTGACAGCCTGAAACAACATCAACATATCAGAAATCAGCAACTAGGCCACGATCAATGCTTGCTTTAAGTAAGTAAGTAAGTAAGTAAATGATTTATAAAGCGCCAAAGTCTCAGAAAGAATCAAGGCTTTTTGCTTGTTGTAGCTGCGAGACTTGCAAGCTGAATGTTGCATGTGTTATGACAGTGATGTAATAGAGGTTTTTTGAAACGGCCAGTCATGAGACTCATCCCTAAAATATTTTGAAAAAAAATTACGGAAAACTGGCGTGCGCTATAAGCTTTTCGCTGACATCTCACTCTTAAAATAACTGCACGTCATCCGGCATCCGCTCTTTGAACACTAACGAGTTAATCTAATACACAGCCGCTCAATTCAACACTACACTGATACGTTTCTGCTACAGCGTACAAGTAAGCTTACAGCAACATGAGATAATAACACGGAAGAAAAGCTGACCTATTGGAGGCATAGTCTGATCAGGTCTCTCTGTCGGTTCATGCGGTTGTCGCGTTGTAGGTGCTCTCATACACTGCGACTCACAATCTTCAGCCGACTCAAACCTGTTGTCGTTACCTTCACAGCCGCCGTAATAGAACGCCTCACACTGACCCGATGAACTCAGGTATGAGTAGCGTAGAACGTAGTCGTAACAAGATCCCGCCTCCTTCGCCGGCTGAGAACACTTGTCTACGGCGTAAATGTCAAAATAGTCATTATTTTGCAAAAATATAGCTTCCACTTTTTACCAAACTAGTATAGATTTTGAAGTAAAATGTTGCCGTTGCCGTTTATCTATCGTAAATAAGTCTAGTCTCGCAAAGCCACTAAACAGCATTAGGCCTAAACAAGCTTATGGAAGCTGATAATTTTTGACATACCGATAATAGACTGTTTCCCTAGATCTGGGATAATGATCACACGAATAACCGGCATTGTCCGAATCTGCTTGCACGCGGTTTCACCAGTAACTTTCACGCCTAATTTTTTTTCTTGTGTCGATTCATGCCTATTCGTCAGTTATCTACGTACCACATTCAAAGTCTTCGCCGTGGCACGCAAAATACGCACCACATTCGCGGTCACACGCTCTGCACGCGATATCTGACACTGAAGGCTAAAAGTGACACTCCATTTTCTGCGTACTTGTAAAAAACGACAAAAATTTTGTAATAGCTGTATTTTTCAAGCAACGAAAATATTTCGAAAACATTTTCAAGTACTATTCAAAGATCTTTGCTGTATATTTTAAAATACTGGTAAAGAAAACTCTTTACCGCTTGTATAGAAATAGCACTTCACTCAAAATTATCTTGTACATTATATGCACAGACTCATGCACTGTCATGTAAACCGTGTAAAGACATTTTTACCCGTAATTTATATCGTGATAAAAATGGCAATTAACATAATTCTAACGTGTTTGCAAAAATATTAAACAAAATAAAGCGTACGTTCTCGTCATAAAAACCTGTGTCGTGAGGTGAGCGCGGTGTAGTGACGTCAACAGGTGGTCTATCTGTCTGAGGTCTACGTGTTGTCAGCGCTCTCATACACTCCGACTCACAATCTTCAGCCGACTCAAACCTGTTGTCGTTACCTTCACAGCCGCCGTAATAGAACGCCTCACACTGACCCGATGAACTCACGTATGAGTAGCGTAGTACGTAGTCGTAACAAGATCCCGCCTCCTTCGCCGGCTGTGAGCACTTGTCTAAAATATAATGATAGAGACGTCTGCTACAATTAGCCTTCTATACGTGTGTTAGCTCGATTTGTATCAGCAGTCTCCGTCAATCAAATAAGAAATGAAAGTTTTACTAAATCAATTTTCGACATCACAGATTACAGAAACACAGGCATGCAACCCATTTAATTACAGCATTTAAGAAGACAACCGCAGATGAAATACTATAGATTTGCTGATTACAACTACTCTGGTTACCTTAAGGATTTCGTATATTATGTGATAATAGTACATCTATATGCAAACTTTGTACTGTGTTCAAGTGTTCAATATGACAGTCTACGATTTAGGCTATGTATACGTAAACGTAAATTTCCTTCCAAAGCGACCAAGCCCACTGGGCTTTTACCATTTCGCTATACTTCAGACAAACACCAGCTTACAGTGCAAGACAACGGTACGGGGCTAGTGAATAATTGCACGATGTTACTCATTGCACTTACCAACGAAGGAATGGCCAGGCTAAGTCAACCTGGGCGGCGGATTGCATACCGAAATGGTTTATCCGTCTATATATGGTTGCCCATCCAAATACCTTATGGGCCCGGCGTTGATTGACAGTATTTGACACAAACCAATCGTCTCCAAAACTGTCCTACTGCTTGATCCACACGTAAAGCACATATGTTGCATTTTTTTACATGATGTCGGTAAGAAAATTAATTAACCGTCTAATTTTGTTACACTCATCTGCTATTCGTTTCATCGTTTTCGTTTGTTATTCATTTGTGAATGGCTGCAGCCTGTTTCTCAGTCAGGTCACAAAAGAAATACTAGATTGACGAAAATATACGTAAATTAAAACTCAAGCAACGCTACCAGTTTTGAAGAAATAACGGTCTTCTACAAGCACAACTGCATTGCCACAAACAAACCTGCGTCATGTGGTGAGCGCGGTGTTGTGACGTCAACAGGTGGTCTATCTGTCTGAGGTCTACGTGTTGTCAGCGCTCTCATACACTCCGACTCACAATCTTCAGCCGACTCAAACCTGTTGTCGTTACCTTCACAGCCGCCGTAATAGAACG
>Ga0209367_1000796_pt1 | contig 35215 bp, 18 predicted proteins | sample WorMetLIZISLAND2_FD_187412 | JGI IMG/M metagenome (GOLD analysis project Ga0209367, IMG submission 187412) | Marine gutless worms symbiont microbial communities from Max Planck institute for Marine Microbiology, Germany - Olavius geniculatus... ... | reverse complement strand
AGCACTATTTTCTGTTACTGAAAAACTTTCCAGTTGATCGCGCATAAAGTAGCATGACTTCGTCAAAGTTGGAGATACCTAATTGAATGATGAAACTTTGTAGAATGGCGTAGATTCGTACGCAGAATAGCCTATGTTTTTTAAAATTGCTTAAAAATATTACATTATTTCTCATAAGTAGTATTTAACGTGTCAGCCTGTTTTTATGAGTTGCTGTGTAATATTACATGCCATGTCATAGTATAAAAATAACAAGAAACTCAGCTGTCGATAGGATAACCGACCGTACTGGTTGTCAGTGACTTTCGAGGTCATCCAAAGTCGATAAGTATTGTGTAATATGATAGAGCGTATATCACTTCCAATTAGAGATTAATAGTAACCTTGGCCCTATCTCTCACCGTTTCCGACATGCCACTGCCATTTTATAGCTTAAAACTTTCCATTAAAAATTGCGCCCAAACCGCTGCAGATAAAGACGTGGTCTCTATTGACAGTCTGCATAAATAAGTTGCCACTGCCTTCCCGACAGTACCATCGCAAATCCTCTACGACTTACCATTTAGCCACAATACCGCACGATTGGCATACCATAGTCCGTTATGACTGTTCAAGGTTATCCAAGGTCGATGATTTTTATGTAATCTGAAAAGATTGTCTATTAGTGCTTAATAGCAACCTTGGTTTTTATCTCTCACCGCTTCAGAGATATTGCCAGTTTTGCGTTGAATTTTCCTAGCCCCCTTTCATTCAACCCATTCTGTAAAAATGTTTCACTTGCTCTAGATGGCTAAATTTTTGCATGCCCGAGTTTAACACACATCGTAAAAAACTTGTGTAAAAAATTTTTCTACGACATAAAGTTTAGCCACAATACATCCGTTAGAGTCAGACAGACAGACAGATGGGCGACAACCGTGCCAATAGCTCGACCGTTACTTAAGTACGGTCGGCCAAAAATTACCAAAAATATTTTCTCGTTGTTACCTTTTCGTCAGCTGCAACCGGAAGCACGAAATTTTTTTCGAAGTGTCAGAAAAATGGTAAGCATATAAACATAATATTGCAGAAGTTGTACCTTATCTGTACGGTGCAATCTTGCGTGAAAGTCGCTGCCAGCAGATGCTAATGCGTTCGTCATCATCGTCATCATCATCATCAGCAGCAACAGTATAGTCGATGACGTCATCAACCATGGCAAAACCACTCCGTGTGTCCTGGTCGCCATCCTCTGGCTGCAGTCAGTGCGACAGTTCAGCGGTGAAACATCAGCTGTGTTACAATACAATGCAATTCAAATTTGCACTCAAAAACTGACAAACAAACTGTCAGTTTAATCTAGCACATAAACTAAAAAGAACTGAAATGTTTAAAAAAAATGAAATGAGAGATACTGAGAATAGAAATAGTGTTAAATGTAAAAATGACAAAATTCGAAAAATGACTGAAGTAAAAACAACTAAAATAAGAAAAAACTGAACAGGTAAGAAATAAAAAATAATAATAAAAACTAAAACTCAGGAAAAAAACTGAAAAAGTTAACATAAAAACCGCGAGCAGGTCCGAATGCTCCAGTCGACGAATAAACAACAGAACATCTTGCGTTATCCGCCTCTTATATAACGATTCTTTCCCGTTAAGCCGCTCTGTGCCACCCATAGCGAACATGTTACATTAGGCCTACATTAGCCGCATGCAGTGTGGTCGTGGACAAAGGGGGAGCAAAGAAAACAGCTGCCGTCTCACGCTCCATAAGTTTTGAGTTATCTAAAAATTGTTAAAGTTTTCTTCTTGTCAAAAATGTTAGTCTAAAAATGAGAAATTGGAAGTTGAAAACTTTGACTCTGTGTAAATTTAAGGACAAAATTGAAATTGTGAGCACCCTACGTAATCTCTTCTGTCGAAAAATTGCAACTTTCTGCCCTGCCTACTTCTATAAACTCACGAGCCGTTGATTATGCGTACATTACATGAGGATTTTGTAATTTTTATTGTGGTTCAGCTGAGTAAAAACCGCAAAGACCACAAATAAGCTAAAACCATTAATGTATAGGTCTGTGGTATTTGTTATGATTCAACGACGTAAAAGCAACGGCAGTAATACAGTCTTGATTTTGGTATGTTCGCTATTCACTAGTTTTACCGCTGTACGGCATGCATATGTTCTCTAGCGCGCATATGCTATCACAATTCCGTTTATATCTCCGTCCGTCACACGGGTACGTGGATCAGTCGAAAAGGGTTCAAGCTAGGATCACCAAATCCTTACCGTTGGTCGCCTGGAAGACTGGTTTCAGGATTCGTAAAGCTTTTTACACAAGTTTCAAAGAGGTCTCCCCCGAGCGATGGCGCTAAATGAAAGAGGGGTAGGAAAAATTTGCGACTTTTTGCCAATAAGTGACTGTATCTCAAAAACTGTGCGAGATAAAGACTAGGTTAAGCCTACTTAGTCTAATAATCAGTAATAAATAAATAAATAAATAAATATAGGCCTGTTGGCGGCTGAGTTCCGGTGTGACAGTTGACGCTAATTGATTGCGACAAAAAGTAATGTAAAAATTAGCGTAACATTATATTTACGCTGTACCTATTATAAAACGTTATCAATCAACTACAGTTGTATAATAATTACCACAGGTCTTCAAAAAATATTACAATAGTTGTATAGGTCGGAAAACGCTAGCGTGACTGGAAGTCATACGTGGTGCTGACATCTGTCGAACGGCTGTTGGATAAACGTCTCGTCACTCCACGGCTAAACTCGAGGCAGTGAGACAGAAAGCCATGGTTATAAACATGCTAGTGGTGTAAACGAGACTTTTTTGTATCGTGCATTGCTTATACTCCACTTTAGTATTTTTAATTTGCTCGTCCTTCGTTGAGTGCCGCAATGCTAGTTAGAATTTTTTCATGAGCGTTCGCATGGCGGCGGTGCATGAGCTGAAATTCTTATACATATTATATTCATGACAGTATCAAACAGATGCCAATATACGACAAAGTTATTGCAAATGCAAAGCTATAAATATTAAGCTGTTAATTGTTAACATGGTTCCAGGTTTATATTGCCGTGAAATGACAGGCAACAATTTTAATCAGAAACACCGTAACTTGGTCGCAGAATATATTCTAAGTAGTTTTGGCTGAGATTAAAAATCATACTTACCTGGCACGGGAGAGTCGGTGATCAGCAAGGCCGATCTCCCAGGGTGAGGCCCTTCCATTGCACTTCGGTTGGGTTGACCCCTGCGATTACCCCAAATGTGGGTAAGTCGAGTGCATAATTTCTGGTAGTGGGGGACTGCGTTCGCGCTATCCCCTGAAATTTTAATTCAAAAATCAATGTAAATACTCTTTAATAAAGCTTCAATATTTATGATATTCATGCGAAAATTGTAACTCGGCAAATTCTGAAAAAAAATTATTAGGCACATCGTGGATGAGTCCGTCCAACAATTTTTTTACAATGGCCAATCAAAAATTGGGTGAAAATTCAGTGAATGTTCGCCTATAACTAACTGTGAGGGTAGGGGATTAACCCCAAGAGACTGCTACGTGACATGTGCCGCGATTCAGGACAGGGCAAAATTAATGTGGAAAATTCAGCGCGATTTTGGACAACTTTAGATTAACCGCAAATGTCTCTGGAACTGATCAACATATAAACAAATCTGAATAACAAATGATCAACTGCAACCCTCCCGTTCAGCAAAAAATTGTGAACTTTGGTCCGCTAACAAAAAAGTTATAGGCCTAGGCGCACGTACATGTTCAATTTGGCCCACCCAAAATCGATCATTAATGCGCGTGCTACGTAGACCAATGAACTTGCATTCGTGCCGCGTGACGTTGCTACGAGGAGAATTTTAACCGTTAACCCAATCGGACTTAAGGCGCCGGGCGGCCTCACGTTTGGATTTGTGCCAAATTTCTAGTTAATTTTTTCACCGGTAGATTTTGCAGAAAATTTACGATGTGTTAAACGTTTTATTCTTTGCTGCGCCGGATACCATTACCGGTAGGCCTATCTAATTTTTTAGTGTAGTTAATCATCAATGTGAATACAATTTATCATTAAACCAAATAAAATTACATAAAGAAAAACAAATTTGAGCAGCTATGTCTCGAATTCAAATAATAACACATCGCTTTTGCCCGTTCTGACTTACGGCATAGGCTGCATTGCAAACGAACAGTCTTAACAGCGTCAGAGCACTTAAAATGATTTGCACGTACGTATGACCTAAAATCTAAAACTCGGAAACTCAGTCTACGTACGCGGAATGTCCGGAAACTTAAGTCTTGCCCATGTTTGCCATTTCCGAGACTCACTGTCGTTTAATTGACCTGCGTAGGTCAAATAGATGATGACGATCTTTGCACAAGTCTGTTGCAGCCAGGCCAGCTATAGGCTGAAGCTATAGTTGAGTAGGCCTAAAGCTTACTAACAGCTTAGGCTTACCTGTATAGTCTGTATAAGCTTGCTGGCGACCGGTAGAGCGTTACATAAGCACATACAAATAGCTACGTTCGCTCCTCCCACACGGAGCGTTCGGGAGTCACAATTGGTCACGAAGCGGATTCAATGAATATGACACAATCCTATTGAAGCGATGTTAGTCATCATAACTACTCAAGTAAGACATAGGCGCCTGCAGCGGCCGGGCATATGATGCCTATCCTGCTGCGTGATGTCCGATTTAATTGTTCGACCTGAACTACTTCTATTCTTCGCCGCATTCTGACTCACTTATGAAGTCACGCTGTCGTGCACAATGACATCGATTTAACAGAACGTCGGTCACTGAATAATACCGGAAAACAGAGCTACTGGGCTCTCTCAGACAGCTATATAAACCGACGTACTACTTCACTAGTAGGTTATCGGAGCTCGCAAGCCGGAATACACGACGATATACTTCAGATATACGTTGATAGGGTGAATTTATTTTGCAGAAATTCTGCCCTGTTAAACTTCAGAGATAGGCTGTTAATTAATAAGTATTATACTGCAATTTTGTTTATACGTTATATTTCAAACGCAAACATTGGAGATGATTTTGTCAGTTATCACGCTGGCAGTCTGCGCAGCTGTCATTCAGGTAAGACGTAATATTATTCACTTAAAAATATATTATGTGCTGCAATTAATTTCCGCCCAATATGGGCTATACCGTTTTTGGATTGCTGTGACTTGACTTGTAGCTTACGATAGCAGTATGTGCTTATTGTATTGTATTTTGTTATAACTGAGTCCTATTTTTTATTTGACATAATTCGAGTTTACATCTGAACTTTCATTGACACGTTCGCCTGTCACGTCGTATTCGTAGGGACACGTTTGTGACGAGCTCTCTGGTGCAATAGTTAGCCTGTACTTGTCACAGAGTAATTAGGCTGGCAAATATAGGCCTACAGCGGTAGTAAAAGTAACAGGCTACATTGAATTTTGTGTTGTCTTGTCTATATAGGGTCGAAGTTTGCATGAGATGGACGAGATCCGTTCGCGGTTGAATGAGTTACCCGCGACAGCGAGTCTGTGGCGACCGAGCGATGGACAGAGTCGTGAGAACTGGATGGCGTGTCACGGACAGCCGAGCGATGTCTGTCGACGCACTAGAAACAAGCTCAACGCACTCAAGAAACTCATTGCAGCCAACACACCGCATCAGAAGGACACTGACCACGACAGTCACCTGCCGAAACCGTCCAATGCTGTGCCGACTAGTTTGTCATCGGTAATGTGTTTTATTTCAGCTTATTCCGGCGCGGTCTAGCTCGTACTGCCTATCTCTAGCTCTACGTATGCAGACGTAGTATTTTAAAGAGTTGATAACTTTACGAGTGCAGTCATGCGTGATCAGACTACCGACAGTCGACGACCGTAGAATACGTGACTGTGTTAACCTGAACCACTCACTGTTTGGAGCGTTTATCTTCGCTTATCAGACGTAACAGTGTCGTGTCCACATCCCAGTTTCTTGGTATCATATTATAAGAATTATAATTTCGATCGTAATATAAGGCTGATAAATGCCAAATAGGCCTATCTGCAGCGGCGCAATACCGTCTTGACTTCGTAAACACTGGCAGATCGCAGATGGCCGGCCAGTGCTCAGAAAATGACTAAACAAATTTTAAAGGTTTTGAGCGTCTGAAATAAGCCTATTAGACAGTAAATCTCGTATAAGAACGGTCTATGGCTACTAAAACTATCAGAACAATCGTAATGCTTGTGTGGTTGTGCCTTCAAATGTGGAGTTTCCTTGGATCTTTGGAATGTTTCGAAATGTGGGATATCGACGTTGATGGGAGGAAGTGAGGTGTGTCGGAAGGATGGAAGCTCAGTAACAGAGACACGTTGTCTGTGACTCTCCGCTTCAAGTAGGTGCAAAATCCACATTCTGACACGCTACCACTATGACTATGTTACAAGCTATTGTGGCACACAGCTGTAACGGACTGTTGTGTGTTTACGTGCCAGGTGGAGCGAAGCCAAGACATGACGCCTGACGACGACGACACGCTCGACGGCTGCATCTGGCTGACAGAAGAACAGATCGATGCCATGATGCGCCAACTAAACAACGAAACGACCGAATCGGACGAAGTTCACAGTCGACAGAAACGAACTCTGGTGGATTTCTCGCGCTCGCCTTTTAGCAAGTGGTCGATGCCGATCACGTACAAGTTCGACGGAGCTCACTGTGAGTATATAGACTAAAATGCGCGCAATCGTACGATCTCTGCTGTCTCACTGTCCGAATCTCTTCCCGGTATCATCCAATGGACCATCCGGTTCCTTATCGTTATAGTTTTACTTTAATCAACAACGTTAACTTTTTGCGCAGTAATCTGTCATGTTGTAGGGCTATTTTGACGCCAATAAGAGTGCAGATTAGAATCCTCTTTTTTGTTTAGTTTCTACTCGCGTACTGCATAAACCACGCATTGGAGAAGCGTGCCGTCACCGTATACGTCCGGTTCTGAATCCGCCACCGGATTAAACCCAAACTTCGCTTGTAAATCTCGACTTGTTGTGGATTTGCTGTAGCCTATAGCAATTTGTATACAACAAGTCGATAACAAATCGAAGTAATGGAGTTTGTCCTTTATTTAATAGGTACGCTTGTTGTGTTTTAGCAATTTATCAGATGGCGACGATACGAGACGCGTTCAGTCACTGGGCTGACAACACTTGCCTTCGCTTCAAAGAAGTTCCCACGGACCAACACGTTTCTACAAACCATCTGCTTATTACCGCCGCATCTTCCGGGTATCAATCGATTATAAAAATCATTAACGATAACAGTGTTTACTGGTTATTTCTCAGACAGAAGTCCATACGGGTGTGGACTATATTTATTGTCAAAAGACCGAAGCTTATTTTTAACGTCCATGGGACTAACTTAATTGCACATGTCTCCTTGTAATTCGATGAAGAAGTTTTTTTACGTTGCCAGTTATTTCATCGCTGAAAAATTCCGGTACTCAAATTCGGGTACGGGTGACTAGGCTCTGTAGTTTTACAACTTTCAGTTTAAACGTAAAAAGTTAAGATGTAAAAGATCTAGTCAAGATGTAAAAAATTGATTTGGATTTTAAGTTTTTTTCTCAGTTTAACTGAGTAAAGTTGAATGTTGTTTTTGTGCTGCGTACAGCTGTCACTCGTACATTGGTCGCGTGAATTTGATTCCTCAGCAACTCAACCTCCAAGACGCCTGCGTCAGTCGTGTAAGTTTACAAGTCGCAGCAATTAACTAGATTAAAGCAAATGACAACGTTGCACGTAGACCTATAGTTATGGAAATTAAGTATCTTACAAATTTTTAAACTGATGAATTAGTTACCGGGTACATTTTTCTTATCAACTAATGATGACAATGTAACAATTACAATCCATTTACAAGAATGTCCCAATGTCCTACTTTGAAGCGAACGGACAGTGCTCTGTGCGTTTATTGATGTTTACAAATGTGCTTCCGGATGACGTCACACGTTACGTCAATGAAGCAACTGAGTTACGCTGCAATCAGTCAATCAAAACAATAACCACCACAAGTATGACCACTTATGTACAATATTTGCCTGAAAGTTAGAGTAAAACGTAGGGATAATGTACAAATCTTTAAAAACTTTATCGGAGGTAAAACTAAGCTAATTATTCGCGTAAACAATTTGCAATTAACCCGATCTATATTGCCTACATCAGCGTTACAGACGGACGGACAGATAGTCTGAGATAGACCTGGCAATACCGCGCTTTGCCGTATGTGCATTGCGCGGTAAAAGTCATGCGGAAAACGACAAAACATAGCTAGTGACCGTTGTGTTGCGAACAGTTCGGAATCCCGGTGCACGAGATCGGCCACAGCCTGGGCATGTGGCATGAACAAATGAGAACCGACCGTGACGATTACATCCGCATCAACTGGGACAACATCTACTCCGCGTACCGTTCCCAGTTCAACCAGATCGATACTCACGATATCGTCCAGTACAACTACGGATCCGTCATGCACTACGGCGCGCTGGTATGCATTTAAAGGCGTTTATAAAGCGACTGAACTGAACTGAACGGAACTGAAGTGCAATATATCAGTTCTTTTCAGTTCAGTTTATTTCTTTCTCTCTGTATTGTGTATACGCGTCTTAATGCAACGCATTCGCTGCGCCCTTCACGTGCGTAAACCTTCTATAATGGTCTATTATGTGCTGATGTGCCGTTAAGAAACTATTCAATTCTATAAAGCCTCCGGCGACTAGGCCTATTGTATAGGCCCACACTGTAGGCACGTGATAACTCATCCGTCAGCTATCTGTGTATACCTATTCTATTACTTTCACGCAGAGCAAAGCGAGTAGCCTAAAAATAATATAACATATAAAAAATATAATATATCGTTGATTTTAAAAAGAAATACGAAAAATATTGGACAAATGTCTGTGAGGTGAAAGGGTTAAGCACTAATTTGTCATGAACCATACAAAGCAGTTTATGTTTATGCTGCCTTTCGAATGCTAAACCGTTGGGCGAATTAAGCCGCTGCAAGGAAACATTGTACACGACATAATTTTACATCATTTTGTGGAGGATTTTGACTCAATGGAGCTTTTGACTCTTGAAGTCAAAATCGGCGCACCAGTAATTCCTGCCCTGTGAAATGTTTACAGGAAGTTTTTCTTGTTTTTCTATGTTATTCGTTTTTCGAACTATACAGTAGAATTTATACCATAGCGTTTTTTTTCTTGCCACGTTTTTATGTTTTTGAACGTTTTTTTTTATTTTGCTCAGCGTTTTAAAAAATTTTTTTTTTAAAAAAGCACTGAAAATCTTATCAACAGCTTCGAGAAGCACTTCTACAACCACAGAAACAAATTAATAGGTCATAGTGATGTAGTTTACTTAGTTAGTCCAAATATAATTATAAAATAAATTTTTCAACTAGTATATTTAGTTAGTTTAATGTTATGGTTTTATGACAACGCGGTTAAATTGAAATTAAATAAAGTTTTCTCTATCTAAAGACTGGTTTCGGGTATACTGCACTTGCATCATTAGGCATTAGGTAAGAGGTTAAACAAATTATGGCTAACGTTTTTTATTCAACGTTTTTAAACGTTTTTTTATTCTTTTCACGTATTAACGTTTTTTAACGTTTTTATTTTTTTCTGGAACGTTTTTTACATCTATGGTTTATACGGGATAGACAGACGGACGGACGGAAGAAGGAACAGACAGGCGAACGGGCAAGATCCGTACTGCGGCCTAGGCCCATTACGACAGCCAGATAGTAAACCTCGGTGTGATAAACTACTGTATTAAAGTGCTCTATACCCTGTTTACACGATGAAGCAAACATGAAGCAAAAACATGAAGCAAACTTAGAGCACACGTCGTGCACAAGTATTTTGAATACGTTTGTTTCATCTTTGCTTCATGTTTGCTTCATCGTGTAAACGGGGTATTACTGCATAATAATGTGCAGGGAGGAAGTTCGGCGAACGGCAAAGATACGATGAGTGCCGTGAATCCGTGGTACCAGGGCAACATGGGACAGAGGACGGGACTTTCGTTTGAGAACATCAAGGCGATCAACATGGCTTACTGTGCAGACAGGTGCTCTCGCAGCTCACTGGCTCGACCTTGTCAGCACTCCGGCTACCAGGATCCTAACGACTGCACGCGTTGTATCTGTCCCGATGGCTTTGGTGGACCGTACTGCGACCAGATAGCCACTCCCACACACGGTCAGCTGTCTATTATAGCTGCCATATCGCATCTCACGACAGGCAGCGGCGTCGTGCGTTAAAACGTTATGGGAGAGCACGAAATTAGCCTACAATTTTTTAGCGACATACATCTGCAAATTTTTTAACAGCAGTATTACTGTTAATATTAAAATGCGTGCCCCCTATTTTTGGGAAAGAGGCAGAAACGTCGAATTTCGCACAGCTTCAAAATTTGATCGCAAACGTCGCCGGAACGAAACAAGATATCGATAATCGCAAAGCGGCGTTGCAAACCACCTAGAGTCCTAGACACTTTGTTAAATTGTGATGTAGTCTTGCGTTATTTGGTCTACTGACAAGAAGTTGTTGATTGGAGTCTTTGAGTCGCCCCGTTTTCAACTGCATCGCTACGTACCGTCTACTAATATTTTATTTTTAAAACTATTTTATTTTCCTTATTCAAATACAAACTTAAAGTCTGCAACTCAGTTAAAAAAAATTTCCTTTTATTTCAACTTAATGTTCAGCTTATCTCTTAACGTGTATGCCAACGTTTAAAAATTTAAATAGTTAAGTTTGTAGAAACTTATAAAACTTTAGTCAAAACCTGTCATGCAGTTATTTTAGTGTTGTTTCTGTTTCATTGAGATTGCGGCGCCTTATAAGTGTTTTTGCAATACTGGTATGACGTGTTACAGCTGACTGCGGAGGTGTAATTAACTTGGCTTCGGGAGCAAGTCACACAATCAAGTCGCCTGGATATGACAATGAGCGGTATTACCTCTCATACCAAGGATGCGCCTGGTGGATCAAGGTATTAACCAAATCTACACCAAATAAAAAGATTATATAATATGTACTATAATTATATAATTACTATATTATATACTATAATATATACTGTTCCTGACAGGCCTGTATTATACTTTATATGTTTATTCGCTTACACCTGTTGATTAATTTCAAAATGTGAAATTGCTACTTTAATAATAATTATATTAGGTTTGCAGGTTTTTCTAATTTGAGTTGTTTTATTTGACCGGCTTATTTTTGAGTTATTCTAAGTAAGCATGGTTCAAAATAAGAATCTGTTCGGAGTTAAAGTCGTAAGGTTTATAAATATGACTAATGCTCATGTAATATTTTTGTCGTGTGCAGTAAATATGAGACATTTGTCTGCAAATTGTCGTGGACTTAGTAGTTAGTTTGATATAATTTCACAAAATTATCTGCATGATTGCATGATTTTTTACTTAAACCCTTGTTATGTAATATGTACACTAATGTACATATTACATAATAAGGGTTCAAGTAAAAAATCAAGTTTAAGTAGTGTACTCAGAACTTTGTATTTTTGCGTATTTTACATGAAAATTAAATCAACTCACACTGTGTTGTTTTGTCAGGCTCCGAAAGATCACGTTCTTAAGTTGCAATTCGTTGGCGACTTTGGTACTTATTGCATCTCTCGTTCTTGCTTTCATTGGGTTGAAGTCAAGTACAAGGCTGACCTCGGACTTGAAGGACCAAGGTAAAATTTAACACTGTTTAAATGTTTAACTAAGTTTATTTCACTGCATACATAGTAATAGTTTATTATACAGTAGTTCAGGCTTAGTAGGCGAGGTTTAACTCGGTAACCACAATCAATAAAATAATGTGAAGTAATAAAACAATAAACAAAATTGTAATCATAGCAGGTGTCAGAAAATCAGTATTTAGTAGGTAAGTAAATAGGTAAGTGAGAATTTTTTTAATACATGTCAGACGCACATGCTTGCAAAAACAACGTTTTATATTTTCATAAGAACTTGGAAAAAGATTGCAAGAGAGACGTCATATATCTTTGTTTGCAATAATTTGAATAAACAGGTCAGGCAAAACTCTGGCCAGAAAATGGATAAGTGGATGTTAAAATAATTTGAAGGTTACAGAACTCATACAAACTTGCTTTTGATGTGTTAGGACGGAGTAAATGCGTAAATGGTGCCGTTTGTTGCAGATTCTGTTGCTACGAGCGACCGACGGCCAAAGTGACGAGCGAGTCAAACGAAATGATGATCGTCTTCAAGTCAAACTACAGCAACGATTACCTCATCACTCAGCGAGGATTTCAGGCCAGCGTCACTGCTGGTACGTTTGCAACACCAGCTAACAGCTTCATATTATCAGCGAATAAATGAATAATTTACTATGAAACAAATAGATCAGTCAGTCAGTGTGCTTATCACTTTAGTTGACTTTACCACCTGTTGTTAAATTTTCGCTAGACTGGATGACTTACTCTGCAACCTTGCACAGCACTTTTCCGTGAACACGTGCGTAATTAAGAAGCTCACATTCAATTCCTGCTCTTGATTTTAGTTAACCCAAGACAGTTTGCAAATCTGCCGACAGCTAGTTTTCAACAGTTAAATTTATTTGCGTCGGAAAAACATCTCAGCTTCTATATACTTAAAATTTACACTTGTGTACCAACAAACTTGGATTAGCATTAAGCCTACGACGAAAATTGCACTGGAAGGAGGAAATTTTCTGTTCGCGACTACTCGACTGTCAAGTTAGATTTATAAAGTGGTAATTGTTGTTTGTTATGTTTAGTTGCCAGAGCATCTTCGTCTGGAGAAAACGTGGAACCGTCACCGCCGCCATCAACAACAACCACAACTACAACTACGACAACTACGACTACAACTCCGAAGACGACGTCAACGTCAACTACAACTCCAAGTTCACCAGAAAGTGAGTTAATGTGGCAGTTTGATATAGTCGGTAACGCATTAATTGGTCTCGATCAACCTATAGTTGCTTTACGCCGGGCTACTACTAGGATGTGTGACTGTCTGCGGACAGGCAATTCATCTCGATACATAACTATCTACCTAGGTCAACTCAGCTTTCCATTCTTCTGGGTGGTTTTAACAGCTGAAATATTTGAGTGTTTTTTTCCGTTTTGAACATTAATGCTGTAAATTTTTTCTTGCTTCTTTAATGCGAGTTTTTGAGATTTTTTTATTTACACTTTTTTGACGTAGGCTATACGTCGGTAATTTGAATTCTGGAGGGGTACGATCTATTGGCTTCATGTGTGCAATATGCACCATCAGTCAATTGATGAATTAATTAATCAATGAATCCATACTATAGAGACATGTTAGTAGGAGTCCAGTCCAGGGAAAACTCAGAGTAAGGATTTGGTGAACAGTTAAGTTTTGAGTCACTGACGGAAGCTGGATAACGACTCGGCAGACGTCACGTCGTCCGGCAGGTCGTTCCAGGTCCGCGAGCCGACAACCAGAAACCGCGTTCAGTGTCTTAATACCTATTGGCTGTGTAGACTGCAAGCGTCGCGACCTGACGCTGGTTCTCGACTCATCCAAGTCGCTGGGCAACACGGATTGGAGCAAGCTGACGTCGTTCGTCGCACGACTAGTCGCGGAGCTGCGTCGTGGCGGAGTCGTGAGTCGCGTCGCGGTCGTGTCGTACAGTAAGCGTGCACGCGTCGTCCTACCGCTTGACAACCACGATATCAACGCACTGACCAGTTCACTGACGTTTACTCCGGGACATGGACGCAACGTCTCAGGGGCACTCCGACTTACTCGCACCGAGGTCTGTGATAAAAACAATGTATACTGTTCTACAAGACGCCTACATTACGGAACATAGTTGTTGCTAACTTGCGGCTCTGTTAATTGGCAGCGTTTCACTGTAAACTTTCTTCCACGTATATCAGTGCCATGTACGAGCAACAAGGCACTTTCCTGATTTTACGGATATCTGGACTTGCTTACAATTTTTTTGCTCGTTCTAGTTTTTTTTCCAGTGTCAGTTATCATAATTTTACTTCTTTTTAGTTTTTCTTATCTCGAACTTATATAGAAGCTTGAGATAAGTATTTTAATCACTTTAATCAGTATTTTATCAATTAATTAATTAATTAATTAATTCACTTTTAGTCATGTCATTTTTATTTACAACATTTTCAGTTCGTTTAAGTTTAAACGATAGCCTACGCTGTCAGATTTTCAGCCCAAATCTCTTTTGTGTCAAACATTATCGTTCACACGCTAGCTGTTGTTCGTTCAGGTGATGCAGCCGGCTGCCACGTTGTCAACGTGTCTGCTGGTGACGACGGACTCTTCCACGGTAGACCGTCATCTGACACAGGTCGAGGCTGACTCGGCGCGTCAGAGCCGGCTCGGTGTCGTCGTGCTCAGCGTGGGGTCGCTCGTCGACGCCAGCGAGGCCGCCGTCATGGCCACCCAGGCAGACTCTGGCGTCGTCTACGCCGATAGCTTCGACCACCTGCTAGACCCCAGCGTACACTTCACTGACCGACTGGCCGGCAAGATCTGTGGTAGGCCTACGTATACGCTGCGATCCATTTATTTGTACAGTTGCGTAGGGAAATTAACGCTGGTTAATCATCACACGATTAATCATTAAATTTGTAAGTGATTACTTCACCAAATCATTACAAAATAGACGCAGTACGACAAGCATCCAAAATCGCTTCAATCTTCTTTTTTCCATAGAAGAATTCGTCAATATTTCAGTCCATCTAAGAGGCTGAGTTAGAGACACTCAATAATGTTAATGTACATTCACGCATTTGTTCTATTTGCAAACCAAACGATAGCTTTTTACGCGCGAAAGCAGCTACTGCTTTCATCGCGTCTTAGACATCGCAATTCTGTCCGTCCGTCTGTCTGTCCGTCTGTCTGTCACACGGGTGGACCATTCAAAAACCGTGCAAGCTAGAATCACCAAATTTTCACCATCGGCTGCACGGAACTATCGTTATGCGATCCAGATAGAGAATTTGGTATTTATATATTAACGTAGCGTGAACACCCCAATTTTCAGCTAATATACTGAACCGGAACTAATATAGGCTTTCGCGCGTCTCGTGAGCATTAGCTCAAATTTCTTGTTTGTTAAGTAGGCCTACACTTCGTTGGAGTCGATTTTAACTTTCGAACACACCACGATACGTTTTTTGCACATGTTTGCATATTTTTTAATGTATTTCATGCCTGCAGCGTCGTCAGAAGTTGCGTTTGTCAACTTTTTATTAGACGAAAACGTAGAATATACGATGATGTGCATGATTGTATGTGGTCGACAGAATCGGACAGTGTGCCGGCTGTCGTTGGTGCATCTCGTCAGTTGTGGAGCTGTTCGTTCGAGCAGTCGTCAGCCAGTGGAAGCGCCGGCACTGAGCTGTGTGGCATGAGTCAGGAGCAGGTGCGTGATCAGTTTGACTGGACGCTGCTCAGTGGACCCACGCCGTCAAACCCCACTGGACCTGACCGCGCCCACCACGGACAGTTCTATGCCTACATCGAGGCCAGCAGTCCGCGATATCCCAACGACCAGGCCTGGTGAGGTTATCAACACAGAAATAATCTCTTAAGAATTTTCCTAACATTTTCCCAAGATCTTCTTAATTTCTGTCCAAGTTTTTCCTAAGCCAAAAAGCTACGATTTCTTAAGTTTTACTTCTGGATTTTTTTTCAAATTGTATTTTTAAAAATATTTTCGTAAGTATGATTTTCTTCTTCAAATTTTTTGAAAGTTTAACTCAAAATGTTTTCAAAATCAGGTTTCTTACTAAATAGACAAGGAACTGGGTCGCATGCTGGCAGCTTGCAATGCCAATTTTGACTGTTGAAAGGACCTACCGCGACGCATGTCTAACACAATTCTTAGAGGGCAGGGCGTAGCCCATGCCAGTTAGTTGTGATGGTGATCCGGATCAAGATACGGATACAAAAGTTCAAAAAAACCTGACAATCGTCGATGGAGGCCTGACGTAATGAGTGATTATTTAACTGATCGATTGGTTGGGTTTTGATATCGCAGGTTGAACATGCCGTCACTGAAGTACAGCGGAGTGGCATGTGTTGACTTCTACTATCACATGTTTGGGTTCCACGTCCGAACACTTCGCCTCGTACACAGGTCATCAGCTGGAGGTGACGTCACGGTCTGGCTGAGGTCAGGGGAACAGGGAAACAGCTGGTACCATGGCAACACACAGATCAACCTCTCAGCTGATAGCGAGGTACGTTAGGCCTATATTAATTTTACTGCAATATTTAATTTTGCTACTATTTTTTACACTATGCCACTACAGACTAATAACTCAAAAGCTAATAAACGATATAAGATAATCCGTTCTTAATCCAACTAGGAAGCAGAGATCTCAAATCTCCGTTCAGTCCGCTGAGGCCATGTGACTGGCAAAGAAAGAAAGAAACTTCTATTTCACTTTTGCATATTATAGGGCAAACGATGTAAACCCAAACCGTAATGAACGCGAAAACAAACGCCAAAATCAGCTCCATCTGCTACATCGGAAATATTTTGTGAAATTATGCACTTTCGCTGAAACACTATCAAGCCATTTTCATTCTGTTTAAAGTGCTACTAGTTGAACAAAACATTCGTTTTCTAATGTTTGTCTGTCCAAGTGATTATAACTTGTGGTAATTTGTTCCTGTGTAATGCAGCTGGTGTTTATTGCGACTCGTGGTGACGAGTATTCCGGTGACATTGCTATTGATGATCTCAAAGTTTACACGGGCGCCTGCAGCCGCTGAAACCCTCGCTTCATCTCCGCATCTTTTTATCTCGCATTTACGTCGATTTTGCGTGCTTCGTTGCTGCTAGTTTCAAGCTGCGATCTACATTAATTTAAAGTATTTGTTTCGTTTCTAAAAAGTTGTTTGTATTATATTTATTTTTACCATCGATTGTTTATACGTACTTCAGGCCTATAGTTCATACAGCATTTTCAGCTATTGACTTATCTGATTACAGTCATCATGTAAGTTATTCACTTATTATACATTTAGCTTCGCGTACAGAACATATTTATATGGTATTTTATTCATGACAACTTCTGGAATCGTGATAGCAATTTTGTTTCTATTTATCCCACCGTCTGTTTATAATATTTTGAAATATTTTTATATTTATACGCGATTGTGATTATCATATGATTTCTCAATATTCTCCGTACAGTATTGTAAAGTATTCTTGTATGTAACTTATGTGTGTATGTTTTGTACGTATGTGAAGTGTGTTTGTCTCAAATTCTCAGTCAGTATGCTTAGAATATTTAGCTGCTGTATTTGCAAGTCAGATGTATTTTCTGTTTGTTTTTATTTCCATTTACTGTTCAGTATTATTCGTCTCTAGGCTCATCGTGACATTTCTGTGGTACAGAAATATGACTCAAATTTTGATCTGCTACTGTCAGTTCCACGATTTCTAGTATTTATATTTCATTAACAATTTCACAAGTGCTGAGTAAAAGCGTCTGATTTTTAGCATACAAGCGACATTACACATCAAGTGCTTTCAGTAACTGTCATCATTGTTTAGCATGATTTCTGAATTCTTGTTTAATAGTTGTAGTTTTTAACCGTTTGTTTAAACATCTGGGATATGTGTCAATTTTCCGAGTTATTGAACGTTAATGCCGTGGATTTTCCTCGTTTTAATTACGCAGAGTTGTAGAGAATTAATGTTTACGAAAATGATTAGTGATATAATATCAACTGTGAGCTTTTTCAGATCACTTACAATGACCACATTTACCACACAGAGAAACTGCTTCTCTGTTGACTAAGTTTTGCTGTATTAACATGAACCAAATTAAATATGCGTAAAATTCCAATTTAAACCAACCTGTATCAAATTGCAGTTTTAACTTCATGGTACTGTTAGCACAAACACACAGGCTTGGTGCTGTAACTGTATTCTTTCATAAACCTACATCTCTCGTGTTGTACTGGTTTTAATCTGACACTATATATGGCAAATAAATAGATATCAGCAGTTTTTAAAATGTTTTATTAACATACATTCAAACATAGCAATGCTATATACCCAACAGTCGGCTGAAACAGTAGACAGACGTCCCTGATATACTGCTGGCGACATTAAACAATGAACGATGATAGCACACAATTATTATGCTGCAAACGACCCAGTACAAACTAACTACGATACTGAAGCGCCAGTGCTCCAAAACGTAGCATTAAAAGCATAATTAACAACACATTTATTGCATGGAAAAGCTTCACCAAAAATAGGAGACTTGTATAAAGAGTAACAAATGCAATCAGCTTCGATTAAACTCAAAGGCTGGAAAGGTAACTAATAAGTTATATAAATTCGTCAAATTCGATAAAGATTCAAACTTATAAGCTTCTAATATACTAGTAACAACTGAGGTTATACACAGTAGCAAAATTAATTCTCCATCATCACCGTCGATCACTTAACAAACAGAAAAGGTTAAATGAATAATATGAAATGACGATAATAATTAAAATCAAAGAAAACAAAGCCCGTGGCTAGAAAACAATGCAACCAACAGCATCGTGGGTCAAAAAAGTAAGAGGGCTGCAGAAGTTGCTAATTTCCAACAGAGAAAATTACAGCAGCTCAAAATCTTAAAAACCTGCCAGCCGATATTTGATGCAGTTCCGTCAAAACCTGGCGACTTACTTTCCTAAACCTCTCCTGCTTTTTCCATACAAAGATTGTTGGCAAAAATCTGTATGCTGGAAGCAATTACTGTGCAAGGACAGAAACCGGTAAATTCACATTACTGTCTGTACCCAATAAAAACTGGGCTACTGCAAAAAAAATAATAATAATCCCATCGCCAGAACACACTGTTAACTCACTGTTAATTGTGCGTGCATCGTTAGCAATGATAATATCATTCACAGCATTAAACTGAATATCTATACATCCACGAACGATTGTTGGTGACAATAATCAAGTTACGTGCAATGCATATTACTTTGCCTGGCATGAGATCGGTTATGCAAATGACAAATACCATAGTTGTAGACGTTACTTATATTCTTTTACAAAAACACGTTTTAGCATCTTTTACTTTTTGTACATTTTCTACTTTTAATAAACAGAGAACGTGAAATTAACAGTGATTTAGAATAACACATGTAAAAAAATGAAAATTGCTAGCAATAAAATAATAGCAGATTATGAACTATGATTTACTTTTTACGTGTGATGACAAATTTGATGAACATGATATACCCATATCCCGAAGTAATGGACAATGGACTAAGTCTATACATCCGATAAAATAGGGTTGGGTAAGTTTTTTGTTCAACATGTACATACATAAAAAATTATTTTTTAATGATAAAATGTTTCAACATTCTTTTTGCCTTTTCCATACACTTTCGCGCATCTATATTGAAAAGTACAGCACGATTCACACCACTACATGAACACCAATGCTGCCAATGCCAGAGAGTATATATCAAGGGTAGGATGGCAAACATCCTATGTGTTGTCAATGACATTTCAAGAAAACTTAAAAAGTTTCTACGCAAGGCAGTTTTCCAAATTTCTTCCCCGTGTTATTAATGTTCTTCTGCTAACAAACAACATGCAGATTCGCTTACCATATTTCATTGTGTAATGAAATAAATATTCAAGAAGTATTTTGAAGAACTTAGCAGTTTGTAGTTGAGACGTTTTGCTGTGGAAAAACTGTAGATGTGATGTTTTGCCATTCTCCCAGCATTTTACACTTAAACACAGCGCACACTCTCATATCACACACGACTAATCTCTACTCTCCATCTCACAATTACACACACAATGTACCCACACAAACTGTGTTGTTTTATTCACCAGTGGATTCCACTGATGCATTGGAAGCCTTGCCAAATGGCACCTTAAATGCCAAATAAGCCAAATTTAGCATTTAAAAGAAACTTGGCCATAGAAATTGTAGTTTGAGAGTTTAACACTTTTTTGGCATTATTCTTTGAAACTGGCATTCAGTTTTAGCATTAATCTGTTAGTAACAAATGACTTAGTGGTAGACAATAGTGTTGAAAATTTGATACTTTTGTACGTTGAAATACAGTACATTTAGTATTACAGCCAAGAACAAGTTACAAGAACCCAATGCACTGGTGGAATCTACCGGTAACTAGAACAATGCAATGACACTATAATGGACAGGCTAATGCTAAAGGCACGTCCACACTACCACACGATTTAAGCACGGAGCAAATACGTATCGTAAAACTTCTAATGCAATCCCAGTCTCCAAAACAAGCTGAGTGTCCAGCTGGTATAAATTTACAAGGTATGACACTGTTAGTCCAATTATGCCCATCTGCGGTTTAAATGCTGGTGCCAAGCCGCAATCTATGTGTATTTTTTTCTGAAAGTTGTTTGTATTGTATTTATTTTTACCACTGATTCTTTATAATTTAGGCCTATAGTTTATACAGCACTTTCAGCTACTGATTGATTTGATTACAGTCCTCGCCTATGTTACTGTTACTTATTATACGTTTAGCTTTACACACAGACCATATTTACATGTGTGGTATTTTATTCATGTGCTATGAGCTAATGTCTTTGGAAACGAAATGCAATTGCGTTTCAAAGTCCATCTGAAATTACGCACACTGTATACAGTAAAAAATTACATCGTAAAATGGCAACTTTTCAATACGAGCCGGGTCTTCAATATATTACATTACACTACAATACAAGCCAGAGGGTCCAGATCAGGTGCACTAATAAAAGCCGAGATCTTGTGCTAGAAGTTTTACGGTATATGCCAAGCTGTAGACAAACTGCACACAGCAATCACAGCTCAATGAGAATTGCATTACGATAACAAACCACGTACGTACAAACATACAGACCACCAGCGAACTACCTCTATCAGACTTATGGTAATTGCAACAGCAGTTGTCTTCCCAGGTCTATAAGCAAAATATTTACCACTATCGATTGTAACATAACCAAATACGTTGCCACTTGACTGAAAAAAGTAATTTTGTTTGTTAGTAAAAGCTAAGTACTGACCAACGTGGTTGTTTACGTCGAGCTCGATTACTGGAATGGACGACCATCTGTATATAACAGGCTACTAAAGTCACCTCAACCTGGCCATCCTCATGTAAACAAGACTGGTGAGTAAACAGGAACACCGTGTGATGCAATAGCCTCTGGTCTAGGAGTGTAAGCTGGTGTCTGGCTGAGGGCTAAGGAGATGGAGTCTAGCACTGCCTTATGAGTCCTGTGACTGTAAAAAAGATTCGGTTTAGTTATATGGTACTTCGTTTGGTGAAAACAGCGTTTCAACTAACAAATATTTTGACAGTACACAAAAATTTCTAGTTAAGTGACATGATACAGTTATTCCATACCAATGTGCACTCACAATAAAAAGGTACAGTACAAAAATCTAAACAAACCATCAAATGCAAAAAACACCGAATGTTCAAAAAGTACCTGAAAATTATGAGGATCAGTATAAAATGTGCTAAGACCAACCACAGCAACTCTGCATGGTGCAATTATGCAAAAACGAAAGTGAACTTCCACACAATTTAAATGCACACACAAATAGTATGTACAGAAAAAAGACAAAATAAAAACCCCAAACTCTTTGTAAAACTACAAACGAGCAGAACTACAAGATGCAGACGACCGGCAATGAAAACTCCACCCGATAAGTTTTCAGTATGAGGATGAGTGCGCATATAAAACAGTGCTAGACAAAAAACAAACAAAAGTCCACAACCTGCACGGTGCACACATAGTCACATACATCTAATGCACCTAACAAAAGCTACACTACTGATGTGCGTGTTGCAGCTAGATCCACAATTCCGGAATCGCAATCCACATTCACTAAACAACAACTCGACCGTTTTCATTTCACTGGAAGTGCTATATAATCTCAGACATGCCAATATCAGCAAAAAACGTGCAAGTCCTATTCCCTCTTTCTCCCTCATTCCCCTCCTTTTCCCACAAAAATACTCTCCTTTCTCACCACTCTGAAAACCAGCTAGAGGGTGGAAAAAACATCGTAAACTCCCTGGGCAAAAACCAATGCATTTTTGCGCATTTTTAAAGCCTAGAAGTAGCGCCTGGTGAAACCAATTTTTCCATCGCTGCAAAGAGAGAGAAAAATGCTGTAAATGACGCCAATTAAAAAGTGCGAGTGAGTGAGTAGGGTTTAACGTCCCACCCGACACAGTATAGGTCATTTCAGGGATGACCTTTTCGGGCAGAATGCACACAAACACAATAATGGAACGGTAAGTTTAAAAAGTGTGAGATAACATCACACAGGGCAGAAAAGCATGAATTAGCTCTACATGCGAGTGACTCGCGCAAAATTTGTAAACTTGGCATGTCTGAAAGTGCTGTTTAATAACTCTTACGTATACATCAGTGAAAGACGCACATGCAGACGTTAAGTAAAGCACACATGGGTAGAAGTTATCATGCAAGCAACAACACAATCTGTTACAGCAGCTTTGCCAGTCACAACTGCCCAGACTGGAAGCAAAGAAAGGAAACATTTGCAAGGGCTGAAAAAAATGGACAGTATAATCCAGCAGCTATCTTCATCGTAGGTCAAGCGTTTGGAAACTTGCAGAAACAAATAAACACTTTACGGTGTTGGCCAAATTAACAGAAATAGCCATACAGAAAAATTGGAACAAAAGTGTACTTGACCACGTCACTCAGGGAGTATTTCAGGGTAATCAGCTCAAAGGCGGAAATACTCAACCAGAAACAAATAGAAATATATCATCTGATATTTCATGTACTGGCAATGTGCTCCAGTGCAAAACAACCACGAAATAAAGGCTTTTTTGAAACATTTCTATTTATTTGGCCAACAATAAAATGTAAGTTCATTGCTTCAGCGAATAAGCGAAGAAACGTAACAAAAAAAACACAGGAAATATATAAACAGTTTCACAAAAACAAAATATATAAACAGCTTAACAAAACAAATGTCGGTTCTTGCCAAATTAGAAGATTAGTTGCAATAGGCAACGCTGCATGCTATCATTAACTTAAAAATTAATTCACTTAATTCAGCGACTGTTAAAATGCATTTCGAGACAGGCAAATGGACAAAATTTGTACAGAAATTACATTACATTCTGTTAGATAATGCGATACCACAGAATAATAAAAACTGCATGAAACAATTATTTGCTACAATTAAATACCACAGTAATGACAGATTACACAAAAAAATTAAACATTAGCTTAGAAACAAAATATAATTAGCGGCTTTTTACAGTAATAGTAGTCAAAGTCAAAAGGCTAGCCATTCCAGTGTTTGCCTTTAACTGGACGTTTTAGCTCATGGGATTTTTACTACTACAATAATAATAACAATAACAGAAATTTTAAAGCATCATGTTGCCATATGATGCACCTGCAATGACTTCAATATGTTATGTTATGCAACTGCTGTCATAATATGATACTTATAGATTGACACATTATTAAACTGGTGTTTAAATCTGATAAAAAAACAATACATGACATTCATGTAATCAAACAACAAATTAGTCAATCAGCCAACAAAAACAAGCATAATAATTTATACGGCATATAATTAGTAATAAATCACTAGCGTGAGGCACTCCATCATCAGTAAATTGAAACAATTAATGAAATAACACAGCAATTTACAAACAAACAGACAGATGCATATTAGCCATGAACAGAGCATGTTATTGCACATCGCAATGCCAAATGCAGCAAGCACATCAATAACTTGCGAGCCAAAAACCATGGCCAGTAAAATGCAAATAATCTCCATACAGAAGACAGATTATGCATCAGACTAGAAATGATTCCAATTTTATAGTCTCGAAAAAACTAAAATTCTTCAGACGGTATGCTTTGAAGAAAACATTACTACTGCTAGTGGTCAGCCACTGGTACAGTGACAGAGAAAATAAATCCGTAAGGTCAACAGATTACTTGAGAATGACGCAAGACGGATAAATATATGCCCAATAATTTTCCACGACTAGTGACATTCACTTTCTGGCACTATCAAGACAGTGTCAAAATTTCCCAGACCTCCAAGGAATTTCCGGGAAAGTGTGGAATCCAATCTACAATGCACTATTGTACAGTGGAAGAACAATGCTTATAAAAATACTCAATACGGTCACAAATGCACAAACACCATACCACTGACTCCAGCTCTGCACTGCAAAAGGGAGTGTACTAAGGGTAGAAAAGAGTACCATATTACCGTGGCCCACACTATTACAACAAGCACAAAGCTGCACCTTCCATATCTGGTAACCAAGTTAAAATTTAACTACATCTTTATTGCCAGCAAAGAAACAGATTGTTTTTGCTCAGGTGATCTTTCTCAGCTGGATTACCCAAAAATTATTAACTAATTTTATAGAATTTTCTGCAAGAATTTGGCGTGGCCCAAATAGGAAGTGACTGGATTTTGGTGATGACCTGAATTTTTCTGTGAATTCATTATAAGTCCATCGTACTTGCCAGGTGGCAGCACCATTCTCAGCAAAGGTTTGAGATCTATGGTCGCTTCTAGTTTGATTTATACATCTTCATGGTTTGTACTGAATCTGTGACAACCATTTTTATTAATGATGCACAAGCAATGAAAAACCCAACTTGAAATACACCAAAAACACATACCCAACTCAGACACAGCATTACTTCCCGTGCCACTAATAATCAGCAGATATTTCCACACAATAGAAAAAGTTTCGAGTTACTTATTTTGTAGTTACTGTGAATTATTCAACCCTCTCAATATTCATTAGGCAGAATCTAGCATTGCTCATCCAAAAAAAGCAAAATCCAAACCTAAAACCTCAAAAAACTGCGAGACCAAACACTTTAAAGCCCAGATATAGCACTGTCACGAAACCAGCATGTCACATGTATATGCTTCACTGTCACAAAATGTACTTTGACCACAGCTGCGCCCCCTGGCGCCTGGATGCAGTGCTAGTTTAAACACTGCGGTTTTAACATATGGCCCTGACTCTCTTTCTAAAGTACGGTACATAACCTGCATGCATGGCATGAACTCCGACACCATACCATGTAGTTAACCCTGACCCATTTTGCCAACACATATGATGGCTATATGTGGGGCTTAAACCAATATTTTTCTTTTTTAAAAAGCGTAACCTTATGAGGTTTTTTATGGTTTTATTCTGTCATGCATTTTTTGGACGAGCAGTGTTAGATGCTGGAAAATAATTATGCCTGATTCTGACTTGGTTAATTTGATATCTGCACCACAAAGTCACTGTCAATTTTAATTAAAAAATACAAACTCAATATTCAAAATCCTAAGCTTAAAACTTAATGTGTTAAATATTTCAATAAAGTAATTGATGATCAGTGGCATAAAAACAAACTCATTTTATAGTTATTGGTGAGTAAAATTTTCCAAAGTTAAAAACTAAACAAGAAAAAAAACATAAAACCTAGTGACAAAGAAAATAAATGACAACCAAAAAACACAGAAAAAAGCTGAAAACAACTAAATCCAACAATACTAAACAAGACATCCTACTTCAACCATTCTACTCAAGTGAACTAAGCATCTAACAAATTGACAATTAAAAAATGGCAGCATTGCACAAAACCCAGAATAAAAAAAACCAATACTGAATAAATCTGGAAACTCTCTACATACATTAAGACCATACTGTTCTATATTGAATGAATTAAGCTCATTAATTGCTATTATTTACGTTAAGCAACTGGCATTATAATCAGCTCTAATGTCTCCAGCCCATTTACCATACAATACATAATTGCAACAGACTAAATTAGCGAGAAAAACGTCAGTCCTACGGATTACTGACATACACTGTGAAACTTTCTAGTCTAACACATCAACTCTGAAAAACATACTAAATGTTATTTAATGTGCTGAATCAAAAATTAATGAGCATACAAAAGCAAATATCCAATCTTCATCGAATAGTGGACAGCAATCACACCAGCAGTTATACATGAAAAGTCTGCGCAATTAAGACTATAATAAATTCACACAAAAATCCAAAATTTCCCATTGGAATAACTTCATATCTGTGCTATGCTATATCAGGTGTAACAAATACTGCCCAGATAGATGAATTGCAATACTGTTGGACTAATAATACACACTATAGCTTTTGATGCCCTCTATCTATTGCTAACTACAGTCCAGTTCAACTGTACTACAAGTTTACGACCGACTGACATTGAAACACAGTAACAAACATATGCACAGACAGACACGGGCACACAATTGCTTGCTGTTAAGCGCAGTATCGAAAGTCTATGATTTCATTCAAGATCTTGGACACCAGTTGCATTTTCAGACAAGTGCTAACAAAGAAACATTAGTAAATTTTTAGTACAAAATCTCAATAGTAACTAAGCCCTTTATAAAAAAAATTGCTTTTAGGGCACAAAGCATTATCACATAATTATTGCTAAACTGGACACACAAAGAATTATAACACATTCTTCATTTAACTGCTTTTTAACATTGGTTTCCTCCAATGGCATTGGAAATTTACAGACTCACATACAGTGCCCTGTCTTGATTTTGGGCAGGTTTTCTTTTTTTAAAAAACATTTCCTTGCCTGCATTTTCGTCGCCATGTAAAAGATTCAACTGCTTGTAACATATTGCAAAACAGCAACCAGTTTCAAGTTAAATGAATGCAGCAATCCTTTGAACTAAAATTTTTTTATATACAGCCAAAACAGCAAACGTTATCCGAAAATGTAACATGGGTCTTAAAGAGTTTTTTATAACCATTATGTAATGTGCAGTGTAAAAAAAGTCTACAATAACACTAACATGTTGCATTGAATACATATGATGTGACACCCTAGTGGCCGTATATTCTTAGAACTGCTGCACCAAAATACCCTATATATAACACATCATTCCTTCTAACAAACCAAACCCCATTTCTGTTACCAAATTTTATTCTATTGATATTCTGCAGTACTGGTATATTACAAAACTAAAATAGACAACAAGACTGAATATGCACTAGTATCAGAATACCACCCACTGTGAGATGTTAGATCAGTTTGTCAGTTCTAAGAAACACGGCCACTGAGCCGTCACATACTATTACAATAACAAAACAAAAGTAGTTTTGGCTGCCATTACTTGTGATAGACGACACAGTGATGGTTGCAGGTTGTGCAGTACTGACATATAAAACACAATCTATGGCAAAATGGCCCACAGCACTGCAGTAAGTGGAACAGGTTGCTGGTTAGTAAGCCCAACCGATCATCATAAAAGTTCGCTCACGTAATGCTGCCACCATATGCCTTCCTGTCGCAACTGCTCAGATACGATGTCATCATTTAAGTCATACGAAGATGGCGACAACTGCAACAGATATACATCGCAAATCAAAAAAAAATAAACAAGTAAATTTACAAACCGGTAGGCAAAATTGCTGTCATGTTACGCAGCAGCAAGCTGTGAACGCACGACCTGCAGACAGGATGACAGACGGACATGCATATGGACAGAAATGGCTGTGCGAATTTAAGGGCTTACTTAGCGTACATGCAATGACAGACAATATACACACAGTCGGTGAGAAGTGCATCAAATTTGAGTCATAAGATAGTTCTTACTCTTAGAGTCATGTTCTGGTTCTGACCAATGCCATCATTTAACTGTTATATAGCTAGTTAACTAACAACACATAACTGGAATAACCAACTGTTGACCATATGTCAGCTATCTTCAACTGGCCAATTTGAACTAGTTCACTGTCAGCCAATCAGTTAGGCCTTTGAACTGTTTCAAAAAGTGCAGTTTACTTGTACTTTATACCATAATTACAATGTATGCTTTAAGTGTGATACAGAAAATCAAACTACTGTTGGGTTTAAGGCAGTAAGAAGCTGTTCAACTTGGGGTATGAGCCCTTTAGCTTTGTTTAGCCTACCTTGCTAAGTAAACAAGTTACATTAATATAATGCAAAGCAATCATTACAATACACTGTGAAAATGTCTGCTAATATAGAGATAACTGAACTGACTGACCAGCATGCTGCTATCACTGGCTACTGTTCCAGCACCACTGGAGCAGTCATCTTCGAGCAGACCAATCCCATTGCTCAGTGGATCATCCAGCTGCAGATCTGCATCTAGTCCAAAACCATCAGTAAGAAGAGAATCGACGGCCATTCCCGGTGAATGACTGTCACTGTCACTGCATTCAGAATGCTCCACTTCCAGACTGTTGTTGCCAGTACCAATCAACAACTGCTTCAGCAATGAGGGGGCCGGTGACTGAGTTTGTGTCAGATCACTGCAGTTGTCTCCAGTGTCTATTCTAACGAATGGTTTACAGCTGGAACCACCGGAAACATTCGGTTTCCGCAGCTCTTCGGCAGCAATTGCTGTGCTACCGCGGTTAGCATCGAAACACGGCGTCGTTGAACGCAGAAATGCTTCCAGTATGCTCATGCTATTACGACTAGCTGAAGCTGCTAACCTGCCATCACCTTTCTTCATCCGTGAGCCCCGAGACAGGTCTATGCAGCTACTCCCACGGACCGAGGTCGGTGGAGGAACCTTCAGAGCATACATGTGGTCTCGCAGTGCTTCGTGAATTGATGGAGTACTTTCTGCATGGGTGACGACAGGTTGATGAGAATACAAATGATCATTTCTTGAAGTGCTGCACTGAGAAACAACGCATTGTCCTGCAACTAGTGGCATTTTACTTGGAACTGTTGCAGAACGTCGCAAAACAGTGCTGCAAGACACCAGTGGTGCAGCAGCACGTGCACGTCCTACTGGCCTTATGATTACTGTTGGCGTCTTACTATTACTGTGCTCACCTTTTGTAGATATGGAAACGTCCACCGACATGCCGGGTTTATAAGTTGTAGTTTTGCAATCATCCAATGTTGGCGAGAAAGGGTTGCCTAGCTCAGAGGCTACGTGCCGATTCCAGACTGATATTGTCTGACCAATGACTCGCTCTGACTCCAAGCAATCTTCAATACCCAGAGGCCTTCGTGATGGGGCCAGCTGTTTTGCAATTAAGCCATGATAAACACGACGCTGTGGAACAGGGGTAGCACTATTACTACTTTGACAGTCATCCACCATAGCACTGGACAACGGTTCCCATAATGAATCTGCAAATCCATCGAATGTAGCATTCGTCTTTTCAACAGATAAGGCATCAGCTGGATAATGTTCGGCTGTAAAAGATAACGGCTGATCGATCAATAGCTGTTGATCTGATATATTTGATTTATGTTTGAAAGCATTGTTTGTTGAGGCGAGGACTTCATCTGACGAGCAGTATCCACTGGAAGTGGCGCCGGGAGAACAGATTCGCTTTGACCCGGTGTCCATAGACTCCACCAACCACATGTCATTATCCATTGCAAGCTCAGCATTCAGAAACGTCCTAAAACAGATGAATGAAACAACTTCAATATGTGTTTCAAACTTTCAGCCAATGGCTGAATTAAGAACATAATAATATTAAGCTATTTTTTAAAATATGCTACACTTAAGTAAAAGTTGTTAAATATGTAGGAAAATGAATTTAAAATAAAATTTCAAAATTTCAAGCAGTTACAAAAATATGTTGCAAATATGGTTGAACGCAGTCACACAAGAAGGCAGCTCAGTTCTCAGTTGTTCAGTGTTGTAACTGAAACTGAACTGAACTGAAAGATCAAAAGAAAACATGAAATAGACAAGTCTCAGTATAGCTCATGAAAATTTATGGCACAACAAAATTACGACATGCACATACTGTACAGCGAACTTCGTTGCTGCAGCCACGTTAGTTTACACTGTCATCAGATTTATTTTACATAGCCAGTAGAGACCGGTTTCTATAATAACTACCCTGGACATCTGGTAAGCACGTGACCGTATCAAACAACCTCTAATTGACAATACGTTATTGTTATCAAATACTAATAATGGTGTGAATATTCCACGACAAGAACCTTGGACAGCTTTCCTGTACAACTTCACCGCTCTGTTTTCTGGACATCAATCAACGGCGAAAACCAGTGGTAAACGTAGGCCTACTTCCGCAAAAAAACACTGTAGGCCTACGAATACTTGCTAAATTACCTTTATAGACACAATGTCAATGCTCATTAACGATCGATTTCTACTCGAAAAGCTTCAACTGCACATTTAACGATACGCCAATGCAACACATTTTAGCAAACAATTAACTCAAACTCGATCCAATCAAAACAATCGCACTTTGAGCCGTGTTCAATTCGCGGTGTCACTTATGTCGTTGCGTGTCGGCACATAACCGAAATGTGTCGACACACTGCCAGCATGTGCGCTGACTTTTGACCTGACCTGAGAGGTAGTTTGCCTTGCAAGGCCGTTACGATTGGTTGGTATGAAGGCCTTGATTTATGGCCTTTGCGCACTTACCGATAGGCGCGGTTGCCCATAATGGCTCCATCATGCTAAATATAGCCTGCACTAAGCCTACACCCAAACAATATGTATGCAGTCCACGTACGCCTAATTATGCAGATTTTTATGGAACCTGGATTGAAAAATAAAATTTGCACTTAATTGTTCGGTATCCGCTGCGTCTGTGTGACAAAATATTGTTACCTCAATAATAATGGACCAGTGTTCACCAAATTGGTAGGGTCTAGCCTAATAAACACCATGCAGCCTCATATTGTCTGGACAGAGTATAAAATCACCTGAGTGTTCGTGCGTCTGTGCGTCCAACTTTTATTAAGCTCTCTCCCTTCCCCTTTCCCTTTCCTTCCCCTCCCCCTTCCTTTTTCTCTTTCCCTTCTTCCTTCTTTCTTTCTGTGTCAACGTCCGTGCGTCTAACATTTGAGGCGCCATATCTCCATAACGGTGCCAGATAGACGCATGGTCACCATGAACCACCCATAGGAAGTCGACCCCCGGGAGTCGAATGGTCACGTGACCGATGACGTCACGTGACCCCAAAAGGTCAAGTTCGTGACCCCATTTTCTTTGAGGCGCCATATCTTCACAACGGTGCAAGATAGACGCATGGTGACGATGGACCATTTATAGTAAAGCCCTGGTGACGAATCGAATGGTCTCGTGACTGACAACGTTTATTGTTTAGTTAAAATAATAGAGAAGGATGAAGGGATCATTGTTGCTGTACAATTTGAAATTAAACTGTTTGATTTTTTTCTACCAGTCTCAACAGCTCACTGATTATATTCATACGGATATATACTGTAAACTATCGAAATGCATTGGACAGACTCCGTGTTCGTATGAACATTATCTTGTTCCGGAAAAGACATCAAAAATTCAGCTACCGCGTGCTTAGAGAAAATAAAGGGCGTCAGCTTCATGCATTCGTCTCCTCATGCTACTCGCAGGCAGTTGGCTTTTTACGCGCGACAGCATGTGATAGCGCGTCTTAGTTAATTGTAGAGGCGTGTCGCCGGTTATGGGACGATTCGTGCACTGGGCGCGGGGAGAACAGAAGAGTTAATGCCACGGATGTTAACTGCTTTGTTGGTTAATTCTTGCAGCCAACAGACGATTAGAAGTGCAAAGTAGCCTAAGACTATAGGCCTGCAGACAGCGTCAGAACGGTATAAGGGTCATTTCGCCATTTTTTAGATTTTGGATGTAGTAATAATGTGAAAAATGAAGTATAAAAAACGTATAAAACCAAATATTTTTTGTAGGACTATATTTATTGCAAAATAATAATTTCTGATTTTCCCTGCATGATTCCTTGTAGAAAATTTTTTGCTGCAAGATTTAGACAGCGCAGTTTAAATTTTTCGCATTACTGTCACATGTTGACGCGCTGCGCGTAGAACAGACCTCCAAAGTAGTCGAACAGTAAAGCGTATGAAAAAGGACCAGACTTGTAGTACTCGAGTCCGGACTTGGACTCGAGTCCGGACTTAAGTCCGTTTTTGCTGGACTTGGACTTGGACTTGGAGGCTCTGCCAGCAAGTCCTTTTTTCAAGTCCTTTGTACCTACAAGATCGATAGCACTGTAGCACAGATCCTGGTTCATCCACTTCATCAACTCAGAATGATATTGATAAACCACCACCAAAGAGGCAGAAGTTGTTCGCAAACTAAATGCACACCAGAGAACACCACAGTGACACTGCGACTGATGTTTCAGTGGCCGAGCTTTTAGCCAGATACTTACGTGCAATGGATGGTGACTGTAACTCAGAGCCGGTTGACTTCTGGGTTCGCACTAACGCCACATATGACAAACTGATACCAGCTGTGCGCCGTACATTTGCCATTCCGGTTTCAAGTGCACCAGTGGAAAGGGTTTTCAGCCATGGGGGCATTGTGCTGCGCCCAAACAGAGCAAGAATGTCCGACAAACTTCTGTCTGAACTGGTGTTTCTGAAATGCAACATTGTGTGAACAAGTTTAGATGTTGGACTGTGTAAAATTATCAAGGATGGGCTGGATGGCCAAATTAATGTCATCAATTAAAATTGCTAACAATATTTAAGGATTAGTTCTTTTTTGTGTACGATAAAGTGTCTTACTCAATAACAGCAAAAGAAATAATATTGGAATGGGATAAAACTGCTTGCAGGTTTGTTTTTTCCTACTGGACTTGGACTTGCCTTTTCTGAAGAGGACTTGGACTCGGACTTGGACTTGCCCGTTTAAGGTGGACTTGGACTTGGACTTGGACTTGAGGATAGGGGACTTGGACTTGGACTTGGACTTGGCTGTTGCTGGACTTGTTACAAGTCTGACCATAACCAAGGTCAACTTAGCCTTTCATCCCTTTGGGGTAGGTGAATCAAGTACCAGCCTGTCTAGCTGCAGTTAAGGCGGGGCATGTTCACTTGTGTCAGGTGGCAGGTAACACTGCGTGATCCCATATGGCAGGTGATGCTCCGTAACTCTGTGGTGGGTTTTCCAACCTACAGTTTTAAAAAGACAACGTTTAATGTTTAACCTTTTTATCACCGTGCTTGCAGGAGATAGAGAAGGCATGGGGGATGGTCGACCAAGCTCACACAAAGGAGAACGAGGCAAAGGAAACGATTCAGAGACTCAAAACAGAGATCAACAATCTGACAAAGCTTGTCGAACAAAGTGCTGGCATGTCCATGGGCCAGGAACACAAGTCTGTAACAACCCGTTCTGTTGTCTTATACATTTTCTTTTCCAAAACTTATAGTAATGACACACTGTTGAGTTTTCTGGCATTAGTTGCCAGTACCGGTACCAGTAACCAGTCAGTGTCTCATACTTTAATAAATATGATTTTTACTGCATGCACCACTCAACGGCGCCAGATTGAACGTATTCAATTTTGTGCCAGTAACTGGCACCAGAAACCAGTATCAGCAGTTGATGCCAGAAAACTGGCCAGTGTGTCGTCACTATTAGTTTTTTGTTTGTCATTAGCATTATAAAGTATTTAAGTACTTTAATATACGAGGGTTGTTTGATAAGTAAGTTACAAAACAGCATCATTCTGTTAGTTTTCTAAATCTAAAATAAATCCAAAACATATGTTTTGTACGAAATTTTATTTTGAGCACATGTAGAAATTTTTTTGACGATGTGACACATCATCTGTTTACAGAGCACAGTTTACTTATGTATTATTTTCCCCACCAGTAATCTAGCATGACTAGCAAGTGACAAACAGCATGGGAACGAAAAAAATCAATAAACCTAACAACTTAATGCCATCTCTTTAAATGCTAATGACCAGTGTTTCATTTTTCAACATATCATCTAAGTTTTCTCAAACATTTTGTCTTATCTGTCAGCAAACTTCTGAATGTTTGATGCAAAGAACGGTGCTGGCTGCTGTCCATGCCACTGAGAAACGACTGGTTGCACCCTGGTATATGATACAAATTTCTGCCCACCTAGCATTTCTTTTACATCAAACTGAACTGTTTACTTCGTAAAGCACTTGTCGCCATATACTGGATGCATTTCAAAGTGAATCTGATTTGCATGAAATTTTTTTGCCCACAAAAAATTCAATAACGGCATGCTGTTCATTACGGGAGGATTTCAGAGGCAAAATTGCCGTATTTAATGTCTATAAATGACGTCACAGTGAGGTCATCATCATAAAACTCACAGCTGCTACTCAGAACGTTTATTTCGAACTTTTAATATTTGGAAAACTAACAGAATGACGCTGTTTTGTAACTTATTTATCGAATAACCCGCATATAAATGTGGTTTGAATATTAGGGCTTGCAAGTACTAACTAATTTTTTTAGTCGATTAATTACCAAAAAATAATTGAAATTGGTTGGTTAATTTCAGTCATTTTAGGTTGTTGAGAGGTCAGTATTTTTAAATTTTAGTAGAATTCTAATTGATTAAGAAATATTATGTATTAATTTTTTAATGATTAATTAATCGTTAATTTTTGCAGTCCTAGATTGGATTGATCAAATGATGAGAGGCAAACAGACGGACGGCCAGGCAAGGTGCATAATGTGGCCTATGTGTGTATTGTTGTAGTGTGAATGAGCTACTAAAGGCAAAGGAAGATCTCACGGTAGAGAGAGACGCCAAACTGCAGGAGATCGCAGGTCTACGTGAGAAGTTGACAGAGATACAGGACTCGGAACAGAAGCTCGAGAAAGAACGAGATGAGGCTACGACCAAACTTAACGAGGTCGTCAGTCTGTTGTGTTTTATCTTTAAATTATAGTTTGTGTCAGACATATTTATTTATTTGTTATGCATATTCCTGAATTTCTGGCTTTTCATATTTTTTTTGGTTGATGTTTTGCTCAGAGGAGGAACATTTTTAGTACTGTCACTGTCACTCTACTTATTTTTTGTCTGTCTGTTTTTTTTTGTTTCTTTTTCGGGGTTGCAGTTTTGCTGAGAAAAATTTGCTTTTCTTTCTGTTGTGCTCATTTTGAAGTTGATTGAGATTGCATGCATTTTCAGTGTAGATGTAGCTAAGCTCATTGATGACTAATATAAATGTACAAAACATCAGTTTATACACTTGTTAACGGCAACATTTAAGGACTTGCACATCGAAAACAGCAAAAATTACAAAAGGTGATATTGACCGCATCACACTGACTGTGTGTCAATGTGCTG
>Ga0209367_1000795_pt1 | contig 35221 bp, 16 predicted proteins | sample WorMetLIZISLAND2_FD_187412 | JGI IMG/M metagenome (GOLD analysis project Ga0209367, IMG submission 187412) | Marine gutless worms symbiont microbial communities from Max Planck institute for Marine Microbiology, Germany - Olavius geniculatus... ... | reverse complement strand
GTATATATATGTATATATATATAGATTAGGTGGCATCCATGCAAACATGCAAGTATTAGAAGTAATTAAGTAAGTAGCCTACATTAAGAAATTAGCCTACAGTGTCCAAAGTAATGGAGCGTCACTGCGCAATCAATCAATCGAACAATCAATCTGAGTTGTCTTAGTAGCAGAGCTACTTCAAGATAAACAGTAACAGCAGGATGGTTTGAATGATGATGTCCGGGTATGACTTTCTGAAGAGCCAGGTTTTGAGGCGTTGGCAGAAAGCTGACAGTGACTGAGACGTTGTTGCAGGTACAATCTAACTACGCCTATAGGCCTAGGGCTGGGATAACAGATGGATTTTCAGTCATGTCCGGAAAACAGCCACGGTGGGTGCGGAGGCGACGTGTTCTGAAAAGTGAAGTGGGAAAGTCTAAACTCTAAACCCATGTTTATAGCTAACGAACTGCAGGGCACTGAAGCAACTGGAGATTTGCAGGGATTAATTCTTATCGCAATATGCACTGGCACATTCTTCTCTTTCTATCTGATTTCCCTTTCCATTTTCTTCTGTTTTCTATTCTCCTTTTCGTCTTCGGAGCTTCTAAAGATAGGCCCGGCTAAAACTGACAGCATAACTAACACACTTAGCACCTGGTGAGTATAGGCCCTAGGCCTTAAATATGGCCGAGTTGGGAAAACATTTTAGTCGAATAACAGTCACGTAGAGTGAAACGTTTCATAGATCTTCATTGTAACGCCGGCGCAGCGGGAGTCCAACGATAACGCTAGTATAGGCCTATAGCCTAGGAGGCTACAGAGGACGGAAGAAAAGAACCGCTGCCTGTGTATATAAGCGTTGATGGACGACGAAAGAATCCCTTGAAGACGCTACAGTCGATGTTGCAGACCACCCACAGACTAACTCTATGAGCGTTTTCGCGGATTTACTGGTAGCGGTAGAATTTCAGTCACCTTGTTTGGGCGACAGAGAGAGGGGGACTATCGGAGTAGACAGGGAAACGGAGACAGAACAAGAACTAGTCCAGCAATCTCGGATGTCAGGGCATTAATTAACGCACGGTGAGAAAACATGGCCGGCAGCTGCTTCCTGGCAGTGCACGTACCACGTGACGTCACAGTATCGTCACTGATCCAACGAAGCCTGGATAATAGCGCCGTGACTGATCCTATACAGCTTGGCAGTAATTAGCGAATGCGGTCGACGCGTGCAAGATGCGTTATTAGTAATGCACTCAGGTGCATCTCTCTGCAGTCTGTACATGTATGGCGTGAAGGTCGTAAAAATTCCTCTTGACATTCAGTCGCGATTCGCGATACGAAAAAATTCAGCCACCATATGGACGGCCCTATTATCGAAACAAGACAATTATCACACACACAAAAAAACATTACGAAACGCACTTAACTAATTCTGGAAAAATAATCAAAATAATTTTGTTAGTGAGAAAAAAACACAAAACATCGGATCTTCAGAAGAGTGGGCTAACTGTACGAGTACGTAATGTGTTTAGCTTATATACACTGTAAGGCATAAAAATACACCAAAATTTATTGATCGTAACTTGAAGACGGATGATCAGATTTTAATAATTTTTGGTATAAATATTCCAGATACAACTGGCCGTCAAATGACCATTTATGTTCCTGTCTCACCGAACGTCTGTTTCTGGAAATAACAAAACAAGCAAAATATTACATTTTTATTTAACGCAATATCATTATTTGATTCAAATAACGCAAATTTGAAACATTTTGTGCAAATTTCTAGTACTTTAGTTGAAAGTTTATCCAACTGGCCAGTTGTGCAACTACTGACAGTAAATATTCAGAATATTGGCCATTCGTGTAAGCACAGGCAGGGAAATGCATTCTTTATGCATTGATAGCAATGTTGATAATGTTCTGCTTGAGACTTCAATCAGTCGTTTCTTGAGCTCATTGATATTCCTGAACAGCGTCCCATAAACTCGCTGCTGCATAACACTGCAAATACTGTCGAATGGATTGTGATCAGGGCTGTTAAGGGCTACGTATCTGAAATGATTAAATTTACTGCTGTTTTTCTTTCTTTTTAAACTCATGTTGCATTTGTTCTGTTTCTCCATGTAATGCGGCAACAGACGTTAGGTTTGCTGAGAATTTGAATGGCCATTTGATGGCCAGTTATGTCGAAAATGTTTATACAAAACACTGTTAAAATCTCATTATCCTTCTCCAAGTTACTATCAGTAAAGTCACGGATGGTTTTTGGCGTTTTTTGTTCATTTAACGACGATTTCATGTGTTTTGATTTCCCCAGGTAGTGCAGAAGCATATGATGGGTGAGGTGGAAGCTTGAATAATCGTTTGATGACAAGTTGTATCAGGAATAGTTGTACCACAAATTATTAAAATCCGATAATCCGCCTTTAAGTTATGATCGATAAATTTTTGTGCGTTTTATGCCTCACAGTGTACTTCATTCAGCCTTATTGACGAAATTTGCCAATAGTGTTAAATGCCCAAAGAGTGTTGAACAAATTATTGCTGCAACTGATAATTTATATTATTCGAAAGCACAGAATATTTATCTGACAAAATATCCAGTCCTACCCGGGGCGGCTATTTATCCGGCCGCCGACTTGGACGGCCTTAGCTGGTACGTACGCGCACCCTACGGTTCTCATAGGTACCGGCTAAAACCGTGTCTCTGCGGCGGTACGACGAGCACCCGTGCCCGCAATTACGCCAAGCGACATTTTTGCCGCCGCCTATCGAGTGCGATTGAGTTTTTCGTTTTCGTTCATTGCCGGAAAAATAGCCTACAGGCAATTTTTACGGCTGCCTGACGAATAGTCACCGCGTTATTCGAATGATATTCAACTGATTTGCACGTACTGGCGACAACATGTTTAGGCTTATTCCTTGGAAGAACAGCTATAGCTTACAATAAAGATGTACCAGTGTCACAAATCCAGTACCCACGTAATGGGTATGTTGACATTAATTTCGGTGCGATCTCATATCAGATGCATTAAGATTCACTTTACTGCCACGACTTTGGCAACGTTATGACCCAGGTCTGGCAATTAACAGTAACACTAGTAAGGTACGGTGCCAGACATGCATGTACACTATAGCTTAATATAAGACCATTTCCAGTTCATCTGAAAGACTGCGTGACGTAATTAATTACTTTCTCAGACATAGAGTACAGAGTATATAGCTTCTGATGCAGGACATTAATGCTGCTGTACATTACAGAAGCGGGGTTGCGTGCTGCATAGATGAATTGGTAGACAATTGCTCAGTGCTATTTTCGTAAACTACGGAAACTACTGACAGAACTAAAATAACTTTGCGAACGAGAATGCTTCAGAACTCGATAAAAACTAGAACAAAAGTTCTCGAGAGTCGAGACGTATCAAAATGTAATAAAAAAGACAGCTTTTGATTTGTCCATTTGCTGGCCATAGCTTTAATGCAATGGCTTTTTCAAATATTTTACGTAAACACAGAAACAAAAATTGTTCGTTTCCTGAAACTAGCATCGAACCAAAACGACTAAGATCTCGAAAACTAGAACGAAGTAAAACAAAATCTAAATACCGACAAATAAATATAAAAACAATCAAACAAAAATATCACAGCGCGATGACTTTAACCAATAAGAACTAAAACTGTAGGGCCTATCAACATCAAAAAATAATGTTAACAATAATTGCATTGCATACGTCCCTCACTACAGGCATTACAACTTTTAAGCCAAAACTAATGGGTGGGCGACTTACATTATCCTTCCCTTTCCCAGTTTTTCCTATATCCTTTCCCTCCTTTCTCATTTTCCTACGCTCTCCCTTCCTGCTCCTTTCCCTTGCTCTTGAAGCTGGGTTCGGGATTTTTTTTTGGAAATTCTACATTGCTGTAAGCGAGTTTTGGCGCATTTTGCGCTAAAACAACTAAAAATCAAAAATTAATTTTTTGTTACCGGTTACGTGGCGAGAAAATATTAAAAATTATCTATTTTCTATGTTATATTACTATCAGGCCAAGTTAGTCCTTCATCACAATTATATGCTATAGCAGTAGAGCTGGCATTGCAGTTTAAGACACTTTATTTGAGAGAAATGCCTGGAGTGGATCGAACGACTTGCTCGCGTGCTACAGATTTTTACATGTAAAAAATGCTCTGACCATAGTGCACAAATGCCAACAGCATCATCCAGAAAGTAGGCCAAAAAATTGTCAGCGGTCCTCACCGATCGACATCGTTTGGTCACCTCATCAGTCAGGAGTCAGCTGACTCACACGGCAGGGATCAGAGAAAGAGGTGGCCTAGCGCCTATATATCACCGCGTCACGACACGACGTATCTCTTTATCAGTCCGTGATCCCTGAGCGAGGCAATTTGCTCGCTGCGATTTTCACTCATTAAAATTTATGGACCGAATGCTTTCTCAGGCTCACTGCGCGATGCGTTAGAGCGCCGTATCCGTCGTTTGGCAGTGTAAGCTGGTGTCTGACTGATGGCTAAGGAAACAAAGTACCTTTTCATTCTGATTGATGTTTAACAAATAACTACGAATACGAAGATTGTAAAATAGCTCGTTTGTCTTGCTAACTGGCTTTTAGCGTTGAAAACTGGCCACAACCGAAGAACGCCCAGGAACTCACAAGAGTGAAGCAAACCGCCAGATTGCATGGTTAAGTAACGGCAAATTTTATACAGAAAAACGGAATAATTAATAACTAGTCCGAATATCATTGTATATTAAGAAATTAACAACAGAAACACTAACACCGCGTTACGTAAGAAAGTAGACATTATATAAATTGCAAAAGTACTATAATTATAGGTCACTGTAAGGGATTTACTAACGTCGTAACGATAGCGTTGGTAGATCCGCCTCGGATAGTTCAGGAATATGACAGACAACCACAAAATCCTCTGAGCGATAAACTTCTTTCAAGTACCCTGCAACAACAATACGATATCACAATCATTACCGGTAACGTAGTGCTGGTTCTGCGTGTTCAGCAATTAGCAAGTAACGGGCGAATCGCGGAATTTGACTATTTATTGTATTCATAGGCTCAATGGCTACAAAAAGTAGCGCTTAAAACATGCAAAGTCCAGACGCATTGCTGAATCTCCGAATCTACAAGTTTCGACTATCGTTCACGTGTATTGGCCACGATGGGTTGTCTTTTTCCAGTTTTCAGGGGGGTTTGAACACCACATAAACCTTGAAGTAAATAAACCATCATAAAAATATAGGGGAAAGGTTTGCAGCCGTTCAGAGACAGTTTGTATGATTTGAAACGTAATTCAACTGTACGCAAAATGACGACAATCGTCAAAACATCACATTTAAAAAACGTTCATATATATTTAAGTTTCTCCGATATAAGCCTAGAATGTTCAAAAATCAACGGCAGATTGGGCTTGTCTAATGACTCGAAGCGATAGATGCCCTGTCAGTTTCGTCAGTGGCAACAGGTGCTCCTAAATTTTACTTTGTCAGAAAAGTTTCTTCTTGTCGAGACATTTTCGCCCAAAATACACAATTTGGGGCTAAAAAATACCACGTTGGAAAACATTTAGCGGCAAAATTGAAATACTGAGCAGTCTGTCGGAAATTTGCAACTTTTCGTCCCTCCTACTTTTTTAAACCCACGACCCCGCTAAATTTCGTGGATGAATTCGCCGATATTATCAACATTATCGCCAGTCTCACGGATAACGTCATCGTCTGTCTGTGGCGACGTGAACTGTTCCACTTCTATCGTCCAGACTCCATGCAAAGTCCGGAGTCTCCAGACGATGAATACAGTCGAAGAACACGTCGTGTCACTTCCTGTCACCATGGGTCAGTATACTTACGGGCGTCACTTTTCACGCATGACGAGCTTCTAAGGCGCTCAACTTCCTGGATCCTGGACTCCTATATAAATGCTATATTCTGGCTGGCAGGAGACGAGGCCGCGGGAGTCGGGACGCTCTATTCATGGGCCGACGATAAACTGTCGCTATATAATGTAGCGAGTCGTCGCTCGGTCTCAGGCTGCAGACCGTGAAAGAACCGACCCACGCTGCAGTCTCTGCAGTCTGACATTATATGGCTCCACACAAATGCGGTTTTATGCTTATGCCACGTTTCATGTAATACACATGCTAATTATAAGTCGCCGACCTGCTCCAGTGCCCATGCTCCACGTGCTTGCCATCAACCCGACGTATTGGCTTACTGTACGCTCGCTGCCAACGTTAAGTCCACGTCACCTGGTCGAAGAACAGCTATTTTATACAATGTTCTCACTGAAGCAGCCGGATTGGCATTTCTAAAATTTGAAAATGCCAAAATGTGAAATGCGAAATATGCCCATAGGCGTAGCCGGGGAGCACTAAGAGGCTATAGGCCCTCTTATAGGGTGAGGTAACGCTTGGGTTAGGGCTTGATTGAACAGTCAACTGAAATCGTCAACGCGCGTTAACGTGCGCAGAGAGAACGCACCTTAAAACTTATCGCCTTAACGGTCATTTGCTTTGCACATTAACGACTAAAACTGTTGCCACGAAATGGGTTTTTGAAAGCTCAAAATGCATAAAAGTGCATCAGTGGCTGGGGTTCCGTCTCGGACCTCGCTGGGGGAGCTCCGCTGGTGGGTCTGCCTCCTCCAAGAACCATACCCCAGCTCTCGGCCTTCGACTTCGAATTTCGGACCTTCGGACCTCAGGAGTGCCCCCAAGACAAATTCATACGCCTATAAATAAGCGAGCAAAAATAGACGTTGTGAGATAAAAAAAATTAGACTATAGAGATAAATACAAAAACATTATAAAAGATTAACTGGTCAAGAAAATCACCTTTTACGCCTGTTCAAATTCTTCAGAAAATGCGCAGCCGGAGAAAGACATTATTGGACAAAAAATAATGGATAAATTTTGCGTAATAATCTCGCAGTATGCTAAACAGACTGGTAGCGTGGAATGAAAGACGTGGACGACTTAGGAAGAGCGAAAATGAATAACCCTAAGTCTTGTACAAAGGAGTGACAGGAAAGAGCGTGCTATAAACTACACTGTGTCTCAAAAAACATCCCCGTCATTTTTGACTGTAGCTTGAAAACCAATTACCAGATTTTGATAATTTTTGGTACGAATATTCCCGACACAACTTGCCATCAAATGACCGTTCAGTTTCCCACCTCACCCAATATATGCTTCTGCACTACCTACGGAAATCAGATCAAGCGAAATATGTGTTGAAATAAACAGAAAACCTGAAAAAACATCCCCAACATTATCGATCGCAACTTGAAGAAGTATTAGCAGATTTTAATAATTTTTTGGCAGAAATATTTCTGACACCACTGGCTATTAAATAAGTGTTTTAGTTTCCACCTCACCCAACGTCTGCTTTTGCACTACCTGGGGAAATCAAACGAAGCATAATACGTGTTAAAATAAATTAAAAAACGTCGATAAATTCCATCTGTGGGCCCCAACAGCTGGTCTGTTACAAGGTTTGACTGAAATGCAGCAGCGTGTCTATCAGATAAAGTTCAGGAATGTTTGTGAAGTCAAGAAGTGACTGGTACAGCCTGGATTGAACTGGAGCAGAACATTATCGACACTGCTGTCAATGAATGGAGAAAGCGTCTCCTTGCCTGTGTTCGCATAGTGGACCAATAGTTCAAGCAGTTTTACTGCAGGCAGTTGAAAAATGGACAACTGAATTAAATGTTAGCCACAGTGTCAGAAATGTGAACAAAATGTGTTTTTACGCGTTATGTTAATTAAGCAATCATATCGCGTTGGACAAAAAAGTGATATTTCGCTGGTTGTGATTTCTCAAGATAGTGCAGAAACAAATGTTAGGCGAGGTGAGAAACTAAATGGTCATTTGATGGGAAGTTGTGTTAGGAATATTCGCACCGAAAATTATCAAAATCTGATAATCGGTTTTCAAGTTACAGTTGAAAATGTCGGGGATGTTTTTCTGAGACACAGTGTATACAGTCAGCCTATACTGACCCAGAGCGAGGGAGAATAACATGCGAGTGGACAATGCAGATGATGAATGTGAACGCGATGCATCATTAGCGTATCATACGCTAATGATGCATCGCAACATTGCACTGTCTCTAAGATCTCGCGTGCAGAGTAAGTATAGCAAAACCAACGCAGAGAACACGATTTTCTTCATCAGTTCTCGCAGTCGACGTGGCCGTTGGTGGCGGTCTTCGGTATATTAAGCCTGCGGCTTACTGCGTTAGCTGACAGCATAGCAAGCGGTTCTAGACTCTTGATTAGTTGATTCGCCGACATGCAATATGCACGAATTAGACACTCCCAACGATTAGCCTATGTGCCAGCGGTGCATCATCGCGCAGTCAATTCCGCATCGAATATTGCACCCTCGTCAGCTAGTGTTGCGTTAGCCTAACTGCATTCGAAATACCCAGAAACCCAAAGAGTAACAGTTTCTGCACGTAAGATAGGAGCCTATGTAGCATAGATGTTAAAACAGTTTTTATGTCTTTTAAATAAAAGTTTAAAAAACATGTTTCGTAATGTTAAAAATTTTTTTAACGTTTTTTTAAAAATTTTTTGTTTTTAATTTTGAAATGTTTTTGATGTTTTGTTCTATTTTTAATGACGCGTTTTTGTTCTTATTAAAAATGAACATACAAAATATGATGCAGTACATTCCGGTCTTCAGTCTTCACAAATGGTAGGTTTTTGTTTTTAACATGTTATTGTGCTAAATGTGGTTCAATGTTTTTATGTATGTTTTTTGCATGTTTTTATGAAAGTGAAAACATGTTTTATGTTATGATTTTATGAATTTAACGGCGCACGTTTCTGAGCTGTCGCTGACACAGCTCCTTAAATTCGCACAGATCTTAGCATAGAGCGTAGGCTATTCTAGTCTTTTTCTTTACGGTTGTTTGTCTGTTTGTCCGGCCGTGTTTTATCTGCAGCAGCAGCACTGTCCGGGTGATTGCAATAGCTGCTGTTGCTGCTGATGTGTTGCTCGCAGCGCGCCGTCCGTCTGCTCAGTAGCCTACCGTTAAACCTCTGCTAGCCTAATGGAAATGTGAAATGCGAAATGTGCGCATATACAGGGTGCGGCAAAAAAGTGGACCACTAAAGTTTTCGCTGTTTTCTCAGCAGCCGTTTGGAATTTTAATTTGAAATTTTACAGATTTATTTACAAATACTTTCTACGTCTAACTGCCAAGTAAAATGTGATTCTGTTGAAAAAATGACGAAGTTATAGACTTTTTATCACGACCGCCTACCGATTTTTCAGCATTCAAAAATGTTTCGGCTACAACACCAATTTAATAACATCGTTGAAACAACACAGTTAAATAATGATCAGATACCAGAATTCCATTGTCACTGCGAATGTTCAAAGTGTTCACCGCCAGCTCCAAGCTACAACACCAGCTTCCAGTCGCCTTATTTGAGAAATCTTTTACAGCCTTGTGGATTGGTCCCTGTGGCAGGTTGCCCCAGATAACCTGAAGTGCTTCCTTGAGTACGGCGCTTGTTTTCGGCTTTGTTTTAAGCTTGCGGTAAGCCTCCAACATTGCACCCCATACATGATAGTCTATTGGGTTTATATTCGGCGAATTTGGAGGCTACTGGTCTTTTGTGATGAAATCTGGACAGCTGGCCTGCAGCTAGTTCTGTGCGCTGCGCGGCGTTGCGCGCTGTGTGTGCTGACGCGCTGTCCTGCTGGATGATGAATCCGGTGGGCAGTCGACGATTGCTTTAAAGGAACGATAATTTAGTGATAATTTATAAACAATATAAATTACTGTTTATCAAAACATCACTGTGACGTCATCGGCAGTAACGTGTAACCAGTTTTTAAAAAATTAAATAGCATTTTAGCTTGAACATATTTTAATACTGAAAAATCGGTACAGGCGGTCATGTTAAAAAGTCCATAACTTCGTCGTTTTTAAGCAGAATCATGTTTTACTTAGCCATTGGATATGGAAGGTTTCATTAAATTAAGCTGTAAAATTTCATATTAAAATCCCAAACGGTTGCTGAGAAAACGGCGAAAAACTTTAGAGATCCACTTTTTTGCCGCACCCTGTAGGCGTAGCCGGGGATCATTAAGAGGCAATAGCGTCCTCGGGCATCCCCCTCAAAGATGGCAAGATTTGCAGAGCATTAAAATCCCCAATCCCACAAATGATACTGTGAGCTCAAAACTAACCGCTTTAACGGTCATTTGTTTTGCACATTAACGACTAAAGATTTGGGGGTTCAATCCCCAGGCGAAAAACTGTACGTGCCTACTTATGAATGCACCAGGTGGCAGTGCCGATGAACGACTTCGCGTAATACCGAATTACTTTGGCCACTCTTGTTCTGTACCGTATTGACCTTATTGTTGTTGTGACAAATAGGCCTAAACGCGCGCGATACCAGGTATCATATCCAGGTCCAGATATAAAAGATGTGCTCCCTAAAACGCTATACAGCGCACAATAGCACATCCGGTGTGCATGGCGTATTGACTACATGTACTGGCAACGGCCGTGACTGCACGCAGTAAAGAGGAGTTTATGAAGCATGCGAAGTCATGAGACGCATTCGCAATGATAATACTGGGCAGAGAAACAACAGCACCTCGGCTGAATGAAAATGCACTCAGTAGCATCGGCCGACTAATTACCAGGTAAAGGTAACGCGATCGTCATATCGATGAAACGAAGTAGGTCATACGTGACACACATGGCAAAAAGGCCCATGTAACTAAGCCTATATCTGTCTTAAACCAGAATAAGTCGCCTCACCCACACACTGTGACATGGGCAGCAACAAGATATGACAACGGAGGGAACACCTAAAAGTTTATCAACTGTCTTATCACTCTTGTGAAAGTTAAATACAGTGTATGTCCAAGAAAAACAGGATAATTAAAGCATGCTGTAAACAGTAGCGTAGCCAAGAGCAGCCCGGGGGCCCAGGCCCCATCCTCCAGACAAAACATAAACATACGTTTAAACTACACAAAATTGGCCAATTTGGTCAGTTTAAAATAATTAAAATCGTTGCTGCCAGATCTCATCTTTTATAGCTAAAATGCACCAAATTCAATTTCGGCTGGGGCTTCGCCCCAGACGCTCACATCGCTCCCCCAGACCCCTTAGATGGATTTTAGGAAGTCCTACTTCTAAGGGAGGGATCGAGGGGAAGGAAGATGGAAGGAGAAAGGAAAGGAGGGAGGGGATTAAAGGGAAAGGGAAAAGGGAGGAAAAGGACAAATTGAGGAAGGGAGGGGAGGAGAGGGAGACGAGCCCCCCAAATAAAATTTATGGCTACGCCACTGACTATAAAAAGTAGGTCAATCAATATGCGGTAGGCCTATTCAGAAATGGATGCACGCAAATTTCTCGGTCCAGAAAGTATAGTGCATATAGTTTCCCATATAGTTTAACGCACGATGACAATTAGGCCAATAGGCCTACTGTTATTTTTTGACGTTTTTTAAAGTGTATACGTTTTTTCTGGTAACAAGACATGGGACTGGTAGTTTGCATATTGTTTCCCTATTTCTAGCAGACCGTACTTAAGTAACGGACGAGCTTTTGGTACAGTGTTGTCCATCCGTCTGCCTGTCTGTCCCTCGTCGTCGTCTGTCACGGATGTATCGTGGCTAAACGGTGCGAGATAGGGCTTAGGTTGCTATTGATCACTAGTAATAGGAAGTCGCATATTGGCTTTCAAATGGCATGTAAATCATTGACCTTGGATGACCTTGAAGGGTCATAACGCACTATGGTATGCCAATCGTGCGGTATACTGTAACTAAGTGGTAAGTCGTAAGGGGTCGGCGATGGTATTGACAGTCTATAAGACGTCGCCAGCGCCTTCCTACAAACCATGTCTTTATCTGCAGGAGTCCGGCCCCAATTTTTTATGGAAAGTTTCAAGCTATAAGTGGCCGTATCTTAGAAACGGTGAAATATAGGGTCAAGGTTACTATTAATCACTAATAGAAAATGGCAAATTAGCTTTCAAGTGACACGAAAATCATTCACCATGGATGACCTTGAAGGTCACTGACAACCAGTACGGTCAGCTGTCCTAGCGACAGCTGGGCTTCTTGTTCACGAAGAGGCAGGCTATTTCCTCATTAGACTGAACTAAGTATAACTGGTTTTAACTTTTAATAAGTAATAGGCAGGCCCTATCCGTGGCGCCATCAAATCGTGATTCGGAACGCTGTAGGCTATATCTATAGCGGCAAGAGGTAGCATGTGGTGTGGTAATTAAAGACTGCTAGATCGCAGTTATACCCCATTTACACGATAAAGCTGGTTTGACGAGCTGGCTCGTCCAGCTAGCATATGTTAGCTGGACGAGCCAGCTCGATGTTTGCTTGATTGTGTAAACGGGGTATTACTCAGCTTAGACGTACGCTGATTAACGGTCGGATTAATGAGCTGGCGGTGAACTGCAGTACGCCTGCTCGTTCGGGAATCCGTATTATTTTATGCCTCTAGGGCGACTCTTTACCGTGCATAGGGCCTATACGTGCAGATCTCTACAGCTGTATATAACAATATCCAACGGTTGCAACAACAGAGCCTTATAATCGTATCGTAAGCTCGAACGGCTTGCTTACGGCTTCCTATACGGCTGACTAACCGGCTTATGTTATGGTTATGGCGGCGTCGCAAAACCTACAGGCGGCCTATTCACTAGCTTGTGAGCTATATTTGTAGATGCACTGCGTTATGCATTTATTTGGTGTTTAGGCTCTATCCATATCTGACAATGGTAAAAAGATTCTTTGATTCTATCCTGGATCCAGATGCTAATCCAGATCAACACCAAGATCAACACATCTAAGCTGGACCAAGTCTAACTTCTTACCTTTCAATTTCAGCCAAAAAAACCACAAAAAGATAAATAAGTAAACAGGCAAAACCCTCGCTCAAGGCTAAGTACTGCTCGCGGGTATCATGCAGAACTCAAAACCCACCAGAACTTGACCTTTGACCTATGACCTTGATATTGAGTGGGCTTCTAGAAGTTGTCAAGGTACATGTTCGAGCAAAATTTCACCAAGCTTTGTGCAGCGACTCACGAGTTTTCATGCTGACAGAGAAAAAAACTTAGCGACGATGCTAAAAATAATACTGCCGTCGTTTTCGCGGGCAGTAATAAATAAACGCCGGGTATCACATAACCTCCTTGACGGCGGTAACAATAATTGCACGTCGTGTCACCATTCGTCGAGTTTCTGCAGCTGAAGGGGGAGCAAAAAACACGCGATATATGCCTAAGCCAAGGAGACCTTTATTCTAGCACAGTAAGCTTGTATCACTCTGCAGTAAACGATAAACGCATTGCACAGTTCGCTAAGGTGCATGTGTTCAAAGCAACCGAAATTGAACCACACTTAGCCTGCATTGCTAGGCTACCGTTTTCGTAGTTTTCGGTTGCAGTCGTGCGTCATAAAGCAAACGACGCTGTAGCCTAGGCAATCTAAGCCTGGTTTCATTACGATACCGCACTGTCTGGAGTGGCATAAGCTCGGACTGCGACCTCGCTTACCCACTCCAGCAGTGCGGTATCTACACCGTGGGCCATAAAACGTGGCATGTTACTTTTGTCCATATATCTTCGCCAATTATTGACCGATTTTCGTAATTCTTTGACTGGCACACTCTGCAGACAGTTTGCAATAAAGTGATTATTATATATTCCGCCACACAGTAAATGCATCTCTACACTACCTTGTAAAATATAAATGTAAGCAAAAACTAACGATAATAACAAAAATTTAGGTAAATGAAAAAAAGACTTCAAACCATCATTGCAATGAATGATTCGTATGACACTAGACTGTCTTAGGCCCACACAACTTAGTGTCTACAGACCATTCACTGTAATGTTGGTCTGAAGTGTTTTTTTTAAATTTTACAAAAATGCTTGTTTGTTATTGTCGTTATATATGCATATTTTATTGATATTTCACAAGGTAGTGTAGAGACGCATTTACGGTGTGGTGGAACATGTCATAATCACGTTATTGCAAATTGTCCACAGAGTGTGCCAGTGAAAGAATTGTGAAAATCGATCAATAATTGGCGAAGATATGGACAAAAGTAAAGTGCCACGTTTTTTGGTCCACCCTGTAGTAATTAAATAACTGAAATGCAAGTTGCAGCGCAGTTCATTTCAATTCTGTCACTTTAAGTTTAAACACACTTTTCTTGAACCGCCAGATCGACACACAAGGTCCTTGACATACCTACGACATGCACAGTTACAGTCACTTGCAAACATCAATGCTTCTTCCACAGTTAGCTCAGCTGCTGAATCAACGTGTCCCGCTGTCGCCCAGAATGATACGGTCTGCGAAAAAGCCCCAAAGGTTCACAGCTCCCAGTTTATGTGCCAAAGTCATGCCCCCTGTGATGTGGACTGAGTTACAGTAGCCTATAACGATTTTACCTGCAGTGCCACGGGCAGTCGTTTACATTAAGTAGGCAGAGTTTATAAACACAGAATACCGGTATAAGTGACGGTCGGTCAAAGTCCGGTGAAAAAGAACGCAGCCAATCGAACGAGCTGAGCTATAGAGCACATACGTGAAGCAAACCGCTTACTTACTTGCTTGCTTACTTAGCCTTAGCGTGTGCAAGACTTTCTGTTCTTCATCGATTCCTTCTCTTCTCTTTCATTTTCCTGTTTTCTTGCTTAGTCGACTGTCGACGAAATGGCGACTTGAATATTCTATTCGACAGATTTATCACATTATAGGCCTACGCACGCCATATTAGATCAACCAAATGAGTAGAATATGACAGAATAAATGTGGCATATTTACGATGTCGAACAATATCACTACCAACAGTTCTACTCAGTACTCACATAGGCCTATCTTTAGCCCAGGTGAGTGCTCAATTGAACAGATTATTTGTGAATTATTTAACGAAAGAAAATAGCCGAAGTGCCGTCATAGGCCTATATATGAGCCGGCAGCATCCCGTCATCAATGATTAACACAAAATCGATTGACTGCAGGCGTTACACGCTACACGTAGGGCCAAGTGCCAAGTGCTAAACATCACGCGGGAACGGGGCCTATACTCTGCTCGGAAATTTCAATTTTCATTATTTTGCTATGGCTTCGTGTAGACGTAGCTTTCAAATGTTGTCGCTTGGCTGAATGAGACGGGACAGGCGTAAAGCGAAGCAAAGTGACCTGGGAATACATGGGATCATACGTATGCAACCTCTTCAGGGGCCGTTAGGACGTCTCGAGCAAATTCGATCCCGGTGAAAAACTAAATCGGCACAATTTACCGCAACACTTTCGATGAAAGAATAATCCGATATTTTCATGCAAATCTAAATCTGTTGGCACCGAGACAATGTAAGATCTACATATATGCAGCCGGTTGTATACACAGACCACGGTCATCTAGGCCTAGTAGCTACTTCTAGATGTCCGTACACAGGCTCACGCGCGTGATGCACTACAACCTCGTATCCGTGAACTCGCAGTGATGGTGTGTGTATATATGAGGGCTAAGAAATGGCTCGGAAAGAATTTTCCACTATGTCTTTTACGCACATCGTTCTTCACTGTAGGCTAGACGGCACTTTAGTTGAGTCATGAGCTCAGCATCTGCGCCGACCTAGCCTACTGCTGGATGCGGACTGGTGTAACAGTTTTCGCGCGAGCCCCTACGACATTACGAGTTGTATGACAGATTTGCGGCTGGCTGCAGATAAATGAACACGTTCCGGACGCTGGTGGTTAGCTTATTAGTGCTAACACGTCTGGATTACGACAATAGCGTGCTGGCCTGTCTTCCGGTCTACCCTGGCCCCTCGGCTACAGTCGGTGCTGAACGCGGCTGCGAGACTGACGTATCATCTCCGCCTATCCGACCACATCACCGACGAGATTTTCTGCCTATTCCTGTCCTGCGACAGTTACAAAGTTTGGCAGGTAGAGGTGCCGCAAAGTCATATAGATCATTGTAGGTTTTACGCCGACTTCTTCACTCTGCCACGCAGCTGCTAGTGCTTCCTGCCAAGCTGTCATTTAAGTCGGCAGCCGAGCTTTTCCCGGTTGTCGGCCACAGATCTAGAAATAAAAACACCTGCCGGAAGATGTGACGTCTGCTGAGTCGCAGCATACATTTTACCGGCTGTTCATAACGCAACTCCTCGTAAAATCGTTTCCTGGTCGTTTCCTCTAAACTAACTAACCCATCACAGTGCTGCAGTTTTTACCACTTCATCCACTTTGAAAATTTCTGACTGATGGAATTAAGCGTCTGAAAGCTGTTTGGATATGCGGTAGACCTATTAGGTTTTAAGCGATCACTTAACAACTATTTTAGCTTCAAATTCCAAGTACCTAATTGCACAAAACATGACCACTGAAGTACTGGTCAGACAACCCCACAGTTCTGCTCTTTATCCACGCATCACTGAACGTTGTGCTATATTCAAACGGCCCCATATGGACCTAATTTTGACAGATGTACGCCACGTTAACATGCAGAAAAAGTCGCAGTCCGATATACATGTAAGCCTGCTGTCAGTACGCTAACTAATTATCAAGAGTTCCGAGCTTGTAAGTTGTAATTAATATAATCTGCAGCAGTTGCTTATTGTAACGCTAATGAGCAATAGGCTCGCATAATGACAGCAAGCGACAAGAATACACTTTGAACTGAAGCAAGCTGAGCAAGTGATTAATCGGCATCGACTGACATAATACAATTACTCAATTTTCTGTTGGATGGGTCAGACAGATGTGACTTCGGGCGTAGTTATGCAGCTTCAAAAACAAGAAGCCCAGCTACTGCTAGGAAAAGCCGACCGTACCGCCTACGTCCGAACTCCGAAGCCCAGCCTCCGATTTCCAGTCAAGGAGAGAAAACGATTTGTCATAGGAGATACAGTTCCATGCGCGCTACGTTAACAAAACGCTGTCTCGAAAGCTATACAATGAACGCTAGTATAACAGACATCGCACGTGGTAATTTCGCTAAGCGATATAAATAGCTACTGTTCCATGCACGTGGTCATCTCGCTAGATGATATTTCTCACAATAAAAACGCCTTGCTCGGGAAGACACGCTACAGCCGATACAGTTCTTGTTGCAGTACTGACCAAGGTCACTCAAGGCGAATGATTTTTATGTCATCTAAAAGCCAATATGCGACTTCCTATTAGTGATTAATAGTAACCTAGGCCGTACCTCTCACCGTTTCCGAGATATGGCCAGTTTCCGTTGATAAAAGCAGATTTTTCCTACCCCCTTCATTCAACCCTCAATTTGAAAATGTTTCCCTTTGAGTAGATGGCTGAAATTGTGCATGCCTGAGTTTAACACCCATGGCTAATTATTCGCTTAAAAATGTTTTCCCTACGCCCTACCGGTTAGCCACGATAGGCCTACATCCGTTACGGACAGACAGACAGACGGACGGACAGACGACGGGCAGACGACAACTCATGCCAATAGCTCGACCGTTACTTAAGTACGGTCGGCTAAAACGTCGTTGGAAAAGACAAATTCATTTTCTGAGATTCTAAAGTTAGTCCAGCAGAAAGTGTCACAAATGCTTGGCGTTCGGCTACTCTTGCAGGTGTTGGTTTGGAGAACTGTTAGCTGATTGCTTAGCTGTAGCTTTATTTTACGGACTCGCTTTATTACTGTTGTATATACTCGTAACGCCATTCCCGCGCGCCTCGTCGCCAACACCTCCAGATCATAAGCTACATTTTGACATAAATGGCGCTAAACATATATGCTTTTATGTCGTTTATGTGGTGGCGACCGAGTCATTAACGTTCGTCATTAACGCACCCCACTGGCGTGACTCATAGACTGCTGCGCCCTATTAATACGGAAAAAAGTAACCCCCTAGAGAATGTGCAATACAAGTCTCAAACATCAATGAATCAAAATAAAAATTTCGTGCACTAGTTCCCAAATTAATCTGTAAGTAAAGGCCAAATTTCGTTAAAAATATTATTTGAATAGCAGAGTTATTAATCTTTGAAGATCGATGACAAAATAATCTTCGCTCCCAATATGACGCCATACGTATATGTTAGCTATACTGCAGTCAGTTAACTGGAAGTGACGTTACGCTGGCGCTATGAAGTAGCCTAATATTTTTAACGAAATTTCATTCGGATTCGTTCAGATTATTCTTCGAGATACGTGCCAACTTCAATATGTTGAAGGCTCCGGCAATGACATTTCCATTGTACATTGTCTTAGTGGTTTCGTTTTTCAGGTCTCGTATTATCATGTGAGACAAAAAAACTACACTGCTGTCCATATCTTCGCTCGATATTGACCGACTTTCAAAAATTCTTTCACCGGCAGACTCAATATACTCAGCAGAGCAGACATTTCCAATGACAAGATTATTAACTTTTCCACCAAAGGCGACCACGCCGATTTGTATTTGGCGCCTCGTCTTGAGCCCCTTCTCCCGTAACACGATACCACTTTAAGTCAACTATTGACCACAGCCTAAGTAGGCCTAAGGGCTGAATATAACGACGTGTGTACAGTGTTTGAATTGCCGGGGGTTAAGGGTTGCCCCCAACTGTTTTCTCAACCTCTCTAACAAACTGTCAAATTGTATAAGACTTATGGGGTGTTTACACGATCCAGCAAACTTCCAGCACATGTATTCAAAATACACGTGCTAATGCTGGACGTTTGCTGGATCGTGTAAACACCCTATTACTGGGGAGGGGTCAACCATATACTATATACATACGATTTACGTCACAATTCTGGTCGGTCTCCGACCGTCGAAAAATTCAACCCCCAGCTGTGTACGTACAGTCGAAGGCATCCTTGGCGTTGTCGCTGGCGTCGATGGCTACAACAACAACTCGTTGTTTCGCTTCTGTCGCCATCATCATGCACCGCAGCTGCAGCCGACGACGATACACGCAGATACGTCTTAGAAATGACAGACTCAGTACAATGCACACCTAGCAATTCTCAGCGCAGAGATCGATCGAGTGGCCGCAGGAAATATTGCTGAGAAAACCAGGCCACTAGAACACGACTACACGACGCTCATGCAGGCGGGCCAATGTACACTCTGCGTGTGTGTGTGTGACTTGGCGCCCAGGTCGCTCTGCACTGAGTACTAGTGACTGCGGGCTGCGGCAGCTGGCGCGGAGGTGCACAGCTGCAGCAGCTGCTGTCCAAGCAAGCAGCTGGGCCAAGCAGCGACACAGGCCGTGATCGTAGTGGTCGGGCTGTTGAAAGTAACGACACCGTGGCACGTGACCGAGCCGCCAGCGGCGCGCCCAGTGGGTAGATAAAGACTGTTCTGTCACAACGAGCGACAAAACTGTTTTACAGTCTGACCGTTTCACGACGTGGCGTCGCTGGCGTCGCGTTGCGTGGCGGCTGTGGAACGAGACATGACATTACATTTTGGAATCATCGGTATCAGCAGCATTCATCACTGCAGCGTGTCAGCTATATAACAAGTAATTTGAGCAAAGCTCATAAATGATGAGATGCGCGACAGCCTTAGCAGTTCCTATTCGCAGATTGTCTTGATCCATTTCTATCCCTTTTGTTGCAATTCACTCTTGAAAACTGCGCCGCAGCCACAAATTTAAAAAAACACTAAAACCCCTATTTTGAGGTTCAAGGTCATTCAATGTCATCAATGTTGACACCAATAAAAAGCTTGTCACTATTGCTTGTTATGATAAGCAGCATGTCTGTGCCTATCTGCAACCGTTTTCACGCTACACGAGATAATTGCGGTAAAATAACCACTTTTTAGCGGGGTAGCCGTCTTTGACGCCCGCCTGCGCCGGCCTCCTTAAACCTAGAGGGTCGGGACTTGGACTGCTGAAATCTACGTTGAATGCTAAAAAATTTCATACGCAGGTTGTCTCCAGCCATTTCGTCACAATTCAGTGTTGAAATATGCGCTGCATCCAAAAATTGCAAAAAAATCACCATAAACCGCTTTGGGGAAGGGGGGGTTCAAGATCGTTCAAGGTCATCGATGTTGATAAAGTTAAAACGCCTGTCACCAGTGCTTGTAAGCAGCATGTCTGTACCTATCTGCAATTGTTTTTACGCTATACGAGCCAAATTCCAATAGTGGTAAAATAACCACTTTTTAGGGGTAGCCGTCTTTGCCGCTCACTTGCGCCGGCCTCCTTGAACCTAAAGGGTTGGGACCTAGACTGCTGAAATCTACGTTTAGTGCTGAAAATTTTATATGCAGGTTGTCTTGGTCTATCTCCAGCCATTTCGTCGCAAGTCTGTGTTAAAATGTGCGCTGCATATAAAAATTGCAAAAAACTCACTAAAACCGCTTTTTGGTGGGTTCAAGGTCATTCAAGGTCATCGATGTTGACAAATCCAAGAAGCCCGTCACAAGTGCTTGTTACGATATATGCAGCAAGTCTAAACCCATCTGCAACCGTTTTCACACTATAAGAGCCAATAGCGGCAAAATAACGTCTTTTTAAGGGGTTCCCCTCTTTGACGCCCTCGTTCGAGGGGAACCCCCTCACCCAGGGGCACGAACATTTGTCACTAAAAACTAGAGTCCTTGATGCATCACACGGTGAAAATTTCGTGATCTTAGCATACACCGTTTTGATACAAATCACGAGTGTCATAGACAGACGGACCGACAGACGCCTATATGATGGCTATAAGACGCGCAAAGCATTCTGCTGTCGCGCGTAAAAACCTCCTAAACCTTGCTGCTTGACTGCGCCACGGCGTATCAAAATTCGCCACTGGTTTGAAGCCCCACCCAGAACGGAAAAGCTGTCGCTAGGGAAGGCTGACCGTACTGCCTATATCCAGCCACGGAGAGAATGCGATTTTTACGCGCGACAACAGATACTGCTATACCGCGCCTTAGCCATCGCAATTCTGTCTGTCCGTCACACGGGTGGATCAGTCAAAAACGGTGCAAGCTAGGATCATCAAATTTTCACCGTCGGCTGCCTGAAAGACTCTAGTTTCAGGAACCGTAAAGCTTTCCCATAAATTTGGAAAGGGTCAAAATGAGAGGGGAGAGGGAAAATTTTACGATTTTGTTCCAAAAAGTCGCTGTATCTCAGAAACGATTTTTTTTGTATCTGCTTGTCTAAATAAATGATTTGATTTAGGTTAATATCAATCACTATAATAGGAAATCGTGCATGGGCTTTCGATTGCCACCCAGAGGGATGACCTTAGATGACCTTGAACGCCATGTTGAATGTTTAGATTTTTTGGCGATTTCGGGCTGCGACATAACTCTATAGCGTTAGCAAGATGTCGCCACACAACTCGTTATGCAATGCAGATGGAGATTTTGGTATTTGAATATTAACTTAGCGTGAACACACCAGTGGGCAATGGGCCTTCATACATCGCCGACCCCTTATGACGTACCGTTTAGCCACAATGAATATGTCACAGACAACAGACAGAGAAGCCGGTAGTCATATGAAACTGGCGATGCGACGCTCAACATTTCTACAGACAACGTCGGCCGTCATGATCTGACAGACTTTTTTCTCATCGACTGTCAATCAGATTAACGCATCGGGAACTAACTACATTTTTAGGGTTCAGTTCCTCCACTTCAGTAAACTTTTACCGTTGGCCGAAATAGCATCTTACATTACGATATGCCGCAAAAAGTAAAAGATGGCCGCTTTCACAACAGCATATCCGAAACGGCTATGTCTATCTATGGTATTATTTTCGTAATATCTATGGTAGTCTTGTTTTGGTTGTAGATTTTCTTGCGTTTTATCGAAAAAAACTTGCGTTTATTATAATGGGAGTAAGCATCGAGTCAATATTTTGATACCAGTAGTGTAAAACTACGTAGCCGTGTACGCTGTATGGTTATTTGAAATGTTTCAATATAGTTTTTGATCTCTTCCAAGTTGGCGCGCTGAGTACGACTGGCCTAAAGATTTGCTAAAGATTTTCCGTTGTTTCGGGGGCAGTAACTTCATCAACACGCTATGTTCTCGAATTCCAGAAACGCGTTAAACTAGTTGCCGGCCACGTTGGCTACCGTAAAATCTTCTGTCGTAATTAGGCTACGTTGGCTAGCTCAACGTGGGCGTGGTCAATTCCTGCATAATGGAAGAGTTAGATGGCGTGAAATGTAAATTGTTTTAATAGTTATTAACAATTACTGGAAATTGTAATTTAGAAACGTTATATATATGCTCCGAAGTGATAATGATCTTCCGTATTACCATCCAGCGCGCTTCGTGTTATTTTCCGTCCACAGGGACGGAAAGTAAGCAAACGTGAGGCTATTTTCCGTCTGCCGCGGACGGAAAAAGAAAAGCATGCAGACGCTATTTTCCATTCGTGTGGACGGAAATCTATGTGCTCAAAGCGCTGTTTTCCGTTCCTAGGGACGGAAAAGTGAGCAAGCCTGAGGCTATTTTCCATCTGCCACTAACTACTCCATCTGTATTCCCTTAAAATGTCTGGAAAAGTCAGGGAAAAGTCAAGGAATTTGATCATGACTGGAGAGTGGCCACCCTGACTGTAACCCTAAAACTCACCACTGTCTCAACTCACATGAGGTATTGTTCAAATGATGTCACAGCACCCATCGCAAATTTACTCCAAGTGTCGTAGCTTCATTGCATTCTGATTGTTGTAACTCGAACCACTTTCTTGTTTTATTTGTCGTCAAATTCCACTGATGCATTAGGTTGCCTGTGCCAACTATTTTTGGCTGAAAATGTTAAATTGGTGTATTTTACTGACATGGTGTCAAATTTTCAACAACATGTTCCTGCACAGATAGACCCGTAAGTGACTCACCAACCGTTTTCTTGCTCGCTCGTAGGTAAATCTCGCTCGCTTTCACTTGTCCCGTTTCTCGCTCGCTACCGCTCGCTCTCGCTCTCGCTTACAGGTCTATGCACATAGTGACATTAACATCTGTCTTTTATCCATTAATGTTATTTTTTGTTTGTGTGGATGGATCAGTAAGCGTAATAGCGTATTTGAGGGACATCGGACAGAAAAGAAAAACCTGCCTGCAGACTGTTTCTCATCCATTTGGATGGAAACAGGCACACTCATATACCCCTTGGTCTTTTATTGTATGCCAATTGACTGAGTTTATTGTGGACCGGAATGCATTATTGTTTTTACAGTGAGTAAACTGAGTATACATAAATGTTTTTTGTTGCAGCGCAAGTCTACAAAAGGAAAAGAAAAGAAATTGAGAAAAAGGGAGGTGTGTCTTTTTACATTTTAAAACGTCTTTCTGATCGTATGTGTAGTAAAAAGTAAGTAATGGAAATTTTTTGCCATTCTGTGGTATGCTGTCAGTGTGTCATCTGAAGTACCACACATTGACTCTGTGATTGACTGGCTGTGTATGTGCGCAAGCTGCATAGCTTTTTTTCTGATTTATTACTGTCATTGTTGGCATGAATTTATTGCGTGTTGTTGTCTACTTGCTGACTGTTGGTAATTGAGTTGGATTTTGCAAACTGTTATTTTTTGTCATCATAATGTGGCAAAAATTTGTGTATTATTTTGTGAGCTATTAGATTCAGATCGTTTCCTTTCTGAGACCTCCTTTTTAGCCTATTCCTCTCAGTCTTGTAGAATGTAGATACACATTCTGCAGCATTTCACTCCTACGGTTAATGGATTAAAGCCATTAAGGTTTAGGCATTTGTCAGCGAAGCTATTAAATAAATAAAGTACTTAAATAATAATAATTAAATAAATTTTAGGTTCCATTTTTGTGCAGTGGCATTGTGGGTTAAAAATGTAGGTGGACAGGAAGTTGCAATTTTCTAACAAAGCTGGAAATTTTTGACAGAGGAGATTATGGGTGATCACAATTTTAATTTTGCCTCTATTTTTTGAAAATGGGGGTTTTTAGCCCAAAATTTGGTGTTTTTTGACAAAGATTTTCTGAAGATGGCCCAGAATTTAGAGGGCTACTGCCCCCACTACTGGCCACAACAGTGTTTCTATGAGTTGTTAGGCTGAGCATCAATAATCAAGAAGTGTCAGTCTACGCCTGACAGCCAGTAAGTTGAAACGGAGCCTGTTACATGGTATTGGATTCAAAGGCACATGTTATGTGATGATTTCTGTGAAACACTTTCCATGGCATTTGTTTGACCATTACAGGCCGATGAGAAGTTTGCTGCAAAATTGGAACTTATCAGTGCGGCAAATGCGGTTTGTGTTGCAGTTGTTTAGTAATAAAACATAGCTAGCTTTTATACAAATTTTTGAATGAATAGTGTTTCTAGCACTGTTGAGCAACTAGGCTGTCGGTTATATTTTATGAGTTTCTTTGCATAGTTAGTAAGACAACTGCGAGCATCTACTAATCACTATTAACCTTTGGTAACTATTTATTGCAAATTTAATGGTTATTCACTAACATTATTAAAGAATTAAATCAAGGTTATTATTGTAAAATTGAAACTTGGTGTCGACTTAATATATGTATTGTGTAAATGCAGTTATTGTTGAATTAGATTTGTTTTTGTTCTGTATAGTACAATTTTTTTCAAACAGTTGTTATATATTTTAGCAAAAAGATCCAATGGAGAACATGAAGGCATTTACGAAATTTGACAGAAATGGGTAAACATTTAATTTTTAATTGTTGTATCAATGGGTATAATTGTCATTTTGCTAAAAACAACATTTTTGAGGTACCTCTGCTGTATAACCGGCACTGCTGTTGTTTCTGAAATGTCTTGTTGGAAATTTTGAATATTATTGGACTGGAATTCTTTGTAAAATAGCTAGCGCTGCAGCCGCTTAAAATCTTGTAAATCAATTAATCTCTGAAAATTGGTAGAAGTTGATCGATTAATTTCTGTTAATTTCTGTATTCAGTCGCATGACCAAAAACTGCAGATTTCAACTACTGGTTGCTGTTATCTTCTCAAACTGAAGCAAAAGTGATGATCAGACTGTGTAGTCAGAACTGACAAAGTGCAGACTGTTAACGTAACACTATACAAGTCCAAATCTTGATCGCATGTCCTATGTGAAATAAGCTCCCACCATTGTTATTCACTGTAGTTTACAGTCGACTGGAAATGTGCAGATTAATAATATTAGTGATGCTTTTAGTCTAAAATTGTAGTCAAATTTTAAGCGATTAAAAAAATCTCAGTCCGTTAATTTTTTTAACAATGACTCGATTAATTCGTCATTAATTTCTGCATTTGTCATCAAACTACTGGTAGTGATGTAATGGACTGGCAGCAGTTGTCAGAGCTCGGTGTGCAGTGTGAGCTGTGCTTTTAGACTGAACATCCGAATCAGTTGCAAGCGAGTGACGAAGATGGATCCTGAGATCGTTGAGTGGGCATTTCAGCTCACGAAATCCAACATGCAGCTGCTGTAAGTATTAGTGACTTACCCTTGCAACTTCAGATTCACTTTCCTGACTTTGATGGTTTGAAAGCTTTGTGGGGTCTCTCCTGTGCTGTGATCGGCCATGGTCTGTGACAGGTATGGTCAATACCGGCGTTTCTGTAGCCAGCCTGCTGATTGAGATGTACTGCCCTGGCTGACTGGTGACTTGTGGGAGGGGTTTGTGGATTTTTCAGTTAGCGTATTATCACTGCAATCCTTTTACATGATGCGCAGTTGCTTGGCTGTGGCAACGTGACCTGTAGTCATGTGAGTGGGGGTTGTTGTGCTCTTTGCTATTTCTGCCATGACTTTCAGTACCTAGTATAGTTGCTGGGAACTTTATTATGGAGATGGCTCACTTTGCAGCCGAAGTTTTTTGGGCAGTATAAACTTTCCACCCTAGTTGGAACATGGCAGTCTGTCATGTGTTTCTGGCATTGTGTTGTGTAGCTATGCGATGAGTGAGTGGGGCTGGAATGAGAAAGAGAAGCATGAGGAGATGACGGATCCTCTGGCCTGGTATCTGATAGGTTATGATGAGGACGCTGACAGTCGACCGGTTGCTGCTGTTCACTTTAGATTTGACATCGATGCCGATGAAGAAGTTCTCTACTGGTACTGGCTTTTTATTATTATTATTATTATTACTATTTTTTGAAACTCTCAGTACTAAATTCTTGAAGGTAGATTCAAAGCTAAGCAAGTAGACCACAGCAGCTTTTATTCGGTGGTGAAAGTGTTGTGGAAGGAGACCGCATTTTCCCCTTGGAGAGCTACCGCCAGCCCCTGGAACAATTAGGTTGTCTCTCTGCCATCTTCAATGATGGCTATGATACGTCGTTTCATCTTCTGCATTAATTGCACTGCCTCTTGGTTCCCAGCTTACTCTACAGCAGTTGGAATGAAAGTGTGGCTGTTTGCCAGCTGCCTGTATTTATTATTATTATTTATTAACGTCTTTCAGAAGGTGCACATTTGTCTATGCAGTAAATGCATCATATTGCCTGTTTCGTGCATTACAATTTGTCGTTAGAAATGTTTTTAGCCATTTCCGAATTACATGTTCATCATCATCATCATCACGGATTACGGGCGTGCCCCAGACTGGAGCGTAGCTGTCTCCACGAGCTGCCTTCGCCGTCCTCGATTTTCTGCAAGCCTCCGTGCTGAATTCAATCCGTGGTTGGAGGTCAGCTTCTATCATGTGAAGCCAAGTGTGGTGTGGGCGGCCTGAGGGACGCTTCCAGTCCTTGGGGAGCCCCTGGATCGACGTACTTAGGGCTCTGAAGGTGTCCTGCATGTCGCTCATCTTCGCTATGTGCCCAAAGAAATGGAGACATGTCCCAGACTGGAGCCCAGACCAATGCTGCATATTGAATACATGTTCAGTTGGTTTAAACTTGACTGTGATAATGATTTGAACTCTCTGTATTGAGGTAGGTAACGTACTTTTATTGCAATTGATTTAGAAGTTCTGCATTTTGCTGCAGTCATTCTTGACATACACTGTAGTGTGTGTTTTGTTACACACACTCACATGTTGTATCTTGCAGCTATGAGATCCAGTTGTGCGAGGAGGTGAGAAGGAAAGGACTCGGCAAGTTTCTCATGCAGATACTGGAGTTAATGGCATTCAAGTAAGCTCTGTTCTGATTTTTATTGTATTTTGTCTTTGTGACAGAATACTCACAGTTTTGTTTAGTCGTAATGTAACATTAGGTGCATCGATGAAGTTATCTATGCCATGTCCCAAAATTAGCGACCCCCTCTGCAGATAAGTTGACGTAAAATTGTTAATACCTGACAGATTGTTACGGAATTTGAAACAGCCATTCGGACAGTCATTCTGAACTAGTCTTTATACATTATAGTTTGAGCTTAAAGTGGTCACCTTTGGCCTCGACGCAAGTTCTTAGTTTTAGGCGGGTACACTGCTACTTGATCTCTGTTAGTAACAGTGTATAGAACGTAACTGTAATGTATACAAACTCTGACGTGATAATGATGTTACACTGAGCATGTGCGATAAGGTGCGGGTGTCATAATAGCTGTGATGGTAAGTAATGTTATGATAGTGCAGTGTACGATATGTCGTCAAAATTCATGAACTACAAACTGAATAAGGTGTGTTTGAAGCAGGGGGTGACTAATATTTTGGGACACTATGTATACAGAACTGGGATAGTAGCTGTACAGGTGACTGTTTGTACTGTCTTAGCATTTTATCAGGCTGCCTACTGAATGCTGGTGATCATTGCGGCAAATGGTAGCAGCATTTAGGCTGCACTGATTATAGTTTAATCAATTACACTGCAGCAGTCGTTATTTGATTAAACGCCTAGAGTGTCAAATTTTGTACGAAATGAGTAGCATGCTGAATGTGTGAGTGTATAAGCCAGTCTTGTTGTGATATACGGGGTGGGCCAAAAAAACGTGTCACTTTACTTTTGTCCATATCTTTGCCAATTATTGACCAATTTTCAAAATTCTTTCACTGGCACACTCTGCAGACAATTTGCAATAATGTGATTATTATAGATCCCACCACACCATAAATGCGTCTCTACACTACCTTGTGAAATATCAATGAAATGTGCATACATAATGATAATAACAAACATTTTGGTAAAATTGAAAAAAAAAACATTTCAGACCAACACTGCAGTGAATGGTCTGTATGACAGGAGACTGTGTGGTTATAACACAGTCTCGTGTCATGCGAATCATTCATCGCAATGTTGGTTTGAAGCGTTTTTTTCATTAACCTAAATTTTTGTTATTATCGTTAGTTTTTGCTTACATTTATATTTCACAAGGTGGCGTAGAAACGTATTTACCGTGTGGTGAGTTATATAATAATCGCATTATTGCAAATTGTCTGTAGAGTGTGCCAGTGAAAGAATTTTGAAAGTCGATGAATAATTGGCGAAGATATGGACAAAAGTAAAGTGGCACATTTTGTATGGCCCACCCTGCAGATGAGTAGTAAACCTTTATTGTGTGTTGCAGAACACAGATGCAGAAGGTGATGGTGACCGTACTGAGGCACAATGCAGCTGCAACCGACTTTTTCATCAATAAACTCAAGTATGTCGAATGTGCAATGCTTCGACATTTTGTTGGCCATTAGAAGTAGCTTTCACATGCACATGTTTCTTTGTTGAATAAGCCTCTCAGCTTGTGGCAACTCCTGCAATGGTTTGACTTAGACCACTCTGTAGCTTTCTGGGGCATAAATGTGTGAGATTTCTACACTGACAGCTTGGACTGACAGAGCTAACATAGAAGAAGATATGTATGACAGAGACCTATTGCCTCAGCCATTCAGAGTACACTGGTCTCTAAGGAAATTGCTTCCTCCCCCTTGAGGCTGGTTGGCTTAGGAAATGCATTTTTAAAATTGCATTAACACTCATAGACCTTGCTGGGCAGCAGAAAATTAAATGAGCTAGTAACTTGAGGATATTAATTAATGTTTTAGTAGCAATAGTGGATTTTATTTTAACTACCCCTATAATATTTGTACCGATACAAGAAATAAATTTGCCTCTTCCACAGCTGGTTAGCCACTTCAGTTTCAACGTACTTTGCATCGTTTTAGAAGTAATGTATGTGACATCATGTTTGCTTTGAACAGTGGTGTAATTGAGGGGGAACAAATATTTTTGGGAGGGAATACCATTCCCCAAACGACACAATGACAACAGGGAATGGTGATATGGTAACATTTTCCCAAATCAGCCTTCCCTTTCTTTTGGGTATCTAAAAATTAACAAAAAACTAGAAATTTGGGCCAAAGCCCAACGTGAGTCCGCCCGGCGCCCTAAGTCCGACTGGGGGGAAATTAGGGGTGGGAGTAAAATTTCCTCGGCACCAAAGTCACGTGCCCCGAACTCAAATGCATTGGCATACGCCGAAGGCACATTGTCGACTTAGGGTAGGTCAACATGAGTGCTTATAACTTTGTTCGTAGTGGACAGAATTTCACAAAATTTTCTTTGTTCAACGCCCAAAGGATCCTTCTTGTAAACGCCGTTTAGATTTTGTTGCTATCTTTATCGATTCCAGAGATATTTGCGCTCAAACTCGAAAGTTGTCATAAATCGCACCGATTTTTGGTCTTCCGAAAAATGCACTTTGGGTGGGTACGATTCAACATTGAGATCTCCAAGGTCACTGGATCAAACTTCACCGGACTTGTTTCGCCTAACGCAGGAGGAATCGTGGTAGACGGAATAAAAATCCGATTTTGAATATCTTCATCCGTTTCGGAGATATTCGCCGCCGAACTTCGAAGTCGTCCGAAATCGGGCCAAATTTTGCATGTTTTGGCCCCTGAAATTTTTTTGGGGTGCGCCCTTCAAAATTTTGGACCGGCATTATAAAATTGGGCCTAGTACTGACCATTGTGCAAAATTTCACGCCGGTCGGCCCACGCATCTCGGAGATATCGCGTTGACAAAAAAATAAAACATCACGGGTAAAACTTAAGTCCTGTCGTTTTCGGGCGGACTAATAATACAAAACTTTGTGTTAGTAGATGCAGTTTCTGGAATGCAGAAATGCTCGGAAATACATTTATGGCTGCCAGCCATGGCTTTTCCCCCAATCCTACAGCGGAGGTGATGATGCTCCTCGGATCCTTTTGGTGGATAAAAGGGTCCTACTTTTAAGGGGAAGGGAGGAAAAGGGGAAAGCATTCCCCCAAACAAAAATTTACCACTACATCACTGGCTGTGAAGTATTGTCTGTGCAGTTGTTGAGGCAGTCCTGTCAGTGGCACCAGCAGTAGGCTGTGCTGTGTCAGTGAATTGACTGAGGGATAGTGATTTGTACCAAGAAGTGGGTACCTGGACCTGGTTGCAAAATTTATTACTCGGTTTCAAATCCGGGTAGTTGGTACTCATTTTTGCACTGATTACTGGTGAAACTGATGAAAATCTCGCTGGTTGCAGCCTTCGTGGCGAAATTCAGTACTGCCGTTGAGATTCAACTTCAGCCATTTTCGTTGATGGACTTGCTATACATATTCAGTATCACAGAAACATTACTGACGTTTTTTTTTGTGAAAAACTGAAGTTTCTGGGAAAATATTGGGTAATAAGATGTGCAAATGTCACTTCATTGTCGTTTTTCCTTTACTTGTTATAAAGTTTAAAACAGATCTGGGTACCCGGTTAATTGGAACTGGATACCTGGTTCTTAAAACGGGTAATGCTGCAGATTACTAGTGACGGAACTGTACACTTGTTGCTGTCACTCTGTGTGATGTGGTTGTTAGATACGAGGTTGATGAGACGAGTCCAGAGGACACGCTCGCAGATGCGCTGTTCTGTCCCGACGGCACAGGTGCCTGCTACCAGATACTCAGCAAGCCGATTGCAGCACGCCAGCCACAGAACAGTGCAACCGGGACTCAGCAGAGCACAGCAGCAGCAGCAACGTCAGGCTGCTGTGAGCACTGCCAGCACCACCAGTCTGAATGACTGGCCGACCGAATACTGTATACAGGCTGGTGCATGAATACACTACAAAGAAGTGCCCCCTCTGCTCTCCGAACATTTTGGAGTAACAAGCGGAAACCTGTGCCACCGATCTCAGTCAAATTTTTCACATTGTTTCGTGTTTGTAAAATTCCATTCAAATCGATGCAGGTTTTCGCTTGTTGTTGCAATATGTTTGGGGGACCACTTTTTTGCGGACACAGCGTAAGCGGAACATACATGCTTTGCAGAGATTGAGCAGTCGGAGTTTCCGAAGTGACTAGCTTCAGTTATTGCGGCGTGCTTAAAATGACCACCCTTTGCTTCCGTGATTGAAGCTTATCGTTTCCAGAACTGTCTGATTACTGGATTTGTGTTGCGCATGTATGTTGTTCCACTGTTTTATGTGCCAGCCTGTAGTACAGTTTTGTGCTGCTGTACTGTCTACCATGTACTGTTGCATTTCATTCTATTGTCCTGCTTTTTGTTTGGTTTGGGAACATTGGTAATGTTCTGTTCTGCATTGAGTATGAACGATGTAGATACTGCAAGATGTCATAGTACAACTACATAGTTGGATAGCGGTTTTGAAGCATTGATTTCATGCCCCTGTGACAACATGCATAATGCATATGATGCGGAATAAAAAAATGCTGTACCATCTTGTTGATCGCCACAAGTGTCATGCAGGCTTAAGGTCATGAAAGTCTGTCCATATCATGCCAAGCACGTTCATTCTTTTTGTGCAGTGAGCTGATAATCTCTGAAATGAACAAACTGTTGTGTGTATAACATGCGTCCATATTTGCAGAGTTATTATTACCTCCACCAAGGAGGTTATGTTTTTGCCAGAGTTTGTCTGTCTGTCTGTGTGTCAGCAAGATAACTCAAAAAATTATGGAAGGATCTTTCTGAAATTTTCAGGGAATGTCGGGAATGGCAAAAACTACAAGTGATTCAATTTTGGGGGTGATCTGGAAGGAATCCTGGATTCTGGATCACTTTGAAATTTTCGTTAACATTGCTTTAAATGGGACTACAGTGTTGTGTTGAATCAATATGCTTGGCGGAGGTCTGCACTATCAGAGTGCTTTTCTAGTTATTATTATTATTAATGCCATTTATATGGCGCAAGTTTGAAAAAAATGCAGCAAATGCACCAAGACTGTTCCACATAACCGGACCACTAACAGTGAAGCTGCGATCACCGTAGTTCGTCGTCGTGCGTGGAACAGATAGTTGTCCAGTTTCTCATTAGCAGAATCACATAAATGTGTGGCTTGAACTTTGAATTAATTACTGTTTCAGTACTTTATGTTAATCGTTGTTTATAATGACTTAGAAACATAAGTTATAACATGATCTCACATTGCTGACAAATAATACCTGCAACCATTGTGTCCACATATTTGAAAGTTCTGTGAAATAGCTTAACTGTATGAGCGAGATTATACGAACAGTTAGAATGGCAAGGAGGTTTGTTTGTGAGAATGTGCTGTATAAAATCTACATTGGATTAAATATTACAGTGAAAAATTTTTGTTAGTTGTGGATAAAACTGTTGAATGTTGTGCATGGATTATGGTCAGCATTAGTTTCAATAAATAACACTGTACATTGTGCAGTACCTTACCATCTTATAAGTATCTGACACCGTGAAAATTGTTGTGAACATCTTACTGTAATGCGCAGAAAGTCTGTCTGTTTGTCAGCCCCCTCTAGCGCCTTCCCTGTTGCACAGTCGCGGACCCCAACCATGGCGTTTGAGTCCTTGGGCTTTAGGTGCATGCCCCCCACCTGGACCCCCACGAGCAGCTTGAGGGGGTGGAGGTTGAGTTGCCGGGTCTTCTTTCCCCGCTTATTCTGTCAAGTTCGTCAGTATTTAGTGCTCAGCTTCGTGGCCACATCTGGTGAATGACAGCCACTTAAAGGTCGCAGCCTAAGGCCTCAAGGCCGCCCATGAATTTCGTAGTCTTTGCGACGTGTGCCGGCTCACACTGGCAATTGGATCAGCGGCGCCCTCTGCACGTTATTACGACCGCGTACCATGTACTGCGTGCAACCTCTTCCAAACTCTTGCGTGCATTCATTTCACTAGTGAAGTTAATAAACATAATCATTTTGATACATGTTGTATCGCTTTCATCGGTTTATATCACTGACCTGGCATCCAGAAAATAAGAATGATGCTCTCACTACGACGAGCTAAAAGAATGACTGGAAAATTATAATTTCCACGGGATTAATGTATGATCGCCATTTGCAGGCAAAATGCATAACATTTAAGATTTCGGACTGCATGCTGAATCATAGGCAAATCTGCAGACTGTTCGATAAGCAAAAACAGTGTTCAGATTCTTTGGAGGTTCGCCCCCAAACTTGCATCTTGGACCCATCTGGAGGACTTCTGTCCTGATAGTGAGAGCCCATGTATCTATTCTTTGCACCAACCATAGATGTTGAAAACATTATTTTGCAAATTAAAAAACATAAAAAGCATTTTTCACTTTTATAAAAAATATGTAAAAAACACATAAATTAAACAAAAACATTGAACTAGATTTACCACAATAACATGTTGAAAACAAAAATCTGCCATTTGTGAGGACTGAAGACCGGAATGTACTGAATGTTATTATGTAACCGTGATTATGGTACAGATTGAAAACAAGACTAAACGCAATTTGCCTATGAAAAATGCATCATATTTGTAATTTTGTACGTTTATTTTTAATAAGAACAAAAAACCGACATTAAAAATAGAAAAAAAACATTTAAAAAATAAAAACATGTTTTAAAACATTTATAAAAAAAACTAATGTTTTTAACATCTATGGCACCAACGTGCACCACATAAGGGCCTACATTCGTGCACAATGACAGGAATTTGGAAATGGGCCAAAAAAGCCCAGGCTACTTACAAAGGTGAAAGCGTACTGGTATTAAAAAGTGCGAATCTTATAAACATGAATTTTATACAGTCAAGGCTTCCTCAGAAATTGCACGCATCCAATTGACTGTCTGTAAATCAATAACTTTAACAACTGTTTTTGTATATCACAGTATCAACACCAAGTCTCTATTTATTACCTTGTGAACACCTATAGACACAGTAGCAACCCGCAGTACTTAATATACAACTGTTATATTAAATAAGTAAATAAACACGCATTGTGCTAGAAATAGAAGACGTGCAATAGCATTGCTTTTACGGTACAAACATGCCAGGAGAGACAAAATATTTTTATTCAAATATTGAACAAGAAGCCCAGCTGCATGTAGCCGACCGATCTGGTTGTCATTGACTTTCAAGGTCATTCAAGGTCGATTTTCATGTCATTTGAAAGCCAATATGCGACTTCCTATCAGTGATCAATAGCAACCTAAGCCCTATCTCTCACTGTTTCCGAGATATGGCCAGTTTTCCGTTGAAAAACGCACATTTCTCCTACCCCTTTCATTCAACACCCAATTTGAGAATGTTCTTTCGTAGATGGCTGAAATTATGTATGCCCGAGTTTAAGACACATAGCTAATTATTCGTATAAAAAGTTTTCCCCTACGCCGTACCCGTTAGCCACAATACATCCGTTACAGACGGACGATGGACGGTCGACAACCGTGACAACAGCTCGACCGTTACTTAAGTACGGTCGGCTAAAATGATGTCTCGTTGAATAAGAAAGCTGAGGCTGTAGCCTAAATTGTTAGTGGCGAGCTATTATTCTCCGCTGAAGCTGGTGAACGAAGACATGGTAGGTGAAGTCGGTATAGACTGACGACTCTTCAGGACGTCAAACGATACGTACGTTTCCTCGTCTTCGTCGTCTGGGAGCAGGAGGACTTTACCACCAGGACCACGCATGGACGTCTGTGACGGTATCTCGAGCGACGGTCGGCGGTAGTCACCCGTAGCCGTGGCGGGACGCTGGCGATGCGGCCGTGGCGACCAGTAAGACTTGAGCCGCGACCCGATCGCCGACAACAACGACGGTCTTCTCGGACTACTTCTAGTCGTCGCCGCGGCCGACTCGGTGAGCGAGTGACTGCGCCGAAAGTTCCAGTCCGGAGACGACGGCGGACTACACTCCGCGGTGGACTCGTTGGAGTTGGTCAACGACGACCGTAGAACCACCGGTCGGATTGGCGTCGACCTGGACAGCGAGCCTGAGGTCGATGGTGGAGTTGGTAACGGGGTGATTGGTAACGGGGTGACCCGGTCCTCAGTAGCATGAGATCGCGGTAGCGGGGGTGGTGGCGGTGGGGGTGGTAGACCGCGACGTGTC
>Ga0209367_1000794_pt1 | contig 35231 bp, 21 predicted proteins | sample WorMetLIZISLAND2_FD_187412 | JGI IMG/M metagenome (GOLD analysis project Ga0209367, IMG submission 187412) | Marine gutless worms symbiont microbial communities from Max Planck institute for Marine Microbiology, Germany - Olavius geniculatus... ... | reverse complement strand
GCCCTAACACGAGCCTTATTAGACAAGGTTGATGCTTTTGACAACATCTGCCTGCGTCGTATTCTCCGTATACCATACGTGGATCATGTAGCCAACGCCACGGTTCGACTTCGAGCTGGCTCACCGCTGCAGCTGTCTCAGCTGATTCAGAGAAGTCGGCTTCGACTCTTCGGTCACGTGGCAAGGATGGATGCGTCACTTGACATCTCCAGAGCACTCAAAACGTCAGTCCGGGGTCTGCCTATAGAGTGGAAGCGCCCTCCCGGACGCCCTTGCCACATGTGGCTACGTACCCTGGGAGCAGATCTCCAGCCTCATAATCATGGCCTCAACTCGGCTTGGAGATACGCCCAGGATCGAGAACACTGGAAGCACCTCGTGGAAACTGCTACACTCCAGCTCGGGGCATGCGCTTGATGATGGTGATGACAGTCTAATGTGTCTGAGTGCGATGTTTACGTTGATTTTGTGTGAAGTTCATGTTGAAGTTGTTAAAAAGTCTGTCTTACTGTTCCCAAAAGTTAGTGTGTCCGGAACTCAAACATAACCTCTGACGAAAAAATTCATGAAATGTGCAATAAGGTATGATTACTGCAAGATTTACAAGTAAGTGACCATGTGATTTCGCCTGGGGGTTCCTTGACAATTTTTTTTCAATTTGGGTCAAAAATTGGTTTAAAATGTAGCGTATGTGTGTCTATAACTTTGGAGCTAAGGGGATTAGACCCACAAAACTTTACCACGTGATGTGCCACTAGGCGGGGTGTTAACCCATGTACAACTTTTTGGGGGCACCACTCCCTTAAAATTTGGGAAAGCAAAAAACGTCCCAAATCTGGCGCGATATAGAAGAACTTGAATTTGACCGCAAATATCTCTGGAATGGATTGAGATATCGACAACCGGTCAACGACGTTGTTGGATCACCCTGGAGTTGAACAAAAAAAATTGGTGAACTTTGGTCCACTAATAAAAAAGTTGCGCACGTTGACCCACCTCAAGTCGCCATTGCGCGTTCTGTGTATGCTAACTTCAGAGTTTGACCGTGAATATCTCTGGAACGGATACAGATATGGACAAGCGGTGAACGGCGTTAGCAACTACGATTCCTTCTGCATTGAATAAAGAAAATCTAGTGAAATTTAGCCCACTAAAACGACGGTTAGTGCATGGATGTTGACCCACCCTAAGTAGACAAGCCGCTTTCTGTGTATGCTAACTTTTAGATTTTGACCGTAAATATCTTTAAAATAGATAGCGACAAGGAGTAAACGGCATTATCGACCACATTGTCTCCCACGCCGAAGAAAGAAAATTTGGTACAATTTGATCCACGAACAACGTCGAACAAAGACGTTTAACGCGCGGATGTTGAGTTGACACACCCCAAGTCGACAATGCGCATTTCGTGTAGGCTAACATATTTGAGTTATGGTCACATGACTTTGCTACAAGAGGAATTTCAACCCGCTAAACTTTTTCACGTGTCTGACTTACGGCGCCGGGTGGCCTCACGTTGGGCTCTGCCCCATATTTCTAATTTACCAATATTTTGATTGTGTTTTCCTACTGTAAGGGCACTGTTTAAAAATACTGTTTGCTCTTTGCTAACTGATGCTGCTGCGCATTAGAAACTTTTCTTTGTCTCAGACTCTCAGTGCTATATAAATATAATGTTGTACCATACACTGTGCAGTGGATATGTGTGATGCAGGTAGTGGATGGAGCACAGTGGTCCCAGTGTAAAGCCATCAGCAACTGGCACTGGAGCAATGAGTGGAGCTGAGAGTGACACTGGAAGTGGCATGGCTTCCCCGGGCACCAGTACCATGGATGAACTAGGCAACGATGCTGAGGGCATCTGGAGTCCTGACATTGAACAGAGCTTCCAGGAAGCATTGGCTATCTATCCACCGTGTGGCCGTCGGAAAATTATACTGTCCGATGAAGGCAAAATGTACGGTATGTAATTTTTTGATTTAAGTTGACTCACACAAGTGCATTTTGATGTGGTTCTGTAACTTTTATCGTCAATTTTTGTTGTTTTTTGTTTAGCATATAATTAGCATATAGCCCAAAACTTTTTGGGCAACTTCTCCAATTATTCTAACAATGTTGGACTTGCATAACTCAACCGAGTGGTTCTGTAACTTTTATTGTCAATTTTTGTTGTTTTTTGTTTAGCATATAACTTTTATTAATGGATTGGATATTGATATAGCATCTAGTTGATAAATTTGTTGCAGGTCGCAATGAGCTAATTGCTCGCTATATAAAGCTGAGGACGGGGAAAACACGTTCTCGCAAGCAGGTGTCGAGTCATATCCAAGTGCTGTCACGGCGCAAAGCTAAGGAAGTTTCGTCTCATATAAAGGTAATCAGTTATAGTGCACTCTGCATTACTTAACTTGTGTCATCTATCTTACTAATTTAGAATTCTGTTTGATGGCTGCAACATTCATACATATAGCTACTGACAGTAGGTCATTGCGGAACAAAGTTGATTTGCAGATCAAATATCAGCTCTAGCTAGAAATGTTCTGTTGAATAAAGCTGAAATGTTGTCTATTAGGTAACTGGAAATGACAGCATATCGCTGATTGCTTATTTAGAAAGTTGCCTTTGTTTAATTATTTTGTTTAGGTTGGCATTAAGAGTTCATTGACTTGCATTATAAGTGTTAATGTTTAGGATCACGGTGGGAAAGAATCTGTGCTTCAGACAATGCCATCGTCCCACGTATCGACTGCTGCTGCGTCAACGACTGTACATAACAAGCCCGCTACAAGCAGTCTTCCATCTCCACCAGTGCCAGTGCTGCAGGTCCCAGCATCTAATCCCACCATGGAGCCACCACCGCCACCCATTGGTTTTCCAGCTGGACAGATGTATCCACCTGGATTTCATCCGCAGCTGTTTAGTAGTGTTACGCCAACCAGCGAGTGAGTTCTCTTGTTTTGTTATTCCACCATAGTAATGGGTCGCATTACGGTCAATGTTTTCCATGGCTGGAATAACCCACGTACATATTTGAAATTCAAAAGGGTCAAAGATCGAGGACAGGGTTGTGCAGCTTTAGCTGGATGGCTGCATAATATGTCGGCACTAGACCAACATATTTTTCTACTTTTTAGGGATAATTTTCTGTATAATTTCATTTGTAATTACTGGATTGAGCACAACGCATGTATCGCTATTGCATTCATATGTTTAAAAAATTTTATGGAGAGCATACCTCAAACACCAAGATTTTGTGGGTCTTTCTGCTGAGAGAGCTGTTCTATTCATTATTGGGAGAGAAGAGAAATAGCCTGCATGCTTTGTTACAGTGAACAATACTTCTGATTTTTGTCAGTTAAAAAAATGTCGGAAGTTTATTCATTACGGTTACGGCAGCAATCTGAAATGGTCCTAATGATTTCCGTATAGCTCATCACTTCAGTGCTGTTGTGCTAGATTTCACACATTGTGTTATCTCTTGGCTGTGTTAAGAGTGCAGCCAAAACGTTAACATGTTTCTCATCTGTTTACAGCCTTTGACAGCTAGTATCTTGTTACTGTTAAGAAGTTATTAAATAATGTAATGGCTGATAATGTATGTGTGTAATTGTAGTCCTGCTTACTACTTGTCGGCATATCCTTTAGAGAAGCCTCTTATCATCGTCCCAAATGCCGCAGAGGTGGCGCCACCATGGAGGGATCGCAGTATCGTAGGACCAAAGTTACGTTTAGTGGAATTATCGGCCTTTGTGGAACGCCAACAGGAAGGCGAGTCGGTGAGATCTCATTCAACTGTGATGATAATTTTAGCTCTAGATATTGGGGGTTATTGGCTAAATTCTGCGATTCTGCGTACAGTGCTTTGGCAACAGGAAGTGCATCTGGCCTGTAATAGTCCTTCAACAGCAGTTTGAATTTGTAAACGTTTTTAAAGGACCTAGTCTAAGTTGGAATAACTGTGGAAAGTCAGCTAGTTCAAGAAAAACAAAAAGAAACATTATGATGTATTTATTTAGTGTATTCATGCTGTTTACCTATGTGCTCTGATAAATTAACTGTAGTGCCTTGTCAGCTACAGAATGTATTGTGTGCTCTGGTGCTCTTGTCCACCTTGCATCAGAGTCTGTGATAGAGTCTGTAACTTAGTATGACATTAGACCTACAGGAGAATTATATTGTCGTTGATGATATTTATTATGCAATTGATAATATTTGTTCTATTGTTTTCTTGGAATTTATGTGAGAAATGATTGTTGCTGTAATGCTGTGTTTTAGTACAATGGACAACATTTGTTTGTACACATTGGCAACAACGTCACATATTCTGATCCTACTCTTGAGGTAGGACAGTCTGTTGTTGATGGTGAATTAGTCCATCTTAATGGAAATCATATTAAATCACTGTCCTATTTTTCTATGCACATTAGATGGCCAATTATATTGATCTTTAGCGATTTATCATCCATCAAATTTCCCAGGAAGTTGATGGCCGATTATTGGCTGATCAAGTCGAATAATTGACAATTAAACATGGCCAATTTGCAGTTCGTTGCTTATTCGCACCAGAAACTTTGCTGTACTTCGTCGGGCAGAACGGAAGTTCCTGCATTAAAATGAAGTTCCAATCATGAGAGTCAATTATTATTATTTTTATTATTATTATACTTGGTTTATAATACACATTAGGTCTTTCACAACGTGAAGAATCTCAAGTGCAGGTAAGGTCTCATGTCAGCGGAGGAACGCACAACTGTATAGAGCAGTTTTAAGCCTAGATTTGAAGGTATCAGTAGATACAGTTATGTCAGAAATAACAGTTTCGGGCAGATTATTCCACTCCTAGAAAAGTCGAGAACTGCTGGACTGTACTGCAGGATGTTGGCATCGCGAAGTCGTAGCTGTCTTGGAGTCTCGTAGAGAGTCGGCGGTCGAATATTGGAGAACCCACTTTCATTATGTCTGGCATCGAACTGCAGTGGGTCAGAATGCAGACAGCGAATCCGTTGTTTAATGGTTGTCTTGATATTGCGGACTATGTCAAGGAAAAAAGCGGCGAAATCAATCACTACTAATCGATTTATACTGTGTATTGTTTCGTGAAAAAATAAAATGGAATATAGATGTTTTCATAATCCGTATTGATAAACGATGGAATGTCTTTGGTAGCAGACAATTTGTTACTATGATGATGATGTGGCGTTTACTGGCTATGGAATCCACGATGCATGCCGTGTAAATTTGCACAACACTGCAAATCGAGGTCATTGTCAGCCAGGCAGATCGGCATAAAGTAGGCTCAGTTGATCGTGAATCAACAAAACATGGATTACGTAATTGGAGATCAAAAATGTATGGAAAAACGAAACACAGTTGATTGACAATCAATTCTGAACATCAAGTTGATCGGAGATCAAATTTGATTTGATTGTGCATGGGAAAACGGGTCCTGAACAGGTTTTGTAATATCTCACTGTCATATCTCATAGGACAGCTGTTTAGTAAACAAACCCAGTTGGTTATCACTGATGAAAGAAATGTTTAAACGACCATTTTTTGCAGTATGCTAAGAGTTAAGACTGGATTGTACAAAAGTGAACTTTTGGGAATGTTGGAGGAGAAATTGTAAAATAGATACCGAAGCGCATCCGATCCATGAATGAAAGATGGATTGATATCATCAGTTTAAGAACTTGCAGGTTTGCATTCGTTTGCAGCTCTGTTACTGCATGGGTCAAGAAACGGAAATTAAAAAGCAGCAGCTGTATTGTTGCGTGTACAGGGTGCGGCATAAATAAGTATCCCTCAAAGTTGTTTGCCTGTTCTGAGCAACCGCTTGGAATTTTATTGCCAAATTTCTCACACTTGTTACGTGTTTATAGTCTAGTAAAATTGCCAGAAGGCGTGTTATTTTTAACTACGACAAAATTGCTGATTTTTTGCGTAACCACATCATCGTTTCTCACGTTCACAAGCAGCGGAATGTGTGCAGAACGATGGCGCGCCATGTTCATACAAACACATTATTATTCGAACAATATAACGAACAATTTGGCAGTGACTTTCAGAACTTGACATGTTCATCACCGACTTTTACACTTGCATTTATTATCTTAGTAAAGCTTTTAACAACCTTTTGATGGCAAGTTGTCCTAGATCACTTGCAGTGCTTGCTTGAGCTTAGCGATGGATTTCAGTTTTAGTGAGAAATTGTTAATGAATGCAATAGCAAATTAAAATAAAAAGATTTTCAGACTTTTCCATGAAGTTTACAACACTTTGACGTCAGGAGCAACAAGATGCACCCAGTTTTTTTCGATTCGTGTAACTCGTTACAGCACTAAAGTGTTGAATATGCAAAATCACAATGTCGTCTTACGAAAAATTCGGCAACTTTACTAAAACAAAAGAATATCAAATGTCGCTTAGTCTGTATATGCCGGTATAAACAGGTAATTAAAAAATAAGTGTATAACATTTTGCATTATAGTTCCAAGCAGTTGCTCGCAGAATGGCACTCTAGGGGATACTTTTTTTGCCGCACCCTGTATGTGCAGTTATCTTTGAGTGATGTTCATGTGTTGAGTGATTAGTTTTTTTTTTGCTTACTTGCTTGTGCAATGTTGTAATGCTTGTGTATGCTGATTTGAATAGCTTCGTGCTGTTGCATTTGTAGTCTGTTGATATTCGACAAATTGCCGACAAATTTCCCGACAAGACTGGTGGCTTACGTGAGTTGTTCGACAAAGGTCCGCAGTCGGCATTCTTTCTTGTAAAATTCTGGGTAAGTTGTGTTTGTGATGCTGCCACATCTTTTGTTGCTTTGATACTTTGTTATTTGTTTTTTGGATCTTTTTGCTTTTTGCTAGTGACTTTGTACATTAATCTGTTATTTTCAGTTGATTCAAAAAGCAGTGAAACGTTTTTGCATAGACAGTAGTTTGTAATTTATTAATACTTTGTTGTTGTAGCCGGCATTGCATACATAATGAGAGGCCGTTATGTTTTGATGCTAATGTTTATTTCAGTGGATAGTCTTTTGAGGTCTCTCGGCTTATCATGCAAAATGGTTTTTTTGAAGTTTGGTTTTGGTTTGGTATGTACAGTAATCACAGTTTTAGTTGGGCTTTGGCATATATTTGGTAAAACCATTCAAACTTCAACTTGGTTTGTTAATATCTTTAGAACGGAACAACAACAGTTGACAGGCCCTTTTGCAGGCTACAGTAAATCTTGCCAATGTATGGTGGCATGAACTTTTATTCCAAAATGGTGAAAAATAAGACTCGAGTTTGGACCTAGCCAAAATCAACACGTAGAATGGCAATTTCATCTTGCATAGTGCAGCATCCAGTTGTGTTCTGTGCTGTTGGCAGGCGGACATCAACACTGACGTCACCGATGACATGGGAAGTTTCTACGGCGTCTCTAATTTGTAAGATTTCCACCATTAATGTTTCAGCTGCTCTTATCTTGATATATTGATTCAAGTATAACATTTAGGGATGTGCAGTTTTGGCTTGGATTTGGTATAGATCTGTTTTGTTTTGGTAGTTTCCGCATCCATTCATCGTTGACGATATTTCCGTGGTATCTGTCTTGTAACAAAGTTGAATATTTGGGCCAACAGGTCAAATTTTATAATTTAGCAAGTGGGCAGACCGGCGGAGACATAGAGAGCTTGACACTGTAATCATGTTTTGGCCATTTAATTGGTTTGCCTAAGCAGTGGCATTAAGACTTGAGATGCTTTGGTGTCAAATATGAAGATAATGCGGATTGGGTTAAGTCATGTATAACTGTAGAGATTGGTGGACCTCTACCAATGGGACGGGGTGGCATGGTATAATCAGCGAGGATAACAACAGTTTTAGTTCCATTCTAAGAGGATGAACAAGTGAAGAGATTAACAAACGTCATTGGAGCAACTACATTGTGTCTGGTAAAAAAACTGACCCACAGTGTAGGTAGTAGGTAGTTCATGTTAACCAAAAAGCGGCCATTTAATTGGTACGTTAGTCGTATGTGTGTGAATGTTAGACACTTTATTACCGTAGTTGGCAGTTGCGCATACAGACCAATATATTATTTATTGTGTCCAGTGGAAGAATTGATTGTACCAAGCTTGGGAATGTGATGCTTGTGTTTTTGTGCACATTGTCTAACCTATGTATATCATCTGTATTGCATTGCACACAGGTATGAGAGTACAGTGGACATGGTAATACAGTGCTCCACGAAGGTCTGCTCGTTTGGGAAGCAAGTTGTAGAGAAGATAGAGGTACTGCTGCAGATATTCGAGTATTTATTTTTTCTTACGCAGTCTGTCAACTCTTGCACCACCTTTACTGGTGACTATATTCGACAAGGTGATTTCAGTGCCATTGGTGACTGCAGTCGATGTATAAGTGTGCGTAGTTTTATTTGTGTTTTCCAGAAGTAAACACTATGCAGGGCATGTGGCACTCGCAGGTATAAATCCAGCAGCAAAACAGTAAGGGCAGGCATTATGAGGTTGATGACTGTCTGGAGGATAACAGGGAAGATTATTGGAACTACCATTATTTTTAATTACATGTGCATGCGTACCGTATCCACAAAAAATTGTGGATATCTGCAAATGTCTATTCGCGGATCCATATCCGCGCGCCTTTGTGGGTACCTGCCTTTAAAATAAATTATTGTTATACGTCATGCGTGATGTCATTGTTTTCATTCGAATTGTTAAATATCGCCTGCTTATATCGTTGAATGGATGATAACACTGCAAATTGAGGTCACTGTCAGCCAATCAGAGTGGCATACAGTCGGCTCAATTTTAGTTGTACAATTTTAGGTTTAGCCCATTCTTTGTGTTTTGTGTTTCTGTAAAGGTTAAACTTTCTGTTTCTTAATTGTAAAGTTTAAGCTTACCATTCTGTTATTATGTGTTTGTGTGCATTCTGCCCGAAAAGGCCGTCCTCAAAATGACTTATACTGTGTCGGGTGGGATGTTAAACTCTACTCACTCACTTACTGATCTTAGCTTAAACCTGTATAAATCATTGTTCATTAGTGGTATCAGATATGCCAGAATATATTCAACCATCCAACTAGTTTGGCCTCAGATGCAGGTGTGTCTAATGTGTATGTGAAGTCAGAGCTGTGTTTTTGATGACCTTAAAGGTATGAATGGTTAGTAAGTCAGGCCCATAGATATCTGTATTATAAATAAATGTACAAAACGTTAGTTTATTCACTTGTTAATGACAGCATTTAAGGACTTGCACATCGAAAACAGCAAAAATTACAAAAGGTGATATTGTCCGCATTGCACTGACTGCGTGTCAATGTGCTGCTGAATATCACCTTTTGTAATTTTTGCTGTTTTCGATGTGCAAGTCCTTAAATGTTGCCGTTAACAAGTGTACAAACTGATGTTTTGTACATTTATATTTGCTGTTTTATTACTAAAATACTGTTTTCCTACTGGTAATCAGTTACATAGATATTGCACGTCAGATTATTTCTTACAGTAGCCAAGCCGCTTACAGCTGTTACTTACTACCTAATGGCATGACTGAACAAACCAGACGACACGCGTCAAGCATGACGTCACCGCTTGCCTCCATTGCTGACAATATTGAACAAATTTCTTTTTATATCCACAAAATGGCCATAAAAATAAACAAACTAATATTGCACGCATCCCCCGTTTAATATAGGCCCAGAAAACACTTCAATAATGCTAACTTAGGGACGTGTGATGGTGTTTGACGATGTTTGACTGTAATTAGTACAGATAAATAACCCACACAATACTGTAGCCTAATATGATGAACAAACTTGCAAGAAACATATTCGGCTCATTTTTCAATGGAATTTTTTCATACAACAATTAAAGGAGTGAAGTTTTAGATGGAAAATTGTTAAAATCCACCATTATTCCCTGTAGCGAAGCACAGTGATATCTCGTGTGTACTAAAGTAGTTCGCCACATTAGAGCTGTGCTGTTTTGAATAATTTATTACTGATGTGCACTTTCCGAACCAAGTTATTATGTTCTAGTAAAACAATTCATCGCATTTTTATTTTTTCTAGGGGAGGGGGCAGCATTATAGCCAATTTTGTCCCAAATTTCGTTGCCATGGCAACGGGAGTCGATGGGCGAAAATGTGATTGGCAGCATTCAATGGCCCGTCCCCGAAAACCCCCCTATAGGCGCAAAAATTTTGCAAAAATCTCTTACGCAAGCCGATTTAAAGCCAATTTTGTCCCAAATTTTGTTGACATCGCAATGGGGGTCGGTCGAGGAAAAATGCAATTGGCAGCATTCGATGGCTCATACCCGAAAAACCCTCTATGGACGCAAAAATCTCGCAGATATCTCTTACACGGTCCGAGTTATAGCCAATTTTGTCCCAAATTTCGTTGCCATTGCAACGAGGGTCGGTCGGGGAAAAATGCGATTGGCAGCATTCGATGGCCCATCCCCGAAAACCCCTATATAGGCGCAAAAATCTCTTACACAAGCCGAGTTATAGCCAATTTTGTCCAAATTTTGTTGCAATGGCAACCAGGGAGGGTCCAGGGTAAAATTAAATGACACCATTAGATTGGCCATCCCTGAAAACCATACCTAAAACCAAAAATTATGACTCTATCTTATACACAGCCAAAGTTATGACCGTTTTAATAATTGTTTAATTTTCCCCATAGGCTCCATTGTAATTTTTTTGGAATTTGTTGAATAAATATGTTAAATATTAATTGCAAATTTTTTAATTCCGAAAAGGCACATCCTTGCGCGAGACCGCGTCGTTTGAGCCATCGCACGCTAAAATCTGCCGAAGGGTCTGACCTGTAGGTGAGTTGAAGAAAAAAAAGGTATATAGCTACAAAAATTTTTGCGTATATTTCACCCATTTGCCGGGAAGCCCCCCTTGTAGGGATTTACATGAAATTTTGCATGAAGGGTCATCTCGCCGACGTTATCAACCTTGCCAAATTTTATCTCAATCAGATCAGGGGTTTTGATTCTGTGGGGGGTCGAATTTTTGGCTTTCCCATAAGAAAGAGAAGTCGCCGTTAACACAGGGCTTGAACTACCGTTCAGCCTGTGATATGCTAATTTCATGCCAAAACCTACCACGGTCTGAGTGCGATAGCTGTTAGCAAAGATGTTTTAATTTTAGTTGACGGCACGGTAGACGAAAATTTTGAATAAGTTTTGTTTTGTTCTATTGAGGCAATGTACTAGTAAATTTGTTGTTCATGCTCTAGCATAGACTATGTAATTTGGCACCTAACATGTTAGAGGTAGGCCATGAAAAACACAGCTCAGTAGTCATGTGTGTAACACTGTGGTATACTTGTGGACTGATAGAGTAGTTTTTCACATGCTGACTTTTTTGTTACTTGACCAGACAAGTGATGCCTTGCCCCTTGCTTGTTCTTGTAGCCCTAAGCCTTGGTCTGGAGTTCTTGTCATTGGATCTGAAGCTAATTGGCATCCACAGCCTTGGACTTGTTCTGAGCTTAGTTGCATGATACAGTTTGTAGAGACAAAAAACAGTTTTTAATATTTTTGTATCCAGAAGTTTTTACTAATTTGTGCACATTACCGGGTTTCTTGTGTAGAAATAAAATCCACTGACAGCTGAAACAAATTAGATCAGTTTAACGTAAAAATTACCTTTGCAGTCAGTGATGTAGATGTTAGTCATTGGGCTATGATATACTTATCCCTAACTTTTGGCAAATCACTAACCTAACAGTGACAAGAGTGAATGTGTACATTTAATATGCGTGTGTGTATATTAGTGACACATGTCATGCATCGTACATTGCGTTAATGACATTATCTGCATTTTGTACTGTTAGACGGAGTACTCACAGCGTGAAGACAGTCATTTCATTTACCGAATTGAACGATCTCCGATGTGCGAATATCTCGTTAATTTCATCCACAAGTTGAAGCATCTGCCGAAAAAGTACATGATGAACAGCGTGTTGGAAAACTTCACCATACTTCAGGTCTTTAAGTTTTGCCTGTCAAGACTTAGCTGGCTGTGTCTGATTATGATTCTGTCCAGAAAAGCCAGATTTCTTCATCACCTAGGAGACATGCCCAGTACAGAAGAATGATGTGATTAATCACTTGTGGTGATGGTTACATTGGTTAGCTACGTATGGAAAGTCTCACGGGTACTTAACTGTACGCATTAACTGGGAACAGCTTTCATTCAGACCGAAAAGGAAGAGAAATGCAAAGTCGTTTAAGAGGCTGCCTGAGCTAAATGACAGTGAGACTTGTCTGATGAAACTAGGCATTGAGGTTTAGTTAGAAAGAACCGAATTGAATCTAAGATTTCTGCAACATTTTTAGAAACACAGTACATGCTATCTTGTATCGAGTCACGTTGATGACTAGCAGCTTTGTTAAATCGAAAATTGATGAGGTACATGTAGATGTCAAAAAGTATTCGACTGTGAGATTCCACAGTGGAAAAATTGGGCACAGTGTTGAACATGCAAAGACAATGTTTGCCGACCACAACTCGAAATTAATTCTTTGCAGCATGGCATACATGCACTACTTAGATGGTAAAATATTATAAAATAATCCAGTGCCAGTGATAAGCCGTGTTTGGTGTATGTTGGCATAACTTAGTTATTAATGATTTGTTGTGGTTTCAGGTTGTGACAAACAAGGACACACAGGAGACGCTGCTGTGCATTGCGTACGTGTTTGAAGTGTCAACCAGTGAACACGGCACACAGCACAATATGTACAGGCTCATCAAAGACTAGCAGTCAGCCAGATTATGTTGGGACCACCGGAGTGGAGTTAGTTACTACTGCAGACAGTGTAACAGCAATGCAGCAATGATCTCGGACTATGCATACAGTGGATTCTGAGACAGATTCTCTGAGTTAGTAGTTCTTACGCTGTGGTTGACTGATTCTGGGACGTCTCACACGCAGTATCTGAATCTGTTGTTGCGACGGTTCAACTTGTTGTCATCAGCATCGACATTTCTTGTCATCTGATCTTCTATACAGCTGCAGCTGCCCTCCATCCTGTTGACAACTATTATATTATAGAATTATGGCCTGTGTCCAGTCAGATTATAAACTATATTTGTGGACTGTAGCTTTGTCAGGTTTTTTGCTTTTAGCTAAACTGACTTTGGTCACATGGTTTACAGTCTTCAGCTGGTTTCTGCGTAATGTCGTGCAATAGGGATACAAGGCATCTGCCCAAAGTGTCAAAATTATTAGCTGCAGTTTAGTACATTTATTTGCTGCAGAGCAAAAATGCAAATATGGATGTTAGTATGTGAATGCAACATAAAAAGTAGAATTTCTCAGTTACTGTACCAAAGCTTGAAAGTGAAAAATTTTCTGTTTTGCGTAGATGGCATGATTTGCTGATCTTTGTTCTATAGCATCAGATTCTTAATCTGTAATGTTAGTCACAAGTACTTGACACATATTGAACTATGTGATATATTGCTGGATAGAAATCCCGCCGAGTTCAACATGCTTCAGTGTAAAGTTGTAGGTCTGACCGAGTTGTGAGTGTGTTGTCTACAGTGTAAACTGAAAGCCGTCCATCTTGAGTGATGTTTGTTATCTCAAAAGGTGCTTAACTGGAAGATGTTTTTGCAGTATTTGTTGCACAGATGTATTAAGTGTTCAGAGTAATATATAAAAAATTTTTGTGAGTTGACAGAAAAGTAAGAAAAAATTAATATAACAGAATCATTGCCTAACTTATATTCATGTTTGGTTTGGTTGCTGGTTTGTTGCACAAATTGTGCATATTACTCACATGGTAATTTTTCTTAAATAGTGCATAATTTTTACTCCTTGCGTGCTACGTTTCTAACATAGCGAAGAGGAGTATATGAGATCAGTGTAATATTGACGACTGACCGATCGATGACCGACCTCTGTTCCTGGAAGAGCCTTCCTGGAAGAACTTCAAACGGCCGTATCTACATAACGGTGCCAGATAGATGCATGCGTTGAAGTATAACAAGACAAAATGGCAACTGGCAATATCGACCATTATTGGAAATTTTTTCCTCTCAGGGCAATATTTTATTAACTTCTTGGAGACAATTTCCAGTAACGACCTCGACGTTATTCACTATTAGTATAATATTAAATGGGTCTCAATTAGTCACCAGGTCTCTAATACAAGCCAAAAGGAACGAAACACAAGAAAATGATGTGCGCGAGGAGTACATTAGATTGGTCACAATCAAATAACATTTCTTGTAATTAATTTTATGCAGTGACATCACAATTTTTAGCACTGGTTGTTTTCAAACGTTTTTTTGTTCTGTAAATGTGAAGACATTTGACAGTTTGGGGTTTTTTTACTTATGTGTGGAATACTGCAACTGCATTGTTGCCATTCAGTGGCAATCGGTATCTTTTACTGTGCATTACTTGGCATAGTTTTATATGGATGTGCCATTTGTAGGAATTAACTAAATGCTAATCGCTTTCATAATTTTGTACATAATCCAATACTCTTAGTAATTAGTTCTGGTGACATTTTGTGCTTGTAGTTTTTATTATTGTACGTATAGACTAATCTGTACAGTGTTTGTGTATGAAGGATATTAGTAGCTACATGAACTATCAAGTATTGTATTGTTTTACATCAGCGCTACATGACGTTTTCAGCCGCTGACCACTAGACATGGTTTTGTAGCCATTACAGACCAGATAGTGCAGTGCACAGGGTTCCTACAGGTCAGGGAAAACTGAAAAAAGTCGAGGAATTTGTGTGGTCAGGGAAAATATTATTTTTGAAATGTCAGAGAAAATGGTCTTGGATCATGCAGGCTGCAGATATTTGTGATTTTTGTGTCTCCAAATATTAAAAACAGGCAAATTTGCGGCTTCCATTGCACATCCAAAAGCTAGAAGTGTTTCAGCTTCAGGAAGGCAAAGCCCCCATACTTCCTGACCATGTCGTTTGCATATTGTTCCATTAATATGGTTCTATTACCTTACGATATAGAGTATCATTTCTGACATTTGTGCGATAGGGTTATTGTTTCGATTAAGTCAGGGAAATTGTCATTCTATGACCAGAAAAGTTGGGGAATTTTGCTACAGAAGACCAGTAGGAATCCTGAGTGCCAGTAAGTAAGTCTGTATGCCACAATGTGTATGTCATATTTTGCCATTTTGCATGTACATCAAGGGCTACTTGAGAGCTAGTTGGTTCATGGCCCATGAACTAGATGCAGACCTGTCAAATCTCCCGATTTTGGTGTAAAACTTCCGACTTTGTGACCCTTTTTACTACTGTACGGTTACATATGTTACATAATTTCACAGCTTCTAAACATGGATCCATGTGGCAGTTAGGTATAGCTCATATCAGTTGTGCATTGCATGCAGCACATTTTCGTCACTGTGCCGAGTCTTGGGCTAAGCTTAACGGTCTGCCCCATGGCATGGGTTGTTGTCTGTCTGTTAGTAACGGATGTATTGTGGCTAAATGGTGCGAGATAGGGCCTAGGTTGCTATTGATCTCCAATAGCAAGTCACATATTGCCTTTCAGATGACATGAAAATCATTGACCTTGGATGATCTTGAAGGTCAGTACGTGCTATTGTGGCTAAACGGTATGTCGAATCTCTGAAACGGTGAGAAATGCTATGTGTTACGTACGTTATAGAGCTTAATATAAGCTACGTTGATATTAATAGCGTGTAACAAAACAATATATTATGTAATGGTCTGCAACAACCTGTGAATAGGTATGCATTGGGTGGTTTGACAGTGTTTTACTATTTTTGGCTGGAATTTTTTTAATGTGCAAACCAGAAGTTGTCCCACCAATAATGTTCATTTGTTTTTGGTGTCACTTAGATGTGTCATCAATTCAATAGTTGTGTAATGTGACCACACTGATAGCCTATGATATTTAGCAGTTCATAGGATTTGTACACTGTGGGCCATGTCCATATCTTCGCTAATTATTGACCAATTTTCAAAATTTTTTCACTGGTACATTCCGTGGACAATTAGCAATAAAGTGATTATTGAATATCCCGCCACACTTTAACTGTGTTGCTACACTACCTTGTGCAATATAAATGCAAGAAAAACTAGCAATCGTAGACAGCAAGCGTGTTGTTAAACGAAATACACTTCCAGCCAAAAATGCAGTGAATGATCTGTACGATGCTAGACTTTGTTAGATCTTTGTTTTTCGATATCTGGCGTATTGAATGATATCTTAGTTTCTGGCCTTCTGTGGTATAGCAAGCCTACCATTTCATCCACAGTGATCACATTCTCTTCAGTACGTGTATGTTTCAGTCTGCTGGTTTAATGCCTTTGGTCAGTGCTGTGTGTTTTTCAAATCTCTTTTAATAACATTTCCACTCTTTTCCCATTGCAGTTTATCTAAAAATTCTGCCAGTATTCTCCAAAAACTGTATTTTTTTAACCGGTACAAGTTTTTTTATTATAGCTTTGTCTCTACTGCTAAATGGCACATTACATCACCAGTATATTGTCAGTGCATTAAAAATTATTATTTACGACAATATCATCTGCTTTTGTTTACAAACATCAGAAGTGTATGTAACACTAAACATAATTTAAATTAAATGAAAATTGATAAAAATTGTTTCAGAAGATGATTTTTTTGCATATATATTATAGTGATTTTACTGATTTTCGAAAATTTTCTGTTTCACATGGTAGTGTAGCAACCCATTTCCCATTTACAGTGTGGTGGGATCTATAATAATTACATTATTGCAAATTGTCGGCAGAGTGTGCCAGTGAAAGAATTTTGAAAATCGGTCAATGATTGGCGAAGATACAGACAAAAGTAAAGTGGCACGTTTTTTGGCCCACCCTGTATAGCTACTGGCAATCAAAGTCGTACGTTAACTGTTTGTGGCACTGTGTAGTTTTCATGCATGCATGCATAGAGTCGTCGTATACTCGGAGATGGTCACGTATTATTAAGGCAGCCATTTTCTGGTCATACGTGGCAAAATTTGACTGGACATTTTTATGCTTCAAGCTGTGTAGTTTTGATTTTTTCTGTTTTATTCTGCATTACCCTCCTGCTGTGTGTTTTTTTCTTATTTCAGCAGCACATCATAACGGTTATATTTTTCTGTATTTTCAGACCAGGCTACATATCTTAAATAAACATTAAGAAGGACAAATGGCTTATGCTACTACATAATGTCTGGCATGAATACTTCCAACTGGTGCATGTTTACTGTACCATGTTCATCTGACAGTGACATAAGTAGTAACTGGTGCACATCTATGTTTGAATGAGGAATGAAGATTGTTGCGGTTTTCAGTCCGGTGAGTCTTATTGTGAGTAGGATATGATTTTTTTATCGGGTACCGAATAAGATAGAGTATTTTCGCTACTTTATCATGGCTAATACTGATTGATGTTTGCTGGCATCAATGTGTTCCATGTTCAGTTGAGTACATGTTTTATGCATTGTGAGTTTAATCTGTTGTTCGTTGTTTGTGTAATAGTGTGATGTTACGTGTGATGTGTGACGGTGAGTTTACTGCTGTGTGTGAATTTAGTCGCTTGTAGATGCTCTTTCGGATATGATGGAATTGAGCAGTTGTAGACTATGGTATAGATAAATTTCAGATAATTAGCCAGGGGAAAAGTGTCCCCAATTGATGCTTTTTGGTTGACTGTATGCCTTACCCACTGTCATAATTTTCGCCTACCACACTTAGGACAAGTCAACGCCAACACAGCGCTTCTGATTTGCAGTTCTCCAATAGACAGCATTCTGAAATTAATGACTGTCTGGAGGATAACAGGGAAGATTATTAGAACTACCATTCCTGTTACTTACATATGCACACCTATAATGGAGTTCTTACAATTTTAGGTTTAGCTCGTTTTTTGTGTTTTGTGTTTCTGTAAAGGTTAAACTTTCTTTGGCGTAACTTACCGTTCCATTACTATTTGTTTGTGTGCATTCAGCCTAGAAAAGCCATCCCCGAAATGACCTATACTGTGTCGGGTGAGACGTTAAATCCTACTCTCTCACTCAATCTGATTCGCAGTTAACATTGGGACAATGGCACTATATTGAATCGTGATTAGATTAGATTAGTAAGATCAGATGATTATTGAAAATTAATCTGTGTGTTATTAAATCATTGACCATATGAGATTAAAGCCATTTTTTATGGCTGTGTTACTGATTACCGTGAAAATAGAAAATAGTGTTACACGTCATAAAGCAAATTATGCAAGTGGCTCATCATTTACGTTGCTGCTCGTATGCAGGCTACAACAGAACCTCACAATAGGCCAAATCATCAATCAGCTGATCAGCAGAAAATGTGCTGAATAACTTCTTCATTCTGCTTTGCCATTGCTGATAAACGCTTTTTTAGTGCAACACGGCTTTTCTGATTCTGATTATCTGATGTCGACATCATGCCATTTGTCTCTGATAACATTCTGAAGGTCTTTGAAGTTCGGAAATGGTTCACATTTTTCTTCATAGACAATTTTTTTGCAAGACATCCTAAACTAAGTAATCTAGCAGAGTCAAATCTGGCGAACGCGGTTTCTTCTTCTTGTGAGCTGATTGGATCGTGTGTGTTGTCTCGGAAAAGATTTTGACTTGCTTTGATGCGTTGTGATGGAACGCAGTCTTTACATAATTCGATTTTTAACTCGCCTTACGTCATAAAACGGCATTCAATGACATCATTGATGATGTCACTGAAATTTATAATTAAGTAAGAGTACATATTGATCTACAAATGTGCAAAAGGAAATGTATTTCCATGTAGTATACGCGCCGTTATAGTCACGCAAAGTTTGGGATGTTTTTTATGGGCCACCCGGTATATTGAAATATTATATGCTCAGATAGACAGAAATGTATTGTGTACAATTTTGTTTCTCATTGGTAGTTATTTGTTTGCACATGCAGTTATTTGCTCAATATGATAACTGTTTGTTAATAGCATGTTATCAATAGAGAAATCCAGTTACGAAATACTGTTTGTTTTAGCAAGTCTAAATGTGTGCAAGTTTATAGCATGACTGTTTGTTTCCTGGCGGTCTGTTGAATCTGTCTACTGTACAAGATTTATCGATATTTATGTTAGACTTATAATCTGTGTAGTTATATCTAATAGCCTGACTTTATGCATTTTGTCTGTTTCTGTGATACGACTGATGTTGTAACTGAGGATGAAATCCGGACTGTTAAACATGCACTTAAACACATGAATTTAGGTATAAATTTCTCTACCATGCATTATCCAGTTATAAGGCACAACAGCAGTCTTTGTTGTGACATATCTGCAACACCACAGCAGTTGCAGACAGTTAAAAACAAGAAAAGCCCAGCAAAGGGGAACGCGCGGCAGTGGTGCATGTTTGAAGGCCCACTGCGAACAAACCTAAGCTCGTTGATCCAGCAACTGACATTGGGTACGATGTATTTACATACAGCAGATAGCGCCACCATCTCGCGTGAATGCTGCCACTCTTGAAATGTGTGTCACAGCCCAAAATCGCCAAAAAATCCATAAAACCCCTATTTTTGCGTTCAAGGTCATCCAAGGTCATTGATCTCGGTGGCAATCGAGAGCCAGTGTACGACTTCCTATTAGTGATTAATAGTAACCTAGGCCCTATCTCGCACCGTTATTAAGATACAGCAACTTATTTGCTAAAAATCACAAATTTTGCCCACCCCCTGTCATTTAGTGCCCTCGTTTGGGGTGACCCCCTTCGAATTTATGGAAAAGCTTTACGGTTCCTGAAACTAGAGTCTTTCGGGCAGCCGATGGTGAAAGTTTGGTAATTCTAGCTTGCACTATTTTTGACTGATCCACCTACAGGGTGTTCCAAAAAAACGGATACCCAGTTTTATTTTTGGGATGACTTTGGTAATTCAGCACCGATTTTAACCATTCTTTCACTGTTACAAGCAGAAATTTATGGCGCGTAAACGTGAAGTTCTTCCACCCTCCGCACCTTTATTGTGTGACCACATTACCTAGCAAAACAAACACTGTCAAAGCTACAGTGGTCTCAGAGAACTGGCAACACATAAAGATATCAATTTCGTAGCATAGAATAGTCGAGCTTACTTACTCATTCGCAGTAGTGCCTTGTGACGTCATTGTTACGTCATATTGTGTTTATTCACTTTGTTTACCAGTAATAATTTTTAGAATAAATCGTTTGATATGGGCAGAATAACAAAGGATGATCGCTGTTTAATCATGGGCTTACGAACTGAGAGGAACTGGGGTGCGAAACGCCTGATAAAGGAGTTTCCGAACAAACAGTGGTCTCTATCAAGCGTTACTCATTTGCTATCAAAAATCGACAACTGCGGGACAACATATGAGGAAATCGGGCAGTGGCCGTCTGAGGTCTGCCAGGACACCGGTGAACGTTGGAGTTGTTGATATTAGCAGTAGTGTTTGTTTTGCTAGGTAATGTGGTCACACAATAAAGGTGCGGTGGGCGGAAGAACTTCACGTTTACGGGCCATAAATTTCTGCTTGTAACAGTGAAAGAATGGTTAAAATCGGTGCTGAATTACCGAAGTTATCCCAAAAATAAAATTGGGTATCCGTTTTTTTTTGGAACACCCTGTATGTGACGGACAGACAGACGGACAGAATTGCTGTCGCGCGTAAAAATTACTGCTATTTGTATTAGCTAGTGTCTAAGTAGAGCCACAGATTTATGTACCTTTTATATTTTTGTCAAACTTTTTGGAGAACTCAATTTAGTGCAATTTTACGATAACAATATTTATGGAATAGTGTTTTGTTGATTTAAGAGTGAGTGTAGTGGAAGTTATTTCAGTGTTAGTGTCTGTTTGTTAAGATGTATGAGGGTCATTCAAAAAGTTTTCATCCCAGCAGCAATTCAAAGTCAATTTAATTATTTCACCTGTTTTTATTCTATACATCTGCGATAAACTTCAGTGTACTTGATTTGTGTGTGTCTATATCTGGTAGAGTAGAATGTTTTATGTGTGAGAACTCCAATATACCTTCCCAGCAACCACACGACCTTTTACTTTTCAAACCATACAGTGGTCAAATCATGGAAGAGTTCTAATTTGGCAGTGATTTTAGCGACATTCGGTCACAGCAAATGTTACATTGCGATCAGCGTGAGCATGAAGAGGCTTCACCTTGCATATTGTTTTCCTTCCTATGCTGCTATCATTTTTCATAATTCATTTGCATAATGTTCATCTGTATTTGTTAACTGCTTCGGCAGACAGTTAAACTTTTTCATAATGATCTATTTGGTATCACTGTTTGGTATCAGCAAATTTTTCATTGTTCTTCATTTTAAACCAGATGGTAATTTTCCACCACAGTTTCTGGAAAAACATAGACGTTCAAGTTTGGTTGCTGAATCTGCTTGGCAGTGGGTTTGTGATGGAACGGGCTACGGGGTTAGGCTGGAGACTTACTGACTGACCCTCGTACATGTTGTCATTTTGTTCATGTGAAGCTGATGCAATCTATTGTGCCTTTGACCGGATATGTGCCTTGTACTATTGTAAATGTACCTCTTTTATGAACGTAACTATCAGTGTAAGAGTTAAACAGTGCCAAGCCGCAGTGCAGTGTTGAATGTTTGCAGTAGTATTGTCTTAGTACTCGACGTGCACAGCTGTTATGTCTCGGTTGTGATGTTCTAATAACTGTCTCAGCGTCTTCTGAAAGTGGCCAACTTATTGCTATGAAATTTACAAAGACTTATATAAGTACAAAGTGCTACTGATTTGCATCAACAAATATATTTAGCATTTCTGTGCAATCGTGGCACTACAGATTCTGTAGTTGTTGTTATGGTTTGTATTATTATTATTTTTATCTAATTTTTATTGTTACTGTTATTATTAGGTATTAGTATTTACTGTCATTTTGTATTGTCTATCATGGTCATGCAACTGGGTGAAAACATCCTAAGTAGACCTAGCATGTGTGAGATTATTTTAATACATACTAGATAGACTATATCTGTTTTGACAAGTTCATTGTATTTTTCAATGTTATTGCATTGTTTATTAGTTTGAGCTTTGTCTTGCAGTAATGGCTATTTAATTAACACGATATTATGAAGGAATTAATCACAATTTATTAAATTTACACTCTTTGACGTTCACAGTCCCATTGCCAGAATTGGCACTTGTAGACAGCAGCTTAATCAACACGAAACAACTGTTAGTTGTGTATTTTTACATTTATTTTGTTGAGTGTATTTGTTTCCTTATTTGCGTCTGAATTTTTCTGGCGTGGCTACGTAATTTTTGAAGTTTTATTGAACAGTGTTGCCTGCTGAATGCTTCTATGATCAAACAAGAGTAGGAATAGTAATAGTTTGGCTAAACATAGTATTATGTTGCTATATGTCGGGTAAACTGCGGTTTTTTATGCATTTTATTAATGCTGTTTAATTGTGCATACTACCAGAATCATGTTGTATATTGGAGCAGATATACAGTGCCTTCCGAACTCCCTATATTCTGCAGTCATGATGCCTTAAATGTGCCGTTATACTTATAGATCTGACCGTGTTGTTTAAGCGCAGTTTATGTTATATCATTCGTATATAATTATTTCTGATAGTTGCATTTTAAAAAAATTTGTACACTGTTGCGGCTGTCAATAACTTAGACCGTATTACATATCGCACGTTTCGTGCAAAGAGTTGTTGACTTGCGTTGCAGTTTCTTGCACCATACAGACTGACTAGTGCGTCTGGTACATTTACAAATTCAGTGTGCATTTTGCAGACAAATAGCAGCAAACTAGCAGTCAAATATGCAGTCAAATTACAATAACACCTTTTTCTGCCTTTGTCATATCAAGATCTGAGCAAGAAGATATGTGCACTGGCATTCATTCAGCCGACTGAGCTTTAGCTGAACACCATACTGCAGCACACATGCAAGGTCGCTGGCACTATCTTCGAAAGGCTATGGCTGAGCGCACTCAGAATGCGCTAGATTATTCACGTTTCTCGAGGTAGTGTAGCAACACGTTTAAGGTGTGGTGGCATCTTCCGCGGGGATCGTTATTGTCCGCAGAATGTAACAGTGAAATCATTATTGGAATCGGTCAGTATTTGGTGAAGATATGGACAAACATTGGGCGGCAGTTTTTTTCGTGGACCACGATGTATGTGACTTGATCGTCGATCGACGCCGAATATTTCGCTCCAGGCGCCGCGCGAGTTGTGCTGACGGACGGACGCACGCGTATAGGCTGCAGCAAACATTCGTGACGTAGGCGTAGCCAGGAATGGGTATAGGTGGTGCATTATGTCATAGCCCAAGAAATATTTGAATTAAATAATCGCAAATGGCATTCACAAAGATTGTTGACGAGCTATAGTAGGCCTACGTCATCTGAAATGTAGGCCTACAATAATATTTTGAAAGGCAGACAATACCAAACATTTCATTAATAATTCTAACGACAGGGCATGGGCGACTGCTGTAAATGCAAATAGCCGCTACATGCATTTTCAGCCCTTCAGGGTTCTTTCACGCTCAAAAATACGTTTGCGGTCGGGGCACTAACCCGGACTCCGCTGTAAACTTTAAAAAGGCTCCCCACACCGTCTAGCTAGTGAAGAGCGGGCTCTTGCTGCCCCGCCCTAAAACTCCATCCCGTTCTCGGCCTCCGGCCTCGATGTTTTGGCTCTACGGCCTCGGACTCCGCATCCCCAACTCTAATTTCTGACTACGCCTATGATTCGTGACGGTCGTCGTCTGTCTGTCTGTCTGGCATCATCATCATCATCATCATATTGCACAAGTGCACGCCACACACATCGCCCATCATCGTGGTGGGCTGGGCCAGCATCGTTATAGCTCGTCTCATCGTGACGACGCGTGAAAATTATTGCCACGCGTGTATATAAGGCCTACATAGACACGATCGTACAGTCGTATAGCCGCAGGCCCTCTAGCGACGCACGACGTTCTAACTGCAAGCTTCATCGTAACATATCACTGGTCATCGTTTGTCCGACTGCAGCCTACCGGTGGCGTATCCAGATCCAATGAACCGTGCTGCAAGGAAGTAGCAAATTTCAATTTCTGAATGTCCGAACCATCATGCATCTGAAGTAAATTTTTTGTAAGCAAGACCACGGTCAACTCAGCTTGGCCATTCCTTCGTGAGTATGGGTGAAAGCTCTATTGCAGCTGGCCTACAGTGTAAGCAAGCACGCCGAGTGGCCGACGGATGTGCTAGCCTCGCATCCCATGGTCTCGCAATGTAAACTGGTGTCTGGCTGAAAGCTGAGTAAACGGAGATCAACGCCGCTTTGCTTTTGCACAGAAAGAACTTAACTTTTCTACAGAAAATTATACACATGTAAGAAAATAAAACGCCATTACGTCAAACTCTTCTCAATGTCTTCGCCATGTCTATCATTCGCTCCCGGACGTTACAATGTGAACGCGTTTTCATTTTATGACATAGGATAAGTTAGTAATTAGTAATACCGATGTTAAATTTCGTATAATGCATTTTCCATCACCCTGCTGAGCCTGCAATCTGTTTATCATTTTGGTTTTGCGTTTTCGACATTTTTATATTTTTGACCTAGAATTTTCCTAGTACACTGTTCCCACCATAGGCAGGTCTAAATGAAAACCAGGTATCAGGGTTTAAAACAATGCACGAAATTGTTAGCTGGTGATCAAATTGTCTTTCAATTTATATTATACTGTTGGTCTATGTACATGTACATCATCGTTCGTATATTATGCGTGATGTGCAGCTATAGTTAATGGTCCATCAGTTTGTAGTTTTAGTGTCGATGTTCGATGGCCGTAAAACACGGAATAGTTTTATGGGCCTAGGTATTATACATGCGTAAAGTATAGGCCTAGTACTAAAAGTACGCTATCGACAGTGATGGACTTTGCATTCCTGGTATCTTTGGCAGTAAAGTCTTGGTTCTGGTCTTTAAATTGGGATTCAAAAAAGTTTTTGTTAACATCACTGGCGAGTGGCGATATCTTAAGCTATGGACTTATGCGGGCACGTTTTGCAGCGCTAATTGGAAATTATTAACTGACAAAGCAGCACTGAAATGTGGATGCAGGCAATTCGTCGCGTGATTTCTTTGTCGATCAGTGAGTTGTTTGGTCAGTTTGACGATCAAGTCAGCCGGAGGCGAAAAACTGCATAGCTGTATAGCCGGTGTCCCATTATAGAATCGCCTCCCCCAGAAAAGTCTCCCCGGGAGACAAATTACTGGCAAAAAAATCCGCCGCGCCCAACGGCCGCCCGGGCGGGACTGATTTTTACCGGTAAATTGTCGACGGGGAAGATTTTTCTAGGGGCCGATCTATGATGGGGAGACTTTTTATGGGATCGGCGATATTTTAATAAGGGGAGACATATTAAATCGGTGATTATCTTTCCCCGGGCGGATTTTTCATAGGGGGCATTTTAATGTGACACCGGCGTAGTTTGTGTGGTCGTCGACTGCCTGTTGCATCAACATGATGACGATCACGCTTGCACCTGCAGTCTGACATTTTTACATCGTCAGCGCGGTAAGTAATAGGCAATTAATGCTTATAATGCCTAAATGGATTGACATAATTACGTCTGCTAATTTGTGTTTTACTATTTCGATGTATTGTTTGAAGTGTTTATAACAGGCTTCTCATTTGAAAATGAGAAGCGATTGAAAAATCGATCGCGCCGCACGGGGTATAGGCGATCGATAGGCGATCGATTATTGCGGGGACATATATAGTATTACTGTAGAGTACACCTCATTACCATCGGCGCCAAAAAGCAACCGCCCCAAGTCGCACAAAAACCCTTCTCTTTTTTTCTTTATATTTCTTTTCCCCTTTTTCTTTTTTTCTCTTCCCACTTCTTCTCTTCTTTTTTGTCCTCTAAAAGATTTAGCTAGAAGTCTACAGCGTCTGGGGCGGAGCCCTAACCGCAAATGCATTTTTTGCAAATTTTGTGCGCCCAAAACGCATATCCTGGCAACATTATTAAATTATTTATGTACAGTGCAAAAAATTTTTCATTTTTGCAACTTTTACGAGAAGCATCCTGTCAATAGAGCGGACGTTTCTGTTTTTGTCTAAGACTAAGACCCAGCAACGTCACTCTTCGCGCTCAGTGAGCGCTTACACAGATCCACGAGCAAAGAAAAACAGACAGAAGCATAACAAAACATTAATGCTGAGTATGTTGCAAGTGATATTTTTAAACCCAATGACCGTAAAAATTGTAGAAAACGAGTATCTTTTTAAGGAACTTTCGTATCGTGAGCGCCTGTTGAAGGTTGCTTCTCAATAATACCAAACGACGCCAGAGTGAAACCGATCAATCGCAAATTTCCGTCAATCCGGAGACAAAATTCACTGAATGTGGCCAGAGAGTAGGAGATCGAAAAATCGCTCGCCTGACTGACGTTTAGGCGATCGATTTAGGTGATCGACCGATCGATCGCCTCAAACCTCAAGCCCTGTTTATAAATATAAATACGACATTTAGACCCTATTTCACTTTTCAGTTTTCACTTAACGGTTTGTACCGTATCTCCAATTCCTGTCGTTTTCTGTTAACAGTGTGAATGTACGTGCAAACACTGTCACTCTAAGCTTACTTTAAAAATCTAACGACGATACAAGCAAATTTCTCGAATGACGCTTCGTCGTCTGCTTATAAATTGTCTCGATTTTCGCTATAATAAACGTAAAATTGTTATTTTCTATACTGCTGAATATAAGTGTTTTTACGTCTGCATGTGTCTATATACGTACAGGAGCGGTTTTTGCAAGTATTCAATAGGTCAGCATGGCGAGAATTAATGCGACACCGGATGTAGTCTACCGCGGACAGATTATTCGAGTTCAGGTTTAGTATTCAGTCAGTTAAGATAATTTTAAGTCCCCGTAGCCACAATGCTTTTGTAACGCAAAGCACAGACTGCAGAGTCGAGTATAGGGTGAATCAAAATGGAAGCATGAAACGGCACTCCACTTTCACTAAAATAATTTTAAGCTTTTAAACAATTGTTTTTATAACGTTTTTTTCTGCTAGCTTTTTAACTTTTGTAGCCATCGTTGTCATGTTACGCAGCGCATTTTGGCAAACTCCTAATTTTTAGAAACCGGCATGGTTTTAAACTATAAAGGCGCGTACAGAGCGACTTAACGTTGAAATGAACTGAACTGACTCACAAGTGAGTTCAGTTCAGTTCAATTCAGTTACGTCGCTGTGTACGCGCCTTAACGTGCGATTTAGTGCAGTCATGTTCTGCTACAAAATTTAGATAATCAAATTGACTAAGTCTAAAACACGTTTTGGTTGCACTTGCAGTGACGTAACAGTTACAAAGCGATTATTTAAGCGGAATAAAGTTTATAAACTGATCAGGAAGGTCAAAACTCTAATATAAGCCCTACTTGTCGATTTGTCGTGCTTGGCAGACAGCAAGTTGTACAAGAACATATGTTGTAGCTTTATCGTACAACAAACCGAAGCAAGTGGGGTTTGGTTGGGCGCAAGTTTTGAAGTCAACCTATTCTACTGTACGTTCTAAGATGTAATAAACGTTTTTAACGTTTTTTTGTTCTTGCCAAGTTTGTGCAGTTTTTTTTATTTTCTCGACGTTTAATATTTTTGAACGTTTATTGAAATTTGAAACTATTACCAAGAACATCGAGAAGCATTTTCAAAAACACTGAAACGAAGTAATAGACTATATAATGGTGGTAGTTTGCTTACTTAGTTTAGTGATACTTGGTTTTATGACCACACGGTTGAATTGAAATTGAGTAAAGAAAGTAGTTTTAGCCTATACTGCACTTACAGCATATTAGGTTTTAGGCAAAAAGTTCAACAAGTTAGGGTTAACGTTTTTTCAACGTTTCAAAACGTTTTTTAAAAATATTTCTGTTACGTTTTAACGTTTTTAAAAATTTTTTTGAACGTTTTTTTACATAATGCGGTAGGTTCCACATTACTGCCGATCGATTGTCAAGAACCAGAACGGCAGCGGCATGCGGCGGTCGTCCCCGGCGTCACGCATGACGCCCTCTGGCGAGGAGATGGAGCGGCGCAGATGTCTGATGGAGGCAAGGGATCGTTACCACAGTGAGCCTGATCTGGTCGAGGCCGGAGGGGCCTGCAGTGCTTCTGTCAGTGACGTCTCCACGTTTCACTGCGGACACGCTCATCAGGCTAAACAGTCATCCTGGTCAGTCACTCATCCACGTCAGTGGCGTCTTAGTAGGGGAAAGAGGGTGGCAGCTGACCCCCAGGCCTCTAAATTTTAAGCTCTCGGAAAATGTATTTCTTGTTGAAAAAATATTCGTTCAAAAATGCGCAGTTTGTGGATTAAGAATCCTCACTTGGAGCAGTGGCGTAGCCAGAATTTAGTTGTAGTGTGGACACTTAAAGGTTTGGGTATGGGGAGGAGTGTCCCCTCCCCACCGGGACTCCGGGTCTGGGGAGGGGCATTTTAAACTGTCTGTATGAAAATGACGTCTATTGGTGCATTTTTGGCACTACTTTGAGTAACTGTCTAGGCTCCCAGTACCCCTGCCTCCAGTACCCCCTATGGCTACGCCAGTGACTTGGGAAAAATTAAAGGCAAAATTGAAATTTGAAGCATCCATAGGTCTCTATTCTCTTCTGTCCGAAATTTTCAGCTGTTTATCGAAACTCCCTCGGAATTTGGCAGTGTCTGTCAAAAAACTGCAACTTCCTGTGCCGTCTATAAACCTTTTAACCGACGACGCCGCTGGTCGACGTTTTCACGTGCTGCAAATTGACAGACAGCGAGGGAAAAATTACAAAAACAAGGATTAGTACGACTGTTTTCTGATCTTAATATAGAATTATATGTGCTATTTATTTTATCAAAATGCGTCTAGCAGTTCATGGGATAATTACGTCTCAAAGTTATTAACGTCCGACGTTGTAGGGATCTCTAGATTTTGTTCCCTTGACCACTGTCTTACCTTTCAAAACGTAGGCCCCTAATCAGTTGATCTTTGGCTTTATACAAGCTTTACCTAAACACCAACCGATGTTTGGCGAGATTCCTCAAACATATGTATCGGCTTTTGAGATGCTGTGCTAGTAAACTTTCCGGGATCGAGATTCCGGACGCGGACGCACACCCGCAAAACATGCTGCATCATCATGCAGTCCAATATACACCGTGTCCGGAAAAAAACATCCCGGACATTTTCGATTGTAACTTAAAGAAAGATTATCAGATTTTAATAATTTCTGACACTAATATTTCTGACAACTTGCGATCGAATGATTGTCTAATTTTCCATGGCACCCATTGTCTGCTTTTGCACTATCTGGGGAAACAAATCAACGAAATATTGCATTTTTATGCTATTTCGCCTGTTCGGGTTTTCCCGTGTAGTGCAAAAGCAGACATTTGGAGAGGTGGGAACTAAAACGGTCATTTTATGGCAAGTAGTGTCAAAAATGTTTGCACCAAAAATTATTAAAATCTATCAATCGTTCTTCAAGTCACAATCGATAATGTTCGGGGTGTTTTTTTCTGGACACGGTGTATATGAGCAATACAGGGAAGGTGGGTACGCAGAAGTTAAAACATTTTTGTTAAGCTTAGGTTTATCTGATCGACCGCGTGCATAATATACGAAAAGCAATCACGCGCATGCAATTAGGCCTAGTCTTCCTATACGATCGCTCACTTCAAGATTGTTACGACGTATTTTAGGCTTTTCTCAGATTCAGTCCTCATACACGTGTAGACGTACACGATAAATGTGCGTGATTATGCACTGCGCAGCAAAAAAGTCGGCGACGACTACGCGGCGAGAACGATCGTGCTGCGAAAGAACGGTGGAACGTACGGATTCTTGCTCTGTGGCACAACCTGTGAGCGTACAGCCTATGTTTCTTACACAACAAACAGATCACAGATCAAATTCAGTAGTGTATTTTGGCGTGAGTTAGATGTTCGTAGAATATGCAGTAGACACTTAGTACACCTAACGGTGCGAACTACGAAAGTCATCTAGCTATAAGCCTAATAACATAACGCATTAGGCCAATACGTACACCAGCTATACACAATTCTTATACTTATCTTCGCCAGATATTGATCATTTTTTAAAATTTTTACAAATGGCAGTCTCATCAGGAAAGCTACAAAAAAGAGTAGACCTAATCATTACACATCTTAGTACATCACATATGAAAAAGTGTCATTTATAGGGGGGGGGGCTAGGTTACAGTGCACCGACCAGTGGCGTAGCCAGACATCTCATTATTAGAGGGCCTCGTTTTTTCTCCTCCTCTTCCCTCACCTTTCCCTTTCCCCTTCTTTTCCCTCCTTTTTTACCCTTTCCCTCCTTTCCCCTGTCTTCTCCCTTTTCCCATCCCGTCCCTTTCCTTGGAAGTAGGCCCCCTAAAATCAAGCTAGGGAGCCTTGGGACCGCTGTGAGCTCCCCCAGCGGAGTCTGGGGCAGAGCCCCAGCCGAAATTGGATTTGGTCCATTTTAGCTTTAAAAGATGAGATCTGGTAGCAGCGATTTTGATTATTTTCTCGAAAGTAAACTGACCAAATTGGCACATTGTGTGCAGTTTAGACGTATGCTTATGTTTTGTCTGGAGGATTGGGGGACCTGGGCCCTCTGCCCCCCCTGGCTACGCCACTGGCACCGACGTGCAGCAATTGCTGATGGAAATAATACTTAACTCTGCAAATGTTCCAAGGCTTGAGATAGCCTATGTGGTTGTGGTTGTGTTGTTGAGCGCACGCAGTGAACTTGCGCGGCGTTCTTCGACCGACCGCCGAGCATCCAGCTTCACAGTACTTCGACTCCGTGCAGCCGGGCAGCGTCGCCGACAGGGCTGGACTCAGGACCGGAGATTACCTGCTGGAAGTCTGTTCTCTTTTTAGTCTGACATTATTTATAACATGATTATGTCGCCTAGGTACATCGTCGTCTTCATATTATGTCGAAGTGTCCGATGAGCAAACGATTAATCCTAGACTTACATGTAATCTACTGCTGTACCTAGACCTACGCCTGGTCCAAGTTCTTGTAAAGTGTAGCTATACATAAGCCAATGTTATTCGGTTTTGTAGCTAAATATCGCTGAGACGATTTCTGTCGATAACAATTTTTATTTCCCCCATGCAAAGTATGTTGACTAGGTAGTGTAACGGTAAGTTGTCCGACTTACAGTCGAGAGGTCGGGGGTTTGAGTCCGTTTTATGCCTGCACATTTATTTTAAAGTATTTCGGGCTAATAAATATTTAGTAAATTTAAATAAGTTTTCTATTTGGTTTTACTTAGTTCTATTTGGATTTTTTTTCGTTTTTAACGTTTTTATTTTGTCAAGTGGTTACTACTAGGATGGGTGACTGTCGGTGGACTCGTTACTATCTCGGTTTATAACCAACACCAGGGTCAAATCAGTCTTCCATTTTCCGAAATAAGTAAATCGAGTACCGGCCTGTCTGTCGGGGGTTAAAGCGGGGTGCATTTACCTGTGTCGGGTGGCAAGAAACATCGAGTGATCCAATATGGCAGGTCACGCTCCGTGGCTCTGTACTGGGTTTTCTATTAAGAGCTATACACCACCTTTATTTTTTACCTTTACCTTCATCAGCATTAGAAATTTGAATTTCGTCAGGAATACGCAGAACCTATAGTCTACAGTTCATAGAAAATCAGTTTACGTACGACGTGCATGCCTGCTCACGCAGATAAACGGTGAGAACGTGTCTACGGCGACACACAGTCACACGGTCCAGCTGATCCGCAGCTCGGGTGACGCCATGTGCCTCAAGATCATCACGCCACGACGACAGCGACGAGGACAAGGAGGAGGAGATCTAGATCATCTACGTCAGCCACTGGTGCTAGCAGAAGGCGTTGCTACCAGCTGGCAGCAAGAATCGCGACCATCAACGGATGGTACCGGCGGACACGGAAACGACGGTGTACTGCAGCGGATGGATGTAATACACCTTTTACGTTTTATGCCTGCACACTTATTTTAAAGTATTTCAGGCTAATAAATATTTAGTAAATTTAAATAACTTTTCTATTTGGTTTTACTTAGTTCTATTTGGATTTTTTTTTCGTTTTTAACGTTTTTATGTTGTCAACGTAGTTTTTTATTTACTTCGAAAAACACTTTTGAAACTACAAAAACGAATTAATACACAGGCTATGGCCATAGATTTTATTATTTTTTTCAGTGACGTGATTTCTAGCGTTGTGTTTGAATTGCAATTGAACAAAGTTCTCTCTTTTCTCTCTCTTTCTAGTTCCAGCTATCCTGCACCTAGAGCATTAGATATCAACCAAGAGGTTAAACAACTTTGGGCTAAAGTCTTTTATTCAACGTTTAGGAAGTTTTTTTTTATTTCTGCGACGTTTTTTATTAATTTTTTTTACATATATGCTGCAGCCCACGGTCAACAAGACGTCGTCGCGTATCGCCGATCAGATCAACAACGTTTTGACGTCATCGGGCCAGCAGCAGCAGCAGCAACAACAGCTGGCTCGTCTGCCCACGGTACGCAGCTTGCCAGACCTCAGCGCAGCACATGACAACCCCAGCGCCGGGGTACCGGACCACACACATCGACACCAGAACAACAACGTGACCGCAGGACAGACTAACAACGGCGTTCACGTGTTGTCGGATTACAGGGAGCGCGTACTGTACGAGTTGACTAACCAACTGCGTCCGTCGACGATCGTCGTGCGACCGTCACTCAACGTAACGAGTTCAACACATCAGCGCACCGTCAACGACACTCGAGGGCACTCAACGAAGTCAGCAGATGAATCGACGGGTCCTCGACAGAAGCGTCCGGCGCCGCCGCCGCGAGGCATGTCCACTGTGTCCACTGCATCCAGTCATCCCCTGCACGCGTCATCACCCGCCATCAGCCTGCTGACAACGTCCACCACCGGCAGCGAGCTCAAACAACTGCTGGCCGACAGCGGAATGCACGCGCCGCCAACCACGTCTGACTACGAACAACAGAGTTTCACCACCGGTTCCACATCTTCAACGTTCGCGTCCAGATCAGTCATCAGCGGAGAACATCTGGTTTTGCCGAGTCAGCTGAAGAAACCGCAACGATCGCCCACTGACATCGATAGCGGTACTTCGAAACAAGACAAAGTCGGAGACATCGCCGACACCAGTCAACCTTTGGCAAGTCAGGGCGCCGTGAAACTGAACAACGGATACAGCAGCAGTGCTACCGCCGAAACTTGTCAAAGCGTCGTCATAACCGAATATCGATCACCACCAGTTCCCAAGCGTCCAGCACCGCCGCCGCCTCCATTGTCCAAGCTAACAACCGCATTGCCGGCGACTTGCAACGGAGGAGAAGAAGTAAACTTTCTGGTAATGGCGGAAAAAGCGCGCCGACAGTACGTCCTGTCCAAGCTAGCAAGGGACACGCTTGCTTCAGGTAAGCCCAGCGCTCAACCGGCTTACGGACATCAGACGACACGTGCTACGGACGCACTGCAGACGGCAGTCAACGGCATGGCGACGACTAACGGAGCGAGTCATTTCACTGCAAACGTTAAGAACTTGGAACACGAGTGGCGGACATCCAGCGATCTGCGCATCCCGACGACAGCGTCAGCGCACGTCGATGTCCATGTCTCATCAGATGCTGGTCGAACAGTTCAACAGACTACAGACAACAGCTCTCTTTCAGCGGAATCGCTGCCGCTTCGAAGCGACCAGCTGCCAAGTGAAATGTCACCCCCCGTAGTACGACCAAAACGTCCGCCGCGCAACAGCAGGCAAGTAGAACTACGCAGTGACCAAATACCCAACGACGAACGTCGACCGGCGTCGAACGTCGCCGAAAACGGAGGACCAGAGACGCACCTGTCTAGTGCAGTGGGAGACAAAGCTGTGAATATGAGACAGGACACACCGAAGCAGCACGATAGTAACGCGCACGGCAGAAAGTCGAACGCGAAGCTGATCCGGAACAAGAACGTCTTGATTCGACGAAGCGGCGCCAGTCGTCTACTAGCGGACGACAGCTTGGCCATCAGCAGCAAGCACCCGTCAACGAACGGCCTGCACAGAGCACGTGAAGATGCGGAGGAGAAGATTCAGCAACTGGCATCAACGTCTGACACTGACGTTCTGCCGCCGCCACCGGACTTTGCCGATTAGCATTCCACACTGCGACTACAGGTTGAAACACGGCGTAGCGATCTAGTGTGTTTGTTGTCTGACGGCTGACATTCTGCTTTCAGTCGCTTTCTCGTTAAATATACTTTATAAATATACTTTATAAAAATGCGTCATATTATATACGCATGTTGAAAACTCGCTGTTAACACAGCGTGATCGGAGTCGTGCGTCACACTAGGGGGTCAGGTTGCAGCCTTCCAAATTCTCACTCTGGGGACTAACACGTCACACTTTAGGAATCAAGGAATAGCACCACAACGTCCCTAGCAACAAATGAGTCACTCCCGCGTATTCGGGTGATATCACATTTTAGGGATCACGAGATGGTACCATAACGTCACACAGGCAACCGATGTGTCATTCCGCACAAATTGGACCTGACATTAAAAAACATTTGTGTTCAAAAAGTAAATGTTCTAAAAAATTCTGGAGGGAAGTGGAGGGGCGGGCCCCTCTTCCTCACATTTTTTCCTGAAAATAGGCCTAAGTATTTCCGAACGGGCATTCGAAAACTACATTTTCACCAAAAAAATTTAGGGGAATGGGAGCCCTCCTTGACCCGCAAATTTGGGGACCCCTAATTTCTCTACTTTCGTCGACATCTGAACATTCTGTGACAATTTCATCCAGATTGTGTGCTGCGAAGTCGAATTACACGCGTCTGAGATTCAATCGCTTATCATAAAGGCACTAATTTGCGCAAAATGTTAGTTTTTGCGACCTTGAAACTTACGCAAAAAACGATTGGCAACAGCTAAGCGACTGAAATTTAGCAGAAATGTTCACAGCTGTCCATTCTGACATTGCGTGTACTTTGACTCCGAATGTGTTATAATTGCGGCCGCTAAGCGGCGCTAGTTTCGCATGACGGCCTATGGCGAAAAGGGTTATTATTTTTTACTCATCGCGCGCTACGTTCCTGACGTAGCGAAGAGGAGTATATAAGATCAGTGTAATATTGAG
>Ga0209367_1000793_pt1 | contig 35237 bp, 24 predicted proteins | sample WorMetLIZISLAND2_FD_187412 | JGI IMG/M metagenome (GOLD analysis project Ga0209367, IMG submission 187412) | Marine gutless worms symbiont microbial communities from Max Planck institute for Marine Microbiology, Germany - Olavius geniculatus... ... | reverse complement strand
AAGTGTGGTGGTATGTTTAATAATAACACTACTGTTACTTGTCCACAAAATGTGCCAGTGAAAAAATTTTGAAAATCGGTCAATATTTGACGAAGATATGGACAATCACAAAGTGGGACGTTTTTTTTGAGACACAGTGTATATTATGCGAGTTCAACGAGGCATAATGCACCCCAGACCATGTTGAAACAAACTTTTTCAAGACTGTGATTGACGGTGTGCTCTGCCTGCTACTTGCATGATATAAACAAACATCAGATGCATTTCAACCACCACGCTCGACTGCAGTGAAATTATGGGTGGTTATGTGTGGCTTGGTGTTGTAACGGTATCGTGCTATACTGGTTACTGCAAAGTCCACAGCAGGGTTGTTAACAATACTTGTGAAAAGTATTGACAATACCAATATTAATACTTTGGCCAAAAAACTATTGTCAATACCAATACCGATACTGTTGCAGAAAAGTACTGACAATACCAATACCAATACTTTTCAGGCAATACTTTTTTCTACTCATTCAGCAATCACATGTGCATTTAAGAGAGGGCCCAGCTGGCTGCGCTTCTTTTTCCTTTGTTGGTGTCGTAGTTGACTTCAACAGTGCGTCAAGATTTTGCATGCCGCATATTTTCCACCTCAAGTTAACAAAATTTATCAAGGCCCTCTACGTGGGACTCTATAGAACAAAGACAGCAAAGTGGTCTCATTTTTTCACTCGCCATGCTTGCTATAAAACTAAGTTGAGTTGTTGTCCAAATAAGAAATGCTATGCATAGGCAGTAACACCCATACAACTGACGGCTGCCCTTTGTTTATCAGCTGACAAAAAGCTGAAAACTCTTTCTGACCAGACGCTCTGCCCCAGGACCCCACTGGGGCCGGAGGGCTCCACTGCCAGACCCCCGCTATAGGCTTGCATTCGCCCACCTCTTTATAAAATTCATGAATCCACCCCTGGCAATGTTATGTCTAGTCGCTTGCTGATGCAGTGATTTAGTAAATCTAGTTGTCACCATGGAATTAACTGCAGATCTTAACGAGACTCATGAGAATCAAGACTGGAGAAAAATCTCTATCTCGAGAATTATATTTCTTGCCTTAGAGAATTGAAAAGTTTGAATAGGATGCAATAAACAGCTTCTAGTGCTCGTCAAAGAGTCGTGGTCGACAGCTGACGGCAGTAATTATACTAATTATGTTGCGTGAGGAAGGGGTGGGCTATCACTCACAGAGCAAGAGTGCGGAGTGTCAGCTAAACTGTAGCTTGTGGTCGAATTTCAAAGCAAACGTTTCTGAGTCTGTTGTGAGAGTCTTGACACCTGTTCTTCCATCCGTGCAGCAGACAGACCTCAGCATGTGTGTCCATCGCATGTAGTTTACATCTCCCTGCACGGTACACCGTGCGTGCGTGTGAACAGACACCCACGTTGTCGTGCCTCAGGCATCATTGTACAGCAGCCGCAGCGGCATTGCTTACTGACAAAAGTATTGGTATCGAATATTGCCAAAAATAGCTGAAAAAGTATCGCCGATATCCATTTCGATACTACGGACGAAAAGTATCGGCGATAGTCATGCCAATGCTCCAAAAGTATCGCCGATAGTATTGGTAGCGATACCAATACTGCGATATTAACAACCCTGGTCCACAGTTTGACTCCCGCCCGGTGCACTGACAGGCAGTGACTGTGGGCAAGTTGTTCACACACGTGCCTCTGTCACCAAGCAGTATAGTTTGGTACCGGTTAAAGGGCAGTGATAACCGCAGGCCTGGTGGAAAGTACTGGCAGCTTACCATTGGGTTTATGACTACGTCACCTGCAGGCTCATTGTCTACAGACTGGGATCAGCTCCGGACCCTACGCTTGTATCGAGTATGGGTTACCTTTATCTTTTACCTTAAAACACTGCAGGCACTATAGCGAGAGAGACATGGATGAAGTAAGTCATGAAATAGATGATGGTACAAAAACTGCCGGAGTGATGGCTGCAGATCTAATATCGTATATTTAGTGGTTCATCCTGTACTTATTACGGAAAGGCAACGGTGAAGTGCTTTGCAGATGGCCAAGAAAGTGCCAGTATGCCACACCAGCCCATACCATCCCACTACAACATTAACATTCCAACAATGTCAAAAGTATGTGAACTTTTTTGTTTTTTGGTAAGTTAGTTGACAGGGTCCCCAAACTGAGGCTGGTGCATCTGGCTGTGGTGTGTGAATAACTTGTCTCGATGCCCCCAGCCCCCACATAGCTCTGACTAGCATGCAAATGCTGATGCCCTGTGGACTGACAAAGATGATTAACTTTAAACTTATCACATCTACAAAATGTTACTCTTAACACCAAATCCTGATATGACATCATAAATGTTAAAATGCTCCACTTATTTGTGCCTGGCATTAATTTTGGCTATCTTAAATGCACAGTGGCAGATGAGAAATTCCACAACATGTTCATGTGATCTCGAATAAAATTGGATTGCTGCGAGGCTCCACATTGGTAAATACAGCTGCAGACTATAAAACTGTCCTTGTACAATGTCAGACACTGTCAGCTTTCTTGTGCTATCTTATCATTTAACTTCATATGGACGTCGAGCTTTATGTCACGAAACTGATGACACAGACCGCACGCTGAAATATCTGCATGATCCTATTACCACCATGTCAGTCATTAAGAAGATTACTCGAGACACTTTTCTTTTCAGAGTACTGAATAATACAGGGGCTTATTGACATTAATAAATTTACATTTTACTGACTTTCTTGCTTACAACCATCCCGATGCACATACCCTGTTGTCATAGATCACAGCGGCCCAGAAAAAGCGCGAATCCTGCAGGTCAACGTACATCAGAACAAATGAGACTGTGTGCGGAACATCGGCTGCAGTGGGCATAGTCAGTGTCGGACAGCATTCTTCATACATCCACGACAGCAAATCATCGTCCATTGATGATGGAACTACCACACGCACAATGTTCAACGTGAATAAGAAACCAGGGTTGAGGGAATAAGCGACTGATTAATCAATTAACTGTTAGAAAAAGTGTTAGAAGTTAGAAGTATTATTACTGATGAAAATTTTTATAAAAATTGGACTCTTAGCAATAGTAATGTCACTAGTATACAGTATACACATTTGCACCAGATGTCATTAGATCTGTAGTTCCGTACTGCTTGTTAAAAAAATCTGAAGGGTATAGCTCTTCACCGAAAATCAACTTCAGAGAAATGAAGCAACACCTGCCATATTGGTGCTACCCACCACCTGACACAGGTGAACACAACCCACCTGAACCCTAGCCAGACAGGCCGGTACCTTTAAGGATGAAAGGCTGAGTTGACCTTGGTTTTGGATATACACTGTGAGAAATGATTAGCAGCACAACTTGTGCCAAATGGCAAAACTTTGCCACTACTCGTGTACTGTCTTTCTGCATAAAGATTCATTATGATAATTTCGCTGACTATAATGATAGAATTCAGTACGTAAAATGTTGTCATGGTTCTTTGTCCTCTGGTTCATCGATCTACGACTGCACGCAACAATGCAAAAGTATGGTTGAGCAACAACACAGTTCAGTGGTCCTGAACTGTGGCACCTGAACAGTCCAGGTTTAAGTCCTGCGGAATAAAAAGCTCGGGCTGCTGGCTTCATGAAGGAGGTATATCAAATGCCAATACATAACACAAACGATGTCTATTCTTTGATATGAAGTGGAGCTGTCAAAACGTTAATAACGCATCAACAGTATTGCTGATATTGTAGATGGATTACATCGAGAGGGTGAGTAGAATAAAGCACACAAAGTTATGCCTGTGTCGCAGGACCGTGACATTAGTGATGAAACGACAACAAAACATTTAATTACTTGAATATTATTCGATCGTCAAATAAACGTAGTTTAATTGAATACTGGACATCCTACTTCACAAAATTAAGTAAATTTATGTATGTGCGTTAATGTTTTTAACACGTGTTAACGCCATTAATTCTTTAACGCGTTAACGTGCTAAGTTAATGCGTTAACTCAACAGCTCTAATATGAAGCAAAATTTAGAAAGCACTTATGAAAAAACAACACTTAAAAACAGTTCAACATCTATACTTCCGTAGTTCCATACCTGCTAGAGCAGAGGCTGTAGTCGACTGTGCCAGTGAAAGCCGACCAGTGTCCACCACCAGCAAGCTGTTAACAGCTGCTGCTGCATCCTCGTGCACTGTGGCACCACTCAGCCCAGCGTTCACCTGTCTACCAGGCGACTGTGTGTGGTCTTGATACAGCCCGGCACTAGGTGCTCCGGGAGCTGGGTGCATCTGTCTTGACACTTCGATGTCATCTGTAGCAGCACCATGCGGAGCTCTCGGGAAGTGCTCGTTGGTGGTGACGTGTACTTCGTGGAAGTTCTCGGCTGCATCGCGACGAGTCTCCATCTGACGTGGTGTCATCTTGTGACGCTCGTCATCAGCAGCAGCAGAGTTTACATCAGATGATGCAGCGGCCGCCTCACTAGCAACCACATCAATGCCAATGTCCAATTTAAGCCATGTACCGAGTACAAAACAGAAACGAACTGAAATGACATTTCAGTTGCACCTAAGTACGTATATACAGTAAGTACAGGTAAACAAGTTTATATGGAACAGAATGCCAGTGAGAAAAACCACCGAGTCTGAGAAGGCTACTAAGCGAATCCCACCAATGAGAAATGATTTGCCATTCTGATGAGGCAGTCCATAAGCTAAGCAAACGAACTGAACTAAACAGATGAATGTCAGTGTAGATTGGTGCTTTTCAGTGGCCTAGCACAAAGTGTACAAGCAATGAACTGGCAGTGCAGTAGAGTTCACCTCAGTCCACAAGTGCACTGAGCGAGTTCAGCTCAGCCGTAAAGTCTGTTGCTTGATTCGTCCGAGTTTTTACATGTATTTGCTCCCCAGAGTACAAAATATCCAACAGAGTTAAAAAAATTCATAGATAAAGAATGTTTAAAAAAATTTAACCATAATAAAATGTGTCGTTATAAGTGAAACAAAGAACTAAAATTGGATTAAGTTTGAGTGGATTTTTAGTGGTTTTCTTCGGTATTTGCCCAGGTATCCCAATTCTGCACAGTACTGACCCGCTGTTGTAGTTCTTGTTGACAGTACGATCATCAGCAAACATAACTTTGACACTGTGACCGTGGACAAAAATAGCTCTATGACCATTGACATCTAGTTCAGCTGAGTTGATCACCTGCCATTGCAACAACAGATGTGAATGGTCAGTAGTCCAAAAGGGCGCTAGTCTGAATTCTGCCAGGTTCTGGTCCACCATTGCCAGAAGTTGCCATAACGAATGTCTGCCAAAGCCAAAGAAGCAATTTATCCTTACTGCTTACCCTATCACTATTCACTAACCCTCGCGACGTTCAAACTAGTGCGCTTTCAAACTGGTACTGCAACGGCACACCTTCTCAGTCGGAGAAGCAGCACATCAGTAGCAATCAGCGAATTACACCAGAGTCGTATCTTGTATGGAGGTCGCATCTTGTAGACGAGTTATCAACAGCTAAGTGAGTGAGTGTGTAGGGTTTAACGTCCCACCAGACTACTACACCAACACTGATGACTACCACCCAGAAAACTACTAGACTCACAAACTGGAAGTGGCAGTAAGATGTAGTAATAGTAAGAGAAAACGGCAGTAGTACGAGCAGGCCTAAGAAGGAATTACCACGTGTTAAATTCTACGGCACGTGACATTTGGGCGCCACCGTTTGGGCGCGAACATTTCAGCGCCACTGTTTGGGCGCCGCCATTTGGGCGCAGGACGTTTCAGCGCTGTGCTGCATCAGTGCCATCTCCATCTCTCTATATCTTATGTAGTCATTGTTCTCCATATGAATTAATGTATGCTTATTGCTTCACATGATAAATTCAACTACGCTTCTTAAAGCCTATACTACTTGAGTGTTTACTAATCTAGGCGTTGTACGTTGTTTTAGTTTATGAAATCATACTTGTTATGATTTGTCAAACTGTTTATTGTTTACCTGAGTTAATACATGCTTATACTATGTCAGCGTTCACTACTAGGCCTATATACTGTGTGTACACTGTGCTGCAAAATCCCTTTGATGGACTGATGGTGACGGTGTTAACAGTTAGTACGCTGTTCTATTTCTATAGGCCTACTACTTGTTACAGACAAGCAAGCTGCTAATCAATGTTTGAATGAATGTTAATAGGCTTATTGTAGATGCGTAAAAGAAGCTGCGACCATTTGTATACACATCACACAATGTTTCCCATTTCCATAGAGCCACAACACACATGTAATAAACTAATAAACTAGTTCATTATACGTTAACGGCAACGACGTGACACAGCGCTGAAACGGCGGCACCCAAACGTCCTCAGCGCCCAAAGGGTGAGCGCCGAAACGGTCGTGCCAAAACGATGGCGCCCAAATGTCCTGCTCCGTAAATTCTAGAATGGACCATACACGAATAGCCATTCTGAATACCTGTAAAAATACCACTAATAATAACAGTGCAGGTCTCCCACCACTCGTAACACTCTAAAGGAATGCAGAAAATTCATCTGCCATATTAGATCACACAGTGCTACCTGCCACCTGACTCAAGGTGAATGCACCCTACCCCAACCCTAGCCAGACAGGATGGTATTTGAAATGAAAGGCTGAGTTGACCTTGGTTTTAGTTATACATGGTGAAGCATGATTAGCAGCACTCCTAGCCACTTTCTGTTATATTCCCTTGTTGCCCACTATTTATACAAGCATCCGCTTAGCCCTCTGTTCGAGATTATTTCTTCTTGGTCCTTTTCTCCATGTGATCGTGCATATACGCTGACCTCAAGTGTTTGAAACAGTTGTAGTACTCTTCACATATTCCACTTACTCATAAGTGTTAAGAAAATGACAATGACTATTAGAGTATGTTCTAAGATTTGACAGAAAAAAGTGTCAAGTCAAGCAACCAGACCCACTGGCATCAAGCAACTCTGTTCAGTTTGTTGATTGATTAAGACCAGCATGTTAACCACTACAATATGGCAGTCACCAGTTCGACGTGGAGCTGATCCACTCACCTTCGATGCGTCTTCAACGGTTTGCATGTAGATGAAGCCAAAACACTTTGACTGCTGTGTCTCACGATCACGGATGACTTTGACTGAGTCAACGGGACCATATGATGCAGCAAATGACATCAGATCATTCTCCACTGTCATAGGATTGAGTTGTGTGACAAACAAGGCACGTGACGGCTACACATAACCACCAGTTACACTTAACAATGCATCAAACTTAACTGCTGATTCGAAATCCTAACAGCCTACAGTTTTAACCAATCCCGAATCCCCAAATTGGCAGCATATAAAACCCAAAATTTAAGAAAAATTTGCTATTTTAATAGTACGTTTTGAAGTGTTAGATGATAAAATAACAATTCTAGCTGTCTAAAAAAATATTTCGTGCACACAGCAGTCCTTGCTAAGCACTGTAAGTTGCACTTTGACAGTCACATTCATTCACCACAGTTTGGACATATGCACCGGTAGTTATGTTTTGTACACTTATCACTATACTGGACGACCATTGGACTACTGGCCACTATCAGACCATCATTTCCAGCTGATGGTGACCTTGCCGACAGTGCTTCAAAGGCGAGGCACGAAAAATAAAATAAAGTGATGGCAACTGAGAAGTTGCAGTAGATTCATTAAAAGCACTAATTTGACTCCAATTTAAATCATGGGAGCAAACAGTCCGACAGCTGGCAAATATCAATAGGATCTCTCAAAATAAATACCAAGTTAGTTGCAAATACGAACAGACGACTATTTTCGGAGCTATCTTCTCGGAGCTATCTTCAACACCAAAATAAGTCCAAAAATTACCAATCAACACCAGACATTTGCAGTGGAAAACTTGCAAAAAATATTTCGAGTTTTGTATCTCTAACCAACCAACATACATACATCATGTTTCTGTTGAGGACGTGGAGGACCAGCATTCGTGGTACGTCCCAGTGGATAATTCCCTGCCGGCGGCAGTCGTCTGTCAGAGTAAAAATGGTAGCCGGTATTCTGTGGTTCAAAACGACACCTGTCAATGTCGCCGCTATGCTGCTGTGCAAAACCTGTGTGAAGTAAGGAATAATCACACAACTAATCGTTAAAAGTTTACGCAAAGATTAATAACAAGAGCATACAGCTGGCATTAGGGGAAGCTGACTACTTGCTGTGCCTGAGAGCCAGCAATGTGAACGGAGTTTCCTACTAACTTACAAAATTAATTATTACGTGGTTTTCTAGGCAATGCCTCTAAATACTAGTGCTGCGAACTACGGCCAAACCAATGCAGACAGTGACATGTAGCTATTGACAGCCTACAGAAACTTACCAATACCCTATTCAATGGCGCCATCGCCGACGACCTGGTGTATTATTTAGTCACAATGCTGAATGCATAACGTTACAGATGACAAAACGACAAATGGACAAACAAACGATAGGTCATGCCATAAGCATGACCGTTAACATGGTGGGCTAATCCATCCATCGGCTGTCATAGAATTGTTTAGTCATGTAATTAAAAACATTTTAAGGTAGATACAATGACATCATGAGAAGCATAGGAAACCATTCCTATCACCTACCGTATTTTTCCTGAAAAGTAGACCTTTCATTCAGTCTACATGACTGGGCTAAAACTACTTAAAAATTGCATCTCAAGTCTTGAGCATCTGTGATAACTTATGGCTCAATCACTAAGAATTTGCTGAACAACAACGTGCATCGATTACCACTATTAGCCTTCAATCGAAATTAATGACTAACTAACAGTCAATTTCCACAGAGTTAACCAATCTAACAGTTACCAGGTTGATGCCGTCGATTGCTGTAGAAATTGACCATACGCTGGTCATCCATGTACTGACGTTGGCATGGTACGGTCACCACTAACTCAGGCTCATACTGCACGTCATCCAAGTCCATCAATGGTGGCTGACGGGGACCGTTAGACATCATCATCAGCCTGCCACCTGCCAAAATGGGTCACTGGTGAATGGTCACTTTGTCCCAGGGAGCACTAGTCCCAATTTAGCCAGGTTCTAGTCCACCATAGTCAAAAATGCAATTTATTGCTACTCCTAACCCTATTACTAACCATAACCCTAACCATATCCCTAAAACTTGAGCTGTCTGTTCAGACAAGTGCCTCTTCCGACTAATTAACTGCCCCCAACCAAAGTCCAGCAATGGCATCGATGGTTTAAAAATGGTGAGGGAGGGAAAACCAGAAACTTGCAATTTTCGGACAGACAGCTGCAAACAAATCACCAACCAGATTTAGCCCTAAATTCCTCCAAAATGAAAAATTTCAGCTCCAAATTTTGTATTTAAAAACAATTTTCCAAATAAAACAAAATTTTCAGATGAGTTGAAATTTATAGGGGGAGCATCAAGAAACAATTCGCCCATGCCCTCTTGCCACTGTGCCAGTGACGTTCTGACAGTTACAGCAGCAGTTGTGAGGGCGACCACTGATGCACTTTAGATGGAAATTCCATGTGTCTTAATTATTAAATGTCCAGTAACTAGCTAGTTAACAGTACTAGGAAAGCCAACTCTGTCCTCCAACTTTCGCCCCCCAGGGTTTCAAGATTTGAAACTTCACCCACAAGAACAGGGGCTTCGCTCCTCCCGGCGAACAACCACACTTAAAGTCGACTTCACCTAGCACGAATGAAAGAATGCAAAAAACCATATTTTTACATCTATAACACATACTGCATTATAACAAATTGTCAACCCTAAAATTTGTACTTGTGAAAAAAAATTTCCAGATAGAGTAAAATAACAAGAGTGTGCCCCCCACCCCTGCCACTGACTAACGTAACTGGAAATATGTAAAAACATACCGTCGCTGTGAGCACTCATGTTGCCATGCGCCGGCATAAACCTGTCCTGTATCATCATTGCACCATTCTCCACGAACCTCTCATTATTACCACCACCCCAAGCTCCACCTCCACCGGGCGGCGAGTTCCACGACCTGGAGCTCCGGTTTATCGGACCACGAGGTGCGCCAGCATTGGGTGGGTTTCTGTCTGCCGATGACGTCATGCCGGAGCCCTGGTTTAACGGTCTGCGAGGTGGCGAAACGATGGACGGGTCATATCGACAGACTGGGTTTGTGTCCAAAACAGGAACAGCAGTAGTGCTAAACGTGCTTCGTGGAGAGGCAGAGTGGTTAGCTTGCGGAAGTTGAGCAGGCTTATGCTGGCTAACAGGCTGATCTTGCTGCTGACGCGGATACGGACGATTTGCTGCGGCTCCATCATGAGCATTCCCACCATGCAACCCTGCAGCGACGCTCTCTTCTACAGCTGCTGATAAATTAATCACAGATGAAACGACTAATGTTGAACAATTCTGAACATTAAAAAAAAAATCGTTAACGTTTCAATTAAAGTCCATCAACAAAAACATAAAATAAATATAAAGTACCTAGAATGAGATCATGATAAGCACCTGAAATTATCTCAATTGTCTGTTTTTTTAAAGAAAAAGCCAACAATTCTATCTGTCTACATTCATAACTGGTATACATCTGTGGTCTTAGCAGTTTTTACTTAGGCCAGGTTAAAAAAACTGTAATGTAATATAAATAACTGTGTCACAGTGCATCCATGAGGGACGTTTGCCCAATTAGTAAAAATTCGCTAAACAAGAAAATGCATTTTTTGGCATACCAATGCTACCTTTTAATTGAAAATAATGATTAACTAATCGTTAGTTTTTGCAATGTTAATTATTAAAAACAACTTAATCATTACCCGCTCTATTCTCTTCGGCTTTCTGTCCCGGCCGGCCCCAGGCTCCGTTTCTTATATCCGGGGAGTCTGTAGGGCGACTTGTGGTAAAGTTACTGTGTGCAGGCTGAAAGTAAACTCTTCGTCCTTTAAACATGGTTCCATTCAGCGTGCTGCACGTGCGTCTGACATCGTCGGTTCGCGTGTCAACATGAGCAAAACTACAACAAAACCAACATTATTTGACTTGTCAGATGTGAATGTCTATCAGAGTGATTTTTGTTGTGATTATTGTCATTTTTGTTTTTGATTTATTTATTTTTCATCCTTGTCTCCATGCCCATAGTCAACGGAGTTTGCTCGGCTTGATCAAATCCACCATGAGCTAGAACCAAAAATCATTGCATAAAAATAACAAAAAACACCACCAAGAGTCCAGACATGATTTCTGAGGTCGGAATGTGCCAAAATACATTTGCAGCTGGGGCTTCGGGCAGAGGCCCACTGGGGAGCATACAGCAATCCTCCAGAGACCCAGACCAACCGGATGGATTAATGGAGGGCTGGAAAGAAGTCCAGACAGATAGAGCTGAATCCTGTTTTGTAAAAAGCCCGAGACAAAATGGTCAAAAAACCAAACTTCAAAGAAAAGTACAACTGCTGTGATTGCATCGACCAAGATCCATTGATCAAATTATTTCAATAACTGTGCACTTCAGTGGTGGCTTTCTTATTGGCTTAAGAACTACAACAAGGTCAATTTCAGAGAGCACCACTTTACAGTTAATGTTGATATCTGGAGCAAGTTCTGAACAGCTGCTAAAACATTATCAATCAAGAACTGATTAATGGTGCTATTGAACAATTAAGTGGTCTAAACAACTATCGTCAGTTGTTCGTTTTTGTGGTAGACATACTGAGCACTGTTTTTCTGTATGAATCTGAGAAATGGGCTTGGTGCAAACATTATTTCTACCATAAACTTGCCTCAAAGAATAAAGAACTAGATGTTAATATCGCTTTGAAGTAGTTCACATGCCAGCTGCAAAACAAAGAATATTTTATTGCTGTATTCAGAAAATGGCTTTTGTCATGCAAGCAAGTTCTCTCAGAACATTTCGCTGAAAACTGCATGTACTGTTGTAAAATGATGGTGCCGTAAACGGTGCCATTTTTTCGAACATCATGTATATAAAAGGAGAAAGACAGACAGACAGACTTGAAGTCATGAAGATCAGTAGAGAGAAAGACAGATACAGAGACAGATTAAATGACTTCAGTGACTGACACTGCAGATTTTGGCTGGTTGCTATGTATGTGGCCAAAAATAAACTGTTAATCCAGCTAATTTACCTATAATTCAAGCCGCTAATGGCTATGACAACAAATGCCAAAATTGACGTTTTAAGATAATCTATTGTAATAAACACACAACAGTACACAGTAACAGTTAGTCCATACAATTACATTCACATTTATATGTAAAATGGCTGGCTAACTATACATTTAATCGTTCTTTATTACGGCAAAACAAGCAGCTTAGCAAGCTAGCAAACGTATACGCCTGATGATAGCTGCCGTCAGTTCAAATTCTCCCAGCTTCTGTCACCATCATTCGATGTCCAAAGTATCTGATGATGTCTGTTGTTGGCTGAAAATGATCTCGGCGTCGGATCGCGTGGTACACTTCATGTTGTCCCGGAATTACCCAGAAATTCTCAGTTGTCGACAACACCTTCTTGCAGAGTCAATGAAGATTCTGTGTCCAGGCCCGAATCGTCAGATTCAATTCAATCAGCATTTTCAACGTTCCATGTAGCCTCTCTGTCAGACTATGACTACCTTCGTGGTTTTCAGTATCTGAACACTAATTCTCACGTGAGAAATATATCGTTTCTCACCCCAAATCAACGTTTTGAGCCCTTGAAGTCATGACTTGTAACTGCCATTGGAGTTAGTAATGCACGAATTCTCAGTTCTGTAAACATTTAATTCTGGCAATGTTCCAGCGTTGTGGTTGATGCCCAGGAAAGCAAGCAAGCAATAAAACGCATAATAAAATCCATTTACTACTATTCTAGGCCAGCCTTGATATAAAATATTGGTGGGCACATATCATAACTTTACAGACACATAAAAAGAGATGAACAGACAGACCAGACTTATAGTCAAAACACAGTATCAGAAAGAAAAGAGACAGCTGGGTAGATAAATAGACAGACAGAGAGATATAAGGAGACATACTGAACTAGACAGACCCTTTGATAGAATTGATTCTGATGTTAAGCACTGTGTAATCAGCAAACACTTCCTGTAGAAATGCACGAATCTCGTCCTAAAAATGCATCACAAATACAACATTTATCAACCCTCCTATAATCAAAGAATCAAAACACACTTAGACAGCAACAATCTATGTTGCGAATGAATCACTGGTGCATAATGGTAGAGACTAGGCTAAGTGTTGACTGCTCACGTTCACTAATGGCTATACACGAGTTAAAATTGCGAGTCTCTATCTCACCCAGGCTTGAATCAGTACTGGGTTGTGACAGACAGACAGACGGACAAACGGAATTGCGATATCTATGTGCTACAGCTAGCTCAGCTATCTGTCGCAGATAAAAACAAAGAACACAATTAAATCTTTGATCATCACAAATCATTTTAATCATGAGTAACATTTTGGTGCATTAATCTCACGTTAAATGCAATCAATCTGCAGCACTACATGTAAGATATACCTGATTCGTCTCTGCAGGAAAACCTCGAACGAAGACAGTCGATGCTGAAATGCAACATACAGCACCATTAACCACAACCTCCACACTACCTCCTGTTTTACTTACTTACTCTCTCATTCCCAGTCTGGAAACAAGTCACCACCCCAGTCCTCTCCAGTAAACTCCATAGGCATAGTCGGTTGGATGAAGGTGAATTAACAAAACATTGTAAATCGCAGTTTCAAGACATGACAACCCATGCAGAACAGAACAAAATTCTGATGAACAACTTTGTAGAAAAACACATGCTGCAAGTCCAGCATTTAACCAAATTTCAAGACAAACACTTTCCAATGCTATAAAATTTACCGTTTACAGCAAACCTGAGCAGCACACAATTAATAACCGAAAAAACTGAAGTTTTTTTCCTGACAATCCCCATCTTTTGTTCTTTCACTGACAGGTATCAAATTACATTCTGATGTTCCAGACCAGTCCTAACCAAGTACATGTAATTATGCAGATGTAAACTTTACAATCTGATGCCAAATTGCACAGATGTTAGCTAACATACTCATTGATTTCAACAGACGGCCATAGTGATCCTACTACAGATATTTGTGCAAATTTTCTTAGATGATTAAAGTTTACGTAGAATCAACACATCTGCACTGACCATCACTCTGTGCATTTCTTGCTGCAGATTCAGTCGCTACAATGAAAACAACATTATGCAAGTGTTGTGTTTTAACAATTACATCATGACCTAAATCAGTAAAAAATCAAAATAACGCATACTCGAAACGAGCATTGGGCCTGGAGCTGATCCCAGTCAAAGGCAGTCAGCCCGCAGGTGATATAGTCATACACCCGGTGGTAGGCTGCCATTACTTTCCACCAGGCCAGCAGTTACCTTCTCAGTCAGAGAGCATTACTGCCCTTTGACTGGTACCAAATTATACTGCTTGGTGACAGAGGCACGTGTGTGAACGACCTACATATTAATGTCGATATCGCAGTTATTTCTGCGGGTAATGCATGGCGTTTTCACCACACGGGAAACCTTGCGGGGGACCATGTCATGCCCCATCGCGATCCCACTTTGCACTTATGGTTTTGGGTCTACGACAGCTGCAAATGTCCAACATGAGATTATGAGTGCTCAAAACTTCAATTTTATCCCTAAAGTGACCAGAAATGAGAATTATCAACCAATATTTAGTAGTTTTCGAAAAAAAGTTCAGATAAGATTTAACGATGGAAAGGAGCAATTGTAGAACTGTACTACAAGAGCTGCTTACAGTTGACAGTGAGAGGCTTATCCATAGCTGGCTGATAGAGAGCTGTGCGTGCTGTAGGGTTAACATGAGTCAAACAGTTATCACCATCCACAGCTTTCACCATCACAACATTGTTTGACTGGACCACAATCCTGCCACACATCAACAGCCAATCAGCATTCAGCAAATCAAATGCACGCAGAGCAGACAAAGTTAGAGTACAGAACTTACATACAGGACCTTGAATTTAACTGATGGACATATAAAAATTGGTTACAGGTCATAAACTCATCAAAACTGGTCACAATTCTGTTTAAATGACCGACTGTGCAGTGGGACTCTTAGTTTCTTGTTCCACTATTAACACAATATTTTATTATAGCCAACTTTTAAAAAACATCTAAACCTAAGAGTTTGCAAATTTAGTAACAAAACAGTGTTATTAATTTCCCCCATCAACAAAGAAGCGAGAGCATACTGTGCAACATCAGGAAGATTCTCTAATAATCTCTGAACACTGTTGTAACCATATTCTCTCAATGGCAGCGAACTGCCAACAAATTTCTTGTAATCTGATAGAATTCTGTTCAGCTCGACTCCTCCAGACTTTGAAAGCAGAACAGCACGCAGATCCTTCTTCAAGGTATCGGGAATCTGTGGACGAGAAGACATCTTCCACAGTCTACACATCACACACAAGACACCAACAAGTGATTACTATTTTTTGAACCCTCAGTACACAATTCTCGAGAACAGAAAATTGAAAAAAAGTGTTACAAAGCACAAGAATGAGAACACATTCCCCTTCTCAGAGCCACAGACAGCCTCAAACTAAAAATTTGGGGCAAAGCCTAACGTGAGTCTGCCCGGCGCCCTAAGTCCGATTAAAGGAAAATTCGTGGTCAAACTCAAAAGTTTTTCTAGATCACGCCGAATTTTGGACGTTTTTTGGCTTCCCAAATTTTAAAGGGGCAGTGCCCCCCCCAAAAAACTTGCACACAATTTATCATGCCTAGATAGCGACACGTCAAGTGCCAAAGTTTCGTTAGGCTACACCCCCGAACCCAGAAGTTATAAGCGCTCATTTACTACATTTTAAGCCAATTTTTGACCCCCTTTGAAAACAAGAAATATGAGCTAATGCTCCTGAGACGCGCGTAAGCCTATAGCAGTACCTGTTCGCAAACTGTCAGTCTATCTCCAGCCATTTCGTTGCAATTCATTCTTGGAGTGTGTGCTGCAGCCAAAAATTGCAAAGTCATCGATGTCGATACGACTGAAAAGCTCGTCACTAGTGCTTGTTGTGATAGGCAGCATGCCCATGTGATCTGCAACTGCTTTCGCGAAAGACTGACCAACAACGGCAAAAAAACGACTTTTATGGAGGTACCGCTTTTTGATGCCCTCGTCATGTACGCAGGTTTCCTTGAACATAGAAAATCGAGACTTGGACCCTCGAAATCAAAGTTCAATGCTAAAAATTTCATGTGCAGCTTTTCCACGTCTATCTCAATTGGTTTCAATGCAATTCGCTCTTGAAATGCTCTTGAAATCGCTATTTTAGCGATCAAGGTCATCCAAGGTCATTGAATTAGGTGGCAATCAAGAGCCAGTGTACGACTTCCTATTAGTGACTGATTAGTAGTAACCTATAGCCCTATCTCGCACTGTTACTGAGATACAGCGACTTATTGGCCAAAAATCGCAAATTTTTCCAACACCCCTCTCATTTAGCGCCCTCGTTCGTGGTGACCCTCTTCAAGTTTATGGAAAAGCTTTACGGTTCTTGAAACTAGAGTCTTCCAGGCAGCAGATGGTGAAGATTTGGTGATCCTAGCTTGCACCGTTTTTAACTGATCCATACGTGCGACAGACGAACGGACAGAATTGCGATGGCTAAGACGCACTGAAAGTAGTAGCTGCTTTTGCACATAAAAATTGTAAGGGAAATCCAGGTCCCCGTTAGAGGTGCACCAGCAAGACTTGATCACTCTCTAGCGCAGGTAAAAATTTGGGAGTGCAATACCCCTTAGGGGCCAAAATATAGTCTCCCAAAAAGCTGATTTGAGTGGGTATGATTTCACTGCTTAATCTCCGTGATTAGTAGACCAAAGTTCACCAATCTTCTTTCGCGCAACACGAAAGGAATCGCGGTACAAAATGTACTTGTCCGATTTCGAATATCTTCATCCGATCCAAAGATATTCACCATCGAAGTGAAAATCAGGCCAAATTTTGCATATTTTTGGCCTCAAACTTTTTTGGGGGAGGGCCCAACAAAATTATTGACCTGCATTATAAAATTTGGCCTAGTATTGATCACCATGCAAAATTTCACGTACTCCACCTTGGGGCTCATACACTTTCGCACCTAACAGTGTTAGGGTTAACCCTAGACAGTTACTGCAACAGTCTATCACTGTTAGTTGCGAAAGTGTACGAGCCCCCTCCACCTTTACTGGTGAAAGTGTTGTGACCCTTCCTTGAGGAGCGATGGACATGCCGACAGTCGTTATGGCATTGTGACTGTTGGCATAACACGTCTACACTTCACACTGTCAACTACCCGACATGGTCTGGAGTCTTCAACAAGTTGAGGTTTGACCATCTACTGGAGAAGAAGAAATTGTTTGAAAAGAGAACTGCAACCGGAAACACATAGTTAAATTTAATTATTAGAATAGTAGACGTTATATGGCTTCTGCCTGTGCTTACTTAGGCCACCAGTAATTCTAGTGGCATCGGTGAATTCGGTGAACGATTTGCAACAATACCTAATATCGCTCACTGAACTCTACGAAAATTGACGTTTTCTCCAAACACGATTTCAACAGCATTTCTCTTTCAATAGAATAATCTAAAACATACTTTCTGCAACTAAATTTTTGAGCCTTTATACAGAATCGTATGACAAGAGAACTTTGTCGATGATTTTACTAAAACACAATACTCAGCTAACACCACAAAGAATATTGATCATTATAGTCGAAACTCGAAATATTTAAATCCCGTTAACTTGTTTTACTTATTTTATCGCATTTAGCGTCGCGACAGGTCACGTGACTTCGGCCACGCCATTTGTTGTTGTTTTTGTTTACACGGAGTTGACAAACGTAGTAATCATTGGGGACTCACACGACTGAGGTAGGTGGGCAGTTGCTATTTTGTTGTAAAAAGTTTTTTTTATGTTTGCGTTTTTATTTATTTGCCTATATGTGAAACACATCGTTTGCATGCTGTTTATAACGTTACGAGCTTTAGGGGCAAGTGCTGGGTGCTGAGCCCACTGATTGGCAAGTTGTTTTTTGTAGTAAGTAGAGTAATAGCATACTCGCATTGTGTGTTGTTATGTGCAGTTGTTAAGATTAAGCGTTGTTTGAAGTCGTGAAAGGTTGTGGAGAGATGGTTGATGTTGAATTGTCATCAGTTCAGCGCAAATTGTTATCACACGGCATCGATGAATCAGTCGCTGCTGAGTTGGATCGTATTCATCAGTCTGGTAGGTATCTCTTGCTGTAGTGTTGCTTTAATTGTAATAGTGACAGTAAATAACGGTGCTTAAATGGTGCAGATCATCGTGGTACTGCTGCTGCAAGTTTCCAGTATATCTGATGAATACGACATGTCATCGGTACCACCAGGCAGCTGCTGACCTTTGGAGCAAGCCATGTAGCTCTAGCCACAAAACTGCTCATACTGACTTCATTTTTTGCTTGCAGAGTACCACATTCAACATCACCATATTTGTTACTACTCGGCTTGGAATCTGATACTTATTTTACAATCAAGTGCAAGGTAAAGGTCGAGTCAACCTGGTTGGCTGGTTATGTACTGAGATGGTTTGCTTGCTTGCAGACTAGTTTGTTTGTTTGTGTGGTTTGCCAGGGTTGCTGACAGAAGGGGACCTGGATGATCGTGCGGTGGATGCCATTAAAGAGTTTCCAGCGGAGCGAGCGCTGGAAGTGCTTGCTGAGTTCAAGCAGAGCAACCTCGAGCATGTCACCAACAAGAGTGCATTCCTATGCAGCATTATGAAGGCGAACAGGCAGAAGGTCAAAGGCGGAATGACAACAGCATCAGAACAGACGGCTGTCTCACAGCAGCGACCAGGACCAGATGAACAGAAGATAAAGGTGTGTACTGTTAAAAGTTGAAGATCTCAATACCACAGAGCATCACCTGCCATATGGGATCACACAGTGTTACTGCCACCTGACACAGGTGAACATGCCCAACTTTAGCCCCAGCTGGACAGGCTAGTGCATGTTATTACCTACTCCGGAGGGATGGAATGCTGAGTTTAATTTGGTGTACACTGTGTATTGTAGGCTGTTTTCATCTGCTTTTTTGTGACTGAAGCATGGTTTGCATGTCATGCTGCATCATATGCATTGCTAAATGTCGCAACATGACATACATAGAAGCTCTCGCACTGCAGAAAATGTTACACTGCTAATGCTGTCTGGCATTCTCTGGTGTTTGGAGCCCTGTTTGGCCTAATGTGCTGAACATGCCTAAATCTACTTTTGCTGACATCAAGTACACTGGGCGACTTCACTTTTTGACTTAGACTTTCGCTGAGACTTTTGCTGAGTCTAAACTTTGGTCTAAGTACCTGCTTAAGTTAAAAAGTGTTATGATTTCGCTGAGCCGGAATCCACTTCAACTTTTGACTTTAGCTGAGCGAAAACATGGCGACTATTTACAGTTCTATACTGATAAACGCTGTAATGGCTACATAATGACATAAGACGTTACGTCATTTGCATGCATAGCGCAATTAAATAAGCAAGCTAAAGTGTAATTGGTTGATTTATTTCCTGTTAGGTTTACCGCTTTTCCGCCATTTTTAATCGTTTAGTTGAACTTTGGTCCAAGTACAGTCTTTAGCGTTTAGCTTTAGCTTTGGTTCAGTGAAAAGGCTCAGCGAAAGTCTAAGTCAAAAAGTGAAGTCGCTCACTGTATTTCAAAAAGGTTCCATTTTGTCATTTGTCTATATCTTTGCAAAACATTGATTGATTTACAAAATTCTTTCATCGGCACACTGCTGACAGTTTGCAACGAAACCATCTTTGAAGATCTCTTCTCACGTTGCTACCCTGCCTTGTGAAATATGAAATTTTGTGCTGCAGGAGATACTGGATCGGACTCGCTACTCGCTGGATGTGACAACGGGACAGCGTAAGTATGGCGGACCACCACCAGGACAGCCTAACATTCCACCAGGTCCCGGACATGAGGTGAATGTTTTTGAATAGACTCATAGGTTGAAACGTAACTTAATGAATTATAACAACTTCTTTGATGTACAGCCTTTAAATGTATTGTTTTTGTTGATGTTAAAGGTTGTATTTCAAAGAATTTGTTGTAATTTTTGAGGTGAATGTTGTTCCATAACATGTTTCCTTGCTGATCTGTGTGATTTGAATTGGTGGCTAGATCTCATCTGTAATACATTCACTTAGTTATACTTCTCAGTTTTTTTGGCCATGGTTGACTGAAACATGTTTTCTAAAAGAGTCCAACCTAGTAGATTTTAGTGATTTTGATTATTTTGAATTTTTACAGAAGCTTAATTTAAACCTTTAGTGAAAGGTCTTGGTTGATTCATCTGTGTCTTTATTTTTCTACTGTAGTGTAGCATCCAAAAATTTGCAAATTTATTATTTTGGATGTTTTAAAAATTAGCTGTAATAAAATAGTTCATCATTAGTAGAACAAAAAAAATGAAACTGGATTGAATGAAACAAGAAGCTAAAATTAGATTACCTTTGGGTTGGTTTTTTGAGTAGATTTTAGCTGGTTTTTCAGGTTGGTTTACCCAATGAAACCCAACCAGTTTGGGGGTATCTGCCCCACGTTGTCATCCCTGGCTTTAGCACTCACTGTTGCTCGATCTGTTAGCCGGCAGATAATCTGCATGTGACTATGTGGACATGTGAAGGTGTTTTGTGGTCATATCCCGAAGGAAGTGTTTGAAGACCAACTGATTCCGCTGTTTGAGAAATGTGGGACAATCTGGGACCTGCGCTTGATGATGGACCCGATGTCTGGCTACAACCGCAGCTTCTGCTTCGTCACATTCATTGACAAATCCGGTGCCACCGAGGCTGTCAAGCAGGTTAGTCACTGCAGTGAAGTAGCCGTATTCACTACTCCGTCTGAATCTAATGTCAGTCTGAAAACAATTTGGTATAGCACGAACAATTATTGTCATATTTTTACTGTTAATCAGAAGCACTGTGATGGCTCTGACTTGTCATAGGTGGAGGAGGGGAGGTAAGGTGAAGCGAACAATTCAGTCGTAAATGTGTCTTAAATTACTAGTAGCTGTTGTATTTCCAGAGATTTTGTTTATTCCAGAGAGTGGCAGCAGCATGAGGCAAGAATGCAGTAGTAAGCGGGGATATGGTGAACTTTTTGCACTTAATGGAGTTGCAATCTTTTGGATATTTTATATTGTTGGGGAGCTGAACTCCAGATTAATCAAAACAACAATCTGTTCAGCTATAGTAAGTTTTTTTGCAAATTGTTTCAAAAATTTTTTTCTCATATCTATGAATAACTGAATATTCCAAAACTCGGAAAGTTAGGCCTTTTTCAGAAAAGGTGTTGAAGCCAAAACGTAATGAAATTCACCACATGGTACTTAAAGATGGTATTTTTAACCCTGGACTTGTTGGCTGTTGTTGACAGTTGAATGGCTATGAGTTGCTGCCTGGTCGGAGGCTCAAAGTCAATGTTTCCATCGCTAATGTTCGACTGTTTGTTGGCAACATTCCCAAGAACAAAGGTCGTGAGGAGATACTGGAAGAGTTCCGCAGGCTCACAGGTACATTTTTCTGTGTGGCGGCCATGTGTGGCAGTGGCATTGCGACAAGGGAGGGAGCAGGGAGCAATTCCTAATCTCACTCAATTTTAGCCTGTTTGCAAATTTTACATAATTATGGTCATTTAATTTGGGGATTATGGCAGAAATGTCAAAATTTTTTGTATCCACAATCCCGATGCACCAGATCGACCTGGCACCCATGGACCTCTGACTACGACCCAAGGAGGTCACTGAGTTCCTCAACACCTTGCCTGTACAAGATGGAGGGTCCGCTACTACAACAACAACAGTATTTCATGACAAATTTTTATGCTGCTGGGTGGGGGTCCTCTTGAACGAGGGGGAGAAAGAAGGGGAAACGCAAGTCTGACCCATAGACCCAGCGTAAGCGTAACTCTACAGCTTTTGCAAGGCGGTGCCACACAACTGACTCGTTATGTGATCGAGATGGAGATTTCGGTATATGTATATTAACTTAGTCTGAACACCCCAATTTTTAGCTAAACTATTGAACAGATTGGGAAACAGTTTGGATCGCTGGAGACCTTATCCAATATGCTTTTCAACGTTACCGGACTCGCATATCCAGACTTAATGTAAAATGTGAATTTTGACTAAGTACAGGTCGAAAAGGGTGTGGCCCCTTTTGGAAAAAAATTGCACATTTCGTCAAAGTACATGAAATAGAACGGCGACAAATACCAAATATTGGATTCATTAATGCGGCTAATAGGGAATAGGGATTTTGGTGATACATAGCTTTTATGGAAACTTAATGAAAAAATATGAAATCGTCATCGGCGATCGATTCTGGGGACACCTTTATGTAATTGAGGGACTCGCTGTAGTTATAGAAAAGGGGATAAGAAAAGGTTAGAGTTCCTTTTTGGCTATATCTTAATATCTACAGCACCGATTACTATGATTTTGACAGCTGCTGAAATAGAAAAAGACTGGGTATTTTTAGGAATAGGTGTTGGAATTTATGAAATAGAACTTAGATTTTATAGAAAGGTTTAAAGTTGCGGGTACTTTATCTTAGCAGTAACCTAAGGTAAGATTGAATGACCTCTATTTTTTGGCAGAATTTTGCTATATTATCATAACAAGCCATGGTGACATGCTTGTTAGTGGTACCAACATCGATGACTTTGCATGACCTTGAACCTAGAAAATAGAGGATTTTAGTGATTTTGTACGATTTTTGGCTGCAGAATAGTGAAGTGTGATGAAATGGATGGAGATAAACTGATATTAGCTGCGAATAGGAACTGCCATAAGCTCTCACGCGTCTCATGAGCATTAGCTCAGATTTCTTGTTGTCTAAAATATAGACTTAGACCAAAGTTTAGGCTCAGCGACAGTTTCAGCGAAAGTCTAAGTTAAAAAGTGAAGTTGTCCAATGTATTCCATCTACTCCATCTGTCTCTGCGTGTGTCTGTTAGACGGCATAACTGATGTGATTATCTACAATTCGCCGGACGACGTGAAGAAGAAGAACCGTGGTTTTGCATTCCTCGAGTACGACAGCCACAAATCGGCCTCAGCCGCTAAGCATCGTATCGGCAATGGTTACACGCGGATCTGGGGCTGTGACATCATTGTAGACTGGGCTGATCCGCAGCAGGAGCCAGACGAGGAGACCATGTCAAAGGTTATTCTTACTAATATGTTCAGTTCTTTGTATGGAAGCCTTTGGAAGGGTTGGGTTTTTGCTAGCAAAAACTTATTTCTACTGCTCGTGAGGTTTAATCCAACAAAACTTGGGTTAAACCAGCATAGTGTGATACGTACTTGAAAATGCTCATTGCTCAATTTTTCGTAGCATAAATACACTGTTCTGGTAAGAAACGGACCTCCTAGACATCGTGCAATTAAAATGTCAATCTAAGCGGATATGAATAACGTTTCGCACACTTAATCCCCAATAAATGCCTGAAGCGACTGCCAAATTTTGTTGAGAAATATTATTTCTTACCAAAATTATCTAATTATCTAGTTGTTACTTGAGTGAAAATTGTTGCACAGATGCCGTAGTTATTTCTGTTCACAGTAGAGTCGACCGTATTGTTTTCAGCGTTGTGGCAAAGTTTTTTTGTTACGATGATAACTTCATGAACTGCCACACTTAGCTTGATAAAATTTTTGCGTGTACATGTGCCTCAACAAGCACAATATTTCTATTGAATTTCAAGGTCAAAGGTCATGTTCACATGAGCAAAGTTTCTGATACTTTACCATTGCGAGATATGACCAATTGACCATGCTGCTAATAGCTGCTGCTGGGCAGAGCTAGACCGATAGCATTGGCCGATGCTTAGTTGCTTACGTCATTGCTGTAAATAATACAGCATGCCACGGCAGCTACCACGGACAGATTTAGTTTTGTGCAAGGCTTGACAGTGTAGTGTTATTGTTTCAGGTGAAAGTGCTGTATGTAAGAAACCTGCGCTCTGACGTGACGGAGGACCAGCTGCGTGAAAAGTTTGAGCAGTATGGGAAAGTGGAACGAGTGAAGAAAGTGAAGGACTACGGCTTCATTCACTTTGAAGACAGAGAAAATGCTCTGCAGGCGATGGAGCTTCTCAATGGAACGGTACATTACTTTATTATTCTCTCTGTCCAGCACCTGGCATACTGCTTTCAATATGAATAATATTGTATTGCAAGGTGCACTAAAAAGGGAACAATCTGAGAGAAGTGTGCAATACTAAGTAAAGCCGTAGAAGTTGTAGTGTTATTGTTAGAACTTGGTTTGAACAAGTCTTGGAAAATCATATAACTTTAATATTGAAATATTCAGGCTTCGAAAATTCTGGAACTTTTGGAGAATATATAATGGGGTCCTGAAATTTTAACGATGTTAGTTGTGTTTAATTAGCTCAATGAAAGTACTATCTCCAGTTTCATCTTTATACATTAATGTGTTTACAGCTATTGTTATGCGCTTGATAATGATAGAATTTGCTATGTTTGCTGATTTTTGATGATGGTGTGGTCACACTTGTAAATTAGAGAGTGCATATCTATGCCAAGTGTGTTTTTTTCCAGAGTAGTAATTTTAAGCTGTGTGTCATATTTGAAGTCTGTAACTTTTACCTCTTCGAGATAGTAGAGTGTAATGTCCAGAATTTCAGGGTTCACAAGATTCTGGCCAGTGACCATGGTGTTCTCGAAAATTTTTAGTGGGTCCCATCTGGACTGTTCCTAGGAACTTGCATGCCAAATTTAGTAGCTTAGACTGTGTTGGAGCTGTTGGCATTCATCGCCAAAAAATTTAGTGGTCACATGATCTTTACTGCACCCCTTTACAAAAAATTTTTCAGAAGTCGTGTCTGGATCTGGACTGTCTTTTGGATCGTGCGTTTTAATTGTGAAGTTTGTAGCTTTAACCATTTTGGAGCAATTGTCATTTAACGTCCCCTGTGCAGTGTGGAAATGCACATTTGATGAAATCATTATTTTCTCCCCTATTCGAACATTCACTTGGTGGATATTAATATAGTATTTAGCATGTGCCTGTATCTGTCAGATGATTGGAGACTCTGAGATGCAGATATCACTGGCGAAGCCACCGACTGAGAACAAGCTGAAAGAAAAGAGGAAACAGATGCACAGAATGCAGTTCTTCCACGGGTGAGTGAGGCAAACAAGTCATCATTCACATTTGAGCCTAAACTTAAGACTCACTTGTTTCCCTTTTCTTTTCCAGAGTTTACTCTAGTGACTGTGTTGCCATAGGCTTTTTCACTCTAAATTGTATGGTATTGTATTATATTAGAGACTCAAATCTAGTAAATCCCTACCTGTAGCATTTCTACAAGTCCACGTTTATTACATTTTGATATAATATGATGAACGATTCACAGTGGAAAACTGGCAAGCACACTGCCAGTGGAACTGACATGAGAGAAATGGATTGTAACTAACACTGAGCATGGAAAAAAGTTAATTTTTCTCAGGGGTAAGGGGCAGGGGTAGGAACACATTATGGCCTACCTACTGATGGATGGCCAAGCTGAGTTGGCCTGGGTAAAAGACGAAAAAGAACAGATCAGAAGCTAAAGAGTGGATCAAATAACGATTACTAAAAGTAGAGCAAAAGAAACAAAAAAAAATTGCAAGCAAGGAAATTTTTTAACAGTACGGAAATTTGTGAAGTCAGTGTGAAAGGTCCCAGATGTCTATGGAGGGTAGAGTTTGAGAAAGAGAAAAGTTTTCAGGTTAAAAAGTTGTTGATGCAACTGTTATCGGTGACTTGTTACGTCTATACAGATGCTATCCCTGATGCCTTGAGTGATGACAGCACAGTGGTAACATTGTTAAAGGTTAACGGTTAAATGTGGTGATATAGCTCTTAATGCGAAGCCCATCTCAGAGCTACGGAGCATCACCGGCCATATGGGATCACACAGTGTTACCTGCCAACCGACACAGGTGTATGCGCCCTGCCATCACATGGATGACCATTTGTAGGTATGCCACCTTGTTATCAGTACCCACTATCCAGGCTAACCAGCTTGGCCATCCGTCAATAGGTAGGCCAAAATGAGTTTCTACTCCTGTTCTTTACCCCTGAGGAAAATCAGTTTTTTTCATGCTCAGTGTTAATTGCTTTATTTCAGTGTCTGTCTGTATGTCCGGATGTGTAGTTATCTTAACAGTCTGCTTGCTAGCCGTTGCTTTTCCTCACATATCTGTGTATTTCTGTACGTCTGTGTGTTTGTATGGCTGTGTGTGTCTCTCTGTCTCTTTCTTTGTGTGTCTGTACGTATGCTTATCTGTATTCTCTGTGTGTGTCTGTATGTCTGTCTGTGGGTGGTTATGATGACCGCTGGCTTGCTGGTTATCTTGCTTGTATGGATGGCTGTCTCTTTCTTTCTCTGTGTCTATCTTTCTGTCTGTTGCTTCTGCATGTGTTATGATGCAATTTTAATTGTTACTTTCCTTCCTGTGAGTGTATCCTGTTTCTCTGTGTCTGTCTGTCTGTTTATGTTTTTCTGTGTGCTTCTGTGTGCCTGTAGTTATGATGATGGCTGGCTCTCTGGCTATCCTCCTCATATGGGACCACCGATGGGTCGTGGTGGCGGCCGGTTCATTCGACCTCCAGGCCCGCCACTTTCAGGACGTGGCACATACAGAACTAGTGGTAAGTTCACTGCTGCTGACGTAGCCTATCATAATCTCTGATGTGTAGCGTTTAGACACCCAAGCACAGTCAAAAAATCCAGTGAGTTCTAGTTAATTTAGTTTCAGCTGTGTTTTCCAGTAATAGTGAAATGTTTTGTTACGGTTAAGTTTATTAAACATTTGACCTGTGACTTAGGAAATTTTTTTCTGATTATTACTTGATCTGGACAGTATCTGGCAGCTCGGTCTAATAACTTGAAACCCGTGAAAACTCTGAAACCTCAAAGATCAGATTGTCAAGTCTTACTCTAGGCTAACTACTGCCTATTTCAAGCAGTATGATACACTGAAACTCAGGTGACCTTAAACTCTGATTTATAACCTTGAAATTTTATGGAGTTTTTCTAGATACATGTTTGTGCAAAATTTCATCAGGCTAAATGCAGCGGTTTGTGAATTATCGTGTCCACAGAGCACAATACTGAAAACAATACTGCTTTTTATGCGCAAAAGCAGATACTGCTTTCAGCGCGTCTTAGCCATCGCAATGTCCGTCCGTCTGTCTGTCCATCACACGGGTGGATCAGTCAAAAACGGTGCAAGCTAGGATCACCAAATGTCCACCCAGGAACCGTAAAGCTTTTCCATAAATTCAATGGGGGTCACCCCGAACGAGGGTGCTAAATGAGAGGGGAGTGGGAAAAATTTGCAGTTTTTAGCTGATAAGTCGCTGTATCTCAATAACGGTGCAAGGTAGGGCCTAGGTTACTATTAGAGCTGTTGAGGCGTTAATTTTTTTAATGCATTAATGCACTGCGTTAATTTTTTAACACATTAATTAATGCGTTATTAACATATCCAGGCTCGTCAAGAAGGAGAGTAGGAGTAAGTTAACTCGGGCCCTTGACGTTTAGGGGGCCCCACCTATAAGATATAGAAAGTTAGAAACACATTTTTAAACATATAATCAACAATAACTGACGTCATAGCTAGCATAGAAATCTATTAGCCTGTCACCAAGATAGTTATTTATTTGCAGTAGTGATGAACGCCAGCTACAGTTTAGTTACTTAAATTCATTCGATTGTCAAATAACTGCAGTTTGACTGAATATTGGAACTTTTTCTTCACAGAATTTAATAATTTGACATAAATTTACATATGTCCGTTAATTTTTTTAACGTGCGTTAATTTTTTCAAGGTGTTAATGTGTTAATTAATGCGTTATTTTGACAGCTCTAGTTACTATTAATTACTAAAAATAAAAGTCATAAACTGGCTCTCGGTTGCCACCAAATTCAATGACCTTGCATGACCTTGAACGCTAAAGTAGGGGTTTTATGGATTTTTTGGTGATTTTGGGCTGCGAGACTCACTTCAAGAGCGAATTGTGCCGAAATCATCTGAGCTAGACAATGGAAAAGCTGCATGTGAAATTTTCAGTATTGAACGCAGATTTCAACGGTCCAAGTCTTGATTTTCTAGGTTCAAGGAAACTGCGCAAGAGGGCATCAAAGAGCGGTACTCTCGTAAAAGTTGTTATTTTAGCGTTGTTGGCCAGTCTTTCGTGAAAACAGTTGCAGATAGGCATGGGCATGCTGCCTATCACAACAGGCACTAGTGATGAGCTTTTCAGCTGTGTCAACATCGATGACTTTGAAAGACCCTGAGCTTTCAAAATAAGGGGTTTTTATTCATTTTTGCAATCTTTAGATGCAGCTCACACTCCAAGAATGAACTGTGACAAAATGGCTGGAGATAGACTGATAGTTTGCGAACAGGAACTGCTATAGGCTTTCGTGCGTCTTGTGGGCATTAGCTCAAATTTCTTGTCACTTCTGCAGGCAGCAGAGATAATCAAAATGAAAATCGCGCCAGTACGAAGTGCCAGTATGGCAGGCTTGACTACACGTATGTAGTAAACAGCTGCTGATGCTGACCATGGTTGCTTGGTTGTAGACTATGTGACCTTGCATTGTTCTATTGACTGGTGAATTCCATTTGCCGCTTTTTTCGTAGAAAATGTCAAACAGAATGTATTTCACTGACAAAATATGCTACATTTTTGTGGTACACTAAAATTACTCATTACTGCCAAACTTGCATTAGAATCGAGTGTTGCTGCCAAATTTGGAGAATAGTGTCAAGAAATGCCAAACTGACTAGCTTAAATTTTTACAGCCGAGTTTCTTTCTAATGCCAAATGTGACTTACTTGTGATTTTACAATACCAGCTGGCTGCCCTTCCAATGCAGCAGAAAATTTATTGGTGAAAAAAAACAGCATGTGGTGACTGTTGTGTGGTTGTAGACTACGAGTATCATGCATATAAAGACTATGCCAGTGGTGGCATGGGTCCTGGAGCCTATGACTACTATGCTGGTTATGATCAGCATGATGATTATGGTTTCTATGGTCCTTCAGTCTATGCTGATCCAGGGGCTATGAGCAGAGGTCGAGGGCCCCGTGCTGCACCGCCGCGCATGCAAAGAGGTAAAGTACAGCTTTCAGGTTACTGATTTTTTGTCTGTTGCTTTGTAGCAGCTTCACCCATACCGTTAGTGGATTCACGGTCACTTGTACAAGCACAAAATTTGTACCATATTACTGCCTAGCCACACATGTCTATTGGCAGTCTTCGTCAGTTGGTAATCAACCGGGCTTTCAGTTGCTGGACCTTGTGTTTGGAATACTCAGCTGGCTGGAGCAAAATACAACATCCCAGTCACTCGCAACTTTCTGTCAACATTTCACAATCTGGCTCTTCCCGTATCAGAACAGTGCCAGTCGGCCATCATCATCTAACTTGTGCAACTTACTACTGCCCTTGAAGTAGCTCTCAGGATTCCCACACTTCCTGAAAGTCTTGAATATATTTTTTTGGATTTTCCAGTTTTGTAGAATCTTGGAAAATACGTTTAGTCTTGAAAAGTTTTTAAATTAGTGCTCTTTGTCCTGGAAAGTCCTGGAAAATGAAAATCCCGGATAGTTGATAAATTTACTGGGTTGTAGCACTTGCCAAATAACGGTAATGGGAATGAGGTAAATTTCAAAATATCTGGCGTTTCATACGCCTTATGAAGAAGTTGGTGTATTGGATTACACACTGGATGTACAGTAAGTAACTGCTGTTTGTCGTTATACCTAAACATTAGCAGGATCCGAGTTTCCGAGTCTTCGAAAAGGTCCCAGAATAACGGTTTGATGGTCCCGGAAAGTCCTGGAATTTTTTGTCAGTATAAGTGTGAGAACTCGGAGCTCTGCTATGAAGGCAACTCTGGTTGTTTGATTAATTGATCTGTTTTCTGTGTGTAGGCGGATACTGGGGTGCGTCAGGTCCAGTGTGGCGGCCGTCGTGGCGCGGTGGTGGGGGCGGTGGCGCAGGCCAACAGTGGGGCAGTGGCGCAGGCCGTCACTAGCAGGTTCATGGATGATGTGCAGCGAGGTGACGGTGATCCAGCTTGTCAGACAGGGTCAAAGGTCAGAGGTCAGTCGATCGATCGGAGGTCTTGATGGATGCTGGAGCGTGGCGGAAGAGTAGCTGGCCACAGGGTTGGATTTTCCCTGGGATAAAATCTGTTTCTGCCATTCGATAGGTTTGAATCAGCAAAGCCTTGCTTTAAACCGATTCATACTCGGTTTAAACTGACTAATACTTAAAAGTGTTCATTGCACTAATTTTCAAAACATGAGTAGATTAACATGCAAAACCTGCAACAAGTTTTTTGGATCATATTTCACCACTAGTAACACATTTTGTTGTGCAATGAATGTCAATATAAGTACATAAAGAATTGTATTCTTTGCATTGTTTTTTTGTCCGAAAATTCATGAAAGAATACTTTTAAAGTCTTATGTGGCAGAAACTGGCAAAAACCTTTTTTGCCGCACTGGTCGTTTAAACCGTCTTCGGCAGATATGTGCCAACCCTGATCGGATAGTTCACTGGCCATGAGAGAGAAAGACTTGAGACCGAGAGGATGTCCTTTGACTGATAACCGGGCAATCATCGCACCACACTCGCGCTTCTATTGCCTTACTGCAGCAGCTTGCTTGCTCCTTGCGGAATTAGCACAACACGTATTCTGTCATTGTTGAAATTACTACTCGCTACGTGTAAACTACTCTAGTTGTAACTTTCGGTGATGTATGAAACTTAGTTTATGTGCGAATGAAACTATCTTTAGTGGATCTGACCGATTGCGTTTGAAATAAATTGTCATGTTGTACTGTGCACGATAAGATAACGTTGTGGCTGTCGGAAGTTTGCGTACATTTTGCATGAGATTCTTCGTTGTATTCGGTGTAACATTCGGACGTATTGCTGAGTGAAATTGATTGAGCAGAATGCTGCGTCGGTATATAAGGAGTCGATGTGGTCAGGTTGCTGGTTGTCAGCAAGTGTGCGGAGTTGGTTGCATTTGCTCGTCTGTTGCTGAAGCTGCATCAAGTTTGAGACGCCTGGACACATAATGCAATAAGCCAAGTTGATTTTCTGGGGGTAAACTTACCTAAAATTTCCCGAAAAATGCACTAAGTTTAAACTAAAACCAATTTCAGTTTCTTGTATTACTCATAACAAACTATTTTATTATCGTGGAGTTTTTTAGTTCTCTAAACCTACAAATTTTCAAGTCTTAGGATATTTATTTGATGTGGGCATTATCTAGCAATGGTCATTGTGATAACTTGAAACCTACAAAAAGTCCAAATCCATTGACTTTGGTTTTTTAAAATACTGAGTTTAACACCAAAAAAACTAAAAAGCCTAGGTTTTTTAAACCTTGATGCATGTATGCTCAGCAGCATCATTATCACAGCATGTGGTCCATAGTATGGCTACATTCAGTAGCAGCGTTGAACCACTTGGTCGGCTTGTATGTATCTGGATGGAGCGCCATCTGTTGAAGCCTGCACGCATCCTGTGAACGATCAGGACACTGTGAACGACACCGCCAGTTTCAGGGCATACTTTGCAAGCCAGACTGATGCTGACTGATTCAGTGATCGATAGTGACATTATCAGCCATCCGTTGCACGATGTAGTGATGTGAACCGGTATCATTATCTCTGGTGACTGGTCTTTGCTGGCATTAGTTACGCCAGTGGCGTCATCGATCAGAAAAGTTGGGGGGAGGGCAGGAAGTTGCAGTTACTTGGCACAGAGACACAGAATTCTGACAGAACAGATGTGGGTTCTCAAGATTTTCAAGTTTGCCAAAATGGAGGATTTGAGCCCCAGATTTTGCTTTTTCCATGAAAATTTTGAGAAGAAAATTTTGTGACTGCCTGAAATTTGGGGTGTGACTATTGCCCTTTGCCACAGTGCCAATGGAGTTCACATCATTTACTTACTTGCTACTGACAGACACTTTATGGCTGCAGATTTACATGTGTATATGTCCATGCAAACACGCACATGCCAGACCTCGCACACCTTGTGAAATTTTCTGTGGATTTTCTTGAAATCTACAAATTTGTCGTTGTGTTTTGTCAAAAAGCTGAGAAATTGTTTTACTGTTTGCATTATTTGGACAGATTTTTACTGTGCTTTTCACAATCTTATCACACAATTTTTTAACGTTACAATTTGTGAAGCTGTAAGCCTTTTAGTTTTGTGTAATTTATCTATGTTTTTCCAAGTTACGTATTTGATAGTTTTTTAAATGGCACATACATTACTGTAGTGGAACAGTTTGACAGTGGGAGGTCTGTAGTGGACAGGTAGAGATGGCAACACTATGTAGTATGTATACTGTTTAGTCATTGCTGTTAAGGGGCATCTACATTCTACAGTCATCGTGAACATTTCACCAAATTTTGCCATGGTCTAATCCAACAATATGGTTGCTATGGGGGTTTTTTGTAACTTGACTTTCCTTACTTTTGCAGTTCAGACATATGCAGGGGTGTTACTTCTGGTTTTTACACTCAAGAGCTAGCATAGCTAGGCTATAGCATGTATTAGCTATGGTAATTCTGTCTTGGTGTCTGTCTGTCACAACCCAGTACTGATCGGAGCCCAGGTGAGATAGAGACTTCTGAGTTTCACCATATGATAGCTTGGTGTCTCTAGTATTTTGTGACAAAATCTCATGCCACTGGGTGAAGGGGGTCCCCACGAACAAGGGGGAGAAAGGGGCACCCCACCCCTTAAAGTGTTATTCTACCGTTATTGGCTCTTCTAAGATGAAAATGGTTTCAGATAGGCACAGACATGCTGTTTATCATAATAAGCACTGGCAACGAGCTTCTTAGAAATGTCAACATCGATGACCTTGAATGACCTTGGACCCCAAAATGTGGGGGTTTTAGTGAATTTTTCGCGATTTCGGGCTGCGACACGCATTTCAAGAGTGAATTGCGCCAAAATGGCTGGAGACAAACCAAAACAACCCGCATATGAAATTTTCAGCATTGAATGTAGATTTTAGCAATATAAGTCCGGACCCTTCCAGACCCTCTAGATTCAAGGAGGCCTGCGCACGTGGGTGTCAAAGAGGGGTTTCTCTCTTAAAAGTGGTTGTCTGGCTTGTCTAATGTGAAAATGGTTGCAGATAGGCACAGACATGCTGCTTAACATAACAAGCACTGGCGACGGGCTTCTTAGGATTGTCAACATTGATGACCTTGATTGACCTTGAACCCTAAAAATAAGGGGTTTTAGTGATTTTTTGGTGATTTTTGGCTACAAAAAAGTGAATTGCGACGAAATGGATGGAGATAGACCAAGATTACCTGCGAACAGGAACTGCTATAGGCTCTTGTGTGTCTCACGAGCATTAGCTCATATTTCTTGTACTATTTACAGATGTGGAATTTGTACTTTATGTAGGGGGTCACATTTTGACTTTGAACGTTGTGATCATAATCCTAGAGCTGATAAATGAACTGTTGTGCATGAATTGCTTGTTTGTTTGGTTATTATTGCTGTTAACGTTATGGAGACTAGGTTTGTGCAGTGATAGCTTTGTTAGAAGAGTTAAACTGTAACTAAACCTACATAATAAAAGACTGTAGCACTACGAAGTCGACTTCTGAAGTGGTGTTGTATCAGTTGCGGTGGTGTCTTGGAAGTGGTGGGTCTTGAATTTCTGCCTGTGGGAAAATTCGGGGCGAAAAGTTTCATGTTTGGGCAATTTGGCTGCAAAATTAAAATATTGAGCACACCCATATCTTTTCTGTTTGAAATTTGCAGCTGTGTCAGAATTTCAGAAATGTACAACTTTCTGCCCCACCTCCTAACTTTGTCGGCCAATGGCGCTGCTGATCTGTTACTTATAAATAAATTTTTGAAACACTGAACTGAATCGCAGTAGAATACACTGTAACTGATCAGTGATAAATTTGGGCATTCTTCGGTCATGGGATCCCGACCTCTTTCATCAATTCAGAATCCCAGGAGTTGCAGAGCCCCTGGATTTTGGGATTTAGCGAGTGAGGTAAATGAGAGGAAGTAGGAAAAAAATGCAATTTTTAGCTGATAAGTCGCTGTATCCCCAAAACGGTGCAAGATAGGGGTTTTTGATTAGCACCGAGAGTAATAACCTTGGATAACTTTGAACACTAACATAGGGAGTTTTTATTAATTTTTTGGCGATTTTGGTCTGCGAAGCACATTTCAAGAGCGAATTGTGCTGAAATCACTATAAAGGGTCGGTGGACGAGGAAACCCTGCGTATGAAATTTTTAGCATTAAACGTAGGCTTTTGGACCACTGTTTTTAAGTTGTAACCCACTAACACTGAGTAATGTTAATGTCACCCACAAAAATTATATTAAATATAAAAATAAATACACAGAATGTGTTGGTACATTTTTGCGGGAAACCAGTGTTTTAATTAAGTTTAGGCCTAGTGAAGTCGTGCCCATTGGGGCCTGAGCCTCCCAAATATTTTCCAAAAAATATTTTGCGCACACAACAGATTCTGGAAAAACGAATTTTGTGCATTTTAAGCATCACAGAGCACTTCTGGTTGCAAGATATTGTAAATCATGAAAACAGCGTATTACAAGCTAATGTAGTATGCCATAAAAACTGAAAGCAGCAGACTCGAGCATTGGTTACAGCAAGAACTAACATTCGTGATATCTCGAGGACCAAGCAAACAGTAACGGCGTCATTAGCAACCTCATCATCACAGGCTGCGCGGTAGCGCCAGCCCTGTGTTAATGGCGACCGGCTAAGTAAAGGGAGAATGGCAAAATTCGACCCTGCGCAGATCCGAAAGCCCTCAACCGATCGACACAAAATTTGAAACAGGTGATTACGTCGGCGAGACGACCCCCCCGTGCAAAATTTCGTGCAAATCCGTCCATTGGGGGGTTCTCGGCAAATGGGTGAAATATAACGAAAATTTTTCTAGTATATATATACCTTTTTTTGTTGACCGACCTACAGGTCAGACCGGTCGGCGGATTTTCACGCACGATG
>Ga0209367_1000792_pt1 | contig 35238 bp, 26 predicted proteins | sample WorMetLIZISLAND2_FD_187412 | JGI IMG/M metagenome (GOLD analysis project Ga0209367, IMG submission 187412) | Marine gutless worms symbiont microbial communities from Max Planck institute for Marine Microbiology, Germany - Olavius geniculatus... ... | reverse complement strand
CAGTCCTGGTAATGCAGTGAAGAAATATGGCTGCATTCTTACATTAATAATGTGATAAATGTAATTAGATAAAGTGGCGATCTACCACTAGTAATTTTCTGCTCACTAGTGCGAGATCGCCGATCTACCCCTAGCACTGACCATAGTAAAATATAAGAGAAATAGGATAAAAACTGGAGTAAGCATATATAACAAAAACTTAAAACTTATAGTGTAATGTTAAAATGTTTATTGTATAAGTAGGTTTTGAGATGTGATAAGAATGTACTGTCAGTACCGATAATCCTAGATGTGATGTTTTGTAGATCAAGGTCTGTTTGATCAATGCATCTAGGGGGCATCGTGTTTAGGATTTTGTAAAGATGAATTGACAAGCAATGCTGGTCGGTTCGGAGCCATACATATGTTGATCTGCGGGCTACCCAAGGACTGGAGGTGCTGCTTGGGACCCTGGAATCTGATCTTCAGCCTCTTAGCTAGACTGAACTCATCATGGCTACATGCCCATGATGGAGGATGGTGGAGGAAGCTACAGTCTGGGGCATCTTCATGATGATGATGATGAATGTTGAATGGAGTTGTAAATGTTCAGGGTCTAACAGTTAGTATTTGTCAAGGTAGAAGCCATCAAATTGGTTGTCGTTGTTGTTTGTTGTTTTATTGTTGCATAGATGAGCAATGTCAGAAGCGCCAGTGTCATTGTGAGCCTTGCAGAGTCAAGCAGCAGTTCGTCAAAGCCAGCCAACCCTGGGTCAACTTCCGACGGAAAGCACTGTGAGTGCTGCTAGCATTGTAAAGTGCCATTTGCTTTTATTTCACAGAACTTGTGGTGATAGGGACCTTATCAGTAATACTTATCGTGCACTGATTGATGCTGTGATCAGTTCTTTTATACTCTTAGTTTTTGGCTTTTATATAGTTTATGGTGGTGTGGCTTAGTTGGCAGTGTCATTAGTTGCATCAATGAAGTTTATCAACTCTGAGTCTGTTTAGTATTTAGTTTGGTAACTACCTGGATAAACCATCTGGCTGAAGGCTAACCACCATTCTATGCACCTTATGAATTGGGAAGGTCTTTCCATTTGCTCTTCACATGCATTGCTTACTTCGCATGGTGGTAGTTAGTAAGCGAAAACATTAAACATCATCGTGACGTATAATATTTGAGAGCCTGGTTTGATCTTTTTACTGTGCTTTGCTGCTTTGGTTGGCTGACAATATGCTCACTTGAAACTGTTGCCACAGCTTTTGCAGATTCTCCTTGTGGATTAAGCCTGAACTGGAATAACTGTGGAGTGTAGAAAGTAGGTTAGTTGAACAAAAGCAGCAGCAGCAGCAGCACTAAATGTCATCTGATGACATGGACTTCTGAAGTGCAGACACAGAGATTGCTGTCCGTACCATACAACTTTGCCCATGCAGTTCACTATATCTCATGCAGATGAGATATCTCATGCTTTTGTTGACACAGTCAGGGCCATATCTAAGAGGTGAGTGAGTGACTAATATGTTAGCCAAGGTGGTTCGATAGACTTGATTGAGGCCTCTCTGTCTATTAGAAGTAGAAATCATTGCATATAAATAGTCAAAAATGTCACTACCAGGTACAATTTTTTAGCTGGAAATGCCTAAAAATGTAGCCAGGGCTTTGTCGAGGACCCAACTTGGGAGCTTATCAGTTAGATTAATGGAAATTTTCATTGCAGCCCAGGGCCCATGGGATGGAGCTGAACCCCTTTTGCAAAAGTCTGGCCTTGGGGCTAATAATGACAATGGTGACTTTAAATTTTGCTTAGACCTAAGTTTTAAACTATAGTTTTAAACCAAAACTTAATCTTGACTCTAAAGTATGGTTTTAAACCAATGCTCAGATTAACTTCAGTTTTAAACTCGGTTTTAAACTCAAGTTTTAAACTGAAAACTTACTTCCTCGGTACCCTATAAATATGCAGATCTGGCGCTGGTTTTCGGTTTGTACTTTTACAGAAAATAGTCCACAAAATTATTAGTAGTACACAGGACAGGACAGGACAGGAAGGAAAAAAGACAGGAAGGGGAGGGAGATGGAAGAGTGGAGAACACAAGGCTGGTGGGAAGGGGAACTTGCATCATCGGTCTTGGGGGATAGAGCCTCTGACTATCAGCTGTTTCCTCAGGTTGGCAAAATGTTAAGACAAGAAATTAGTCTAGGCAGCTTATACCTTGCAGCAGTATGTTGGAAAAAAGCAGCAGCTTTGTGCAGATTGACCATCGTCAAACTCTGCAAGTCCCTCGGCTCGACTGACTTGGTGATAGTATCCTCCTCGGGCCAAGTAACGCAGGAAGAGCTTCACATGCTCAGTACTGGTGTAATATCTTACGTTTGCACCATCAACCTGACGACGCCACCAGATGTATTCTAAGGCTAGCTGGTGAATCTGTCTAGCACTCAGACGCATTGAAAGAAACTCATCTTCGTCAGATAAACATGATTCGCGCTGTACATTAGGCGCACGTTGTAGGCGATTGGGCCATAGAATGCCGGCAGCAGTAGCAACCACTGGGTAAATTAACGCCATCTTGTTTTCGCTAAATCGAAAGTTAAAGTGCTTTTAGTTTTAAACCAAACCTAAAAACTAGTCTTTGAAGAAATGCCTATCTCGATGCATTATGGAGATCAGGTTTGAAACTGGATTGTTCAGATTCAGTTTGGTTTTAAACCAAAGTTTGGTATTATGTTTAGTTTTAACTTTGGTTTCAGTGGAAGCGTTCGGTTTAAAACTCTACTCAAAACCGGATTTAATCGTCACTTTAAATTTTGTATTAATTAAGTTTTATACCGAGTTTTGATCTAAAACTATACTTTAAAACTTAGGTCTAACCGAAATTTAAAGTCACCCAATGTCCTGCACTTGGCTTGTACTGTATGTGTAAGGGCTTTAAAAGATTATGACATTAAACATCATATGCTGAAGCAGCAATAGCAGCAGCATTCCTGGCCTCAGAATGTGAATAATTTAGTGCTATAGGTATGTGTGTATTGTGTGAGTGGGTGCTGCGCAGTTTTGTTTGGAAGCTGGTAAATGATTGTGTGTGGTTGATGATCTGTTCGTTTGCAGAAAAGCGGTGCTGATACTTGGCTGGATGATATTTGCATACGTTGCTTATCAGACTTCACAAGTGCAGATTGACTTTACTGAATTTGATCCTTATGCAGAGCTAGGCATTGATCGGGTAGTTACCTACTTATCTCTCTGCAGTTGCGCATGATTATATCACCTTTTAATAACAGTAACAAGTTGTTGTATACTGTTGTAACAGGTGCTCCAAGAGACTACTGAAAACACAGTTGTTCGATTGAGGCTGCTGTTGCACCTAGTGGCTTTCTGTTTTTAGGTTACCATGTAAAAATTCAATCTGACAACACTGTGGGGATCGAAAACACAGTTTTAAATAATTTTGGTCACCTTATCATTGGAACCTTTAGAAATAATGCCATTATCACTATAACAGCTATGTGAAGTACTTCATCAGCTTTCAACTGACCCTAAAATGCATGACTTTGATGACCTTGAGATGCCATTTTATGCTAGAATCTGTTTTTGTGTCATTTTGACTGATTTTTTTTTGTTTGGTTTTCGGAGACAACTAGTACGATGTGAAAGTGAATAAGGATACTCTTTTAAAGAAAGTACTGTCAGACTGTATCAGTATTACTATTGTCTTTTATATTGGCAGCCAGTGTTATCATGTGTCAGGGAGCCGAGGTATCTGAAATAAAGAAAGCCTATCGTCAGCTCAGTTTGGTCTATCACCCTGACCGTGACACTGGAGATCCTATCAAGTTTATGCGCATCTCCAAGGCCTACAATGCGTACGAAAACTTCCTGTCTTTTCACTGTTGATGCTGTCATTATTTATTTTGAATGTAAGAATTCTTGTCTGATTGATTGTTAATTTTTTATGGTATTAATCATGCGATTAATCATGATAATGTTTACAATTTTAATATTTGTAACTCTGTAAAGTTTCTGTTGCAGATAAGCATCATCAAATGTGAGAAGGCTGCTAAACATTGGCCTAGTTTTAGGCGGCCAGGACTACAGTCTATTACGTCAAGTTTATTCGTGATGTTGCCTGCCAGAAATTGTCAAAATCAGCCAGTGTTTCACAGAATTATTTAGAATATAAAAGTGGCACATTTTTTTGAGACACAGTCACTGTTGTGAGTTGACGCACATGGTGGTTTTTGTAGTTTGACGAATGAAGAGGCTCGGAAAAACTGGGAAGAGTACGGCAATCCCGACGGACCTGGAGGTTTGCTTGTAACTCAGAATTCCAATTTTTGCATTGCGTTATTGTACTTTGGTGCTTTTGTGTTTAGTTTGTTTGATTTTTGCTGTTGATGATTTTTGTGTCAGTACCAGTGCAACTGATTGCTTGGATTATCAACTCTGAAATGACTGAGTAGGTTTTGTTCGGTTTGGGGGTTAAACCCAGGTTTTTGAAAAGGCCCATCTTGATGTTTTATAATCTGAAATTTTTCTGTCACCCATCCAGCAGAATTATAAACATTGAATGTGTAAATTTATGACCACGTGTTTATGCATTTGCGAGTGGTCTGGTGGTGATTAGAGCATTGGTCTGGATTCATAACTTTTAGTTTGCAGTTTGTTCACACACATGTGCCTCTGACACCAAGCAGTATAATTTGGTACCGGTCAAAGGGTGGTGATGCCCCGTGGCTGGGAAGGTAACTATAGGCCTGGCGTCGCACTGGCCATGCGTCACGGACTCGAGTGGTTTATCCACCTACGAGCACAAAGGAACGGAGATGAGCACCTCACCTACGTCCCAGTTGGGGTATGACGTCTTTATCTTTTTACCTTTATGTCTGCTGACTGCTTCGTGGGTTTAGTTGTTTGCTGGCATGGACAGTGGATGTCACTTAACATACTGTGGTATCAGAAACTGATGCAAATTTCTGTTAATTCTGATATTGCAAAGTGCTTAACTAGACACGAGCCTGATTTGTGTGTGCAGCATTATAGAAAGTATCAGTCTTTGTCGTTGTCCCCTTTTGCCATTTTTCACCTTTTGAACAGGATTTTTATGTGCGTGAATTGTAACAGTGGTGGTGGTCTGGCTCAGTTGGTAGCATCGTTGATCGCATCAACGAAGTTAATCAACGCCAGGCCTGGTTAGTACTTGGATGGGTGACCATCCCTGTATGTACCAGCCACCCAGGTCAACTCAGCCTGGCCATCTCTTCATGGGTAGGCACAATGAGTACCAGCGAAAGCTGAGACACAAACAAACACGCTGTGTGATGCACTGGCCTCGTATTCGTGGTCTCGCAGTGTAAAAACTGGTGTCTGGCTGAAGGCCTTAGGAAACAGAGATCAGCATCACCCAGTAGGCCTTAAGGCTTGGGAAGGACTTTTTGCAGATTGTAATGGTGAATATGTGTGTTGTTGTGTAAACATTGCAGCCACTCACTTTGGCATTGCACTTCCGAAGTGGATCGTTGAGAAACAAAACTCTATATGGGTCAGTTTGCTCTCCATCTTGTGATAAAAGTTTTACATACTTATCTACATTATACTGAAGTATCTAGTTTCTCCTCATTCTGTCTACAATGAAGTATTGGTATTTTACCCGCTTCTGGCAGATAGTTTAGTTACCTTATGTAGGCCTGCACATAACCTTGTTTATAAAAAATATGGCCACATCTTTTTTCAGCAAATTTACATTAAGAGATTTTTGCTGTACTCGATTTTCTTTTATGAGAACTGCATAGTCATAGTTACTTTGTTGTTACGCATAACACTCAGGCCAAAAGCTGATGCTTAGTTTGTCATTGCTTGGAGGAGGATAGAAGGGTGAGTGGACCAGGGACCTGCTAATGTTGTTTCCAGGTAGTGATTATAGTGTGAAGTATGTATGTACGAGGGTTGCAAAGAATCCATTTTTTTCAAAAGCCCAACGCCACTGTGTTTATTGGGTTTCGGGTTTTTGGGTTTCTTGAGTTTTAAAACCTGTTAAGGTCCAACTTTTGGTTTTGGGATTGTACGGGTTTTCGGTTTTTGATCATATCTGTTTCTGTTTGCTCCCCACAGCGTGAAATGTACTAATATTTGCAAATTTGTAGCTTTAAATATTTTAAAAGCTTAGCCATAATCAAATATAGCAGTATTAGTGGAATCAGAAACTGAAATTGGATTAAGTGGGTTTTTGGGTGGGTTTTTAGCAGTTTTTTCAGTAGGTTTACCTTCAAAAAACCCACAGCATTTTTACGTATTTGTCCAGGTGTCTCAACGCTGGTATGTACAGTAGTAGATGGTGTGAGACTGACAAGTAGCCTGCTGCTGCTGCTGCTGTGCTTTTAGGTGCTCGGAGTCTACGCTCTCATTTTCATGATCATTCTTCCCGTCTGTGTGGTACGAAGTTTGTCTTCTGTTTTTTTCACTCGTCTCATGTGATGCAGAATTTTTCATTGACTGACAAATAACACAAGCATAAGCCAGTAACATGATTTATTGTTGCTTACTCACATCCATATTGTTTTACACATGGTATGTCCATATATCACCACGTTTCTAACGTAACTTATACACTTCAGAATTGAGTCAAATGTAATGTTGTTACGGTTATCGAGATTGTCATCGAAACCGCGGTTTTATAGCAATATCGAACCCTATCGATATCGCCATTTTAGGATCTTTATTGATGGTTTCAGTTTTTTTGGTAAATGGCGCAGCTCTAATGTCTGGTGCCGTGAACGTTAGGCCTTATAGTACGCCACAGTGATGAGCGGTCGCAGCACGCGGTGACTTTTCGCTGGCTCCTCCTCGCGCTGCAGGTGTTATCAGCTGTGATCACCGGCGGCGCTATACCTGTGTGTGAGGAGGGAGGGGTGAGGCTTGAATGAATGGAGGAGTGTGGCTACTAGGAAGGCAGACGGCCATCGGCGACTGCCATTGTCACTCAGAGAACTCGACAGAATCTATGTTTGCTAAATACATTTAAACTGTATTTAGTCGTACTTTATATGGCTGTATACGGTATTTTTGCGCTCTGTGCCATGAACTTGCCTCCTATGCTCAGCGTCCCAATAATCTATAACATGCTCGAGGGCATCAGTAATCTCCACGATGTCTTCACTATAGTTGTTGTCACTTAAACTAGTACAAGTGACTGTCTTCGAAGGCTCATCGCTGAAGTGACCTATTGTGTGAAGTAGGACGGTCGGTGTGGACTGGTGTGGGTTACTGGGACTTTCTTTTCATTCTGATAGCATACCGCCACTTTTTTGGAGATAATTACAAAATAAAATACTGAAAAACAATATTAGATCTTTCCGCCGACACTCCCAACAGCTCCCGTATTGGCACTTATTTTTCATCCAACAAGAAGCCCTGTGGGTGATTTAAAACTACTTGGACAGTCTGATGCTGTGTACTCAGGGTACGTGGTGGTATCGGTCAATCAGGTACAGTGCACAGCAAGTTCTGATTCACACGTCTCGCCTCTATCTGAGGTTTCTTCACAAGTCTCCCAACATGATCCTTAAACGTGAGTATCAGCATGTCAGTCGGTCAGTTGGTCAGACTGCTGCAACTTAGGACCCAGCTTTTGGTTCTTAATTAGTCAGTCAACATAACTCGTTAATATTTGCGACGTTTGTTTCTGTGTTGAGTGATTAGTGTTGTCTAATAGCAGCTGTCGTTGTCGTTACCAGGCAACAAGTGACTGTAAACTGGTAGTTAGCTGACAAAATTGAACTAAAAGAATGGGCCAGCAGCCCTTAACGCACTGCAGCCATGACTTTCATATTGCAAGTCATTTGCACATTCTGTGGCTTATCTTGTGTGGAAAACGTATAAACCTGCAATGTCCTGCATATGTGGTAATTGTCATGCCAGGTGTAATTATGGTGCTTGCTGCATCGTGCGAGTTTGACAAACGACTCAACAGCGAGGTCGTTGAAAGACCGAGTGACAACGAGGAAATACCAGAGGTAAGATCAATGCTTTTTGACTGTTTCTTTATTGATGTTGACGATAGACCTTGAAATTAGGATGCTGTCTTTTTGAAACTTGTTGGAAAAATCCCTGGATTATTTTTGAGAACGAGAGCGAACTCTGATCAACAGAGTTAGAATGTGGTGCCCTCAGTTATTTGGTGGATGGTTGTGTTTGGCTGTGAACTAAGATTTCGTATGTCGACCTTTGAAGTGAACTTGCATGTATGAAATTTGTAAGAAGAACTTGTGATATCTTAAGCTGCTTGTTTACGAAGAAATTGGGATGGTCTCGCAAAAAAATCTCAGCAAAAATATCCTAGGCAGTTTACGAATTTAGGTTTTGGTTTGAGGGCTGCATGTTGAGGCATATACAAAGTGACAGTAATGAACTGAAATGAACTTGAAGTGGTGTGGCCTAGATCTGGATGTAGGGTGAGGCAGGTGGACTGGGGTGTGGGGCTTTTCCTCTCCCCAGAAAATTTTCACAATTTTACTGGAGGGGGGCATGTACTCCCTTTCCGTCCTCCTCTCGCTTAGTGCTCTTCATGAAGTTAACTGAAACGAGGTGAACAAAGCTGCCAGTTCATTCACTTAATGTAGTCTGAGCAACACAACTGACTTGGCATTTCAGCTCCATTCATTTCTTTTGTTTAGTGCACTGCTTTTGTGATGATAGTATGTGCCTGTCGTTGTTTGCAGCTGCTTCGCGACTTACCGGGTTTTGCCCAGAATGTCCGTGAGCCTCCGTTCTGTTTTCCATACAGCACGAAAGCTCGTGCTTTGTTACACGCGCACTTTGAACGCAAGAAGCTGCCGCCAAAGACTCTCGATCCGGGTGCGTGTTTTACGTTGTAAACTGGTCCTGAAAGCTGCAGAATAGGCCTGATCTGTTTCCTGGCTGGAAGGTGTAAAAGATACTTATCAGTTTTACCTATTGCTACACATTTTTCCATAGTATGTTCTGTCGTCCGTCTGTTGGTCGCATTCTTGTGCCTTCTGCTTAAAACGTTTGACAGATTTTTGATATCATTTGGCAGGTACAGATAATTATGGTCTGGTGAGACAAATGTTAGATGTGGTCCGGGCCCTGATCCCCAGGGACAGCTGAGATTTGGCAGTCGAATGATCAGCCAGAACATGCAATTGCAAATTGTAGCCAAACTGTGAGTCTTATGCTGCCACCTGGCGAATACAAATAAGCAGTTGAGTGGACTTGCTACAGCAATTTCACCTTTTGCCAAATTTTCTTTGTCCATGTTAGCTTCTGTGTGTTGTATAATGTTTGCATGTAATTTTGCTATTGTTATGTAGTTTTTGATGCTGTTCGTTGGCTAGCGAATAGCAATTGCTATAAGCGACCCTTATTATTTCACAGATCAGCTTTTTTTTATAGCAGAAGGTTCTTTTTCTGTCAGAGTTTGTCGATCTGTCAGATGGTTGGACGGAAGGCAATAACCACCTCACAGCAACGACCGATCGACAGACTGATTGATCTGGCTCATTGCCGCATCACCCCTGCCCTTCAGTAGACAGCATTCTGAGATTAATGACTGTCTGGAGGATAACAGGGAAGATTAGTAGAACTGCCATTACCATTACATATGCACAATTATAATTGGCAGTTCTTGCATTTTTAGGTTCGGGTTTTTTTTGTTTTGTGTTTCGTAAAGGTTAGAATCTCTGTAAAGGTTAAACATTTGTTGTGTTATTATTAGAGCTGTCGAAGCGTTAATCTTTTCAACGCATTAATGCACTGCGTTAATTTTTTTAATCCATTAATTAACACGTTATTAACGCACACAGGCCCGTTGAGAGGTAGAGTAGGGGGTAAGTTATCCCGTACCCTTCGACATTTGTGCCTGTAGAATATAGCAAGTTAGAAACACGTATAATCAAAAAACAATAACTGATGTCATAGTTAGCATAGAAATCTATCAGCCTGTCGTCAGAATAATTATTTATTTACAGTAGTAGTGATGGAATGGCAACTACACTTTAGTTACTTGAATTCATGCAATTGTCAAATAACCGCAGTTTAGTGGAATATTGGAACTTTTGCTTTACAGAATTTAGTAAGCAAACATAAATTTACGTATGTGCGTTAATTTTTTAACGCGTGTTAATTTTTTTAACACACGTTAATTTATTAACGTATTAATGCGTTAATTTTAAAGCTCTAGTTATTATGTGTATGTGCAATTTTGCCTGGAAAGGCCATCCCTGAAATGACTTATACTGTGTCGGGCGGGACGTTAAACTCTACTCACTCATTCATTGCCCATGCTTCAGCTGTCACTGCTGGGCAAGCATTCGACTGAGCGCACCACACATCCTTAGTTGTGCGCTGCTGCTGCAGCTATCATTTTTATCATTCGCCTTCACTGTTATTATTATATTCAGTTTACGATCTGCTGTTGTGGGTGCCCGGGTCTCCGAAAGTTTTGTCTTCTGCCTTCCATCTTTCTGGGGTAGGTACTTCAAGTACCAGCCTGTCTGGCTCGGTTTGAGGCAGATTGACAGGGCACGTTTACTGTATCAGGTGGCAAGTAACACTCTGTGATCTCATAATGTCAGGTCACGCTCCATAGCTTTGAGATGAGTTTTCCATGAAAAGCTATATCATTCGAACTCTGATTGGTTGGGTTGTGATGGTACAATTCATACTGTTGGTGTGGACTGCAGACAAGCAGTATATTCTCAAGAAATGTCCGTATCTACTGAATGAGATGATCTCAGCGGCTCACCAGCTCTTCATCTATGACCAAGCTGGACGAGGTATTAGCCCACCGTTAATAAATTGCTTATTGGTTGAGTTCAAAGTTACTAAGACTTTGGTTCTAGAGGAAAGTGTTAGCTCGGTTTATACATTGCACACCAGTGAAACCAAAAACGTACCTAGGCTTGATTTTTAAGTAAGTTAGATTTCTCACAGTGTTTTTATCTTTTTATATGTCAAAAAATTTAGACAGTTATAACACTTTAGAATTGAGGGGGATTTGTTTGGTAAACTGGTGCACTCATCTATACCATATTTGACAGTTACCATTGCCAATAACTTTGTAACGGCGCGACATACGTCGGTGAAATTTTGCATGCAGACCCGTGTCATACATAGCCTACACATGGGCTAGGTGAGATGTCGCTGAAGTGTCATACCTTTTAGAAAATTTTACCTTTTCTAAAATTTTGCAGCCACACCTGGTGACACATCACCAGCGGCACGCTGCAGCACATACCTTCCATTGTTTAATTTATCATTGCATCGATGCACATGAATATTCATGATGTCCATGCTGAAGCATTGAATTTTGTGACGTCATGATGCATCGATGAAATCAATCGATGAATTAAACAACGCAAGGAAACTGGAGCACTGGGTTCTCGATAGACCTAAATTTTCAAGACGTCATGACTTCCAAGGTAAAAAAATTGACCTCAGCGTACAAAATTTGAAAGTCATGCAGTAAACCTACAAGAAAACTCAAGCAAAAACATTGACATAATGCAAAACAATACATCTTTATGAAATGAAGTGTGCAGAAACACAACAGTCAGCGGATGTTATTGTACTAAAGAAACATCTGAATACAGATTCTAATGTCAATTCGCAGCTTACTATTGAAATATAGACATGAGAAAAGGCAGTTTTATTTGGACTTTGTGACATCCAGATCTTAAAAATTTGGGCGTACAGGCTTAAATTTTGTGATGTATTTACACCCAGACGTCCACTATTGAGAACGCTGCTGGAGCGCCCATAATGCTGCTACGGAACCTGAATCGCGTTGAGGCCTGAAAGACCGAAAATTGAGGCCACAGTCCGAGTTGAGGCCCAAAGGGCCGAAAATTAAGGCAGCAGGCCGATAATATGGCAAAGATCAAGTGGACAGGGTGCATAGCGACCTTTCCGCTTGTGGTACATACTGGTCAGATACAGCATTCGGCTGCTAAATGGCTTGGTGGCATACTGGTTAAGACACTGGATGCAAAGGTCATGACTTTGACTGAATGTCAGACCTGTGTGAGGTGGTTACTACCTGCATCAGTGACTGTGGTCAGGTAAACCATTTTGGTATGCAGCCAACACAAAAGTCAAGTAGCCTTCGATCTCTCTACTGTGTTTAAATTAAGTACTGCGCTGCTTAGCTAGGGTTGAGGCGTGGCACATTCACCCATGTCTGGTGGCAGATAACACCGTGTAATTCCATCTAGCAGGTGATAACATTGGGTTTACCATGAAGTTCTATACACATCCTTCAACTCTTTGCCATGGTTGTTGTGTGCAGTTCCGTGGAAGTTGAACCTGGAGACGCTGGACAACATAATGAAGACGTCACAGATGTCGATCCAGGCATTGTGGGCAAACCGCAGCCCGATCCTGCAGCTGCCACATGTCACCGAGGACATGCTCCGGCACTTTGTCAACAAGAAGGTCAGCAGAAATCATGCCATAACACTACGACACACACTCACGCTGCCTATCTGGTGAACTGACTTATATAATGGCCTCCTGGGTTAATAATGAACTAGGATGTTGCAATTTACCGATGAATGGCTGCAGATTTATGACAGAGCTTATGATTTTAGTTTTGCTGCTAAATCTTTAAAAAAGTGTGGAATATTCAGCCCCAAATTGCATATTTTTGAAAGATAATTTTGGACTATTACTAGGCCCTAAGGCCTCCTACCCTACAGTGTTAAAATTGCCCCCCAAAACCCTCTGGGGAGGAGATATTTGGGGTCAAAATTTGAACTTTGGTCCAGTTTTGCACAAAACTTGTGAACTTTGGCCCACATTTTTCGGCATTTTTGAAAAGTCCTTCTGCAGGGCTACATGCCAATTGTTCGACAATTGTTAGGGGAAAGGTAGAAATTGCCGCCTACTCACCATATCACAATGGCATTTTACTTACAAAGGCAGCAAAACTTGTTTGTTGCTGTTTTAAGCCCAAATGTCATTTAAGTCTGTTATTATGTTACAATTCCGTATACGCTACATTAGCATTAATACCTATAGTAATAGTTGTGGTAGTGGTAGTGTGACTGACGGTGTGAGTTGTAGCGTAATATCCGGAGTCTGAAACAGCTGGTGGCGATGAATGACGAGGACCGTCGGTCATTGCTACGTCAGCTGACTGACTCCGAGTACCGTGATGTGCTCAGTGTTTGTGCCATGATGCCGAGTGTTGACATCACAGTCCACTGTGAAGGTCTGCGCCGTACTTAGTCACTTCTACACATGCGTCAGTAAGGCATTTGCCGATTGTTGATCGGCACCTAACAAATGGTCAATTATTGGCCTGTTGTGAATTCTTTATTATTTGTTTCTTTGCTGTCTGGTTTTGAGTCATTTACTGCAACAGTGAAGAATTTTAAGTGTGATTTTTTTTATAAAATTGCAAAACACACTCAATGTTTACCTTGACGTGATGAAGTGATTGGAATTTTGTCTTCCTCTTAGCAAAAGTTGAAGTAAGTTTGGGCTCAACGAAAGTTAATCCCTCGTGGTGTAAGCTGTCTATTCCATGCATATTCGACCTACTTAAGTTGTGTTATGTTGGGTTAGTTAGGCTTAAATTTCGCTTAAGTCGGTTTTTAGACTGTACTTTATGTCTGAAACTTTAGCTTTCAGTTTACTTTTTGACTTAAGTCTGGTCTTGGAGCGAACTTGAGCTCAGCAAAAGTCTCAGCACATTCAATCACAGCTCCCTTATTAATGACTGTGACACTGTCTGTCTGTCTGTCTGTTTGTTTCTGCTTGTGTTTATGTCTGTCTGTATGTTTGTAGTGAAGGGTGAAGAAGACAAGACAATCACCGCTGGCTCACTGGTTACAGTGACAGTGGAACTACGTCGAGAGCCTCTCATTGACGTATCATTTGGTGAAAATGACATCGCTGATGATGTCGAGGAAGACCAGGAGGATAAGCTGCCTGATGACCTAGCAGGATCTGAAGCAGCCACACAGGCACTGCCGCATTATTTAGTTATATCCGGTTTTTGAGTTAAGCCGATAATCTCGAGTTAGCCCTGTAATAGAAAAGAACTGCATTTTAGTAACTTCAGATCTGGGTTTCCTTTGAGCAACTTGCCCTAAATTCCTCTAGCATTATCAGCATAGTGGGCTGTATGCGTTTGTTTCAAATACCCTGAAGTATGTTTCTGCCAAAAATTTGCTAAATCAGATGGCGTCTGACAAAGATAACACCGAAATGAAAAGGGTGACACTTTTTTGCAACACAGGATAGTAACGATGATACTACACTAGCTATGATAATGCTAATAGTAATAGTTGGTAGCACAGCATAGTGGTAATGCATTGTGTTAGATCAACGAAGTTACTCGACTCACCTTCTACCATCAAGATGGTATAGTGAGTATCCGCCTTCGGGCAGAGTAGTAATAAATGGTGGTGATGAATGTAGCACTATAGCTGCTATTTTAGGTAAATCTGCAGCTCATGTCAGTCAGCTTGGTAGTGAGTGAGTGAGTGAGTAGGGTTTAACGTCCCACCTGACACAGAATAGGTCATTTCGGGGACGGCCTTTCCAGGCGGAATGCACACCAACACATAATGACGGAACAGTAAGTTTAACCTTTACAGAAACACAAAACTCAAAATGCAGAAAAAACGAGCCAAACCTAAAATTGTAAGAACTCCATTATACGAGTGCATATGTAATTAACATAATGGTAGTTCTAATAATCTTCCCTATTATCTTCCAGACAGACATCAGTGTGATAATGCTGTCTATTGGAGGACAGGGGGCAGTCAGCTTGGTAGAAAGGTCAGTACTAGCCAACACTCGTGCTGTGTTGCTCAAATGAACCAGGTGAACTCCTGCAGTGGCAGTACCATGATGACAGCACCATAAACATTGTCGTTCACTTTTGTAGTACTACCGGGTGACGCAAAAAAACGTCTCGAACATTTGCATGCGTTATTCAGCCGAGTGGTTGAATTGAAGAAGCACAAAAGCATATACGTAATGGCGAAACATTTCTGAATATGTATAGGAATTTTTGCTTAAAACACTTCTGTATTAGTTGTGATACAAACAAAATAGCATTACGTGCCATAACGCAATTTTTGCAAGCGGTTCATCATTTGCATTGCCGCTCGTATGCAGGCTACGCCAGAATGTCACAGTGGGCCGAATTATCAGTCAACTGATCAGCAGAAAATGTGCTGAATAGGTCCACTATTTTTCTTTGCCATTGCTGCTAGATGCTTTTCTTAATCCCGTATGGCTTTTTTGATTCTGGCTGTCTGATGTCAACATCAAGCCATTTGTCTGTGATAACATTCTGAAGATCTTTGAGGTTCGCAAACTGTTCACACTTTCCTTCATAGACAAGGTCTTGCAAAATATCCCAAACTGAATAAGTTAACGAATTCGAATGTGTTTAATGCGATGTCCATTTTTGTAAGCTGACGAAATCAAGCATGTTCTGTCAAAGAAAATTTTGAGTTGTTTTGTTGCAGTGCGATGAAGCGCTGTCTTTACATAATTGGATTTTTAACTCGCCTTACATCATTAAGCGACATTCACTGGTGTCATTATTGAGGTCACTGAAATTTATAATTACATAAGAGTACATATTGGTCTACAAAAGTGCAAAAGAAAATTTTTTGCTATGAAGTATACGCACTGATATAGTTACTCAAAGTTTGGGACGTTTTTTAGTGCCACCTGGTATTAGTTACTGTTACTAATAGTGTCGATGGTGTGATGGTGCTGTAGAACCACGTGGTCGAGGTTCCGCCATCTGGTCACAAGAAGTGGATGAAGAACAAGAAGAAGGCCAGTGGTAAGAAGGCTAAAAAGAGTCGAGCTCCTGCGAAGGGTGCTCCAGTGAAGAAGACAAGTATTGGAGGTGTGGCTAACAGCACATCGAGCCTTGCCAGCTCCTCTACAGCTGATCTGTTGGACAAGAAGGATGCCAAACCAGCCGCTGGCCAAACGACATCACCAGCCGACTTGGTTAGCTGCTGCCACAGGGTCGATCGAGAAAACCCGGGATTTTTTAAAAGCCCAAGTTTTGGGTTTTGATTTTTTTGCAGAGTTAAATATGGGGATGGTGTGCTGTGGAAGACCAGAGTCTATAGCATCTGTTGTTTTAAATATCTGATGTCTTTTATTGGATTTTGGGTCAAACTCATATTTTTAAAGGCCCAACTTGATGAGTTTTGGTGTTTTTAATCGTGAGTTTAAAGTGAACATTAGTGCAGTACAGCTATGGCTGCAGTGAAGTTTCACACTGACTTCAGTGTTTTTGAATATACATAAACTCAGCAGAACCAAGAATAATGGTTGCAATTTCGACGAATTTATATCGCTTATAATAAAATAATGGATGCTTAATTTTGAGTTGCACTACATAGCTCACAAATTGAAAATGCAGTAAGAAATTCTATACATTGAACAGTGGTTTGTTAGGTATATTCTTAATTTAGTTGTTTTTCTTTTTGTTGATTGTTGTGTGCATGTGCATTTTTGATTGTTTGTATGTTGTGATTATCTTCTTGCTGCCATTTTTGGTGAATAAAGATGTACACAATGTGAATATTTATGTTGCCGTTGCAGAATGCCAAGCCGGCGGCGAAGGTGAAAGCGAGGCCAGAGGAGGAGGAGAACTCTGCGGAGGGTGAGACATCGACGGGTGAAGACAGTGCTGACGATGCTGTGTCTGGGGGTGGGGGTGCTGAGTCAAAGGCTGATGTCGATTCCAACGCAGCCGACGATGAAGACATGTGGGACGAGCTGCAGAGAGAGGCGAGGAAGGAGAACATTCTTGAGACCAAGTCGAAAGAAACGCACCCCGTTCACTGCCCGTACTTTCCCACTGTAAGACTGTGTGTTAATCTTTCACTTTCTGTACTCCAATCAGTCTGTCTGTCAGTCCTTTTTCTGTTATGTCAAGTTTCTTTGTAGTCATTTTGAAACAAAATTGCAGTTTTGTTGTTATCGGTGAAGTTGTTTCTTCGTACAAATTTTTCATTTTAATCCACTTATCGTTAATCATTATGCTATGAAAATTAGTACGATGGATGCTTTAGACTGTATTTTACTTCGAACCAAGTTTTTGCCGGTTTAAACCTGTTGTGAACCTTTTGAGTGATGGAGACAGGTTTTTGCTGGCACTTACTCAACCCTAGCTGCTGCTGATGCTGCTGATGGTAGTGTTGATGCTGGTGTACAGGAGAAATACGAGTGGTGGTGGATGTACATGTGCGATGCTAAGAGGAAACTGCTGCTCGCTCCACCGATGCAGATCTGTACACTTGGAGACAGGGACGAAGTCAGTGCCCACTTACCAAATACGCAATGCACGATATTAGATCTTAGATCTGCAACCAAAACTCTGACGCTGACGCTTACTCACGAGGGCTGATCAATGAGTAATGAGAATCAAAGTATTAGACTGAAATATTTTTTACAATCTGTATGTTAGTAAAGAGTACATTTTTTACGAACACATTTGGCTTTGTTGTGGATGTGACGTCATTGTAATTTATGACGTTGTAGCGAATTAAACAGAAATAATTCTTCAGCCTGCAGTCGAATTTAGCAATGTGGTGTTCTGAATAATCTGATTTTCTGAAAGCACCAACAAATACGTTTATGAATTTCTCATTTGCATCTACGAATATAGGATAGCTTAGATCTGTGCTGGTCGTACAAAAAGCGCTTGAGCTATTAATGACGTCACGTCAAGATTTAACGTTATCAGTAAAATTTTATTGAAATGTAAACAGTTTATGGCATCTGTTGTGTTGATGAAAGGATTAGCAACATTCTTGACTTGTTGCTTGAAGGCCGTCAATGCCGTAACTCTGCTGTAAATCCAGTACTGCAGTTCAGACTCAAAGTCTGTGATTGCCCGACAAACTGCTGGTGACTCTGGCGTCATATAATAAGATCGACATGCACACAGTAACGACCAAACTCCCAGTAACTGTCGTCAGTTTCAATATCTAAAATTTTATCTTCGTGTTTTTTTCTATGCATGATTCAATGTTGTTTGCAATGACGCTGTGAATCGTTTTTATTTAACGGTCTATGACGTCATAAATTACAACGACGTCACATCCACAACAAATTCATATGTGTTGATGGAAAATGTTCTTTTTACTAATATATAAATTGTGAAAAAATTTAAGTGTAATGTGTTGATTCTCATTACTTATTGATCAACCCTCATACACTTTTAGTTCGTCAGTAATCATAATAGTATTTTCAGTCTTTTGTTAACTTTTTGACTCTCATGCATGTAAAGGGATGTTCATCTGTTGAATTAAAATTTGCCTTTTAGTTGAACTGAGAGCATTTGGAAATTGTGAATTTGTAGTGGAGAAATTTGGCCTGGCCCAGTTCACTTGACTATGGTGTATTTCCAGGCTTCACTCCTGCATACATCTGTTTCAGTTTTTTTTGACACTGGTGACCGGTAGACAGAGTTGGAGGAACATGGGCCTGTCCCTTTAATTTTAGGCTGTCAGGTAATGTTTTTCTGGTCCAAAATGTTTTTCAAAAATACAAAATTTGGTGTTAAAATCCTTCATTTTGTTAAAAAATTTTTGGGGCAAAATTTATTTTGAGCTCTATAATCTCCTGTTGGAGATTTGCAGCTGTCTGCTGGAAATACTGCAACTCCCTGCATCAATCTCAGTTTCCTACTGGGACTGTTGGAGAGCTGATATTCTTCAGAATTATGCTTGTGACTGAAAGTAACAGTTTATTGCTGGGCAGAACTTTAATAATTTGAGTGCAGTGTGTTTGTGTGTGTTTTATCCGGCAGAAAGAGTTTCGGTTTCAAGTGCCGCCAAAGCCCGGTGTCTACCAGTACACGATCGTGCTGCGTTCCGACTCATACCTTGGTCTCGATCAAAGTCACACATTCAAGGTACTGCACAAGTCATTTTAGCATGTCGCGTGATATGTTTCATAGTGTTTCAGACAGGTTTTCTTATGACAACTCCAACAGAGGTTGATTTTAGCATGTTCGGCTGAACAAGGCCCCTTCAAAAAAAGATATCCACACAGGCCACAGAGTGTACCACACACCATCAGTGCTTGCTTCGTTTTCTGGCCCCAGGGGTCTCTATGGCATGTTGCAAAATTATTGAAGTTTTCTTGGTAGCAGTGGGTGCAGTACAGCATTCCCTGTTCTCCGCGTGGCAACTAGGGCTTTGTAGTCTGTATGCCGTATTGCAAAATCCAAACTTTACAGCATTACTTTTTTTATTTCTTGAACAGAACATTTATGTGAGGGCCCCCACATGTTTCCAAACCGTGCCCAACTTGGTTTTAAGTCCGGACCTGAACTCCAGGCATTTTTAGTGTTGTTTATCTTTTAACATTGTTTGTCATCAGTTACAACTGCCAGACTTCGTATATGGGGCTGGTGCATCGGCCTGGGTGCTTGTTTACATCCTAGCCTTTACTGCTACTCATAGTGCCTACCCACAGAGGGATGGCCAGGCTGAGTTCCTGAAGTGTAAGTGTAAAGTAAATATTTATTTACTTTAAACGTTGATGCAATTTATTTAATTGTGTCAAAGCACTGGCTTGACCTCAGTCCATCGATATCATGACATCGGACAGCGTGAAGAGTCTGGGTGTGGTGGTTGCCAGTACTCTGTCATTCGGTCAACATGTCAACAACATTTGCAAGTCGGCACGCTTTTACATCAAAGCTCTATGCCACATACGGAAGCTACCATCCAATGATGCCAGCGCCATGGTTGCTGGGAGGCTTGACTATTGTAATGCAGTTCTGTACAGTACCATCGACAAACTGCAGTGTCTGCAGAACACTGGCCAGAGTTGTAAGCAACACATGCCGACGTGATCACATCACACTGGTGTTCGCCAGTCTGCACTGGCTGCCGGTGCGGTATCAGATGGAGTACATGCACCCTGATTCTTTCTGAGACTTTGGCGCTTTATATATCATTTACTTACTTACTTACTTACTTACAAGATTGCACTCATAACGTACAAGTTGCTGTCAACGAAACAGCCACAGTACCTGTTAGAACTCATCACCACTAAACACTCCTGGACAACTCCGGTTTCACGGCGGAAACACTCTACACATCAGAGCAACATTTCTTAACTTTTCCAAAAGTGCTTTTTGTCATGCCTCACTTACAGTATGGAACAGTCTATTTCAAACTATCATCTCTGATTTGACTGTTCCAACTGGTACTTTTAAAAGTAGGTTCAAATCTGCTTTGTACAGCTGTGCTTTTTTGCAGTGACACGTATCGTGCCCACACTTGCAATTCTTCACTACTGTGAATGACTAAATGTGTGTTTTAAACCGTGTGATAATAATAATAATAATGTGCTGTTAGATTGACGTGAAGGAGGCGCGGAAGATGGTGGAGAGCCATCCGCAGTGGGACTTCCAGGACGACGAGGACGAAGACGAGAGGAAAGATGCTGACGCAGACTCCGAGTCAAATCTATCGTCAGACGACGAGATGTCCGATGATTACTGAACTGATCTGTGCTGCAGTGGAGTGGTTACACCGCACTTCTTGTTGTCACTGTTGGGGAGCAGGCATTGTGGTGGGGAGCAGGCATGGAGGTCCCCCTTAAATTTTAGCCTATGCAAACATTTTTGTCTTCCGCAAATTCTTGTCCAAAAAGACCAAATTTGGGGCCGGAAGTCCCTATTTTGAGGAACGGATGTTTATTAAGTGTTGCTGCTAAAAGGCTGCATTGTGATGTGTGCCGAATGTAAAGTCATTATGTGGGGGGGAAGTTGGAGGCTAAATTGAAATTCTGAGCACCCATGACTTATCCTTTCTGTCAGAAATGTGCAACTTTCTGCTCTCCCGCTACTTTTTAACCCACGTCGCCACTGCTGTTGGTCTCCGTGGTTTAGTATGAAATGTCTGGTTGTGGCACAGTGGGTTCCAGGCCCATACCCAAGCTGAGTTCAGTGGGTTCATTCAAACCCCCCCAACTTGCCTCCCCGCCAGAACCAGGAGGCATTGAGTGAATGCAAACTAAAAGATGTTGGCTGGGGCTTTGGTGGATCTGTGATCACTCGTGATCGTGCTGCGCTCTGTGCTGGCACGGAAGAACTAGTATTGCTGAAAATACCGATGCATGGACTTCTGACAAATAACAGAGATGGTGCACAGACTGCACACTGCACAGCAGGGCTAGAAAATCAATTAAAGCGTAGTTTTTTAAAAACCTCACAAAAGTTGTTTCAAATTTTGTTTCATTATCTGTTGCGCAATTTATAGTACAAAACGTATTTTATATATGATATTTTTATTGTGATTTTGAAGTTCTGACGTCAATGGATTCATCGTTCAGTCAACAAAAGCAGGGATGATTGTGTATCAGGAATGATGGATATTCTTTATGTGTCGTAATTTTGCATATGGTTTTCTTTGTACACCGAAACCTACAAAATTTTAAAATTGAAAAAAAAACATGTTTTTTTCCAGCCCTAGTGCACAGCGGCATGATGCTTCCATCACAGACCAGTTCGTTTGCGAAGTTTCATGTCAGATCTAACGGGCGACTTCGCTTTTTGACTTAAACTTTCGCTGAGCCAAAGCTTAAGCTGAATGCTAAAGTCTGTGCTTAGACCAAAGTTCAACTAAACTTTGGTCTAAGTCTACTGACTTAGACCAAAACGATTAAAAATGGCGGAAAACCAGTAAACCTAACAAGAAATAAATCAACCAGTTACTCTTGGACTTGCTTATATAATTGTGCCACGCATGCAAATGACATAATCACATAACGTCTTACGTCATTGTGTAGCCATTACGGCATTTATTTTTGGTACCAGACTGCTTAATTTACTAAACTATCCATACGTGCATAGTCGCCATGTTTTCGCTCAGCGAAATCACTTCACTTTCTGACTTAAGTAGGTACTTTGACCAAAGTTTAGGCTCAGCTAAAGTCCGAGTCAAAAAGTGAAGTCGCCCACTGTCTTGAAGTGCTTTGTTGCTGGACCAATCAAAGGGCGTTTGATGATGTGACATAATCCTGCACTCTTTTCGTAGTTTCACTGCCAACATCGAGTGGCTATGGCAAACACGTTCTTGAAGTATTTATTGTTACAGCTGTGTGTATTTTGGAGCTGTTGTGTCTGAGGTGTATGGACTACAGCTTTCCGCAGGCCAAGCCATGGAATTTGCCCGTTTCCGCAGAATTTTGCTGAATTCAGCATTGGCCAGTGATTGTTTTCATTTTCCAATTTAAATGTAAGTTTGCAAAACATTCTGGCAAAACTGCCAATTTTCTTAAAATGACCGACTGCTTCAGCAATCTGCAAAACTTCAGTGCAACACACACAAAAATATTTCACTGACGAGGTATAGCCTAATCAATGATTATTGGCCATTCAGCACACTGAGTGACAGACGATTTCGGTGTTTAAATATAAGTTTCAATAATCCAAAAAGTCTTCAGTGTACTTAGTATATAGGACATTGCAGAATTTGGAAAATACGCCACGGTGAGCTGCTGAATTTGTCAAACTGGCCCACAGCATTTGGAAAAAAATTGCTAAGGAAGTCTGTAATTTTTAGTAAGCTGGCGGTTTGTTGTCTGTGAGATTGTTCTTTGGGTTAAAAATCGCAAACCATCATTTGATTCAGCAACTCTAGTTTCATGTAACCTTGGCCATTTTTCTCTGACATGATGTTCAGAATGTTTGGCGGGTCAAAACCTAGAGGGCCAACAAGCATTTCAAGCTAGACTTACTAAATAGCCTATCTAGATTGCAATGTCTCGAGAAGTTTTTCTTGTGATTACTGGTCAGGTGATGTGGCTGCGAAATGGCTGCGTGCATGTATTATGTGTTAGTTAATGACTGTTGTAGAAATGCATATGAAAACGTTAAAAAGCAGCATAAGTTGAGGGTGTGCATCGTAACATCTAAGTCGAACCACTGCAGGTGAATGCATTCGGTTGATCCCAAGTGGTTGAGGTTGTGTTGTGTTTTTATTATTATGTTATCATTATTACTACTGTCATCAGTGCTTTAACGCAGTTTCTTGGATGATCATAGATTATAGAAAGTATTGTGCCATCAGTTAGTTGCCAAGTCCGGAATAACTGTGGAAAAGTTTTCTGTTTGAACGAGATATCGTACTAAGTATGAAGCGTGGTTTGCATTCAGTGCTATGCATGCAACTTGGTCGCATCAGCTCAGTGTATGCAGCATATACGTTACGTGCAATGCAATGCAAGAAAATGGAGCTTACTTCCATCGGTGCAGTTTGGCTTATGTTATGTGCATCATCACGGCTTTTTTCACAAATGTACAGTTCTAAATGGATTTGAGCAGATGTAAATGCAAGTGTGTGCAAAATTTTTACCTGCTACAAGCGTTCTTGGTGCTTTTCCATGGCCAGAAGTGTGTTTGCTGTTTGGCTCTGCCCCAGACCATGCCGAGATTGCTTTCCAGACCATGGCCCCCTGCCCTCCAATAGACAGCATTCTGAGATTAATCACTGTCTGGAGGATAACAGGGAAGATTATTAGAACTGCCATTATCATTACATATGCACTATTATAATCGGCAGTTCTTAAAATTTTTGTTTAGGTCGTCTTTGTGTTTTGTGTTTCATAAAGGTTAAACTTTCTGTAAAGGTTAAATTTTTTGTTTTGTTATTATGTGTATGTGCAATTTTGCCTCGAACAGCTGGCCCCGAAATGACCTATACTGCGTCGGGCGGGATGTTGAACCCTACTCACTCACTCACTCAACCCAGACCACTTTCGGCCTTTATTCTTCAATTTTTTGGCCCTTCAGACCTTGGTCATTATGCACTTCAAAGTAATTTACAACCAAGATCCTGCACTACAAAGGTTGTTGAGTCTTTGCTGTTCTAGGTCTGTCATGTGGTGTCAACTTGTAACGAGTGTAGTCAGCATTTGTGTGGTTGCTGGATATTTTTGTCATGTTGTAATATACTGCTGTAAATATTGTAAGTTACGAAGTCATTGTCGTGTGTTAACGGCACATGGTTTCTGTACATGTATGAATACTCTTCCAAGCTGTGTGTCGTTTGAGATGGGTCGATATTGCCTTGTTTTAGCAGTTGATAGGGCGTTGAAAAAATTCCATTCTTCCAGTTGCAGCCGGCAAAAAATTAGGAACGGGAGCGATGGAAAAAAATTTTAATTAGTTATTTTTACATCATGAAGTGACGTGTAATATTACCCAACAACTCACAGAAAAACAAACTGACCCACTAAATAGTACTCACGAGAACTTAAGTGCAACACTCCAGGCTAGATGCAAACAGTATATTCAGTAAAATTTTGAAAGCATACGAAAAACTGCAGTGATATTTTTGAAGGTCTAATATAATTTTTAGGGACAGGTTTCTTCTAGGGACGGAAGGCAACCGGAAGCACGGGAATTTTTTTATGCCTAGGTAAGCTGTCTATATTTTGTGACATCGATTAATCCCAGCCAAGTCTTCATTTGCTACCAGCAGCTGTCTGATTTGATTACTGTGTGTAGACGTCACCACGTACCATAGATGTAATAAGTAGGGAAAATTGGAGACGAAGTCAAAAAACACATTTCGAGGAGAAAATAAGAAACGTTTGTAGATGTTCCGTAAAAACTCGCTTTCTTTTTTTGATATATGGTATCGTTTAATTTCACTGCTTCCAGATAGATTTTTTGGTCATGTTCATCTGTTTTTCATGGTATGTACTGAAGTAAATTTAAGATATGGCGTCAGCTATAATAATTATTCTGTCAATAACACCTCAGTTTTTGTACATGAGTATTTTGAGTCGCATTCATTTTCACACTGATTGTTCAACATTTATTAGAAATGATAACTTACAAAAGAAGATTTCTTAAGTGTAAAAATGTTTTGTTTTTCATTTTTTAACAAAAAATCAACAAAAACTATTAAGTTAAGTTTATAACAACTATGCCGTCTGGTGATGACAGTCATTGTGTATGTCTGGTCCTGTGGTGCTGGCAGTGTGGTGTGTTTTATGTGTATACAGGGAGGGCCAAAAAAATGACACCCTTATAGTATTTGAGGTTCCTGCTTCACATTATAGTTGCAGTTATTGTGTATATTTTTCATTGAGTGACGTTTTCGTCACGTAGTTCTTTGTCAACCAATGTAAACAGATTTTGTTTCTGTGCAAATAAATTGTAATTTTTTTACCGTCTTTGGATTAACTAATGATGAACGAGGTTCGATTTACAATCTGCACATGCAGAGACACTGGTGTTCCAAAAGAATTATTAGGAAAATGTTTGCACATGAATGAGCACATTTAAATGGAATAATTATGGCTTATGTTATTTGCTTTTTCACACACAGTGCAAATAGCTGATGTTTTGCAGTTCATATGGCATCACGTTGACCTAGTTGAAGGGGATGTCATTTTTGGCCCACCTCGTATGGTAGGCCTACGTGAGAATCATCTTTCTTTGTGTAGGCTTGTGCGAGATTAGGGACCGCCGTTTGCCGTACCGGGTAGCTGTATCACAATTGCGGTAAATAGTGCGTAGTGATGTGCATATTGTTACTTATTTAATGCAAATATTTCACATCCGAACATTCTGACTCCATTTCAGCAGTGACTTATAGCTGTAGGCTGCCAGTACGGAACAATGAGACATGTAGATGTCGTTATATTAAGTGCTTGAGAAATAAACTAAGCCAACTTTTGCTGAACAGTTGTTTGTCTACATTCAAGCCTATAGCGTTTGGTTAGGCTGTTAATGTTGCTTGCGTTGAGTTAATATATGGGAATTTTATCAGCTTTTTACTAAGTTTCCTAATAATGGACGACACGCTGCTTAATGTTTTTACAGTTCGCTGGGAGTTCGTTGCTTTTATTCAATAAATAGCCGTTTAATCGTTTTTCAAATATCAGTTCCTTCTACAGGGCAGTGGTCAGCTGTGGAATTCTTTAAGTTTGAAGAAATTGCAAAGAACGTTCAGCTGATGTAACATCAGCAAAGCAGACCGGATTGGATACTGTAAAGGCGCGTACGGAGCGACGTAACTAAACTGAACTGAAGTGAACTGACATCGTTTAGTTTTTGTCAAACTGACCGATGCATTACAGTAGGCACTGTCTACGGCGTCGGTGACTTACGTGACTACGCTCACGTACGCGTCAACCGGTGACCAGTCAGCTCGCCCTGCTTGCCCATTGGTCATTTCGTCAAATAACTAAACCGTGTTAGTTCATTTGAGTTCAGTTACGTCGCTCTGTACGCCCCTTAAGACTTCTAATAAAGGCCGGGTCGCTAATATACACTGAGTGTATTTGTAGAAGACCTGATAGTTGTGGTAAAAAAAGTTTTTCCCGAGCCTTAAGGCCCACTGGAAGGCGCTGATCTCCGTTTCCTTAGCCGTCAGCCAGACACCAGTTTTTACACTGCGAGACCACGGATACGGGGCCAGTGCATCCCTCGGTGTGTCTGTTTACGTCCTAGCTTTCGCTGGTACTCATTGCGCCTACCCACGAAGGGATGGCCAGGCTGAGTTGACTTGGGTGGCTGGTACATACAGAGATGGTCACCCATCCAAGTACTAACCGGGCCCGGTGTTCATTAACTTTGTTGATGCGATCAACGACGCTACCAGTTGAGCCAAACCACCACCATGATAGTAGCGGTAGTAGTAAAATTTTCCATTTCAACCCATTTGTGCAAATACACGTTGTGGTCAGTAGTGTAGTGGGTTTAAAAACTAGATCGACGGGCAGGAAGTTGGAATTTTCCAATAGACGCTAAAAATTTCCGACAGAAGAGATTATGGCGCTCAAATTTTTAATTTTGCTCCTAAATTTTTCATACAGTGGGTTTTTGTTCCAAATTTTGCATTTGTGGACGAAAACTCGCCGACGAGGAGGATTTTCCGACAGCTCAAAATTTAGCGGCGAGGGGGGAGGGGGCAATTGCCCTTGGCTGGCACGACGCCACAGGGGGATATTTGTCAAAATGTTCAAATAAAGGGCGGAGGCCTTTATTGAGGCGCGCACAGAGCGACGTAACTGAACTGAATTAACTTAAAATTGAACTGACATGGTTTAGTTTCTGACGAACTGGCTAATGGGGAAGCAGTAGGCCTAATGCATTACAGTAGGCACCGTCCAACAGCGTCGGTGACTACGCGCACGTACACGCTAACCATCGACCTGCTTGCCTGCTTGTCAGTTCGTCAAAAACTAAACCGTGTCAGTTCAGTTCAGTCAAGTCGCTCTGTACGCGCCTTTGGAAGTTTTCTGCGGTAACTACGCCGCGGTCTGGTCCGTTGGTCAGCACTGTTGGCAGCTGGACGTGGCAGAGTTGAAGAGTGACGATGTGGCGCCATCTAGCGGCCCGGCAGTGAGACGTTTGGTCTGCGAGCCGCCACTGCTGTTCAAGATGGCGGCGTTGGTGTCGAGACTCTTGGACATGCGGTCGCAGATCAGCTCGACCAGGCGCTCGAAGACAACCGTCACGTTGACGTTGTTTTTCGCCGATGACTCGAACAACTCCATACCTGCGCAGTGTGCACGTATCATTCGTAGCGTCGTAGTGGACGGTAGACGTGCGTCATTTAGGGGGTTGGGAGAGGTCTACGGACTCCCTCCACGGATTTATGATTTTATTTTTTCCATGTTAGTCGTATTTTTGAAACGGTGTTACTGCTGCAAGAACAATACTTTACGTAGACTGAGACCCCCCAATGATTACTGAGACCCCTCAGTGATTTACTAAAATTACACCACTGACGGGGGAGCAATTGCATTGTCCTCCATAAATTTTTGGCTGTCGGAAAATTTTTTGGCCGCAAATTTTGCAGTTTGGAGAAAAAAATTTTTTGACAGAAAGCTAATTTTTACAGGCCAAAATTCGGCGGGGGTGCAATTGCTCCCAAGCTGCCTCTGCCCAAGTTGCCTCCTCTCACGACCCACTGTTATCCACTGACGTTTGTTACTACTACTGCCACCCAGACCTTCCGTCTTCCAACCAACATGTGGACGATTCGTGGGTTGGCGACTGCAAACAACAGTATATCGCCGAGCTTCGTTACTAACTTGCTAATACCGGTATGAATTAATAAATGAAGTTACCGAGTTGGTTGGCAAGTCGTCGTGCTCGTTCTGTGGACACGGCTCTCTCGTGCTCCAAGTCGCTCTTGTTACCGACCAATATCACCTGCGCGTTGTCCCACGAGTAAGTCTTGATCTGCGTGCACCTGACATCATATTTATAACAAACGTTTAGAAAAGAGTTACAGTGACATTTGCAAACGTAAATAAACAAGAAACCCAGCTACGCTAGGAAAAGCCGACCGTATACCGCCTACGTCCGACGTCCCATGTCCGACTTCCAATCACAGAGAGAATGCGATTTCTCAGAAATGACATAGTTTCATGCACGCTATGTTAACTAAACGCTGCTCTCGAAAGCTACAATTAACGCTAGTATAACACACGTCGCGCGCGGTGACACGCAGTCGTCTCGCCAAGCGACACAAACAGCTACAGTCGTAAAAAACCAACGCAAGTATCAGACTTAGATTTCGCAAATTTTTCTCACGATAAAAACGCCTTGCTATGGAAAACGCGCTACAGCCTATACAATTCCTATTGCAGTACTGACCTTCAAGGTCATTCAAGGTCAATGATTTTCTTGTCAAAAGCCAATATGAGACTTCCATTAGTGCTCAATGGTAACCTTGGCCTATCTCTCACCGTTTCCGATACATGGCCAGTTTTCCATTGAATTTCTTACCCCTTTTATTCAATCCCTCAATTTGAAATTCATCTCCTTGCTAAAATTTTGCACGCCCGAGTTTAAGGCACATGGCTAATTATTGCTGTAAAATGTTTTCCCTACGACCTAACGCTTAGCCACAATACATCCGTTACTGACTGACGGACAAACGGACGGACAGACGACAACTCGTACCAACAGTTCGACCGTAATGGTCGGCTACTTACCCGCTTCGACGTCTTGACATTAAATACAATAATTATTACTAAATGGCAGTAATAAGCTGTTAGGTCCCTAATGGTACTGTTTTGAGTATTTTGCTCTTTTGTTTGGTGCCAACAGTGTATTCAGGTTTTTCAGATCTTGTTTGCGTGAGTGGCCTCTAGCAAGAGACATTACATTGGCGAGTTCAGTGTATTGTGTACGAACCAGTCTTGCACCGCGTTGAACGATTCATCGTTGGTGATATCGTACATGAGTATGAAGCCCATTGCACCGCGGTAGTACGCCGTCGTTATCGTCCGATATCTCTCCTGTCCGGCCGTGTCCTTTCGTACATCAACATCATACAGCGGCTAAAGTGAACACTACGAGAAAACTGCCTACGAGAGTACTGTTAATCCGGGGCCCCTATATAAATTAAATTCTTGCCGAAGTGCACATCTGGGCCATTACATAATGTCTACAGCCATCGTTGGCGTTCCGGCGTGTACTTATAAACTTACAGGGTGGGTCAAAAATTGACCGAACTTTTTTGTCAGAACTTCATCAAATCTCCACCAAATTTAATAATCTTTGGCACACAGATAGCCAAAACGATAAAATTATGTGAGGTACACTCATTGTCCTCATTGTCCACCTCATCTAATTTACGTCAATGCACTACCGTGTAAAACGCAGATGCTCCAAATTGTTGCACAATGCTTAGTTGTTGTTATCATAAAAGTTTTAACGACTTAATTAAGCACACGATAAACTAAAATGTGATTTATTTAGCAGAATTAAAAATTTATGTAACAACATGCTTTCAAATTTTTAGAATTTCTGCCCAAAATGTACACAAGGCTTAGACGTGATGCCACGGCTGTAGCGGCATTACGATCAACTGATCAATATCACAGCACTCATTCACGAATTAGATGTGTTTTGCGCTCTTAAGTCAGCTTTTTGTTGTCTGCTATTTTCAGCGTAAAATATTTAATAACACCAAATTATTAGATCACGTGGCACCCTTTGTAAAATTGATAATGAAAAGGTGAGAAATTTGATACTGATAATCACTGCGTAATGTAACAATTTGGAGCATCTGCGTTTTACACGTTAGTGCGTTAACATAAATTAGGTGAAAAAAGCAATGCATGTACCTCACAGAATTTTGTCGTTTTGGCTGTCTGCGTGCCAAAAATTACCAAATTTGGTGGAGATTTGACGAAGTTCTGACAAAAACAAGTTGGGTTATTTTTTGGCCCAGTCTGTAGTTTTGCCGTTTGTCAATGCATGCGGATGACATGATACAGGTGAAGGCGCCCCATCTTGACCCCAGACAAGCAGACCGGTGTGTTCTATTTATCTATCCCTGACAGATGGAACCTGAGTTGTCCTGGGTGTCCATGTAGGCTACTCTGTTGCGTACATTTTTGCGTCACCTACGTCATGAAGACGCGACATCGCCTACACGTACCCAGATCTGTAGTTTGATGCGTTTGTCGCGCTGGTGGACGGTCTTGACCTTGAAGTCGATGCCGACCGTGCTGACGAACGACGACGTAAACGAGTCGTCCGAGTAGCGGAACAGAAACGACGTCTTGCCGACGCTGCTGTTGCCGATGATGAGCAGCTTGAACATGTAGTCTGCTCTTGACGTACAGCGTCTTGTAGATGTAGCCTGCTCTTCATGACCAGCAAATGCAATCTGCTGATGATGATCACGACGTGATGTAAGCGTAGCTTGAACATGTAGTCAAAGTTCTGATCTGCTGCGTCCGTCTGCCAGCGTCCGTCGACGCTCGTCATCTGCTTGAAGCACAACGTACAGCCATACTCGTACGGCGCTTTATTTGTGGAAACATTAGCGGCGATACTGCCAGTGCCGTCGTGACAGGTTGGGAAGGGGACATTTTCCCTCCCCTAAATTTTTGGCTGTCGAAAGTTGTCGGAAAATATTCGCCCAACGTGCAAAATTTGGGGATGGGAAAATTTGGAGGTAAAATTAAAATTTTGAACACACTCTGTCAGAAATTTGCAACGTCTTTCAAAAGATTGTAACATTCTGCTGCCCCTATTTGTTTTACCCTCGACTCCGCCGGGTACATCGAGACAGCGACGGGAAGGGAAGGAGAAAGGTATCTGAACAGAGAATCGTCTGGGGTATCTCGATCTTAGCTGAGTGTCTGGGGCGTCGTAGGCCGTCCTCTACGGGGTACGATTTAGAACGAGTTCCGGTGCATTGCAATTTGGTGTTTTGGTAAAAATTTGAACCTCGCAATTGCCAAGCGCACAGCGTGCCGCCATTGTGACAACAAAAACTGCCAGTACGGCCTATCGCCTGCAGAATAAGTGCCGGTGCGCCGTACCAAACAGCACTCTGGTCACAGTCTGGTGGCGCAAATAAAACCATGGTTACACAGGTACATTGTTAGTGAGTCACTATTGCTCAGATGCCGGTGATTACGTCTGCGATAAAACAAAAGCGAAACCTAAAATTCGCAATCCATTGGTGTGAGATTTATGCTAGTTTTAGCGCACGTTTGGAAATGTCTTCAAGAACGGCCATCCCCTCCGCGCCGGGAAGCAACCTTCCCCAAATCGCCAAACCCTTCTCCGCTCCTTTATTTTTTCCCTCTCCGTTTCTTTTTCCTTATTCCCTTTCTCCTCTTTTCCACTTTCCGCCTTTTTTACTTTCTCTTCTTCCACCGTCCCTTTCCCACTCCTTTCCTTTTAAAAAACATTCAAAAATGAGGTTTGGGGGAACGTTGTAAGCTCGTTGCTCAGGCGGCCCACAGCCCCGACATCAAACGCACTATTTCGAGATGAAAAAGTGTGTGAATGTCAGATATAAATTGTGGCATTTACATCTAAAGATGGGGAACCGCTATAAGCACGTGCACGTCACGTGATCTAACCGTCGCGCATGCCTGGAATCAATACCTATGCCAACCAGGCAGCGTCAGCGTAGGCCTATACTGCGTGACGTTATGCCAACGTCATACCATGTGATCACAGGCACCTGTTTCCGGTTGGATAAATCGGCAGATAGGCTTATTAATCGTCCAGTTCAATATAACTACAGACGCGGTTGTTTCTTGTCTGTGTTAACCTGGAAACTGCTACAGCTGCGTCGTGGGTCAAAACTTGGGTGCAGAAAGTTGCACTTTTGCGACAAACGACTGTAAGTTTCCGACAGAAAAGATTTTGGGTGCTTAAATTTCAATTATGCTCAAAATTATCTAAAATGAAAGATTTTTTGCCTTAAATTTTGTGATTTTCAAAGAAAATTTTCTGACAAGAAAAAGTTGTCTGATATTGGCTATAATAATTTAATGGTGTGCCTATGACTTTTCCTCTTCTTTCTCTTTTCCCGTTACCACGCCAGACGCCACCAGTAAGCGGTACAGCGCAAACGTTTCAAAGTGGATTTTAAGACGGTGCCTGCGTGTGCGATAAAACGTCGCACGCGACAAGAACAGGGCGATGCTACGTACGATCATTTCGGTTTTGGCACCGCCATCGCACCATCGCACGAGACTATGACGCTGCCAAACACGAGGTGATTGACACCTGCACAGTACATAGCCTCGCCCTGATTTCGTTGCATGCTAGTTTTGTCTTACACATCGGCACCGTCTTAAAAAGCAATATGAAACGCGGCGACTGCGTGCACCACTAACGCAGTGTGTGCAGGTGCGTGCGTGCAACAAGAGCATGGATCGGACACAAGCGAGAAACGCAGCGTCCGGACCGGCGTGAGACAGATGAGCAGGTCAGCCGACGAACGGTCGCTAAATTATTGATAGGACACGCGCTAACAAACAGACAGACAAATAGACGGACAGACAGACAGACAGACACGGTGTGACAACACTAGCTACAACGGTGCAACTACAACCATCTGAGTCTCTCTCTCACATAATATTATGCCAGTCACTGGCATGCGTTGCTCATGGCGGGACCCGGTGTGACTCAAACAACTTTAAGTAATTAAGTAATCTCAAACGTCTGTAGACGGCCAAGACTTTTGTCCAAAGGCCATTACTTTGTTTTTACGCGCGAAGCGCGAAAGCAGCTACTGCTTTCAGCGCGTCTTAGCCATCGCAGTTCTGTCCGTCCGTCACACGGGTGGATTAGTTAAAAACGGTGCAAGCTAGGATCACCAAATCTTTACCGTCTGCTGCCTGGAAGACTCTAGTTTCAGGAACGGTGAAGTTTTTTCATGAATTCGAAGGGAATCACCCCGAACGAAGGCGCTAAATGAGAGGGGGTGGGCAAAATTTGCGATTTTTGGCCAATAAGTTGCTGTATCTCAGTAACGGTGCGAAATAGAGTAGAGCCTAGGTTACTATTAATCACTAGGGCCTAATAGGAAGTCGTACACTGGCTATCGATTGGCGCCGAATTCAATGACCTTGAATGACCCTGAACGCCAAAATAGGGCGTTTTATGGATTTTTTGGCGAATTTGGGCTGCGACACAAGTCTATGTCATTCACAAGGTTACTATCATAATGCGATCCAGATAGAGAATTTGGTATTTGTATATTAACTTAGCGTAAACACCCCAATTTTTAGCTAAACTACTAAACCGGAACTGCTATAGGCTTTCGCGCGTCTCGTGAGCATTAGCTCAAATTTCTTGTTTGTCCTTGAGATGCCGTTACTGCCTTGGCCTAGAGGTCGGTAGAATCGAACGTCTGTGCGCTCGGAACAGTGACGCCGTCAGTTGTGCCAGGGAGGCGGCTTCAAATTGTAGCCTGTCGGGAAATTTTTCTCTTGTGAGAACAAAATAGTTCCAAAGTGCAAAATTTAGATCTCAAAATTTTCATTTAAGGGAAATTTAGAGGTAAAATTAAAACTGGGCACCCGTTATCTCTTTCGTTTTTAAATTTGCAGCTGCCTGTGGGAACATTGCAACATTTGCCCCCTACTTTTTTAACGGACGATGCCGCTGGCTCGAGGCAAATCGTTCAGTGTTCGAAGGAGATCAAGATTCTTTCGTGGATCTACTTTATCATTTACTGCATTTTTAGGATTTTTTTTACAATATGCGTTAGCATGTTGCTGGACGGAGCTACATTCAGGATGTACGTACTCACAATTTTTGGGTGTGTATTACCACTGGGGACTCTGCGGGAAGCTGAAAAAAATCCTTGCACACATTACGCGCGTGAGAACCAAAAGTGGCGGCATGGCAGGGAAACATGCGAGAAACGTCCCTTTACTTTTAAAGGGACATTTACTACTCTTTTAGCCTGTCAAAAAAGTTTCTACCAAAACACAAATTTGGGGGTTAAAAGTTCCCCATTTCGAGAAATTTGGGGGCAAAATTGAAATATTGGCCATCATAATCTTTACTCACAAAAGTGTTTAGCTGTTTGTCAAAAAACTGCAACTGTCTGCACTCACACACTTTTACCGGCGACGCCGCTGGCAACCAGAGAGACAGGCGTACATCGTATATCGTCTTTATTAACAGACTGTACACGAGCTGCTTCACGGAGCCGACCGGATATGACGTCATCACACTGGCTGTATTGAAAGCCGACTCTACTTTTTGCACTCTACCGGAAATTCTGCCGCGTCGCTAAACCTCCATCACGCATGCGCGACTTCATTTCCGATTAATTCTGCGACGTATACTTAATAACTGACACGATGATATTTGCTGAGTTCTATTAAAATTTTTGATATATCCCAGTCTTTTTTTCTTATTTTTTTCTGAAATTAATGGACTGTAATTTCAGTCTTCATCTCGCAGATCAGTCATAAACGTAGAGCAAACATATACACTGTGTCCCAAAAATCATCCCCGACATTTTCAAATGTGTCTTGAAAACCAATTACCAAATTTTAATAATTTTTGGCACAAATATTCCTGACACAACTTGCCATCAAATGACAATTCAGTTTTCCACCTCACCCAATGTATGCTTCTGCACTACCTAGGGAAAGCAGATCAACCTAAATATGCATTGAACTAAACAGAAAACCTGAAAAAAACATCCCCAACATTATCGATCGTACCTCGAATAAAGATTAGCAGATTTTAATAATAATTGGCAGAAATATTTATGACATAACTGGCTATGAAATAAATGTTTTAGTTTTTACCTCACCCAACGTCTGCTTTTGCACTACCTGGGGAAATCAGACCAGGCATAATACGTGTTAAAATGAATGGAAAAACGTCAATAAATTCTATCTGTCCTAATTTGTGGGCCCCAACAGCAGGTCTATTACAAGGTTTGACTGTCTTGCAGCAGTGTGTCTACCA
>Ga0209367_1000791_pt1 | contig 35238 bp, 26 predicted proteins | sample WorMetLIZISLAND2_FD_187412 | JGI IMG/M metagenome (GOLD analysis project Ga0209367, IMG submission 187412) | Marine gutless worms symbiont microbial communities from Max Planck institute for Marine Microbiology, Germany - Olavius geniculatus... ... | reverse complement strand
AACCTTGTAACAAACCTGCTGTTGGGGCCCACAAATTAGGACAGATAGAATTTATTGACGTTTTTCCATTCATTTTAACACATATTATGCCTGGTCTGCTTTCCCCAGATAGTGCAAAAGCAGACGTCGGGTGAGGTAAAAACTAAAACACTTATTTCACAGCCAGTTGTGTCATAAATATTTCTGCCAATTATTATTAAAATCTGCTGATCTTTATTCAAGGTACGATCGATAATGTTGGGGATGTTTTTTCAGGTTTTCTGTTTATTTTAATGCATATTTCGCTTGATCTGCTTTTCAGAGGTAGTGCAGAAGCATACAGTGAGTGAGGTGAGAAACTGAATGGTCGTTTGATGGCAAGTTGTGTCAGGAATATTTGTGCCAAAAATTATTAAAATTTGATAATTGGTTTTCAAGATACAGTTGAAAATGTCGGGGATGTTTTTTTTGAGACACAGTGTACATGTATAGCAAGCGCAATGTTAAACTTGGGTGGTTCGAAATAAGACAACAGTACTTTGTTGTTTGTGAACCCAAGCTCACGAGTTTTTTGTGTTCGACGTGGAATCGATCGTAGTTGTAAATGCCGTTTTTCTTTTATCGATATCTCTATCAGTTCTCGAGATATATGCGATCAAAGTCTAAAGTTCTCCAAAAACGCGCGAACTGTCGATGTTGGGTAGGTCGAAATGAGCAAACACAACTTCGTGGTTAGTGGACCAAAGTTCATCAGGTTTTTTGTTCAACGCAGAAGAGACAGTAGTTGATAACGCCGTTGACCCTTATCGATATGTTAATCCATTCCAGAGATATTTGCAGTCAAAGTTAAAAGTTGTCCTAAATCGCGCCGAATTTTGGACGTTTTTTGCCTTCCCAAATTTTAAGTGGACAATGCCCCCAAAATTTTGTTCACGCGTTAACACCCCCATCTAGCGGCACATCAGGTAGTAAAGTTTCATTAGGCTAATCCCCTTAGCGCCAAAGATCTAGTGACTCATATGCCAAATTTTAAGCCAATTTTTGACCCCCCCATTGAAAAAAAATGTTGGGGGAGCCCCCATCCTCGGTGGAGTATACGCTAGCAAAACTTGGACATTCTATAGGGCGTGTAAAAATTTCGGGGCGCAGCACCCCCTATAGGGGCCGAAATAAGACAACAGACAACTGGGCTATAAGGCCTTCGATTTTCGGGGTATAATTGCACTTCTAAATCTCCGTAATTGGTGAATCAAAGTTCACCGAACTTTTTTGTTGAACGCGGAAAGGATCGCTGTAGTGCATCAGGTTTTCAAATTTTGGATATCTCTATCCGTTTCGGAGATATTCGCGCTCAAAGTGGAAAGGTGTCCAAAATCGGGCCAAATTTAGCGTGTTTTTCGCCCCAAAATTTTTTTGAAGGCAGGCCCCCAAATTTTCGGACCGGTATTTGTAAATTGAGCATGCTTCCGAACGTGTGGCAAAATTTCGCGGAGATCGGCCCACGGACCTCGGAGATCTCGCGACGAAAAAAAAGAAGAATAAAGAACTGAAATAAAACATAAGGCCTTCCTAAAACTACTGTTCCGAGCGGCCTAAAAATACACACTATTGTGCATCACCAGTAGCAAAATCGTTCACCAGTCGACACTGACATGGCGAAAACATCACCGAATATTGCTTGTTCAGGAACTTCAGTGATATGCCTGCCGTCCAAATCCCCCCTGTAAGCCTACTTACTATATTACAGTAGCATTCATAACATCTTTTGCCTTCTACATGCAGTTGGTATTTGCCTTGTTCAGCCTGGTCTCGGTCTTTTTAACGTCAGTGCGACAACTAGAAGGGCAGTCACAGACCGCAAACCTCTGCCACGCTATGACAATTTTTTTCTAGCACCACCACAGGTGGCAGCACCACCAGAATATAATCACTTCCATGTTTGGCTAAATCTAACATCCCTGAAAATTTCAATCAAATTCGTTGGTAAGTTTTTGCAGTAATCCTGCTAATAAACCAACAGATAAATAAATAAATGGAAGCAATCCGTTGTCGGACGTAATGAATAAAAACCAACCTCCTCCTTTGAGTCGCCATCTTCTGCAGCAACATCATCATCGCCATCATCATCCTGGTGATGCTGAAGAACAGAAGACTGGTCAGGAATGCCAGCGCTCTCTTGAAGCTTCGGCAAGAGAACTTGTGCACTATCAGCTGCTCCTCGACTGAAGCTACCAAACTTTCTCTCAGCATCCGCCGACTCTGGACATTTGAAAAGCATGACATATTGCACTGAGAACTGTCGTCTGACCATATTTTAAATCTGCCAACTTTAAAATGAAGACAGCTGTCCAGTCCATAAAAGTTTTATACTAGCAAAATCTGCACAAAGAGGCACAAAGAAAATGGTCGATGTAGAATTTTTCTTTTCACCTCACTAGTGAAGTTTAAACTTCATGCACAATATAACTTTTGCTGCAGTATGCACTTGCGTAATTACTGGAGACACTTTAGTTACGAACGACACCAAAATGAGTCTACGACACAAATAATAACTTCTCGACAACAGAAATGCCACGTAATTCATTTCAAGCTGACAACATAACGACACTGCAATAATTATATCAAGGTCGTTCCATAAATAAATCACAAAGCGGCATCATTCTTTCAATTTTCAAAACAAAACGGAAAATTTATGCAACGTTCATATTTCCAAATTTCACAAACCTAAAAAAATGATAAAAATCATTAATATACAAAGTACAATGCAAAGAGCAACGACTGCTTCCAAAGAAAGAAAGAAAACACACAGAAGCAGCAAACAAAATGCCTCTGGTGAGTTCACTGTTCAAGCCAAGAAAGCAGACAAGAAAAGCTTCAGATTTTGGTCCTGATGATATCACTGGAAGTATATATAGGCTAACGAAGCAACCAAGAGAACAGTAGACAATAACGGTGTGCAACAGAAATAAACAGATTGGCAATAAGAAGAAACATATTTAGGCCTATTTGGCATAAAATAAAGGCAAATGAGCAAACGCTCAAAAATACGCTCATAAATACTGGCCGACCGTGTAGCCTAACTCAACTAATACGCGACCTTAACACCGTGACTAAACAGATTACATGTATAATCTTGCAAAGAGAAACAACAGCAAAGAACTAACACAAACAGGTGCAACTAACTTTTTTTAAATAATATGTGCAACAGGCATTATACGGCGACAAGATAATAGACTACAACGATAAGATTCAGATCAACGAACGTGATGAACGACGGCAATGAAAAGCAGTTACAGTGAATTCCAGCCTGGTGAACACAGGGCGACAGAATGAACCGGTGAAAGCTAAGCTGCAGCGCAAGGCGTGAAACAGCAAGCAAGCTGTGCGTGCGTCGCCCAAACTCCACTATCTAGATCTGTCGTCAACTTGTCGGACAACAAGTCACACAACAAGCTGTACAACATCTCGGCATGTTGGGATGCTGTGCATTTCGTTGTAGGCAAGTGGTCAAAATGGGATTGAAGAGGCGAGGGAACTCTACTTATCTTTCGCTTGCCATAATGCCATTCCTTCTTCTTTCCCCTCTTCTCCCCTCACTTTTGCTTCCGCCCCTTTTCTACCTCTTTTCCTTTTCCTTTCTCCTCTTCCCTTAAACGCATATGCCCCTAAAATACAGCTAGAAAACCTGCAGGAGTGTTGTAGCTTCCACAGCAAGAGAAAAAACAAATTTTGTGCATTTTAGCTTTAAAATCTGACATCTGGTGGCACTAATTTTACTAATTTTCCTGAGAGCTGCTTGAGCACAAAGAGAAACTGTACAGACTGAAAACAGGAGGTGGGTGAACGCACTGTTCCCACGGTCTCCCTTACTTGACCACTGGGCATTTGATCTGATATGGACTTGGGGAACTGTCGTACAAAATGTCGTGTAGATTTGCCGTAGACTTTTCGATGTGGAAATCGAAGCGAGTGGAGTATGTGCAAGAGAGCAAGCGGTGAAACGTATAGCGGTGCGCTTAAAGGCGTGTACAGAGAGCGACTTAACTGAACTGAACTAAACTGACACGGTTTAGTTTTTGACGAACTGACCAATGGGCGAGCAGAAAGAGCCCATTGGTCATTGGTTGACGCGTACGTGCGCGTAGTCACGTAGTCACGAACGACGTTAGACGGTGCCTACTGGAATGCATTACTGCTTGCCCATTGATCATGCAGTTCGTCAAAAACTAAACCATGTCAGTTCAGTTACGTCGCTCTGTACGTGCTTTGTGGATGTGTTACGAATATGTCGTACAACTTGTTGTGCAATAAATCGAAGCGAGTGGATGAAAGAGCAAGCCGTGAAGCGTATAGCAGTGTGCTTAAAGGCACGTACAGAGTGTCGTAACTGAACCGAACTAAGCTGACATTTTTTTTAGTTTTTACGCGCGAGAGCTAGCAGCAGTCCAAGTCCGGACCTTCTAGATTCAAAAAGCCGTGCGCACGCGGGTGTCAAATAGGAGTACCCTTTTAAAAAAAAGTGGTTATTTATCCGCTGTTGTCTTGTTTAGCGTGAAAATGGTTGCAGATAGGCACAGACATGCTGTTTATAATAACAAGCACTGGCGACGAGCTTCTTAGGAATCTCAACATCAATGCCCTTGAATGACATTGAACCCTAAAAATATTGATTTTAAGAGATTTTTGGCAATTTTTGGCTGCAAAAGAATGAATTGCGACGAAATGGATGGAGACGGACCAAGATGACCTGCGAACAGGAACTGCTGTAGGCTCTCGCGCGTCTCATGAGCATTAGCTCAGATTTCTTGTTGACGAAGTGATCAATGGGCAAGCAGTAAGTAGGCACTCACCGTCTAACGGCGTCTGTGGCCTACGTGACTACGATGACTATGCTCACGTACGCTTCATTTAATGACAATGAGCTCGTCCTGCTTGTCCATTAATCAGTTCGTCAAAAAAACTAAACTGTGTCAGTTCAGTTCAGTTCAATTCAGTAATATCCCGTTTACACGAGGAGGCATACATGGAGCACACATGAAGCATACTTGAAACACACGTAGAACGTGAACGTTTGCAATATACACCGTTATCAAGCCAGCTCTAAGATTGCACGACGTGTGCTTCGTGTATGATTCCTCGTGTAAACGGGGTATAACGTTGCTATGTACACGCCTTAACGCGCCGGCCAGCGTTCAGACCTCGCGCGGAAAAGACAGCAGCGGCAGTGGCAGCAATCTGTGAAGATCGTTCGAGGGCGGCGCGGCTGACGCGCTCCCGTTCCTGCCAGTCAAGCGCGCAGCCGCCCGGCCACGTCTGAGACAGGGGCGCACTGCCGGCTGAGGTTGTCACTGCCGACTCAGACGTGCGGCCAGAACGTCGACCACCTCGTCGACGACTGAACCGACGCATCTCACCAGCGCCCGGGTCACCTGCATTGACGACCAGCAGTGTCTAGTCCACCGGGGTAACGGCAAAACGTTCGACTTGCGATCGCGAGGTCGCGGGTTTCACTCCGGGTCGCGTCGTTATCAGATGTTTACTACCAACGGCGGATCCAGAGGGAGGGTGGACGTGCGGCCGCCCCCCCCCTTAAGCCCCTATGCATAAGTAAACACTTTATATGCTCTGCCAAACTCCTAATTAAAAAGTTCGTGTATCAGGAAAATAATGAAAATTATTGCCACCAGATGTTATATTTTAAGGCTAAAATGCACCAAATTCGACTTCGGCTGGGGCTCCGCCCCAGACCCCGCTGGGAAAGCTCACAGTGCTCCCCAGCCCCCTAGCTAGATTCAAGGGGTCCTACTTCTAAGGGAAGGGGAAAGGAGAAAAGAAACGGGGAAATGGGAGAAAAAAAGAAGAGGGAAAAAAGGGGGAATGGAAGGGAGAAATGAGAGGGAGGAGCAAGAGAGATATTCTGTCCCCCCTTGGCTGAAGTTTAGATCCGCCACTGGTTACTACTAAGATGAGTGACTGTCTGCGGACAGGTAAATCATCTCGGTATATAACTAACACCAACGTCAACTCAGCCTTCCATCCCTCCGGGATAGGTAAATCGAGTACCGGCGTGTCTGGCTGGGGTTAAGGTAGGGCGCGTTCACCTGTGTCAGGTGGCAGATAACATTGTCCGATCCCACATCGCAGGTGACGCTCGCTGGCTTTGAGATGCATCACTCACATTTATCGAAGTCAAGGAGCAGCACTCTTGGCATCCACGGCCTGCTACGAACTCAAATAACTGGCAGATGCGAGTTTTGGCATCAATTTAATGAGCTTACTAAAAGACTGAAGGTTAAAGGTTAAAGGTTAAAGGGGGTGATATAGCTCTTAATGGGAAGCCCATCTCAGAACTACAGAGCGTCACCTGCCGTATGGGATCACACAGCAATGGATTTAGTCACTACGTTAAGTGAAAAGAGCGTCACGCCGTCACGTTTTTATTCAACGTTCACAGAAGTTCCTATTCATCTTAAAACGTGTTTTCAAAGTATATCCCCTAACGTTGATCCATTGATGTCATAAAAACCGATCGACGCATATCGTCACAAACATGAGAAAAAAAAGATTAAATAACACCAAACACAACGCAGCGAACATTGTGTAAGGCCTGCCAATGATGACTAACGCACAGGCGACAAGATGGAGTACATTTTAAAACAGAGTTTACCGACTTCAGTTACACTATTATAAGTTTCGAATAGCATTATCACAGCAAACATTCGTTTCAACGATTTGCTTAGTACATATAGCCTAGGCATAAAGAGCGCTGAAGTAGCAAGGGTAGAACTGTGCGATTATTGCAAAGTTCGCGTTCGGTGCCACTGTGGCTGAGTTAGTCCGCAGAGTAATACCCCGTTTACACGATCAAGCAAACATCAAGCAACCATCAAGCAAATGTATTCAAAATACACGTGCACAACGTGTGCTCTAATTGCTTGACGTTTGCTTGATGTTTGCTTGATGATTGCTTCGTGTAGGCTATGTTTTATACATGCTTCATATTTGCTTGATGTTTGCTTGATGTTTGCTCGACGTTTGCTCGGTGTTTGCACGATGTTTGCTTGATGATTGCTTGATCGTGTAAAAAGTGTATAAAGCGGCGGAGGAAACTGCAGCATCTAAGAGCGCTCGCGCACGTGCGACGAAACAAAACAGCGACATCACCGACGGCTGGTTCCGTACGTAATCACCGCACGTGGGTGTCTGCGAGTCTGCTAGGCTACTAGCAGCCAGACATCCTACTACAGGTGTTGCAAAGCGTGCAGGTACTGCAGGTACTGCTACGGCTGCTGCTGCTGCTGCTGCTAGCACGCCGTCTGGATAGTCTACACTATACACTCGGTCTACCTAGTCCCGGCCACGGGCAACCAGTATTGAAGTGCTCGGGGAACATTATTCATCGACCATCCGTCCCTCTGGGTTGCGCTTGCGTGACACAACAGACCGATCAATGCAACCCAGCCCAGCCGACTAGACACGGGGAGAGGGGGAGAGAGAATAAAGAGGGGGAGAGGGGTGGCGGAGGGGGATCGCAGTCGCCTCAACCCTCATCTCTCATCTCCCACGCAGAGCGCAGCCCTACTCCCCAGCACCGGCGCATTCAGACACGTGCAAAGTGGGCTACAGCAGAAAAAAAATACGCTACATGCCCGGCAGAAGCCCTTTCTCTCATGACGACTTTCCCCTTTCGTCTATTTCTTTACTGTCAAAGAGATGCCCAAGCGGCGCACGCGAAAGTCTGTCTCAGCTGAAATGCGCCCGTGGCTACTCGGGTTGCGCCCGTGCGTCCAGTAACGCGGGCGCAACGTGATGACGTCAACGGATGTACAATTATTGTCACAGCACGCAGTCGACATGTATTCAATAATTATAGACCGGTGTCCGGCTGAAACGTGTGGGCTGCAATTTGCGGTAAACAACTTAACAAGACCAATAATACCTTCGAATTCTCCAGCCCTTGCTCGAGCGCTGCTGTCAACACCGCTAGTCACTCATAATTTTTACGCGCGACAGCAGGTACTGCTGTAGCGCGTCTTAGCCATCGCAATTCAGTCTGTCCGTCTGTCTGTCACACGGGTGGATCAGTCAAAAACGGTCTAAGCTCGGATTACCAAATTTTCGCTGTCGGCTGCCCGGAAGACTCTAGTTTCAGGAACCGTAAATCTTTTCCGTAAATTCGAAAAGGGTCACCCCGAACGAGGGCGCGAAATGAAAGGGGGGAGTGGGCAAAATTTGCGATTTTTAGCCAATAAGTCACTGTATCTCAATAACGGTGCAAGATAGGTCCTAGGTTACTATCAGTCACTAACAGAAAGTCGTACACTGGCTCTCGATTGCCACCGAGATCAATGACCTTGAATGCAAAAATATGAGTTTTATGGATTTTTCGGCGATTTTGGGCTGCGACACACATTTCAAGAGCGGCAGCATTCATGCGAGACGGTGGGCAAGCACGGGAATTAAACGCTATACACTGTAATACCTCGTTTACACGATCAAGCAAACATTGAGCAATCACCGAGCAAATGCATTCAAAATACACGTGCACGACGTGTGCTCTAATTGCTCGATGTCTGCTTGATGTTTGCTTGATCGTGTAAACGCGGTATAACGGAGGAAAGCAAAGAGAGAGGAGATCATCACCGGCATTGGCAGTATGATAATACCCCGTTTACACGATGAAGCTGGCTCGACGAGCTAGTTCTAGTTAGCTAGACGAGCCAGTTCGATGTTTGCTCGATGTTTGCTTCGTGTAGGCTATGATTTATGCATGCCTTATATTTGCTCGAATTTTGCTAGACGTTTGCTCGATGTTTGCTTGATCGTGTAAAAGGGATATAACTGGGCAGCCCAGCGACAAGCTCCTGAAGAAATGTTGTGGCTGGCGCGCATACGTCCGTCCACCTACTATCACGAAGCCGACAGGTAGAAAGTAAGAACCTAATAACCTACACACCTGTCTATCATGCAGTACGCGTAGTCGATGGATCGATATCAACCCAATGCGCGTGATGGGAAAATTACACATGATTGGCTGATCTAATATACCGGCCAGCTTTTTTGATACGCTGATGCATAGGGGCCTATAGCAGTAAATGATGCATAATAAAATCGGCGTACACACGTCAACAGCAATGCTGCATATTTGATGCTACCCATGATAAACCATAGGCTAGATGTAATAAACGTTCTACGCTCTTTAGCCGACCGTACTTAAGTAACGGTTGAGCTTATGGTACGGTTGTCGTCCGTCTGTCCATCGTCGTCTGTAACGGATGTATTGTGACTAAGCGTTAAGTCGTAGGAGAAAACTTTTTGAACAAATAATTAGCCATGTGCCTTAAACCTAGGCACGCAAAATTTCAGCGATCTAGTGCAAGGGAAACATTTTCAACTTAGGGGTTAAATGGAAAGGGTAAAAAATGTGCGTTTTTCAATGAAAAATTAGCCATATCTCGGAAACGGTGAGAGATACGGTCAAGGTTACCATTAATCACTAAAACGCCTAGGAAGCCTAGGAAGTGAACTTCAGATAAAAAAATAATCATGGACCTTAGATGACCTTAAAGGTCAATGACAACCAGTACGGTCGGCTATCCTATCGACAGCCGGGCTTCTTGTTATACCTGGCACGTTTTTGCGTTTTTAACGTTTTTTAATTTCTGAACGTTTTTTTATTTTTAGAAACGTTCGTCGAAAAATTCCATCAAAAACTTAGAGAAGCACTTTCGAAACCACAGAAACGAATTAATAAGCCATAGTGGTGGTTTTCACGTTTGTATTTTTTTCTGAAACGTGTTTCACATCTATGCTATAAAACAATGCCGTCCAGTATAAACTATTGCGCCATAAAAGCGTTTTACATCAAAACTGGGGTGTTTACACTATCCAGCAAACGTCCAGCAAACTTCTAGCAAATGTATTCAAAATACACGTGCTAATGCTGGACGTTTACTGGATGGTGTAAACACCCTATAAGTGAACATTCACGTTCTGCAAACTTGCTCTTTAAACCAACTCGATCTGTCAGTTTTATGCCATTTAGTGACACTAACACAAGACAACAAAAAACGCTTCAAAACGCGGTGACCTCAAATGTACGATGATCACGCAACCATGTCTATCTTAATTGATTTCGGAGCAATTCACTCTTGAAATGTGTCTCGCAGCCCAAAATGGCCAAAACAATCCACAAAACCCCTATTTTGGCGTTCAAGGTCATCCAAGGTCATTGATTTCGGTGCCTATCGAGAGACAGTGTACGACTTCCTATTAGAGATTAATAGTAACCTAGGCTCTATCTCGCACCGTTTCTGAAATATGGCGACTTATTGGCTGAAAACTGCAAACATTCCCTACCCCTTCTCATTTAACGCCCTAGCTCCGTGTGACCCCTTTCGAATTTATGTAAAAGCTTTACGGATCATGAAACTAGAGTCTTCAAAATTTGGTGATCCTAGCTTGCGCCGTTTTTGACTGATCCACCCGTGTGACGGAATGACGGAGGGACGGACGGACGGACGGACAGAATTGCGATGGCTAAGACGCGCTGAAGCAGTAGCTGCTTTCGCGCGTAAAAATGATGCGACTTGGACTTTAAGTGAGCATTCGCTCTTTAAACCAAGTCCATTTGTCAAAGTTTTATGTCATTCAGCGACACTGACACAAAGCAACAAAGAGCAATGCAGGACGCCCTGACCTCGAATGTACGATTGTCACGCAAACCTAGTATTAGCGACGGTCATTTTATGGGATATGAAATGATCCACGACATCGCAACTTTACATATTGACGCTTAGGCCTAATTCTAAACCCGCTGCAGAAATGGCTGCATTTCGCGGAATGAAGCCTAACGCCGACGCATTCATACTATGGGCAATTAGCAGCAACCTATGTCGTGACCCACAGCCGTACATCAGTCGAAAACTCGTACGTCCACATTGCGTGTACGAACTCGTACCCTATGTCGTAGCAGCATCGCAGTGGTCAGCGACTTAGTCAATTAGTCTTAGAAACTAGAAGCCCAGCTGTCGCTAGGGTGGGACCGAACGTACTGGTTGTCACTGATCTTAAAGGTCACCCAAGGTCGATGATTTTCATTTCATCTGAAAGGGCGTATGCCACGTCTATTAGTCATTAATAGTAAGCTAGGCCGTATCTCTTACCGTTTCTGAAATATGGCCAGTTTTCCATTGAAAAACGCACATTTTTTCTATCCCCCTTGATTCAACCCCAATTTGAAAATGTTTCCCGTGGAGTAGTTAGCTAAAATTTTGCATGCTTGAGTTTAAGACTTATAGCTAATTATTCATGTAAAAGTTTTCCTCTACGCCCTACCCGTTAGTCACAGTACATCCGTCACAGACTGAGAGACAGACAGACGGACAACAACTGTAGCAAAGGGTCGGACTTTTAAGCTTACAGTTTAACGGTCGGCCCAAAAACATCGCTAAATCTCGGCCGGGGTAGGAGTGAGGCAAAAGACCCGCAACATTTCTGAATGACGCAGACGAAAACAACGTAGCAACCGTTCGCTAATAGAAAATTGCATAGGCCTACGCGCTTTTGATTGCTATCAAAATCGACGACCCTGGACGACCTTGAAAGACCATCACGCATTATACTGCACGCTGCACAAACGTGCATCTTTCGAAGCTTATCATGGAAAATTTGAATGAACACAAACCTGCAGTGTCAGTAGCATTTATACGCATTCTCAAATTATCACATCAAAACGGCTGCAGCATCGCACTTTTTCCGTGCGATGGTATGGCTTGCTTGCAACACTATCCATCACTCTTTCACAGCACAAACGTTCTAAACACTATACACTTGTATCACGATAAAATTTTGGACCACAAAATTGCCACCTTCAGAAGCCAAACCTGCACGGGTCAAATAAATCATTCAAAGATAACATTTTTCTTTCAATTTTTAGCTGAATTCAGGAATACATTGACCACTTGCTATCCTATCAGCACTCATTCAGTGCACGTAGGGCAGCTTGCTTTGCCATCCACCATCGTAGCGGAGCCTATAATGGCAACACCAGCCAAATCACATGAAATATTAATGCTTTTTGCATCACTTCCGACACGCCAGAACTCAGTAAGTGTTGTAATTTCTTCACTGGCATCACGCATCAGACGTCATAAATAACACAGTGTCTTTTTAACCAACCGTACTTGAGTAACGGTCGAGATTATGGCATGGTTGTCGTCTGTCCGTCGGTCTGTCACGGATATTGTGGAATGCATTTCGACAGCTAACAGTGTAGGCCTATGTCCGTATAAATAACAACAGTGAGCTGTGTAGACCAGTGGTAAAAATTGAAAAGTTTAATTTTAAATTGTACATCGGCAATGTCATCTTTCGCTCTTATGTGAACTGAACAATTAACACCGTCATGTTACGTGGCTATTCGATTCGTCAACAGCGGTTCGCTAGGCCTATAGGTGAACCACTGTGACCATGTGCCTATCGTGCACCGTCATGGCGCCTCAAAGATAATGGAATCACGACGGTACGACCTTGACATTTTGGGGTCACGTGACGTCATCGGTCACGTGACCACTGACTCGCGGTGGGCCACTTCTTGTGAATGTGAATGGTCCATTGTAACCATGCTCCTCAAATGTTGGACAGACGCACGCACGCACGCACGGACGCTCAGGTGAATTCATACTCTGTTCAATGCTACGCATTGCATTGGACAGACTACAAAAAGCACATTGTATCGCATGAAATTACATCAGCTTCATTATTCCCTATTTAAACAAGAAATTTGAGCTAATGCTCACGAGACGCGCGAAAGCCTATAGCAGTTCCGGTCCAGTAGTTTAGCTGAAAATTGGGGTGTTCGCGCTAAGTTAATATACAAATACCAAATTCTCTATCTGGATCGCATAACGATAGTTGCATGACCCTGTGAATGATATAGACTTGTGTCGCAGCCCTAAATCGCCAAAAAATCCATAAAAACCCCTATTTTGGCGTTCAAGGTCATTCAAGGTCATAGAATTCGGTGGCAATCGAGAGCCAGTGAACGACTTCCTATTAGTGATTAATAGTAACCTGGGCCGTATCTTGCACCGTTATTGAGATACAGCAACTTATTGGCTAAGATCGCAAATTATTTTTCCATCTCCCATCAGCGTCCTTGTTCAGGGTGACCCCCCTTTACGTTTCCTGAAACTAGAGTCTTCCGGGCAGCCGAGGTGAAGATTTGGTGATCCTAGCTTGCAGCGTTTTTGACTGATCCACCAGTGTGACAAACAGACAGACAAACAGACGGACAGAACTGCGATGGCTAAGACGTGCTGAAAGCAATAACTGCTTTCGCGCGTAATAATAAAAAATTTCGTCTATCTTCAGCATGTCATGTTATGCACAATATTACCACTCGCTTGCACCCTAATGTAATATCACACCATGCGTCTATTTGCGTCCAAATTTTATAATGTTTTCTTTTTCTACTTCAAAACGGTTTGAATTTCTTACCCGTTTCTGGGGAAAGCCGCTTTACAGCACTCTCACTGGACTGCCTGGAAAACTTCGTCTTATCTTCAGCCAAATACGTCAGCTGCGACAGAAAATAGCACATCAAGTCAATTAATTACGCCTATTCGCTTGCTTTAAGCGAATACCTTCAGATTTTGCAGCATGGAACTTTCTAACATACTTGGTGCAGCAATCCTTTTAGGGACAGAGCCTAAACTATACCGAGGGTCACAATGACCTAATTAAACGACAGCAACCAGCTGAACAGACACAATTAAACAATATCAGAACTAGCCTCTTGCACTAATGCTTGAACTGACTAAGCATGATATAACCAAACATTAATTTTTACTAGTAAAACCTGGAATATATTATTTTAAATAACTGATGCATTTTATCATTTTATAAAACGAATGTGGTCCGCCAACTAGCACACTTTTTCTCCAATGAGGCCCTGACATCTAGGTAACATTGAATCCTCTGAGGTAAACAGCAAGAAAGCAGTGGCGTCTTTACAATAAAACAGCGCGATTCCACAATCATTCACTTTGATCCGACAGTTTTATACCGTGTCTGAAAAAAGTAACCAATTAAACATTGTGCACTAAAAATGACAAATGTGAACAGATTTGAATAAAATTTTGCACACTAAATCCACAATAAATTGGTGAAACGATCACCAAATTTTGTCAAAAATATCATTTCTTAGCAAAGTTATTAACTGCTAAATGTCGATAGCAAAATATTGCCGTTACCAATAGGCCTATGGCGTTGCGTTACATAAGTAAAGCCCTCTGATACTGCACATTTGCGTAACTCTCAACAAACAACATTCGTTTCTGGCAAAATTCTACGTCAACAATGCGTCATTGATTGGCAATCAAAGTGCCAAATTTTAGTTAAATCTGCCAAACCAAACAATAGTTACAGCAGCTTTTGTGAGGTCATCCCAAAACACTTCAGTTTCCGGTCTGTGACTGACGTCTTCCACAAATTTCATGTGAATTAATCATCATTTGAGTGAATTACGACACAAACAAAAATTGCGTTTTTATGAAACACCGCGTATGTGTACTACAAACCTCACTCGCTTCCTTCTCCCAGGGCAGTTTGGACAGCGACTTTGCTGACATGCCAACGCTACGCGGAGATACATTTCGAGCTTTGGTGGTTTCAGCCGAATCAGACTTCGCCGGCGAAGCCAGACCGTATGCTCCGGACTTTATCCAGTCCGTGTCGACGCCAGGTGGCGTGCCGCGAGCTGCCACAAACACGGCGTACTCAACCAAACCGTTGTCATTGACGCTGGGTAGCTGTCGACGTGCCAATCGTACCTGGACCGCAGCCGCCAGTCCTTCGAACCTTGGCTCAGCTTCCAGTTGTTCTACCTCGCTCATCAGCGGCTGCAGCTTGCCCGCTCCCAGCACCTACGCATAAGAACGAACCTCATTAATACCCCGTTTACACGATCAAGCTGGCTCGACGAGCTGGCTATATATTAGCTGGACGAGCCAGTTCGATGTTTGCTCGATATCTGCTCGATGTTTGCTACACTTTATGCATGTTTCATATTTGCTCCATGTTTGCTGGACGTTTGCTCGATGTCTGCTCGATGTTTGCTCGATCGCGTAAACGGGGTATAATGGTTACATGAACGTGACATGCACAATCCAAGCGTATCTGTTCAATCCAGACACTGTCGGCGGTTCACCTTCTCAACTAAACAGCTAGACAGTCGAGACAAGCAACACGCCCGCCCCCTAACCCACCTATCGATACAGTACCCTACCTGTGCAATGACGGCGACGCACTCCATGGCGGCATGGCGCACGCCTTTCTTCTGATCGACCAGTGCCGGGGCCGCCGTGGCACACAGTGCTGGCAGGTCGAAGTTCGATCTCGGATACGTCAGCAATGCGGCCGTCAGAATGTCAACAGTCAGCTGGCGAACACGCGGACTCCTGTGTCGGATGTTGTCCGACAGAATGTCGATGACGACGACTGGTGACGTGGACTGCATAAGCCGCATTGCTAGCTGCATCACGGCGCGACGAACCATCATGTTTGGGTCCAGCATTCGCGGAACGAGAAACGTCGCCACCTGGCGAACGTGAGACTTGGCCGTTTGACTGTCAGCCTTCAGCATCACGAGGCCGATAACGTCCAGCGTCACCACAATCACCTGACGAGTCACATGAACAGGCGTGTCACTCACTAAACTATATAGTTTCACCAAACAGAATCGTAAGGCTATTTGGCTGCCAATCTTCAACGTATCGTTATAATAGGCCTACACACATCAATGAAAACATTGCCAATACTGCCGATAGCAACGCACATGACTATACACTGTATCCAAAAAAAGTAACCCCTAGACATCGTGCAATAGAAATGTCAAATGTAAACAAATCTTAATAAAATTTCCTACATTTAATTCGCAATAAATTGCTTAAGAGACCACCAAATTTTGTTGAAAAATATTATTTCTTACTGGAGTTATTAATTGTTGAATATCGATAACAAAATATATCCGTTACTAATATGGCGTGACATAAGAAAACCACATAATTCCTCTTTACATTTGCATAATTCTAATAAACAACATCTTATTCTGTCAAAATAATTTTTATCTCAACAATGCATCATGCATTGTCAATCATAGTGCCGAATTTCAGTTTAATCTGCTAACGCAATGAACAGTTACAGCAGCTTTTGTGATAAAAGTCATCCCAAAACGTGAAGTGTCCAGTAATCCTAGCAGTGTCCACGGCTTGCTGAGAAAAACCGCGATATACTTTTTAGCACCATACCCTTTCACTTGTCTCAACAGTTTAATTAAAACACGATCGTCTACAGAGAACACCATTTTGTTATTTGTTGTGTTATTTTGATTGCGTCAACAAACGTCACTTCTGATCGAGCCACTACAGTATAACACCATGTTGGTAACTCCGCTAAAATTATATTTTTCAATGAAATTCGGCGATCGCTTCAGCAATTTATTGACGATTATGCTTACAAAATTTTATTCAGATTCGTTTAGATTTAACATTTCTATTGCACGATGTTTAGGGAGTTACTTTTTTTCTGGACACAGTGTAGTTCTATAATGACTATTACACAGCATATGTATACCAGTAAGTATTCGCAGAGAATTACACGTAACGTAACATAAATAACAAATCATATAAAGAGCAATTAAAACAAGAAGACAAAACAAAAAAAACATAATGAAAATGAAATCAGTGCAGCTAAATGATTAAAACGTTTAGTCGAAATTACAAGCCTTATCATGTGATGAAAAATCTTAATCATGACTAATCATGCACCAATTAGTTAAAAACAAAACAACACTTTCCAAAGAACTGTCATGCACAAAAATGAAGAAAAATATATAATGAGAGTTAGTGACATCACAGTACCTGAAAGCTGACCCCGTCATCCAGCAAACTGCTTAAAAATTCCAAAAAGACCGGCATATGAGGCTGAATTTCACCAACTTTCTTACTGTCTGAAACCATCATGCGCAGTTCTTCAATAGCTTGAGACAGTGCCCTGTTGTCGTCAGGGTTGCTTAGACTGTTTACGATTCTGCTTGGAATAAATCCATACAGAACGTCCACTTTCTTACAACTGGTGCGAGATTTTCTCGAATCTTTATGTAAAGCCTGCAGAGAAACTGCTACTGTGCTGTCTTCTGGACTATCAGAATCAACGGCGGACATTCCATTCAACATATCTGGAGATTTTGCTGCACTAGAGTTTACAGCAGAATCTCTCTGAAGCTCACGGTATTGCTTTTGTATTTGTCTTGGAAGCTGGCTGATGCAGGCATCAAACTCAGCTGCCCCAACACACAGGAAAATTTTCTGCAAACAGATCTCGACCGGTCGCAGATACTGCAAATCGAACGTTAAATCGATAAGTGCTGCAACCAAACGCTGCAGTTTTGGCGGCCGGCCTTCGCTGGCTTCAATAAGCGATGGCACAGAATCGATTACCGACTGTCTTAACTTGTCGTCATCTGCTTTCAGGCCACAGTCTATAACGGCATTATGCAATATCTCAATGTCTGCAGTACAGGCAGCATAGGTACCAAGTGCACAGATGGCCGCCGTGCTAATGGTGATTTTTGAGTCGCCAAGCTGACGCACCATCTGTGGTAAAAGCTCCTGCATGCACCGATCTACGTCACTAGCGTCAAACAGGGGGATCAGATCACCGACCACTCGAACACACTGGTACCTTGTATCCCACTCCTCATCATCCAGAGCAACCGACAACCCGTGGAAAACCGACAGTGGGTCGGAGAAAGGGGTGCGGCTGCCACCAGATTGTCGAATAGATGCTTTCAGCCATTCCAGTGCATCATCACGACCATTGTAGCCAGCATCGGTCAGCCTCCGGATCATCTCTTGCTCGGTAGATAGAGAGATAACCTTCTCACTGCTGATAAACATTGGCGAAAGCGAATGAACATCATGCACCATCGACGTCATCGCAGTACGTGCACAATGACCGCTGCACATTAGCATAAATAAATTTTATTAGGCCTACACCTTAAATTCAAGTATGCTCTTAAATAATTAACATTTATTAATATTAATATAAAAACACTACTAAGTTTGTCATACATATCCCATGATGCAAAACTGGCAAAAGTATGGCGAAAATCTGTCAAAGCATGCTAAATGGATGCAGACACATCACAAAGGGAAAGGTAAAGTTAAAGGTTAAAGGTTAAAAGGTTAAAGGTGGTGATGTGGCCCTTAATGGGACGCCCATCTCAAAGCTACAGAGCGTCACCTGCCATATGGGATCACACAGTCTTACCTGCCACCCGACACAGGTGAACACGCCCCGCCTTAACCCCAGCGAGATAGGCCGGTACTCGATTTACCTACGCCCAAGATTAGAAACTGACATTGCATGGCAGCCCAAGACAAACCTAACAGTGGATGATGTAATGGAATTGTTAGAGTTCATTCTCACGACCACTTATTTTGTGTTCCGGGGCCAAATTTACTCACAAAAATTTGGTACAGCAATGGGCAGTCCAGTATCTCCAATGGTGGCAGACATCTTTGTGGAATTCCTAGAACAGTCAGCGATTGCATCAGTTCCAGCTGAATGCAAACCAATATTATGGAAGCAATATGTGGACGATATTTTAGAGATCATTAAGAAACAAGGGACAGATGGCTTGACTCAACAACTAAATTCTGTGGATGACACAGGGAGTATCAAGTTCACCGCAGAACCAGAAAAAGATCTACAAATGCCTTTTCTCGACACCCTTATCATGAGAAAACCCAAAAAACTAAAAAACTAGCCTCTTGCACTAATGCTTGAACTGACTAAGCATGATATAACCAAACATTAATTTTTACTAGTAAAACCTGGAATATATTATTTTAAATAACTGATGCATTTTATCATTTTATAAAACGAATGTGGTCCGCCAACTAGCACACTTTTTCTCCAATGAGGCCCTGACATCTAGGTAACATTGAATCCTCTGAGGTAAACAGCAAGAAAGCAGTGGCGTCTTTACAATAAAACAGCGCGATTCCACAATCATTCACTTTTGCCTCTTTCTACCTTAGATTTTCTTTCAGAAAATGCAATAAAATAAAACACGACAGTAAAATTTGGACTGTAGATAATAATTGTTCACAATAATTCATTGGTGTTGGATATCATGACTGTAATTAGTAATTAGACTATAATTAAACTAGAGGTCTACTATGACTTTCACAGTTAAAGTTAATTATTAGGATAGTAAGCATTATGTGGCTTAATTTCTGCCTATGCTTATTTAAGCCACCAGTAATTCTCAAATCAAATCAAATCAAATCATTTATTTAGTCAAGCAAATACAAAGGCATTGACAAAATGAATAATGAAAGAGCTTGAACAAGGGCACAAAGGACTGCAAGAGCCTCTTACATGAAAAAAGAAAAAAAAACATACAAATAAGACAACACAATAAAACCAAGTTAAAACACAACTGTAAACCGAGCCAAGTCAAAATCATTTAGTCAAGTCAAAATCATTCTGGTGGCTTCGGTGAATTTGTGTTGTATACACGTATGCTACGCACCGGATATCTCGCTACAAACGTTCTAACTTCTAAGCCGAGACTAAGCGGAGAAGTCACAGTTAGATTGGTTATCGACAGCTAGTTTTTGTCGTAACATGATGACTATATGCTTATTATAGTCAGGTATCCCATATCATGCAACGTTCGTTCACCATATCAACGTTTGTGGCACTAGCATACTCAATAAGCCTACATCAACACAGCGCGCACCTGACAGTAGCTTCCTACGCAACGACACTGACAACAAAATAATGACCGATGTCACGTGACCAGTAAGTAAATAAGCAACAGTAAGAGTTGCAACTTGCAGCGAAAATCGAAGCAGTACGAGACTTTGCTGCCTACTTAGGCATTTACGGACTAAACCGAATGCTGTCATATTTGGAGATAATTGGTTGAAAGCTTTATTTATTTTGCCACCACTTAAGCGGTTAAAGCATAGGCCATGCTATCGACAGGCATTTCCTTCACAGTTCCTCGCTTTCTCTACCGGTAAACGCAGCCGGTCCGGTGTCGACAGTTTACTAAATAGTTTTGCCGAATTTCTCACATTTCCATTTCCCACAAGCTGTCTTAATGTAAAGATCTGTAGGGTCTAGACCTATCGTGTTCCCGGCGTCAGCAGTCACGGTCCACCGCTCTTCTGAGAACATTTTTCTTGCTCCTCTTCTACAGTGCATGGCAACGTCGTGGCAGGAATTTGCAATTCTTGAGCCAGATAGCTGTAAATTTGAGTGCTGCCGTTATCTCGACTATTTCACTAAGCTCATATAATGGTTAGTCCCACTTAGCCGCCAGAAAATTATTTTAAACAGCGGCACATTATATAAACAGCAGGCCTACGAAGAGTACGTAGGCCTAAGTTGCGAAGTGTGAATTTTCGTTCGTCCTCGGAACGTTCTAAGTTCTAAGTGCTAATGGCTTAGGCCTATGCATCGCAACAATGCGGCAACATGCTAGTTGTTCTGTTCAGTGTTCAGTAATATCCCGTTTACACGATCGAGCAAACATCCAGCTAGCTCGACGAGCTATGGTAATTAGCATGCTAATTAAGAGGGCGGGCGGGTTGTAATTGGATCAGCTGTCAACACGATCAGCTGTGGGCTAAGCTTAGGAATAGGCCTACATTTGAGCCAGGGGCGGAATTCCATCAGGCCTGCTTGATGTTTGCTCGACGTTTGCTCGATGTCTGCTCGATGTTTGCTCGATCGTGTAAACGGGGTATAAAAATGTAGGCCTTTTCGTGATAAACATGCAACGGGCAAAAATATTCAGTAAAAACACCAGTCATTTTTTTGCGTATTTTGTAGGCATGTCCGAACTGTAGGCCCATATGGCTGCAGCCCCGTCTGCTCCATGGTTATTACGTCTTTTATTATGGGATCTCATAAATTATTTGCATGTTCTGCAAACTACGTTCTAACGCAGTCATCTTACGTCTATGCGTTTGTAGTGTTTTTGGACATTACTGTAATTGTGTTGACAAATTTGGTAAAGCGGAATAGATAGGGCGTCGTCATAGGCCTACCAGATTACAGTAGACTGAAGAGCTTAAATCATAATAATCCCGTTCACCAAAGCTCAGTCAGAAACAATTGCTAATTTGGATTACGATCATCGACCACGTGTGAACAAAGATGAAAATGAGCATAAGTTTTTACGCGCGAAAGCAGATAGTTATCGCGATTCTGTCCGTCTGTCGGTCTGTCCGTCCATCACATGGGGTGGACCAGTCAAAAACGGTGCAAGCTAGGATCACCATGGCTTCACCATCGGCTGCCTGGAAAACTCCCGTTTCAGGATCCGTAAAGCTTTCCCATAGATTCGAAAGGGGTCACACGGAGCTAGGGGGATAAAAAGCGGGGTAGGGAAAATTTAGGATTTTCAGCCAATAAGTACATGTGTAGCTAGCCTATATCTCAGAAACGGTGCGAGATATAGCCTAGTTCACTATTAATCACTAATAGGAAGTCGTAGCCTACACGGGCTTTCGATTGGCACCAGGAGCAATAAACTTGAATAACCTTAAACACCAAAATTAAGGTTTTTACGAATTTTTCGGCAAATTTGGGCTGCGAGACACATTTCAAGAGCGAACCGCGCCGAAATCAGTAAAGATAAACAAGTAGAAAACAAGCTGCAATACGAAATTTTCAGCATTGAACGTAGATTTCGACGGCCCAAGTCTCGATTTTCTAGGTTCAACAAAACCTGTGAACGAAGGCATCAAAGAGCGGTAGCTCCGTAAAAGTCATTATTTTAGTCCTACCACTGTTGGCCAGACTTTCCTGAAAACGGTCGCAGATAGACGTGGGCAGGCTGCCTATCACTACAAGCAATAATGACGAGCTTTTAGTCATATCAACATCGATGACTTTAGAAGACGCTGAACTCCCAAAATAAGGGTTTTTTTCTTGATTTTTGCGATCTTCGGCTGCGGCTCACACTTTAAGAGTGAATTGCGACGAAATGGCTGGAGAGAGACTAAGACAATTTGCGAACAGGAACTGCTATAGTCTAAGCGTTCGCGCGTCTCGTGTGCATTAGCTCAAATTTCTTGTTCCATCACGTTATCGTCAGTCGTTTCGAATTTAAACATCAACACACATTGCCTGCTGAAAACCTGCACAAATACGATCGACCGATCACGCAACCAGTCTGCTGAAAAACATAATATGCGTGTTCCACAGGACAAATGACAATTCGACGGTTTCAAGAAGAACGCCTTGTTAGAATTGCTGAAAAGCCAGAACAGAATACAGTAGCCTACAACAAAACTAGAAGCAGGCCCGTCGAGAGGGTGGGGTAGGGGGGTTAGCTACCCCGGGCCCCGCGACGTTTGGGGGCCCCGCCGTCGGCCATAAATATAAAGTACGCCAGAATATGTACCATTTTGAAAAAAAAATCAAAAATTTTCTCCCCAGAAGGGCCCCGTGAAAATGTTTGGGGGTTCCGCGAGAATATTTCCCCGGGCCCCGTTGAAAAGCAGTAGGCTAATAGGCTTTATACCCCGTTTATACGATCGAGCAAACATCGAGCATACATCGAGCAAACGTCGAGCAAACGTTCAGCGAACATCGAGCAAACATCGAGCAAATCTGAAGCATGCATAAAGCATAGCAAATATCGAGCAGACATCGAGCAAACGTCGAGCAAACATCGAGCTGGCTTGTCCAGCTAACATATAGCAGCTCGTCGAGCCAGCTTAATCGTGTAAACGGGGTATAAGCAGTCAACAATCAACACCGTTAATAAATCGCCCCCCCCATTTTCACTGAGCATTCAACACTCTTAACAATGCCCCTTACTTTTACTGCGCAAACTACACCCTTAACAAGGAGCCTAAAGGGTGAGGGGGCTTGAGCTCGAAAGTGGGGGAAACTTAAACCTAAAATTGGGGGAACTTGCGCCCCTTTTCGACTCCAGATTTGGGAGAATGGAAGCCACTAGCTGTCAATCATTCAACATCCAGTGTCGTGCTGCTGGTGACCGTGTCGCAAGGCGAGGAGGAGGCAGTGACAGTGGTCGTCTGGACGCTGCCGAGAATACAACACTGTCCCAGTCGGTGCTCGCTTAGCACGCTGCGCAGTTGCTCGACGCGGCTGCGCAGTCGACGAATCTTCACCTTTAGCCGGTCGTTCTCGACGTGGACGTCTTGCACCTGTTCAGTGATGGGCAAAAGTTAACTAAAAACATACTATCTAAAAGTTAACCTAGATTTTTAATTAGACCATCGGTTTACGTAAAGAAAAGTCCTTCCAGAACCTTAAGGCCCACTGGGCGGCGCTGATCTCCGTTTCCTTAGCCCTCAGCGAGACACCAGTTTTAACACTGCCAGAACACGGCAGTTGGCACGCACGCACGCACGTTGGCATTCACGTACAGTTTTACTGCTTTACTTCTAACTTTCAGCAAATGCACAGAACAATCAATAAAGTCTGTAAAGTCAATCTTGTCTAAAACGTTATTAAATGCATCGCCCGGTGTGCCTCTTTACGTCTCAGTTTTCACTGGTACTCATTGCGCCTACCCACGGAGGGATGGCCAAGCTGAGTTGACCTGGGTGGCTGGTTACATACAGTGATGGTCACCTATCCAAGTACTAACCGGGCCTGGTGTTGACTAACTTCGTTGATGCGATCAACGACGCTATATATACCAACTGAGCCAGACCACCACCTTAACTGATAAAATTTGGAGATCAGTTTAACGTAAAAAAATAGTTACTAATAAGTTTAACTAGATTATGTTAGTTAGTTTGAAATACGAATCACTGGCGGTTTGCGAGGCTTTCGTCCTGAGTCGGATGACATTATGTTTAAAGCAATAGAGTAATAATTTAGCGATCGCATATCACCAAGTTGTTTACCATCCAATTTAACTTCACGTACAGTTTTACTGCTTTACTTCTAACTTTCAGCAAATGCACAGAACAATCAACAAAGTCTGTAAAGTCAATCTTGTCCAAAACGTTATTAAAAAGTTCGAAAAAAAGTTTAACTATTTAAAAAAAGTTAAGCTAAACTTGTTTCCACGGTCAGTGAGTGTTTGAATTGCCGCGGAGGAGATTGAAGGGTTGAACCCCCAACTGTTTTCAGAACCCTCCTAACACACAGTCAACTGGGGGGGGAGAGACGAGGTCAGCTATATACTATATCCATACAATTTACATCGCAATTTTGGTCGGACTGCGAGAGTCAAAAAATTCAATCCCCCACCCCAACTAATTTTTCACAATTCAAACATGTGCACGGTAGTTAGCGCCCTCTTGTAATACTCGTGGCCATGGTTATAAATTGTTTACCGAGCAGTCTACCCGTAATGTACGCTATCATTCTTTTGCTAGGCGTGTTGATGGCCCGTGGGGCCGTGAAATAGACTTCCGGCCCATGTTGATTATTTCTCTCTCCTGAGGTTCAAGGCTTTTCTTAATCGTACTGATTTGTCTAATTTTCTGCTATATTGTGTTGATTAGGGTAGATGTTAGTGTTCATTCTGGAGCTTTTCTATCCTTGGCTGACATTTTGCTGTTTTTATTTGTGTTGCTGGTGTTGTCAATGTCAGCGCTGAATGAAATAAATAAATTAAATAAATAAAATAAAAGTTCAACTACCATTTTTCTTAGTCAGAAAAAAATGGTTAAGTTTAACCAAAAATAAAAGTTTGTGCCCATCATGCACTGCACCTGTTGGCGCATCGCCTGCTGTCGTTCAAGTCGCTTCAGACGGCATCTGTGTGCCGCGAGCCGGTTTTTCACTCGCTTTTCGTCTTCGCCATCAGTTGCTGCTGCTGACGGCCGCTGGCGCTCGACATTCGCCGCTGCAGTCACCGAACTCACGGGCGAGAAAGCGTCACACCAATCGACTACACAATCACATACGCGATATCACATGCATATCAGCTGATGACCCGCCACGCGCCGGTTTAAAAACCGCCCTGATTCTTTCTGAAACTTTGGCGCTTTATAAATCATTTACTTACTTACTTACTTACAAATGAGTTACGTAGTGATAAAAAATGGTAGGCCTAGGTAAAGTTGCTAAAACGTGCTGTCAAAATCATGCGTCAAGTTGACGATACAATACAACACAATACAGTAGAGAATTTGCAATTAAAAAGTGACAGACAAACTGGGCAGCTTAATCTAGCACATAAACTAAAAAAAGTACTGGAATGTTTTTAAAGAATAAATGAAATAAGAGATACTGAAAATAAAAATACCGTGAAATGAAAAACTTCGAAAATCCGGAAAATGACTGAAATAAAAAGAACAAAAATAAGAAAAAAACTGAAAAGGAAAGAAATAAAGAAACAATGAAACCGAAAACTCAGAAAAACAGAAATGAGAAAAAATAACAATAAACCAGAATTCCTGAATATATGCTTCTTTGACCGACTAGTGTGAATCTTCGACTGTGGCCGTCACTTTCAAAAAAACTGTACACGGCTTAAAGATAAGAGGTGGTGGACGGTTACATGTGCCTAAAATCAAACGGATCAATTCCGTCAATCTCGTACTGTTGTTCCACGTCATTCAGCATAAATGCATTTAAGCTTACGTCATTTCAAAATGAGTCATTTGAACCCACGGCAACTCAACTAAATCTGCTAACAAACTGACAAAAATGTATGTCGGCCCATACAAAGCCGACATGATTATGCTACCGTCTGGATGATAGCTGCTTATCCCCAATTCCCCATAACCCTAACTTTTACTTTCTGAGCTTAAAATTGACCCGCCGGTTGTTCAATTCTCACACCAATTTTGGTTTTTCTGCACCTTTGTGTTCGAATCAAAAGTACGTATACGGGACATACAGACAGACGGAGAGACAGACGGGCAAGTCGTTCCGTAGTGCGGCCTATTAGAACGACCGCAAGACACACACTCAAACTGCGACAAGTCACGCTGTCCATACCGGTCGAGTTTACGCGGCAGTTAGTGCTTTGTTGCTGCGGTTGCTGTTGTTGAACTTCGTCAAGAGGCTGATCGTCGGAGAAGTTTGATTCCAGACGAGTGACGCAGAGTGGAATGGTCGTTGACGCCCGGTGACAGTCGGAGTTGGAAATCACCTGTCCAGACCATGACTGCTGTCCAGGCGTAGGCCTATTGAGGTCCGACGACGTGCTCGACTGTAGGCGAGCGTGCACAGCTGCTGGCACTCCGCGCTGCTGATAGAGCTGATTTAGCGCCGCAGAGAAACCCCTGACGTACTCCTCGATCTGTGCCTCGGTCGCTGGCTGTGCGCCGCTGTCAAGCCTTGCCTGACCTGACGATTCGTTGCTTGCAGTTGACTGCATCCTATCCTAGGGAAATTATTCCGTCAGTGTCGTCGAGTATCTTGAGGTCCATTTTCTAAACAATAGTTTCTGTAGCTGTGAGCCTGCCGGAAAATCGTTGCTAGATTTTACAGGGTACAGTACGAACAAGGGCCTATGAGACGACACGTGGTGGACTGTGCATTTGTATTTGAGTCAAATTTCCTGGGGTTCGTTTCTGCTAAGAGTTGCCAAAACTGGATGACACCCGACTAAATTCTGACGTTTTTCTAATACGTAGGCCTATATATACGACGGGGAGGGTACAATAACGTGCGAAGGTAAACAAGCCAGGACGTGGTAGACGAGCCAAATAATGTGATTAATAAGGCGAAAGATCCATAAATATCTATAGAGCTCATCGAGATCGACGAATTCAATGCACTAATTAATTAGTCTAGTCGACAAGTGAAATAGTTCATAGCGGCAGCACTATGGGGAGGGGGGTTACTATCAAGGCGTCGAGACCAAAGCCAAGGCTACGATTTTTAGCCTATACCGTACTTAAGTAACGGTCGAGCTATTGCCAGTTAGGCTATTGGCATAGTTGTCGTCTGTCCGTCTGTAACAGATGTATTGTGGTTAAGCTTTAGGTTGTAGGAATTTTTTTACACGAATAATTAACCATGTGTGTTAAACTCGGGCGTGCAAAATTTCAGCCGTTTAGTGCAATAACATTTTCAAATTAGGGGCTGAATGGAGGGGGTAGGAGAAATGTGCGTTTTCGACGGAAAACTTACCATATCTCGGAAACGGTGAGAGATACGGTCACGGTTAGGCCTACTATTAATCACTAATATGAAGTGGCATACACCCTTCAGACGAGATGAAAATTATTGACCTTGGATGACCTTGAAGGTCAGTGACAACCAGTACGGTCGGCTACCCTAGCGACAACTGGGTTTCTTGTTTTTGTCTTCGAGCTGTCTTCCAGTCCTCGAGGGCCCCATCACTGACTCTTTGGTCAGAAATTGTAAACTCCGGTCTTTGCTGAAACGCCAAAACGGGCGCACAGTTGCACACACCCCGCAGCGCATAAATTACCGCACCGAAAAAGATTCAGTTGCTTCACTCGACATCGAAGTTGACTGTGACAGTTGTCAGCACGAAGTCCGCCGGCTCAGAACAGCTTGCTATTAATCTAAAATTTGCAGCAGTAGCTTACGACGTGAGAAAAATAGACCTACACGATAACCATTACAAACCCATGTCAGTATAAGGTACTGAAGCAATCGCTGCAATATGACGCGTTGTTTAATTAGCCCTGCGTACAGACAACACTATTAATCACTTACATTCGCCTACTGCTTTTCACCTTGTTGTCCAATATATTAACACAGCAAGCTACATATTGAGTACAAGTTGTAAGCAATAGGCTAATAAATTTCCACTGTAGGCGTAATAATGTTCAAACCAACGTGCATTGCTGCGCGATTTTTTTACCGGGCAGCAAGCTTCGCTCATGGGTGAACGTGGTTAAGAGGCGGGTATTTCCAGAGTAAGATAGTTTCGATATGAACAAATTCTACACGCACCGGTCTGAGTCATTTACGATGCTATCAAGAGTTGTCATATGCTTTTAAGAATCATATCATAAACTGCAGCGTTTTCGTGTACAACAAACAGCACAGTCAAAGTGCAGGGCTGGATTAAAGTTTAGAGGGACCTATAGGCACAAATATTTTGCGAGACCCGCTTACACATGCGGTACGAATTACAATAAACCATCCCTTAAAATTATACAAACATTTTAATAAACAGCCAAATTTTTAAAAAATGGTTGCATATTTCATTGTGTGTAACCGTTAAATTCAGCTAGGAAATCTGGGGGAGCGCTGTGAGCTCCCCAGCGGGGTCTGAGGAGGAGCTCCAGTCGACATCGAACTTGTTGCATTTTAGACTTAAAATACGACATCCGGTGGCAACAATTTTATTTTCCTGAAAATCAACTGACCACATTTAGTGCATCTTAGCGCGCGCGGGACTATATGACAGTTCACACATCTAGCATTGCATGCTTTATAATCTCAACTTACCTATCCTTGCCACATTTAGGCCTACAGATATTTAACTCAAAGTTTATGGGCTTAAACGTTTTCGGAAGTGCTTCTGGAAAACAACAACCAATTTCCTGGCACACTTTACACCGCGCACCATGTATTATACAGGCCTATTGTTTAGGTGCATAAGGTATCTCTGTTACAGACGAAATAAAAGAAAATCTGCACCAAACTTTTTAGAAATTTTAGACTTTCGCCTAAGAACGCCTTAAGAGAAAGGTCAGTTCGAGATGTGAAGCGAGTTAGTAAGATATCTTCACATCCAGCCGTGGCGTCACGGCGCGGTATGGAACAATTTTCATTCCCCAAATTTTAGCTTGTCACAAAATTTTACTTCTGAAGGAAACTTTCCCTTCCGAAAACACACAATTTATAGCTCAAAACTCTCTACTTTAAAAAAATAGGAGCAAAATTGGAGTTTTGAACACACGGCCATATCTCCCCTGTCGGACATTTCAAGCTGTCTTCCAGAAAACTGCAACTTCTTACCCCCAACCAACCAAGGAGGTCACTGCAGTGATAAAAATTATTTGGAACAGCGCCTTTAGATCCCAAAATACGATCGTTTCAATCACAGGAAGTCAAAGCTGTGGTCAACGTTTCATCTGTCAAACACCAAAGCAAATTATGTCACAAAAAGGTATGTAGTTTTCAACACAATTTTTCAACTGATGCTATCTTAATCCACTCCATTCATAAATTATTTGTTTTGAAATTGGAAAACTGCAAAGTCAAAATTTTAGTGTTTTTTGGCCTCAAATATGCCCACTTCGTAACATGTGCGAAAGTTTGGTCATAATTGGCCAAGAAAGCTTGGAGGTTCGGAAAAAGGAACGAAAAACTAGCTTGTTTAATATTAGAAAACAACAGCGTCAACATTTATGTAAAAATGCTTTGGTTCAGTTCCCTTAAAAAAGACACCTTTCTAAAGGTTGAACTGTTGAGTACATCAGTCAATGCGCATTGTGACAAACTCGAGAACGCCTCGAAGAGGCCAGTGACAAGTATTTTTGAATGCCAAAGTGATTCATTCTACGCACTGATTCATCATACGGCCACAATTTATGGAAAAAATAAAAATAACATAGCGTAATGTAAGCACAGTGAGCCAATAAAGAGGCTACTTTGTTTTATGGCTTCTACCTTCAGAAATATTTACTATGTCGGCACCGAATTTGGCACAAATCAACGTTATTTTGTTCTTAAAGCTCCTTCTAACAAATTACGAGATGACGTTAACTTTAGAAAATAAAGTGGCCTCATCTATTTTTTAACCGACAACACTGCTGGCAACAGTAAGCCTACACCATGTCACTTAGGCAAAGCATAATGATACAGGGTGGGCCAAAAACAACGTGGCACTTTACTTTTTTCCATATTGTCACCAATTGTTGATCGACTTTCAAAACTCTTTCTTTGGCGCACTCTGCAGACAATTTGCAATAATGTGATTATTATATATCCCACCACACCAAAAATGCATCTCTACACTACCTTGTGAAATATCAATGAAATATGCATACATAATGATAATAGCAAACAAACATTTTGGTAAAATTGAAAAAAACACGTCAGACCAACACTGCAGTGAATGGTCTGTATGATACTAAACTGTGTGGGTCTAACACAGTCAAGTGTCATATGAATCATTCATCGCAATGTTGGTCTGAAGTGTTTTTTTCATTTACCTAAATTTGTGACTAGGCTAATTGGTCAGCTTTTTGTTATTATCGTTAGTTTTTGCTTACATTCATATTTCACAAGGTAGTGTACCGTGTGGTGGGATATATAACAATCGCATTATTGTAAATTGTCTGCAGAGTGTGCCAGAAAAAAATTTTGAAAATTGGTCAATAATCAGTGAAGATATTGACAAAAGTAAAGTGCCACATTTTTTATGGCCCATGGTATACATACTGGCATACTGTGTATCATCACAGGGGTAAGAGTGTAAAGCACTACACTTATATCTGAATGATGAAAAATTTCCTAAGAAAATAAGTTATGCAAAACATGCAATATACCTGCAACTATTAATCATTTTTTGCCAATCAAACTGAAAATCCACACACAATGTATGCCAACAGGTACAACAATACTAAGTAGCATGCCAAATACATGTACAATGGTAATAAAAGTTAACAGAACTGTAACAATTAACTGGCTGGTATTTCATCACGGAACGCAAGGCAAATGACAGCCTTCTGGTGACCACTGTATTCACGCTTGACCTCACCAGTATCAACACTCCACAGCCGTGCAACACCGTCAGATGAAGCTGTTAACCACACGATGAACACACGACACATTTAGCAATTCAACCTGTGGTTTGTGAACTTCCTCTAAATATAACATGGCCCTCTTGATGAGGACACATTAAAGATTCACTCTGTCCACTTTTGTGTATGCCTGCAACTTCTTAGATTCAGAAAGCTGAAAATAAAAAAAATGGCTGCCTGTTACATGCAACTATCAGAGCTGCTTGAAGTCAAAATATCAGGCCACGATAAAGCTACATGATGTGAAATATAACAACTTTTGAATGAAATGCGACACAAATTTTAAATTTAGCATGCATACAAAACACACACAACAAGAATCCCAGCTGTCGCCAGGGTCGGGCTGACTGTACTGGTTGTCACTGACCTTAAAAGTCATCCAAGGTTGATGATTTTCATTTCATCTGAAAGGGTGTATGCCAGTTCCTATTAGTGATTAATAGTAACCTAGGCCATATCTCTCACCGTTTCTGAGATATAGCCAGTTTTCCGTTACCGTAGTGCATTGTGACATTTCAAGGTCATCTAAGGTCATCGATTTATATTTCATTTGAAAGCCAGTATGCGACTTCCTATTAGTGATCAATAGCAATCTAAAAAAGGGCCGACCTTTAAGCTTGCAGCTTAGCGGTCGGCCCAAAAACAAAGGGATCTAGTGAGTGAGCCCCTGCTGAGGCTCTTAGGTACAGCCCTAGCCATCAACCATTTCTGACGGGTGCACAGCACTCCTCAATCCGAGCTCAAAAAGTTGGGTGCTCATTCGATTAACCATCACAACCCAATATTTCCAGAGTTACACTGCATGACTAGCACAACAAAATGTTGGTGAAATAGAAAACATATAGCCTACCAGTGATGATGTACTGTGAGTCAGCACTGAAGGCACAGTCCCAGACCCATCGCTGAGTCTTCTCATGCAGTTCTGTCATCAGAGACCAGTCCGCGGTTTTCCAGATCTTAGCTGTCCCATCCGCTGACGATGTGGCTAACAAAGTCGAATCAGGACTGAACACACACTTCAGAGCGTACTTTGAATGTGCAAGAAATTTGTGCTTAAGTATCGACCTCGTGGGGTCGTCGTCTGCACGCCGGCCACGAGCTAGGCTGTAAACGTAACACATTCCTTTGTTGTTAACGGCCGCCATCAGCGTGCCCTCGGGATCAATGCTGATACACTGGATCACTGCATCTGGCTCCGGGATCTCTTGAACACTGCTGTCCGTCTTGAGATCCCAGATGTGGATGATGCCGTTCTGGTCGCCGATGAACATCTCCGCCTGATTTGGATGCAGGACAATCGAGTGCACGGGAGCGTTCACCTGAAATATCCGCTGGCACTGCAAGTTGCGGGAACGCAGGTCCCAGATGCGCGCCGAGTTGTCCTCGCCGCCCGTATACATCCACTTGCCATCCTCCTGAAACCCAACGACGGTCACGTTACGCGACACGCCATCGTAATTAACCAGCGGATTGGCATTGTGGTTGACCAGGTCAAACATCCGGATGTGCTGGTAACCAGCCACGGCGATCATCTGCCGGTCTGGGGTGATTTCAATGTCGTTCACCTGAGAGTCTTGATGCTGCACGGTGCGCTGGCACACACCACTGTGCGCCTGCCAGAATCGTATCTGGTGGTCGTAGCCAGCAGTCGCCAAGATGACGGGATCTGGTCCTGAACCAACCGGTGCAACATTTCCGCTAGTCTGTCGCTTTCTCATATTCACAGACATATTTCTTCAACGTCCCGTTTACTCGACAGCACAACAAATTTTCCAACTTTCCTCCCAGATGGAGTGCAGAATGTAAACAAATAAACAAGGAAGTGACGTAACGATCCGCCTAACTATCACTATGACCCAACCAAATTGTCATATGACGGGTAATGCCAACGTATGTTGTCCGTCCGTCCGTCTGTCCCACGGAATCTGTTCTGTCCATCTGACCAACGTGATATTGATGTGGGCTTACGACAGTTGTTACACGAATAATTAGCCCAGTAAGTCCCTATCTACTTTTGGCACGCTTACCGGTAACTTCACGATCTATATCTACTGCAAGAAAAAAGCTGCAGGGAAACGCCGTCAAATTCGGGGCAGAACAAAGGTTAGGAAAAAAACATTGGCGATTTTCAAACAACAAGTCGCTGTAGCCTGTATCTCAAAGGCGGTGAAAATGGGGCCAAGTTTACTGCTGATCACTAAGCCTATATAGGAAGTTGCACGTGCGTCTTCAATTAGCCTAATTGAAAAATCATCAACTTTGATGACTTTGAACGGCCATTATGCAATTTGCTATTGCTATACAAATCAGCGTCTTTTTTGGGCTCACCATAAATATTTGAGGAAAAATACTGGCAGGAAATGTGCGTTTTTGGCCGACCGTTAAGTCGAGCCTTGGGTGCGTACGATGTGTCGCCTACCCGCCGTCATCAATTTATGTAAGTTAGTCTAGGCCTATATAGGCCTAGCTAAACCGTACTTTGTGCGTTGGTCAGCGACGGTACAGTTGGATGACGAGTTCCTAGCTGTCAATAGCAACCATATGACTCATCTGATGCAGTTTGGCCGCTATTTTAAATGCAGAATTGCTGACTGCAGCCAAGTGCGCAGAATTACCGTATTTTATCCTAGTGTTTATTGTATAGCGTTCGATATAGCAGCGTCATGATAGTGTGTATGAGACTGTAGTCAGTCTGGGAAATCGCTTTTTTCCACAACCGAAAGTCCGTCGCTGGCCTTTGGATATCGGCGGTACAGTTAACCCACCTTAGCGACAACTTGGCTTCTTATATTTTACGTCTCGATTTGTAAAGTCGATTTACTTTGCTATGCTATACTGAGCAGACCATAATTATGTTCAGTTGTGGACCAATGTAAATGTAGGCCTGCAAAATATAAGATCGGCAGGTTATCAATCTTAATCACAACCACGTAGCATACATGTATACTTGCGTCATAACTTACACAACGATTTATTTACAACTGATTTTCAGACAACATTCCACGGATCGCACAGGTTTTGCAGATAATATGGGCATAATACGACAATACGGTTAACAACATAATAAATAACGGACGAAAATGGTGCAGTAGGATAGACTGCCTGAAAGACGACTTTCTATTGTCCTAATGAGCAGCTGATACGTCGTACTGTAGGCTTATTAGTTTACCAAAAATAATGGCAAATAATAATGCAGCGAAACGATACAAAGAAGGCACAATCTTATCATGCGCATAGAATAGAAAATAGACATTCGCAACAAGTACCGTTTTCCAGGGCCTTCTATCCCCCTTGAATCGATGAAGCAGCCCCCCTCCCCGAGAGCTTATACCTGGTGGGCGCAGCTCGTGCTCAGTGAAAAGTAGGGGGGGTTTGTTAAGGTTTTGTTAGGATCAAAACTCTTCCCCTATTTTTCACTGGGCAATCTTCGCCTTTTTACACCCTTAACAAGGAGCACGAAAGGGGAGACTTGAGCCTGAAACTGAGGGGGGGGGAATTGCAGCTGATTTTGACTCCAGTTTTAGGGGAATAAAAACCACTGAATACGCTTAGTGGCGATAAAACAGCCTGCAGGCGCAGCCATGCGCAGTAGCCTATTCACACAAGAGTGTCACTCAAAACGCAGTGGCCAATAGGGCACGCACTGGTCCAGTCACTTCAGTGGTCCCATTGCTTCAAGTCTCTTCATGCAATATTATAGACAAAAACTCCGCAAAAACCGTAAAATGCACAGAAAATGCACGTGCACACTCATTTTCCGAATGAAAAAGATACGTCGGTCAGGGGGGAATTTATTCCCCCTGGTTGAACTATGAGGCAGTCTGCCTCATTTCCCCTTTGTGTAGAAGGCCCTGCTGTTTTCAACGTCACGAATGCATTAGAGCCTATACAGTTGATACAGAAGGGGTGACAGGCCGCACGGTTGCATGCAAAATGTAGCATTTGTGCAATATTTGTAATAGGCCTATGCATGACATCGAAGTATAATGGCGATGACGGCGATGCAGTAAGTTTCTACATGACGGCGTTAATCAAAGATACTTAGCGGCTTTTATGTTTTGTGTCGGAGCGAATAGTACATGAGTTTTATGCACGTCGATATACAGTCACGCTACGCTAGTCAGCTTCGACAGCGAGTGTCCGTTTAACTCCGTTGTCTGCAAGCTAGACTGCTAGAGTGCACGTCCGTCGTCGAAAATCGTCTTCTGTCGTTTTCTAGCTGCTTTCTTTCCCCGTCAGTGCAATGTCGATTCCTTTGAGACGATCAGCACCTAAACAGAATTTCAAGAATAAATGCCACTGCAGAATAAGTGAGTTAGAACATACAAAGTATCGTTCTGTAGGCCTATATAAAAAAAAGCTGAGTATACACGCACATCTACACTGTGTCTCAAAAAAACCGGACCCCTATTACGTTTTGAAATAACTCCAACAAACTGTGCCTAATAATAATAATGATTAGCTGAGAAAATCGTCAAAAGGTACTCAATATCGTAGT
>Ga0209367_1000790_pt1 | contig 35240 bp, 21 predicted proteins | sample WorMetLIZISLAND2_FD_187412 | JGI IMG/M metagenome (GOLD analysis project Ga0209367, IMG submission 187412) | Marine gutless worms symbiont microbial communities from Max Planck institute for Marine Microbiology, Germany - Olavius geniculatus... ... | reverse complement strand
GTTGAATGAGCATACAGCGCTCCGAAAAAGAAACAAGAACGAAAAATATATGAATAGGGAAGGAAAGAGAATAAACGAGAGAGAGAGAGAGAGAGAGAGAGAGAGAGAGAGAGAGAGAGAGAGAGATGTACGCCGGCAGAAATAAAACGTGGACATTGGACAAAACACTATTGGAATACCACTATTGATTTGCATTTTAACGAAGAAGACACAGACGAAGACACCTCGTTTTGTATACCGAACTGAAAGCATGATTATGATAACGTAGTCAGACTGAACATTATTTTTTCACGTTTTCAGTTGGTTGCATGAGCCAATGCGTCTTCGTAGTTTAAATGCACACTAGGCCTAGTTTTTTTTCGACAGTTCTGTCTTTTTTGCACTCAGTGGGGCAGTGGTGACAGTAAGATCTTCCACTGTTGCTATGCAGACATTTGTGATATAATCAAAAAAAATTAACGAAGTAGGCCTACACTGCAATCACCAACTATGACTGAATTTATGCATGTCGTGAAGTGAACGCGCGCGCGTATGTGTGTTTTGTAGTTATAATGGTACAGTATGCCAACTGTCACGGAAACGAAACTCATGATACGACAACGATGAGTCACGGTAACTGGACTCATGGGCCAACAACTGACCACCACCACGGTCATATGAGCACGGAACACGGAACGGAACCTCCGAGCGGTGCTGGGGTAAATAACTATTGAACACTTGATAGTTTATATTTCAATAAGCCACAGAAATTGTCATCGATGTATTGATGATTATTAAACTTCCTGGACATAATAGATTATTCCTGAAATGAAAAGGTCTTTGCTGATTGGTTGCATGTGCATAGTTGCCTTTATGCGGCACTTTTATGTAAGTTAGTAAAGTTTTATGGTTTTGGGCTTTTTAAATATTTTTGCGTCATTGCCCATTGCATCTACGCTAAGTATGACATAATAAATAAACTTGGCGGATATGATGTTTTCACATCATTCCGTCTGACGTTCTGTCTGTGCGCGCGTGACGTCAAAATAACAATGACATCATTGCGTTGTCACCCACAGATAACAGATAGCTTCAAAACAGTTATAGCGACAGATCTCGAATTTTACAGGCGCGTTCCATGGGACAATGAAAACATGACGCCTTAATTTCTTTTGACAAGTAGGCGGGGCCAAGGTCACGTAACCCCTAAATTTTTGAGCGTTAAAATCAATAGCTCCATTGCGGTTAAAGCTATACAAATTTGACATGCGTGTTACAGGGACAGCGCGGATATGGCCTTGAAAAAATAACGAAATGGGGCGTGGCTAGGTTTTGTTTTATTTAACTTTTGTATTTATTTCTGTTATTATAGTTTTATTTTGCTTGGCTTAATTTTGTTATATTACTTTTTATTTATTTCATTTTTTTCTATTATTATTGCACCTTTTAAAATTATTATTTTATTACTAAAGTAAGAATGTAAATACTGTACTTGCGGATATGTGCACTCTTCCGAGCTTATTTTAATGTATTTTGAACTGCGTTTTGGCGTAATAAAGATTGACTGATCGCATACGGTACCTTGATCACTGACGACCGTCGTGTTACACGAGTCGGGGCTGTCTAGACTCAAACGCATCGCAGGCTTAATTCCTTCCTTACTTCCTTGATTTAAATGGGGACCAATATCTTAAGTAACATTGCGGCAGAGATACAACTTATGCCAAAGATCAGATAAACGCTGCATTATGAAAGGCAGTCTTTCTTTAACGGAACTTTCTGTAGGCTTACATAACGACTTCTTGTATTAACCGAACTGAGTTCTTATTTTTCTGTTTTTCATTCTTGGTAAGCTTCTTAAGCCAAGTGCAGTCGACTAGAACAGCATTATTGTGTATCCTCTGTGGGCCTATGGATGACTAAAGGCTACTGTGTTGTTGCGTGTTGTAGAAAACATCGATTGTATTCGGTCTTCTGCTTTCCGCTCTGTTGGCTGCGGTGTTCGTCCGTCATTGAACATACATGTACTTGTGCAAGCTTTAATTCCTTACAGCTTTAACCGGCAAAAAATAAGACTTTTTCATTTGCAGAAACGTATGACTTAATCTCTGTCGTCAGAGTTAATACACCGTTGTTCCTAATGTGTAAAATAGTCAAGTGTTCAAGTGTTTAGCTGCTGTACAGTGAACAATTTGACAAACATAATTTTATCAGATAGCCACTTGAAGAAATTTGCACAATATTGTGGCTGTCGTTGTCCAGTTGCGTGATATGGTTTGAGAACAAAATTATACCAGTTTGTTTTAGCGCATACTAGTATTTTTCCTATTAAAACATACCACCATTTATGTATATTTATTTATACCAAAAGAAAATTTTTTTGGAAATGGTAAAAATTAGACAGGGTTTTAACTTTGAAGTTTTATTAAAAACAAATTATTTTAACAGGTATTCTGAAAGGTGTTGCTGCTTAAGTATATCGGGTCATGTGTGTGAATTTTGTGAATATTCAGGAAGTAGTTTATTTGAACAGTCATCAGTCATCACGCATTCTTATTTGAACATCACAAACTGCTTGCTCATGTTGTTCAGCATGTCACATTACGCTAACGTTTGATATGCATTGCATCCGTGACGCTGTTGACGGCTTGGCCTCTGTTAAGGCCTCTGCTCGAATGCGTTCTTAACTCTTACTCTGCATCGAGATTAGCTGATTAAAACGACGTTGTTTGTTAATTTCTTTGACGTTAATTATATTCACGTCTAATTCAATAAATGTAGCCGATGCGTGCCCGATATAGCAAATTCTGTCGAAACTGCTCACTTTAGTGTTTACGCGAGGCGACTGTTGCGGCGATCGTCGCAATTCACTACATTCACATTCACTACAGCATAGATGTAAAAAACGTTTTTAACGTTTTTTTTTATTTTTGCCACGTTAAGTTTTTAACGTTTTTTAAATTTTCTGAACGTTTTTTTAAACGTTAAACGTTCAAAATTTGAAAATTCTACCGAGAACTCAGAGAAGGGCTTTTAAAGCCACACAAACAAATTAATAGGCTACATTAATGGTAGTTTACTTACTTAGTCTACTGATACGTGGTCTTATGACTACACGGTTGAATTGAAATTGAATAAAATTTTATTTCTTTAGTTCTAGCTATAGGCCTACTGCAATTTCAGCATTTTTTGGCGAAAAGTAAAACAAATTAAGGCTAACGTTTTTATCACCTTTTCAAAACTTTTTTTTATTTTTGCCACGTTTTTTACGTTTTCTAACTTTGTATTTTTTTCTGGAACGTTTTTTACATCTGTGCACTACAGGTAACTGGTGGCGGCGACCGGTAGCTCGAAATAAAACATTAATACGGGCAATCAATGTGGCGACTACCATCGACAATCGCCGGTCTATCGCCAGTTGCCTGAAGTGAACACAGAGGAGACGCCGCGTTGATCGGGCGTCCGTTTCTAGGGTGACGTAATGAACACCTTTATTCGCCAACAGCACACAACAGAAGATACAATACAGAATGGCGTAAGAAATAAAATACAATAAAATTCTACAAGATAGGCTACTGTCCATGGCGTCTTGACTACACTCCCAATGGCGTTGACAGTCCAAAATTATGGCGGCAGCTGCCCCCTTAATTTTGGACTGTCGGAAAAATGGCGGAAAATCATCTTGTTGAAAAAATTTTCGTTCAAAGTGCAAAATTTGGACCTTTGGGGAAAAAGCCCCCCATTTTGAGGCAATTTAGGAACAAAATTGAAATTGCGAGTCCCACAATCTACTCTCCTGAAACTTTGCAGCTCTATCGGAATTCTGTCGTAAATTTACCACAGTCTATCACAAAGCTGCAACTTTCCGCTTTGCCTACTTTTTTGACCCACGACGCTGCTGACTACTCCACTTAAGTCACCCGCGATATTGAGAGCGAAGTCCGCTGTAGAATTTCTATATGTAAGCACAGATCTATGTGTGTTAAAAAAACTACCTGCCAGAGGACTATTTACATCACATCATATTTTATTTCACATTAACAGTCAACATTCCGGTAATTTAGTAGATCAACTTATCAACAAATTAACCAGCCGGTTAAATAACTTTCTCTTCAACTGAAGAAGTATCTGTCCACAAATATTGCTGAAATACTGATGCAATCATAGAAAAGCATTACACACTGTGTGAAAAACACGGAATCTTATTTGGCCTAAATGTTGAATTTTTAACAGTATTTTTTATTGAAATACCATCTTATTCATTCAATCTGTTACCATTTATAAACAACTGCCATAGAAACAAACTAAGCTGGCACTACTCTGCCTTATCAAATCTCACAACATTTTGATACCCAAAGAGTGGCGATTTCATTAAGATCATCTGTAGCAACAATTACATATTCTTGAGAGTTATTCGAAAATATCACAGAGTCCGGTTCCTTTTGAGACACAGTATTGTTACCATAGTCAAAAGTGCAATACAAAACAACTATAATCCAATTATCAATATTCTGATTACTATTAGTATAAAATCATATAACTGCACTGTGATGTCAACATTTGGCTGTCAACACATCTGAGGCCTCTGACACACAGACCAAAAATCGGCGATGTAATCCGACTCCAGATATCTGGCGCCAACTTCAGTTGTTATGCAAATCTGTGACGTACTGTTTTCATTGGTTTTTGGCGTGTGTGTCATCTGCCTTACAACAATGCTCAGTTTAAATCAACGTATCACATTATCTCCATCATAAAAACACGAGAGGTATTTAACGAACAGACAGCAAAGGCACAGTTCACAAGCACAAAGCACACAACTACAAGACATTCACTGCAAGTGCAACATCACTGCGTGCATACGCACAGTACACGTACAGCCATCGACACAGCGACCTTCTCTACCACATGCTGTCGCATAACAAGTGCTGCATAAAAAGTGCGACTTCACTTATACGACGACTCTTTGGCTTACTCTAGTGCCCCAACACTGCTGGAAGAGCACCCAACTGCCAAAAATGTACCGTTTCCATGCACTAAAGGGTGAAGGTTATATAATTCCCACAGTGCAGAGAAGTGTACCTTAAATACAGTGTAGCTCAAGAAACTCAGATAAGACACATAAAACCTGACTCATTGTTACTGGACATAATAGAAGGGAAAATATTTGGCAAAGCAACAACGAGATGAAAGTGCCTACAAATGCTAAGTGCCATCACAAGCAAGAATTATGAGAACAGGAAGAGAAGCTAAAGATAGAAACATTTAGTGGAAGAGATTGTCATAAACCTGACATTGCGGCAGAAGACTGAAAGAAGAAACCGTGAAAGATCAACCACAACATTAAACTGGTGATACCACCAACAGTGATGAAGTGAAACATCCATTGACAGTGAGAAACAAACACCAAAATAATCTGGTACAAGGCAGACTAGCTAATCGATGCTACCATCTGTTGAATCATAGATCATTTTTTTTGTAAGCTGGAAGCAACTGCACGTTTTGGCTGGGTGTTCGTCACAAAATTTCCCCTTCCCCACCCCAGACCCCAGACTGATATAATGTGTCGTTGGACGCCACAAATGAATGGACATGCCAAATGGCATCAAAATCTATCAAATGATTTAAGCAAAGTGCATGATTGTGACAGACATATAATCAACATACAGACCACACTACAGAGAAATGTGCAGCAATAGTCGGAATCGCTTGTGGTCACAGTGGTTCTGCCTAGAAATCAGACTTCAACAGAAACATGCTCCAGAATTATCATTGGCATAAACTTATGTGCATCAAATCTGTCTCAAAATACTTCCAATAAAGCAGTAACTCAGCTAAAAACGACAAAAACCATGTGACAGAAAAAGAGATATAACACACAATGGCTTCAAGTCATCAACTACTATTCAACGTTCATCACAGATAACCAACAACTGCGTACTATTCACTACAATTAAATATAACACGAAGGACTTACACTCAAATGCACATTCCGACAACACACAGATTTACACAATTACTTGAGGTGACATTATTCCTGAAATCTTTTATTTCTGCTACTAAGCACGAATGCCTGGCAAAATCACTGTGCTGCAGAAATCATGATTTAAGCAGCTGCTGAAAGTCAGCTTAAGCCAGCTGGAATGCTCAGGCTGCATTCTTAATACAAAAGGCTGCAAGTGAATTGACAGCTAACACATCCCTGCTAAGCCAAGAGGGATCGATGCAGAAACAGACTCATACGACAGCATATGCGCTGTAGTGGTTACTGATGATACTTGTGGTTCTGCTGCATGTAAACAGTTCAAGAAATTATTAGATTGTGACCAATCTAATGTAGTCCTCGTGCACATTATGTTCTCCTGTATTCTTCTAGGTGCTCTTTCGTACCTTTCAACTTGTACCAGAGACCCGACATCAATTTGAGACTGGTCTAATATTATACTAATAGTGACTGGCATTGAGGTCGTTATTGGAAATTGTCTCCCCGTCTATCTGGCATCGTTATGGAGATATGGCACCTCAAAGATAACGGGATCACGACCTTGACCTTTCTGGGTCACGTGACATCATCGGTCACATAACCATTCAACCTGAGTCCACTTCCTTTGGGTGGTCCATTGTGACCATGCGTCTATCTGGCACCGTTATGGAAGGCTCTTCCAGGAACAGAGGTCAGTCATCGGTCGGTTGGTCCTCAATATTACACTAATCTCATATACTCCTCTTCACTACGTTAGGAACGTAGTGTGAGAGGAGTATAAAAGAAGTCTGATCATTTCTAACCTCTACAAGTTTCTTTCTAACCTCTACAAGTTTCTATGTCCAAAATTAGTTCCTTAAAGTTGTAAAAAATAAAAAAACTATAATTTATTATCATACACAGTTATAATGCACTGTTATCTTACTTTGCAACAAAGCAGACTTTTCTTCCCAAAACCTTTGTATTTCTGCTGTGTAACAATCTTCTGAACTTGAACAAGAAATACCTTTCAGATTGATATACAAGTTAAAGCCACATTGCTGACTGCTAGCAAGAAAAAACCATATATTGACAGCAATAATGACATCAATCCCACATTCTAAGCATCTGGCGGCGTAGAGATCATCGAGATATGGAATGACCTCTTTGAGCTGCAGAGGCTAGTTGCTTTGCTACAGCCTTGTTGCTTCAGTCTGTCACATCAAGCTGCTGCTGCTGCTGCCAGTTTGGAATGAATGATACTAACACAGAGCTGCTAGTTGCTGCTGCTGTCTGTGGGTTTTAGTAGAACTCAGAGTCGGAGCTCTGCACGGAGCCGGCCTCATGACGTCCTTCCGACGGACTTGTCGGCGAACTGTCCATGAGCGCATCGACTGCATCATTCATGCCGACATCTGACAACAAAATCACAGCTAAAAGCTATAAGAGATCTCAAAACCTTTGTTGCAAACAGTGCTGCCACCTGCAGTCAATGAAATGGGTCTAACAATAATGCAGCACAAACGTTGGGACTGCAAAATACAACAAAACTAATGATAGTTATTGCTTGGGCCTAGTCACACCCCTCCAAAATTTTTGTTAAAAAATTGTTTAAAATTTCTGGATCTGGATTCAGGAACACTGGATCCAGATCTTGAGATGGACTGCCAGAAAAATCTCAGTTGCTGGTCCTCAGACCACTCTCCACATCTCTACAAAATTTCATCAAAAATGTTAAAACTTGTTAGTTAACATAGTGCCCTATCTGCTGACAATGAAATATCCTGGATGATACAGAATCCACAAGACTCAGATGGGCACCAAAATCTAACACTTTCTTGCCCAATCGCTGAAAAAAATTTCACCAAAATCCATTCATAACTTTTAGAGTCACAGAAAAACAGATGGACTGACCCAGTCACACCTGTCACCTTCCTTTTTCAGCATAGAAATAAAACATGAGACATGACAGCAGAAGATTTCCACACAAAACTCAACTAACAAAATTATGGCTTACCACTTCAAAACACTGCTACAACAAATGTTGCCATAGTTTGTCGGGTACAATTATATAGAAAGCAGTTATGTGGAAAAGTGATCAATTTTTTTCCAAGTGACATCTTATTTTCAGATGAGCATGGTTTCCCGATAATAAGTTTATCACCAAAAGATTAAATAGCACTTGAGATTCTTCACGTTGTGAAAGACCTAACGTGCATTATAAACCCAGTATAATAATAATAATAATAATTAAGTATGTAGTGAAAACACTCTATACAGAGTGAATACAAAGTGTCCAATGTAAATGCGGCATACCACTGATAGAGTTTGATGGATTTAAAGCCGAGTGGGCTTGAAGTGTGCCTTCAAACGCATGCGGAAACATCTGCTGCAGAATCATACTGAGACAGTCGGCAACACGGAGATCGGGAGCACACGACAACGCTGGGATGTGACCTGACCCCACACATGCACGCAAACAACACAATAAACAATAACTGCTGTCAAAAATACGCACCAAATATGCAAAAATAAAAGGGCAATACAAACACATAAAAACAAAAAAAGCTGCTACAACACAAATGACTTTGCCACAGGAAACATTTTGCTACAGATAGGTTTGTAGAATCCCTCATCTTGGTTCATCTAAGCTTGACGACATCTAGCAGTGGCAAACAGAAATTATTCCGAGAAAGACAACAGCAGTTGCCAAAACGTCAACAAATCTGTAAATAAAAGTTGCAAATAAATGGATTGAAATACAGCATATTAACTGACCATTGTTGTCCATGGCGTAAACATCGGCTCCTTTCTCTATCAGTTGTTGAACAACCGACACCAACCCATACCTGGCTGCTATATGTAACGGCCTGTAACAACACATTAACAACCTATAAAGATACTGCCATTACAAATACTCAGTTTAATATCTCATGTTCCACTTTATATCAGTGATGTAAATTACAGCTAAAAAAACTGGTGCATTATTAATGTATAAGAAAGCTGAAAAATTAATCACAATTAAATACAAGTTGAAGCAGTCACAAAAAATTACACTGTATGGCTTTCTCGGTGGCGGTGGACATATCATCTACAGTGCGAAGTTAAGGTGCTGCATATTAAAATATTTAATTGCGGGACTGATGCAGTTAAAAGCTTAATTCTGGATAGCTCTGGCATAAACAACCACAACAATGGAATGACGAACAGAAAACCATTAACAAAACAATGTCAGTTCGACCAAAAAGTGAAATTACATGCCTGTAAACAAATTACAGCTGTAAAACAATGTGCAATGCAACAAAGATGATCTGATTTCAATTTGTCTGTGACATGTATAGGGTGTATAAAGCTCTTTATGGAAAATCCATCTCACACACAGTGTTACCTGCCACCTGACCGATACTCCTGCAGTGAGTTGGCAAGTTGCAACCATATTTCCCCCGGAACCCAAAAGAACATGCTCTGCCTTAATCCCAGAAAAAAAACAGACAGTACTCAATTTACATATGCCGGAGGACTGAAAGGCTCGTTATACACTGTGGTTGTTTACATAAATGCAGACAGTCAGTCATCCAAGTAGTAACCGCACGATAGCAATCCGACCAGAGTCAAAATCACGACCTTTTGATCATTAAGTCCAACGTCCCTTACACCATCGAGCCATTATATACAAATGTCTGTTGATCATTGATAAATAAATCCATTGTAGTAAACAATTACAGCCAGAACAGTGTCATACGTTTTCTGCTGTGAATTAGAGACGTTGATGGCTTCGTGGTTCTGCATCCGACCAAGCAGCATCAGTGCAACTTTCTCTTGTTGCTGGCAATATACATAACACGACACATACGTCCCACGATAGTGCAACATTTCACTGTACAATAAAACACTTCTCTACCACACTCAATGGTACTTCTGACAAACCAAAATTACGTATGCTTCAAAGACAGAGTTTGCAATTGCATAACAACCAAGAGTGTGGTTCCAAAGATAGAGCATACTAAAAACCTAACAAAATATGAAATTTCAAAATTACGGCCACATAATCAATAAAACAACATGATCTTACACGTACCAATTTTACTGCCTCTAATGCCAATAACTATTTATTATTTAAAACTGCAGTCATACACATGAACATATAAAAATTTAAATGCAGATAAAATCAGCAATTATGTTTGCATGGCTGTTTCTCATTTTCGAGTTATGAGCCCCATACAAAACAAAGACAGACAGACAAAACTAGTAATGTGGCCTATTAAGACAGATATAACAGCAAGCACAAACATACATCACTATAGTTGATTACTGACAAGTAAACAGAATCCACAAATATAACGTATGCAAATATATGCAAATATACACCGTGTCCAAAAAAACAACCAAACATTTTTGATTGATTGTGACTCAAAAAAACATTATCAGATTATAATAATTTTTGACAATAATATTTTTGACACAACTGTCAATAAAATGATTGTCCAATTTTCCGCCTCACCCACTGTATGCTTCTGCATTCCCTGGGGAAACAAAAAACCAACAAAATATTGCATTTTTATTCTATTTTGCCTGTTTGTGGTTTTCCAGGTAGTGCAAAGCAGACATTTGATGAGGTGGAAACTAGAACGGTCATTTGATGGCAAATAGTATGAAATATGTTTGCACCAAAAATTGTTAAAATCTGTCAATCCTTCTTCATGTCACAGTCGATAATGTTGGGGGAATGCTTTCTGATGTATTTCTGTTCATTTCAACCCATATTTCGTTGGTTCTGTTTTCCCCAGGTAGTGCAGAAGCAAACACTGAGTAAAGTGGAATATTAAACGTTTATTTGATGGCCAGTTGTGCCAGAAATAATTGTACTGAAAATCATTAACATTGGTTATCTCTTCTTCACGTGACAATCAATAATGTTTAGGATGTTTTTTCCGGACACAGTGTACAATGTAATCCATCGTAGTCAAATGACTGACATGTGAGCAGGCGTGATGCAGCGCCGTGTTGTTATCGGAGTCAATGACATCCACTTGCACTCCGGCATTAAACAGCAGCTCTACAGCCACAATCACAACCACACACAATACGTTACCGTGACTGATGAAAGTCGCAGTGTTACCTGCCACTCAACACAGGCGAACACATCCCACCTGAAAGGTTCAGTCAGGCAGAGTGAAACTTAACTTACCTACTCCGAATGGATGGAAGGCTGAGTGACTTTCCTGGCTGGTTATATACTGAGATAGTTTACCTGTCTGCAGACCCATCCAAGTAGCAAGAAACCACTTGATAGAGACTCAACCAGGAGCCAAACTCATACCACTTGACCATAATGTCCAACGCTCCAACCAAGCCACTATCATGCCACTCTAATAGACCTTAGATGTCTCAGGCACAGTCAATCTGTTACAGTCAGCACTGACCTTCTTCTAGAAGCCCAGAATGAGGCTTTGCGGATCGCAACAGGCTGTCACAAGATGGCACATTCAGACCACTTATGCCGATGACACACAGTCAGAAATCAACGTTGAAATTGGATCCGAAAGTCGGCGTCAAAATCGATGCCGACTTATGTGCTGTCTGTCATGCAGATTCGGATCCGAAATTGGCAAGAAAGCTCGACGCCGAAAACCAGCACCGATTAGAACACTGCTCTATTCTAAGCCGATAATCAACGTGAAACTTGGAGCTTGGAAGTCTCCCGACATACCTGAATGATCACACACTTAATCTGGACTCTTTTAAACGTTTCCCTAAATCACTTCTGTTTCAGATGTACTGATAACGCATTCAGTGCACTAGAGATTTCTTTAAAATGACAGTGCGCTCTATAAATGTTCACTTATTATTATTATGTACCTATTGCTCTAGATTGTCCAGCCATTGCAGCGTACATGAGTGGCGTTCGGCCAGCGGCGTCCGTTCGAGTGATGTCACCACTGTTACTGATAAGCATTTGTAGCGCTTCACAATGATCACTGTACGTTGCTGCATGGACAGACGTCCTACCAACACAGAAACAGCCAATGCATAAAACAACACTAATGCACCGTGAGGCATAAAAAACACCCAAATTTTTTTACCATAACTTGAAGAAAGGTTATCCAATTTTAATAATTTTGGTACACATATTCATGACACAACTGGCCATCAAATGGCCATTCAGCTTCCCACCTCACCCAAAATCTGCTTCGGCACTACCTGCAGAAAACAAAACAGGCAAAATATTACATTTTTATTCTATGCAATACCATTATTTGATTAAAATAATGCACATTTGGCACATTTTTTCCCAAATTTCTAGCACTTTGGTAGAGAGTTCATCGAATTGTTTAGTTGTGCAACTGCTGACAGTAAATATTCGAAATAAAAAAAATTTGTGCAAACACAGGCAGGGAGATGCATTCTCCATTTGTTGACAGCAGTATTGATGTTTTGCTTCAGACTTCAACCAGTTGCTTTTTAAGTTCATTGATATATCTAAACAGCGTCCCGTAAACTTGCTGCTGCATAACACTGCAAATACTGTCGAATGGACTGTGATCAGAGCTGTTATGTGTCTGTAATGATTAAATCTACTGATGTTTTTCTTTCTTTTTTTTATCTCATGTTGCACTTGTTCTGTTTCCCCAGGTAATGCAGCAATAGATGTTAGGTGAGCTGGGAATTTGAACGGCCATTAAATGGCCAGTTATGCCAGAAACGTTTGTACCAAAAAACTATAAAAATCTCGTTATCCTTCTCCAAGTTCCTATCAATAGTGTCGCAAATGGTTTTTGGCATTTTTTGTTCATTTTAACACTGATTTCATGTGTTTTAATTTCCCCAGGTAGTACAGAAACATATGTTGGGTGAGGTGGAAACTTAAATAACCGTTTGATGGCAACTTGCATCAAGAATAGTTGTACCAAAAATTATTAAAATCCGATAATCCGCCTTTATGTTATGATCAATAAATTTTTTGCTACTAGTATATTAATTTGTTACTGTAACAAAATTGCATTACATATAGCACGTTACTACCACTATTGGGTATTTGCGGAAAACAGTGTAGTGCCTTGTAACTTCGCGGAAGTTCACAAACTATGCTGTAAAATTTGGAAAATTAAGTGGAAAAGCAGAAGCCCTAACTATACATAATGTACGCCGTGGGTTACAAAAAACGTGGCACTTTACTTTTGTCTATATCTTCGCCATTATTATTGACCGATTTTCAAAATTCTTTGACTGGCACACTTTGCAGACAATTTGCAACAATGTGATTATTATATATCCCACCACACAGTAAATGAATCTTTACACTACTTTGTGAAATAAAAATGTAAGCAAAAAACTAACGATAATAACAAAAATTCTGGTAAATGAAAAAACACTTCAGACCAACACTGCAATAAATGATCCGTATGACGCTAGACTGTTAGACCAACACAGCATTCACTGTAATGTTGGTCTAAAATGTTTTTTTCAGTTTTCCAAAATGATTGTTATCGTTATATATGCATATTTCATCAATATTTCACAAGGTAGTGTAGAGATGCATTTACCGTGTGGTGGGATATGAAATAATCACATTATTGCAAATTATCCACAAAGTGTACCAGTAAAAAAATTTTGAAAATTGATCAATAACTGGCGAAGATATGTACAAAAGTAAAGTCCCACGTTTTTTGGCCCACCCTGTATATAAAAAACTCACTGGCATTCAGATCAGTTTATGTACGTATCGGAAACAGAAAATTGGAGACAACAAACTAAAAAGTAATAGAAAAAAGCAAAAAACAGGACTTTATGCATCACTTTGTGCACTATTTTGATTAGAAAAAGTGGCAGCATGTGAAAAAAAACAGCAGATATCAATCATCAACAATGTATGTATGTCCGCTGCACCTGCCCTTGGCATCTGGCAAATTGACGATCACTGAACCTTTATTCTCCAGCAGCAGTTCAGTACACGTGTCATTGCCATTGATTCTGCAACACATTAACAGTCTAATACTAACAGCAGCCTCTGAAGCCATAGCACCATGGCATTCTACATATATATTATTATTATTATATTACTAGCAGTAGTACTAGTCACAGTCATGCCACACAGCCTCATGTTCATAGCTACCATAAGAAACACTGGCTTTGCATAATGTCATGAGATGATAAAATGAATGAAAATATTAATAAAAAATGTGACAAAGTGGTGGATAATCCAGAACAATAGCCTGTCAGTGAACACGATCAAACAAAAAATATGTCTTTCTGATGGTATCAAACGTCCTGGCTTTGTTCTGGCATCTCAAGATATTTGTGCCATTCGGAAGTCTCAGTGTCCAAACATATTACTTAGTATGCGGCCAAAATAACAGGCTGCAATGCAGGTCTTGTGACATCCGTCTATCCCATACTGCCTCCTAACTCGATGAGAAAAAAAATGTAAAAACGAACTAAAGTAAATGTTTCACAAAGCAAAAGTAACCACAAGCGATTTCGCCTATGGCTATCCATTTCTCTGTAGCATAGTCCGTCTGCTGTCACATTCGTGTAGCCTGCTTAAACCGTCCGATGGACATACGTGCCATTCGACAGTTACAGTTGCGCGGTCTGCACTAGGGAGAAGCATCAATCACGTTAAACCAAATAATAACAGTCACTTGTTCTAAGTTATATTTCAGATGAAAAACGAAAGAGAGAGAGAGAGAGAAACTGCAGTTGTTAGTACTGACACGGCACAGTGGAGTGGTGAGAAAGTGTTGCCGACAAACTCATGTTTCTGATTGTGCTCCAGCAGCAACTCGACGCAACTCTCATGACCTGCACACAGACTCTCAGCTCAGCAACATTATCCACCTGCAATATCCACCTATCAGTACCGGTCTCTTTTCACAAATCAGCTACATAAATGAGGTAAACGGGTCGTGTCAGTCCAGAGCATGGGGGGACTGTGGAGTGCTCAATGCTCATCTCCCAATCGTGGCCACTAAACCTATAGGTGGATCAACCACAAAATCTGTGACGTATGGCCAGTGCGATGCCAGACCTACAGACTACGGTTACCTTTCCAGCTATAGTGCATCATTGCTGCTTGGCTGGTACCAAATTATAGTACCAAATTATACTACTTTGTGACATAAGCACGTGAGTGTGTGAACAACTTGCCCAGGGTTGTAACCTGGCAGCGGACTGGCCGGGAGACAAGCTTGGGGCCTTACAATCACGAATCCATTGCCCTAGGAACTGAGGCACCAAACCACCTGTAGCTATGGAGGAAAGCTCGTAAATACTGAGATCAGACCAAAACTGCAATAAACACTTACGAGCAACCAAAAGACCGACATTCTATCACCAAATCATAACATACAGCATACGTAGCAGCAGAAATAACTAGTGCATTATTTGTGTGCATGTAGAATGGTGCTTATGGGTATTGTGACAAGTATGCAATACCAGATGTATTATAACTGACCGTTGTAGCAGGCCCAGTGCAGAGGTGAGTAGTCTTTATTGTCAAGTGCATTAATGTTGCCGTCAGCCTAGCCACATCAACAACAATGCACCAATGCATCTTTTACATTCTTCTGCAAGTAAACTGTTGTCAACCTGTCAGATTATTGCAAGTTCAACTGCCCAGCTTCTGAAATCACGAATGTGATTTTAATAAAAAAACAAATGCAAGTGTTAGAATGAAAAGACTGAGCATCATGTCGATAATGACAAATCAACGACAGTAATGTTCAACGAGAATTTCCGACTCTTATGTTGTTAAGCCACTAAGATATACATGCTGCACTGGAAAAACAACACATGATCAGCATTAAGTCAATAAATACCACAAATGGAGCTAGCACGGAGCACTAATTTTTCTGCTGACAGTGTTAGCATCTTTTATCTCAAACGTAATTTCTGAGTTACTTCCATACAGAAATCACTATCCCACAACTGCAGATCTACCGGGATTCTCAGCACCTTCGAACACATCATAAAAACCGAACTGCTTGCCAACAGTTAATGTGAACTTTGCTACTGCAAATCAGTTAATATTAACATTTTTACGGCTCTGTGTGCTAAAAACACTACTAACTTACTAACATGCTGCACTACAAATCCCTAAGTTGCTGCACACACTTGGTGCTATTGCTATATAAATGTTTTGATTCACAACTAATGCTAGAGACGTCTAAGCATTCACAGAAGGCAACATAACGACATACTGACTGACTGTGCTGACCTGTATAAGCATTCCAAGCAAGGCAACATGACCACACATTGCAGCCATGTGAAGTGGTGTTCGACCTCGCACGTCATGAGCGTTGACTGTGGCTCCGTGATGAATCAAAGAGTCTGCACATTCCTCGTGACCATAAGCCGCCTATATTCACACACCAATTCACACTTCATACAATCAGTGGTGAATCACAGAGTCTGCACATTTCTTGTGACCAGGGCTGTCAATATTGCAGTATTGCAATTATTGCAACAAGTATTGCACGTGGTATATATGCAATACTTGAAAGCAATACTTTTTGATATAAAGTACATTTTTATCATGAAGATGCTATTTAATTACGCAAAGAATCTTTTCATTCTTTTGTTCGATGGTGTAAAAGAGACTGAACGAAAAATAACACGTCAACACGACTAACATGTTTACTGTTTAAATTCTGGGTTGACCGCATTATCACGTAGTCTGTAGGAAATCCAAAAGCTACAAAAATTTGTACACAGCGGCAAAAATCAAAATTTATCTGGTGGGAGCAAATACTGGAGTATTGCAAAGAGTACTGCAATACTGTTACAACACTAACTTGGAAAAAGTATTCCAATCAGTATTGTATACTTTTTCCACCAAGTATTGCTATTGCTATTGCAACACTTTTTGTCAGTATTGCTAACAACCCTGCTTGTGACCATATGCAACCTACATTCACACAGCATTTCACAATACAAATAGCAAGCACCAATCATTGAACAACACACCTAAACCACTATATGTTGTTGCAATACAGCTTTTCAGCAGACAGACAGTTATAAAATCAAAACTGCACCACTACTGTTTACAATGGGTGGCGTGGTGGTAGTTGAACGGTAGCGGGCCGGACTGGTGAACGAAAGGTCCCTGGTTCAAATCTCGCCTGATGCACTGCCAGGTAACGACCTTGGGCAAGTTGTTCACACACATGTGACTCTGTCACCAAGCAATATAATTTGGTACCAGTCAAAGGGCGATGATGCTCTCTGCCTGTAACCGCAGGCCTGGTGGAAAGTAATGGCAGCCTACCACCAGGTTTATGACCACGTCTCCTGCGGACTGACTGCCTAGAGACCGGAATCAGCTCCACCCCTATGCTCGTTATTGAGTATGGGATACCTTTACCTTCAACTTTACTGTTTACAACAAACAGCAATGTATAATTTCCACTCCATGGATAAGTATGGAAAAATCACTGATGTGGTCAAGTCCACTCTCAGACTGAGTCCAAATCCAACAGCTGGGCCTCCAAGTCAAATGAGTCCAAGCCTCAATCCAAATCCCAGTGTATGAGTCCAAGTCCAGTGAAATCTACAAGGCAAGACGATTGTGAAATTTGCTCTTCAGAATATGAGCACACGCTAAAGAAGTAACTACGTTACAGACTGGACGCTGTTCCCATTGCAGAAGCAGAAGTGTCAGTGTATTGCTCAACAGCATTAGATGCGCACATCAAGGAAGCCAATGAAAAGGGTCCAGTGACTGAAAATACATTGTCCCTCAGCTTCAATGCTGTTGGCTGGGCATTTAATATGACAAACATTTCCACTGAAGCAAAAAAATCACTAGACATGAACGCAATAAGTCTGTGTAAGAGTGCAATAACGTACCACCATGTGTAGTGTGCTGCGAAGGTAAATGTCGACAGCATTGACATCGGCCAAGGCGCTGACGAGGAATGACGTCATGTCGATGTGACCACGTGATGCAGCCAGCATCAGTGGCGTCCTGAAGCACAGCAGCATATAGTATATACATCATTTACTAACTGGCAGCATGACAACTACTTATACAATATGTTTGGACAATTTCAACTGAGGCACACTCCAAAATACTCAACTGACATCATTATGCCAGTATCAGACCTCGCTGGAAGATATTATCTACATTAGGCAGTTGGTTTGAGAGCTTTTCTATCATTGCACCACGAGCCTAAACTCATGTCGTTCAAAGTTGCTTTACACAAATGGTAATCGCAGATTCCAGCCAAAAAGAGAAGTACGATATGGTCACATGAATTATTTTTGCCATGTCTTATACTAAGTGTTTGTTTCTCATTATAACAGCATGTGATCAGGTAAAAACGAAAACAAAAACTGAAACGGAAATGTGTAAAACGAAACGAAATGAAAAAAGCCAGTCTGAAATGAAAACGGAAACTGAAACAGAAAATCTTTCAAAACGGAAACGTAACTGAAACTTAAATTACACCGTAAAAACGAAATGGAAACGTGAATAAAAGGTGAAACTTAAATCACACTGTTCTTGTCCTCAACTGTTCTAACTCACAATGCTGCTGCTAACTACAGGTACTGACATAAACTGAGCAATCTTGTGGTGTTACATATCAACACCAAGCTCCAAACCTTTCAAGTTCATCAACGCAGTTGACGGCATTACGGTCGTCGTTCTGCGATGTCTGCAGCAAAATACGGGCGCACTCCACGTTACCGTTCACAGCTGTGCATTACACACAAGATGGTACGCTGCACAGTGCAATGGCCAAACTATGTGGCTCATAGGCTGTGTCCAAACTCCGGCCCTATTTTTTGTTACATGTAGGAGCAATTTAGTTTGCAATGCTGCTTTCGAGTTCATGATATCTTGGTTCACGACATCTTGTTTTATCACAAAAATGTGACATTCAAAGTCAAAAGTTGTCAGAAATTTGGCTATTTTTGCCCCCCCATTCCTCCAATTTTAGAGGGATTAACGCCAAACTATGGGACCTAACTTTAAAAGCTACACCCATTTCCGATGGCGTGGCAAATTTCCACAGCAACCTGTCACAGAACCTCAGAAATTACATGCTAAAATAATTTTTAAAAATCAACACCATAATTAACACATAATTAAATTACACTATATTATGCTAAACATCATCAAACCATGACCTAGTCAGTTGAAGGCACTGCATTGGCTTTTGATATACACTGTGTTTCATAAAAAACCGGACCCCTAAGGCAGGTTGGCATAAATTCATCAAAATAAGTTCGCCTAAAATGATTTTTCACGCAGTGCACTGCCATTCAGTTGCGGATTCATTGTGCTTGAAAAGTTTGGTATGGGCTGAGTACCAGCTGCACGGTTTCCATGGCAACAAGCAGCGACTTGTTAAGGTTTCAGACGATTGTGGACGAGGCCATTGACCAGTGGAGGAAACGACTCAAAGCCTGCATCAAGGCCAAAGGACAACATTTTGAACATTTACTATAACTTTAGTCGTACACGTAGATTGCTTGTACCAACGTTTTTTCGATATTAAAGCCGTTTTCTTGAAGTTATAACAAGAAGTTTCAGAGTCCGGTTTTTTATGAAACACAGTGTAGATATCTGCCTGACTACAGTTGTATGATAACATCCATATAATTGGGTATAACCCTTGCCAATTCTAAATGCCTGAAAGAAAATGAGATCCACACAGTAGACCCCAGTGTAAGAAATCATCATATTTTTCAAACATCACGTTCACTTTGATATACTGCCAATAATGCAGCCTTTAAAAATAGACTACAACTACAACTGAATTTAACTAACTTTTAGATTAGTTTACCAGTATTTACCCTTTATATTGTAAGATATTTTTGCTGTATACCTGCACATTATAAGCCAGTGACCATGATAAACCATTAAAAAACTTTCACATCTCAGGTCACTAACTGATTAAAAATGCTAAAAGTTCTAACCCAAACCGATAAGTCTAACTTGCCATGACTATAACCCTGGCTTATATTAACTCCAATAAAAGAAAGCAGAATTTTCTATTTTAACTAAATTTAACGACCTAGCCTAGTCGCATGCAAAAGAACACAAATGAAGCAAACCGGCAAGATGTAGAGGTGTAGACTTAGATATCATGTCATGTAACGATGCCGTAGCACCTTGGCTCAGCAATGCCTCACAGCATGACAGGTGCCCTCGACTGGCAGCCAAGTGCAGGGCTGTCCGACCTAACCACACACAGCAGGCAGATTAGATCAAACCACTAAACACTGAAGACTCAATATTCTATTGTGAGGCCGTCCCAATAGGCTGCATTACGAGTACTGTCCATCCCTCTTGTGTCCCGTACAGGGGCCAAATTCACAAAACAGCTTATGACAATTTTGCGACAATTTTATGACATTTTGTACACGAACGCCAATGTCCTAATTCACAAAACATCTTACGACAATTTTATGACAAAAATCTCACGATCACTTTTTAAGTGTCTTATGACATTGCAAATTATACTATTCCAACGTCACCCAACAAGAAAAACTTCTTTGTATCGATTTATAAGACCTTTAGTTCAATTATACTCATAATCTAGAAATGTCACATTTGTACTATATTCATTTTATGTGGTCTTCTTGCTGGATAAATTAATTAATGGATAAAAAACAGCACTTTGCATTGGCGATGGACCGTTGCTACGCCATAGCCATGTAAACACATATCTTGACAACGGACATAGAATAAAAAATAATACAGCGTAGTGTTGTGCGGTGCGACAAATGAATTAATGATAATGACTCAAATATCGCGATACTTGATAGTACCACAATACCAAAATAAAACTGCATAGTCCACCACTGTCCGTCAGTGACTGGTGCAGGCTGTTTTCTTTCATTGCAGGCTCTACAGAACTTTACTTTAGTAGGTAAATAGCTAATGCGAATGAAAAAACGCATTTATCTCTACTATTCACTAGTAGCCAATCGCTACCATGCACTGTCTAGACAGTGCAGCAAATCGAGCATGCCACGACCGAGAAATGCTTCAAATACTTCACCTATCCCACTCACCCTCTTACAGCTTTCAACAAGCCTACTGTCTCTAAAAACTAGCAAATATTAATAAACTATAAAAAACAAAATAAATTCAAAACATGCAATAAATAAAAAAAATCTAAACAAATAAAAAAAATAAATCAGCACCTGTATCAACACCATGTACTCGGAATTGTGTAGTCAGAATATTAAAAATTTCCAAATTAAAACATTACCAATTTAACTCTAGATGACCGCTTTTACTTACTGACTAGTCAGCGACTCGCAGACAACCAGTTACCATTACAACAAAATGCCTTCGTGAAAAAGTTACAATCATTAAAAATAAATTCTGTGAATTCATTTACGACATGTCGTAAGATAATCTTATGACATCTTAAATACTGAGTTTGAGTTAAGATAATTTTATGACATATCTTATGACATGTCTTACAACAATGTTTGTGAATCGGGCTCCTGGCTCACAACACGAAAACAAAAAACTGCCAAAAACCAAAATTTGTTTAAACTCCCCGCCAATAAAAGTAACCTGACACCGATAATGTCAAAGGTCAAGGCTAAAGCTGCACTGTTCTAAGCAGAAAGCCACATAATATGTTGTCACTGTCATTGTAGACGCAAAAAATACATATCATAAGATAACAATATAAAGCAAAAAAGGTAAAACAGAGCAGTGCTCAGGCAATACATCCACAGCTCACCGCGATTATCTTGCAGGTCCAAGTTCACAGTAAAGTTCATTATCACAGACAAAGCTTCTAAATGGCCACAGTATGCCTGTCAAACAACAATTGAAACAATAAAGCTTTTACACTACTGGTAGGAGTACACTGAATCTCACTATTAACTCACAACACACATGTTGACAACAACTTGATCAATAACGTTAATTTGATATATAAATCTGTAACCGAATACTGACAGTCAGAACAAACGCCTTACATGGCGGCACAGTACTGCAACCAGTAACAACAAGCAAATCAGCTGGCTCTGCACAAGTGCAATACAAAACTGCAATATCAGAAAAAAATTCCTGTACTTCAGTTGCACTATTGCTGTAATCCACTTGTGTGAACCATACTACAAGATAAAAATCAGCAAGTCTGTTGACAAGCAAACTGGTCGATACAAACTGTCAAGTGAAGTGGTGAGTAAGTTGGTGCAAGACCACCATGGCTCATCGCATCGGACCCACCAGCATCCAGCAACTGACAAGAACATCAACAGTTTAACACCACACATGAACATACCGCATGTTAACTAAAAGCAAACAAGGATCTCAAACTCTGCCAACAAGAACAGTGCTGCCATTTAACTCTGTTACCAACTGTTTGTTGAGCCTTGCTCCGCTCATCAAAAATATCCAAAAAATTGCTAAATATGGATAAACAAACCATGAATCTGGATCCTAAACTGGATTGCCAGCAAATTCCGAGTGGTTAGTCCTTGAACCACACTCCACGGTTTCATCAAAAAAACTGTACACACCTTGCTGAGATACACTGCAAAGTGTCAGTTTATGCCCTATCTTGTAATGGATGAGCTTCAATCAGCACCTCCTTTGGCCATGTCCAACCCCTCCGCAGAATGACATCAAAATCTGTTCACAACTAAGCAACATTTGACCAGCAAACTTTATACGAAATGGACTGCCGACTGAACTAAGAATCAGTAAGCAAACAAGAAATTTGAGCTGCTCACGAGACGTGCGAAAGCCTATAGCAGTTACTGTTCGCAAACTGCCAGTCTATCTCCAGCCATTTCGTCGCAGTTCATTCTTGGAGTATGCGCTGCAGCCGAAGATCGAAAAAATCAATAAAACCTCTTATTTTGGAAGTTCAAGGTCTTTCAAAGTCATCGATGTTGATACGACTAAAAAGCTCATCACTAGTGCTTGTTGTGATAGACAGCATGTCCATGGTGATCTGCAACTATTTTCATGAAAGACTGGCCAACAATGGTAAACTAACGACTTTTACGAGGGTACCAGTATTTGATGCCATCGTGTGCACTGTGCAGGTTTCCTTGAACCTATAAAATCGAGACTTGAACCATCAAAATCTACAACCAATGCTAAAAATTTCATACGCAGCTTGTCAGTGTCTGTTTCAACTGATTATGGCACAATTCGCTATTGAAATGTGTCTCGCAGCCCGAAATCGCCAAAAATCCATAAAACCCCTATTTTGGCGTTCAAGGTCATACACAGTCATTGAATTCAGCGCCAATCAAGAGCCAGTGTACGACTTTCTATTAGTGATTAATAGTAACCTAGACCCTAGCTCACACCATTACTGAGATACAGCGACTTATTGGCTAAAAATCACCAATTTTTCCTACCCCCTCTCATTTAGCGCCCTCGTTTGGTATGACCCCCTTTGAATTTATGGAAAAGCTTTACGGTTCCTGAAACTAAAGTCTTTTTTTAACTGATCCACCCGTGTGACAGACAGACAGACAGACAGAATTGCGATGGCTAAGATGCGCTAAAGCAGTAGCTGCTTTCGCACGTAACAAAAAACAAACTGACAGACATAAACTACTTCCTCAGTGGCTAATTACGAGATAAACAAGCGTAAGATATTCAGGTAGTAAATAATATTATACCATGTCAAGTGGAAGTCGATGGCCGCTGAGAGCTGCATAGTGTGTGGGTGTGTATCCACCGTGATCACGTAGTGACTGATCTGCTCCGTGACGCAACAAATGCTCCACGACTCTTAATTACACACCATCAATACAGTATTACAGCATCCTCATCATCAATACGCGAAGCGTTCAGCTGTAGCATTCCGCAGTTGTGATTTGTCACCAAAACGAGCGGTCTTCTGCCAGCTGCAGAGCGTCGATCACTGATATTCCTGTGTCCTGGCAGATCTGATGGATCCAGGTAATGGGAGGTCGACCACGAGCGCGTTTCCAATCAAAAGATGGTTGGGCACCGTCTTGGGCTTCGCAGCAAGTCTGAAGGATCTGGTTTGCTGGGACGTCCTCTGTGAGTCTGCCAACATGACCGAACAGTCCGAGTCTTCGTTTGCGAACGATGGAAGAGGCTGCCAAGAGACCGGTCCGGCATAAGACTTCGTTGTTAGATACGAAATTGTACCATCTAGTGTGAAGTATCCGCCGCTGACACCGCGTGTGAAAGGAGTCCAATCTGTTTCCAATCAGTATTACAGCTCCTCTAATAAAACACGATCCATGCTTCAGACACATCATAAGCCTAACTTTAGATCTCATACAGATTGATATGATTCATGATGCAACACGACTTTAAAAACACAGCCACGCAGCTCCTCTGATTGAACTTGATTACTGAAATGCACTGAGTACTTTTCTGACCAACTCTATAATAAGTACAGTCAATACATGCCATCAGTACAGCTCTATAAACGTACCACTGTTTTATAATCAATCCTTTCCATTTTTCCTTTACCTTCACAGCCATAAAAAAACAATAAACAGTACATCTGCATCATGGATGCATATATGATGATACAAATATGATGAAAAAATAAAACACACTAAAATATACTTATTTCAGACGGTACATGCTACAGTGCTACTGTCAAACTGGACGATTTGTCCGGAGTTAATAACAGAACAAGAAGCCCAGCTGATGTGAGGGTGGGGTCGACTGTACTGGTTGTCAAGGACCCTGAAGGTCATCCAAGGTTGACGATTTTCATTTCATCTAAAAGGGTGTATGCCACTTCCTATTAGTAATTAAGTAAGCAAGTAAGTACCAATTTATATAGCACCAAAATCTCAGAAGAGAATCAGGGCGCATTGGAGGGTAACGAACGCTAGGGGGCAAGATAAGCAGACTGAAAATAATAAGTTTTAAGATAACGTATAAAAGAGGTGAGTGTTTCAGCTTGACGAATATGAAGAGGAACAGAATTATATACTTGTGGTGTGGAAACTCAAAATGCACGGGAACCAAAAGACAAGTCATGAAGCAGAACGTCAAGTAGATGGCTAGAAGATGAGTGTGTGAACCTTACAGATTTGTGATGATGTAGAAGATCAACAAGAAACGGCGGGTTATCAGTATGTATAGCTTTATAGGTAGAAGTAGCAAGCTTGAACCTGATTCGCCATTTGATAGGAAGCCAATAAAGCTGTTTCAGAAGGTTGGTGGATGTAAGAGGAGAAAAATGAGTCGACTGCTGCATGACAACTCTAGCAAGTGCATGCTGTGCTCGCTGTAGACGGGCAATATATTTTTAAGTTAAGTACCATACCATTCTTGCAGAACCAGACATGAAGGGATCTCAGACATGACTCAAGTGAGGTGAATTTGCCGTGATAGTTATTAGTAACCTAGGCCGTATCTCTTACCGTTTTTGAGATATGGCCAGTTTTCCATTACTATAGTACATAATGACACTTCAAGGTCATCCAAGGTTATCGACTTATATGTCACTTGAAAGCCAGTATGCAACTTCCTGTTAGAGATCAATAGCCACATAGGCCTATCTTGCACCATTTCGCCACAGTACATCCGTGACAGACAAACGAACAGACGACAAACGACAACCACGACAACGGGCCGACCTTTATGCTTACAGCTTAGCCGTTGGCCCAAAAAGTACAATTACAAATAATTTTATTAACCACTCACTTTGCATCGGCATCGTATGCTGCAGCGTAGTGGAGTGGAGAGCAACCCTTAGTGTCAATGACATTGATTTTAGCACCAGATGCAGTCAACGACATCACGCACGTATGATGCACCATGCATGAGGCACAGTGCAGTGGGGTTCTGCAGCAAACATAAACTAAGAATTAATAGTAGTATAAACATCAGAAACGTAATTTCAGCTGCTAGGCAACATGACAATATACATCCACAGCGTTAATCTTTATTCTACACCCAGTCTGCCGACCAGATGAAAAGAAAACACAATGTTTGAAACATATTGGACATCGGACGTTCTGTGGAGCAATAGATCAGTAAAAACAAGACCAACCTTATGCCAGTGAAAAGCAGCAAATCACAGATACTTACATTGGCAGATGGTTTAATATTATAGGATCACCCACCAAGCACCAAAAAAACTATACTTTACCAAATAACAACCTTTACAACAGAAAACGGATATATCGTATTGCAAAAAAGTACCACAACAATCACCATGACAAAGTGTACACTCTAAATACCACTATGTACTCACATATCATGCAATTCTCAGTTCAAACTATAACTTAGCTAATTACTCTTAAAACTACTGTACTTACAAATTCATTAATCACAGACAGCAAATCAGAGTTTTGCTGAGCTGCACAACAAAAAAGAGAGCACATATTCGTTCATTACCTGCCATCATGATCGAAGAGATTACAGTCAGCACATGACGCCAGCAACAGATCAACTATATCAACATTCCTACACGTTCAGACAAACAAATATAAACGTACAGTTTCTAAAATTAAAGAAAAACAGTTTGGCTTACAAAGCCTGCTGATGCCACACAGTTCTGCTTCGGATAGTGTGAAGTACAGATCACAATCTAAGCAACTGTTTTCTCCTTTATCAGCCTCTTCAAATTTAATCCTTAGATCTGAGTATATTTCAGACTCGTGTAAGTTGTACCGGAAATCTCAAACAGAACTAAAATACACACTGCGTGAAACCCGATAACTTCAATGATAATGATAAACCTGTAATGACTGACCACAATGAAGATTATAAGTTCTGATAGCTCTTAAAGGTAACCCACCTCATCAGTTACAGAAATTCATCTGACATATAATAGTGTTAACTGTCACCTGAAACAGATCAATGCGCCTCACCTTAATTTCAGCCAGACAGACCTGTACTCGATTTGACTACCCCAAAAGTTTCCAACCAATTTGACCTTGGTGGGTGGTTATATACCGATAATGTTTACCTATCCACAGACAGGTAAACCAATATTAAAACCATCTAGATAGTATCCACTTAATAGTGACCCAAACAGAAGTCAAACCCACAACCTTGTGATAGTAAGTCCAACGTCGTAAGCATTAGCTTATGACATCAAGCCGATGCAAAATTCTGACCAGCAGGTAGAAATACCCCAATACAGACCCGCCACATGCAGCAGCATGAAGACACGTCCGGCCCATCTCATCAACACAGTCTACATTGAAGTTAGGCATCAGAGCCACGAGCTTCTTGAAACAGTCAAGAAAACCGTTCATTGCTGCCATATGAACTGGCAGCATGCCTTGAGAACCAGGCCTGCACAAAAACAGTTTATCTCATCTAATTATTAACACTATGATGTATTCCTGTTTATCAGTGTTTAAACTTTAAACAGCAGCCATTATAAAATAAACTGTCAGTGGTGCTGCAAACAATTTAATTACTTTTAAATACATCTTATGACAACATCTACACTTTGTCTCAAATAAAAGTATCCCCAACATTTTCAACTGTAACTTGAAAACCAATTATCAGATTTTGATAATTTTTGGTACAAATATTCCTGACACAACTTGCCATCAAATGACCATTCAGTTTCCCACCTCACCCAACGTTGTTTCTGCATTACCTGGGGAGAGCACAACCAGTGAAATATCACTTTTTTATCCAACGTGATGTGATTGCTTAATTAACATAACACGTAAAAACACATTTTGTGACTGATCTGCTGAGTTCACATTTCTGACACTGTGGCTGATACTTCATTCAATTGTCCATTTTTTAACTGCCTGTAGTAAAACTGCTTGAAGTGTTGGCCGACTATGCGAATACAGGCAAGGAGATGCTTTCTCCATTCATTGACAGCAGTATCGATAATGTTCTGCTCCAGACCAATCTAGGCTCTACCAGGCTACTACTAAGCTCTACTAGGCTTCTTGACTTTGCAAACATTCCTAAACTTTATCTGATAGACATACTGCTGCAAGACCTGCTGTTGGGGCCAACAAATTAAGATAGATGGAATTTATTGACGTTTTTCATTCATTTTAATATGTATTATGCTTGTTCTGCTTTCCCCAGGTAGTGCAAGAGCAGACGTTGGGTGAGGCGGAGACTAAAACATTTATTTAATAGCCAGTTGAGTCGGAAATATTTCTGCCAAATATTATTAAAATCTGCTAATTTTTATTCAAGGCACGATCGATAATGTTGGGAATTTTTTTTAGGTTTTCTTTTATTTTAACACATATTTTGCTTGATCTGCTTTCCCTAGGTAGTGCAGAAGCATACATTGGGTGAGATGGGAAACTGAATGGTTATTTGATGGCAAGTTGTGTCAGGAATATTTGTACCAAAAAGTATTAAAACCTGATTATGCTTGTTCTGCTAAAGGGAGATTGGTTTTCAAGTTACAGTCGAAAATGTCAGAGATACTTTTTTGAGACACTGTAGAAAGTTACAGCAACACCACCAAGATTTCTATTCATGACTGCATTTGCAGATAAGCATCAACTTAAATATGAAATAAGTATTTGATTGAAAACTAACATGTCAACATAAACATTGACTATTTCAACAAAAACAATATTACTCACATGAAAATAGATCATGATCAAAATGCACTATATTTAATTTGAATTTAATATAAGACATAAAAAATAATTAATTACGCTAAATTTAAAAAAAATGGTTCAATGCAAAAACAGTGTTTAGTTAAAAATCATATAAAAATGCAAAAGGTTCAGATCTCAGAAAAATTGACATGCAACCACAAATTAATGCAGATGGCAAAATTACCCAAACAGCATAAATTCATGAGTGCTACAATGACCGAAAATAGACAGCAGATCCATACTTGAGAATATCAGCATCATGCTGCAATAAAGTATTAATCAGAAGCTCGTGACCATATCTCGCTGCAATGTGTAGTGCTGTATTGCCATCTTGATCGGCTGCGTGAACATCGGCACCTAGGTACGTCAAAACAACGTAAACAAAACATGCACCGACTTAATTTGCAACATCTGTACATGGCCGGCCCAGCGATCACCAAAACAGACACGGTAATGCCAGTGACTACAACGCTAACATCACAGTAAATCAACTGTGCAGAAACTTTTCCAGTTGCTGGACACTGAAGTAAATGTGGCCTTGAACTAAAGCCACTGCCAGTCACATTGGTGTGATGACCAAACACAAGCATAATGACAACAAGACTCTAAAATGATATGGAGCACAAATTTTTATGGGATATATTGACATTAAATATGCACCACAGAAAGTCTTAAGTCTTATCTATAATTACCAAAGAGTAAAAAGCAACATTGGGTTCAGATTCTAGCATAAAGCAAAAGCAAATCAGAAGATCACATTAACCAGTGGCTGGATACATACAACAAGATTCTCCTCTGGCCTAATCTGGAGTAACTGGGAAAATCAGATGAAGTGTGGACCTACCATTATTGATAAGAGTCTGAGCATGAGTAAATCAGCCATTAATTCTCTGGAGCCTGACCCTAACAGGCTAACATGGATTAACTACAAATAATGATACCAACTAAATAATAATTAAAATACATGAAGATGATGCAGTACCATTATTAATGAGAGTCTGAGCTCGGGTGAATCGGCCGTTGACTGCCGTCATGTGCAGTGGACACTTACCATCATGAGTCTGCAATTACACTAAGTAAGTAAGTAACATAATTCGAAATGCACAATGTAATGCCAGATAGTTACAATGCACCACGTTCTCAATAACCAAATGATAATTTCCTTAGCATCTGCTTAAACTGTTCGAAGTCAATGCTGATTTGTTTTGGATGAACTGGAAGACTGCTCCACAGTTTCAGGCCTTTAGCTGCAAAACACTATAGGTACTGTAGGTCTGTCTGATGACAAGTACGCTGCACAGATGGGCTGTTGTGATCTCAATAGCTCTCACTTACTCATAATAACCAATTCTAAAAACATGCTCCTTAACATTACCAAAGCTCTTCCGAATCAGAAGATTCTGACCATGTGACTGAAGAAGGCAACAGTGGTTGCTGAAAACACTGTAACATCAACAAATTAGACAATAAAGGTTGTAATTGGATGTTGCATTGCTCATTAATCATTTACTGAATACGAGACTAAACATCGTGCAGTGACAACCAACCTTAGCGTTGACATCTGCGTGTTCATTGACAAGCATTTCCAGACAAACGGCTCCATGAGTTGACGCCGCAGCACAATGCAACGGAGTCTTATACACACACAACAATAACGTGAACACTCCAACACAGAGCCTGACAAATACATTGATTCAAGTCACACATTTAAAATGAAGCTGGTAGCGACTGAACTTACACGATTAACAACTAATTTCTGCAGCTGAGATTTTAAGATTTTATTTCACAACAAGTCTCACCAAGAAGATTATGGTATTGATACTGGTACAATTACCATTTCCCAGCCAGACAAAACTTCTCAGAAGTGCCGAAGCAAGACCGGCCATCAAGATACTGAAAAATCTATTTGAGTAAATAAAAAGTATGGATGAATAAATGCGTAGAAAATAGACACATACATATCCCTTGTTGTTGGGTGTGTCGATGGATGCTCCGTGGGCAATCAGCTCGCTGGCGACCATATCCTGACCATTGAGACAAGCGATGTGTAAACTTGTGTTACCATGACAACTAACTGCATCGACCTCTACTCCATAGTCCAGTAGCAGCCGAACAACGTTGATCTGACCACTTGCCGAGGCCGAGTGCAGAGGCGTAAACATCTGGCAACACAGTACACACACAAACAACGTTAATCACATCTAAATGCACTACATTTATACTGTCTAACACTGTGACTCCATAGTCCTGTAGCAGCTAAACAACATCACAGATTTGACCATTCACTGAGGTGGAGTATAGAGGTGTGATACACACAAGAAACTGCTGTCTTGCATTCATATACAGTCCAATTTATCTTAACGTCATTTCCCTAAAAGCCAGTTTCAACTTTTCTGGTTAAATAATAATCAGTTATCTAAACATCAGTTAACATTGCATAACATTTAACCTTTTCTAAGCAGCTCAATTACATAACTAAAAGTTAACTGCAGTTGTCTAACTGTCAAACTATGACGTGCAGGCCAGCCTAACAAGACTATTAGCTATCGCCATTTTGGTAAATTAAATTTGTGGTGAAAATTTGTAGTAAAAATTTTCTCCCTGAGTGCCTTAAACGAACTGCTTTGCAGTGAAATTGTTCATTACAAAGAAAAGAATGTAAACAGAGTTCAGTGGAGGAACGTACTTGTTTATCTCGGCAGCCAAGTTCTGCTCCGAAGCTGACGAGAAGACGCACAATGTCGACATGACCCATGTAAGCTGCCCAGTGCACGGCACGGCGATCTTTCTTGTCAAATGTGTTGATCGTTGCACCCTTTTCCAGTAACAGCTGAGTCATCTTCACACAAATCCAACGCACAATACTTTAAAATACCATACTCGAATACATGCATCAACCGTACAATCACGCTAATTTATGTGATCCATCTATAATGTGAACAGCTCATTAAGCAAAAATGTTTTAACTATACCAGTATTGCTAAAGTACTGGCAATTACATGTAACTGCAATGTAAATGCACACCTTGTAACTTTCAGTATTTTTATGTATATATTTAATTCCCGATGTTGTTAAGTTAAGCTGATTTTCACTTCATGTCGCATGACAGAACAGTTTAAATGAAAACACAAAAAAATACTACAAACATAAAAATATGTCCAATTTCAAACCTTTTTCATACAAAAAACAAGTTATATTCAATTGCTTAAGGTTGTAATTTGATGAATTTATACAGCTTAGTAATCACTGCTTGCATTTACTAGTTTAACAAAAACTAGCACTGAATACAGTGCCTCGAGATGGCCATTAAAGGCAGCATGATGAAGGCTGGTTCGGCCCGAACGGTCCGAGACGTTAACGTTGGTCAAGAGTGGGATGAGAAACTCTGCACACTTGACGGCATTATTAGCAGCGGCGACGTGCAGCGGCGTCTGCCAGTTCTTGTCACGAGCATTCACGTCTGCCTGATGCCTCAATAGCACCTCCACTGTCTCCTGATTACAATACAATACAATACAATTACAATACAATCACAAGTTAACACAAGTTAACTACCGTTCAGCCTGTGATAAAAACGAAAATTACAATCACAAGTGGAAACCTCCACCAATATTATGTCAATTTTTTTCGTTTTGTTCACTAGGTGGCAGCACTATATTCAGTAGAGACTTGCCTTGTCTGGCAATGGTGCATAATCCTCAACTCTACCTTGGATTCAGATGCTGATCCGGATCACCACCAAAACCTAAACTCCACTGAGTTGGGTCGTCCTTGAAAATTTCAGACAAATCCACCTGCAACTTTTGGTGCAATCCTACCAGCAAGCCAGCAGACAAATAAACACTTGGTATCACATAACCTCCTTGACGAATGTAGTGATGATCATTATCACAATCATCATCAGCAGCATTCATCTTTAGTGACTGACGTGCCCTCCTGCATCTATGAATATCACTAAACTTAAAGTAAAATCCTGATCTAAATTCAAAAATCTGTAGGCCTACTATACCATTCAGTGCTTTATGCTGTTGGTTGAAAGACAGGAAAAGTAACCAGCTTGTGAATTTTCCTCCTTCAATGTATGTTCTAAAAGGTTAAAGGTGCATCACAAAAACCTATCTCACAGCTACACACTATGGAGTGTCACCTGCCATATAAAATCACACAGTGCCACCCAAAAAACAACCAAACTAAAACACATAATTTCTGAAGACTGGACTAAACGTAACCAAAAAAAAAGAAATGACTTAACAAAAGACAAAAAATAATACTACTAGCAGTGGCAATACATGCAAAAAAGTACATTATAAATACAGGTCTGTGTGCAGCATACTTACAACACTCTTGGAGCAGCAGGCTCGATGCAGTGGCGTCAACCAGCGGCTGTCTTTGGTATTAACACGAGCTCCACTCAACAGGAGCAGTTCAGCTATCTCAGCTTCACCACAGAATGCTGCAGCATGCAGCGCACTCCGCTTCTCAACGTCCTACACAACAGCCACTCGGTTCAACAACTGCAAGCTTGCAAAAACCATCTCTTTTTATATCTGCTCTCAGTACATGTCTGAGACATTTAGTGAACCTGCTACATTTTCTGCAAACACCTAACATGTTCATTTTGTGTCAGTATTCAGCAATTTAACAATCAAAATCTGACACAATTATCATGACTTATGACAACTATATACCTCATTAATCATTATTATATGTGTCCGCTGCAGCTGGCCCTGGCATGAGTGGCAAAATAGGCATTTACAGCTCTTATTTAGGTAAACAGATAGATAGCTTATACATAAAACTGCGTCATGTGAGCAGAATTCTGAGACAGTATTGTATAACCAGAAAGCACAGCAGCCATGTGTGTCTAATCATGAACTCCTATATACTAGCACAGCGCTAGTACATATTACATAGTGCTGGTACATAGGACTGTATGGTCTGATATTACCTGATAGTTGACATCCTCCTTCTTGTAGAGAATGGCACGCACCTCGTCCGGGTCGCCATTGAAGCACGCCTGCACCAACGATGGCTAAAAACAATGACAAGACAAACAAAAAATACAACAAACAGATAAAGTATAAACAAACGAACTTACTGTGGCATCGAGGTCAGTGCGACGTCGACCAACCAGGTGCTTGAGGGCGCCCAGACTGCGTGTAAAGCATGACCGGACCAGAGTTGATGCATCCGAGAATGTGAACGATGCTGACGTTGATGACGTAATGCTGGCACTGATCACCGAGGCACAGTCATCAGACTCCAAGCTTACTATGCAGACTGACATCACAGTACGATGAGCTAATCTGTGGAATGAACGACCTTACTCTGCACCGTCACTATCGGTCGTCAGCCAGCCTCTCAAGACTTCAATCTGACAATTAACTGACGTGGACGTAGAAATACCAATGTTCTTATTTAGGCTCCGTTAAACCTCCCTAGGATGACGACCATGATGACATTGAATAGGATAAGATGCTGCTGCTGCTTGCTGCTTGGTGCAACGACCTGTCTCACGAGAGAACGGTCTCTGGTATGCACAAAATCACCGGCTGTAGATTGGTTGACAGAATGTCCACTGGCAGAGCAGCTGTAACAAAACCTGCGATACTGGTACTGTAAATGCCACCAATCTGTATTCAGTATTTGCTTAGTGCAAGCAGCATCCACTAATGCTCCTCCACAATACTGTGTATTAGAGAAAATGTTTGTGACAGTGTCCAGTTGCAGGTGAAGTGATTGGCAGTGTCTTGTCAAATGACAGGTGTCAAATGACAGGGTGACGGACATATGTTTCAGTATACTTTCGCAGTGCTACTGCCAGGCAATGCATGCATGCGATGCTACTGGAAAATAAAACAACAGACAACCTGATAGACTACGATCTCACTGTCAGATGACTTTCGTGTTAATCCTTTCAGTAAAGAGACCAAATCCACAGCATAGAATGAATGTCATACAACACTAACTTAGATGCATCACTAAGATTTAGTCTTGCTAAACCAATACATTTCATCAGTCCCTGTCAATGTCTACTAACTACACTGCCACTTCAGAAACTGACCCTCTGACTAAATAAACTGTAGTTAACCTTGCTAGATGCAAGCAACTGATTGGCCCAGAGATGCAGTTGCGGATCAGTAATTGTATAGACTATAAACATAAACATCCTGGATGTGCCTGTTCTATGGCTCACAGGCCACAGCAGCAAATAACAGTACTGTAAAGAAAGCAGCTGGCCAGAATGTAGCTTGGTATCTGGCTATCTATCTTCCTCTCTCTGCCACATCCTGTTATTTTATAAGCATCACGTGACAGCCAAGCCTGAGAGCAGCATGACTGTCACTAGTCATTACTGCCCTGTCTCTGAATCAGCCGTGCTCACTGTCACTAACAGCTTTACACCCACTGTTAAATAGAATAAATGTACAAAACATTAGTTTATACACTTGTTAACGGCAACATTTAAGGAGTTGCACATCGAAAACAGCAAAAATTACAAAAGGTGATATTGCCTGCATCACACCGACTGCGTGTCAATGTGCTGCTGAATAATATCATCTTTTGTAATTTTTGCTGTTTTCAATGTGCAACTCCTTAAATGTTGCCGTTAACAAGTGTATAAACTAATGTTTTGTACATTTATATTTGCTGTTTTATTACTAAAATACTGTTTTCCTACTGGTGATCAGTTACATAGATATTGTGCCTCAGATATTTTTACAGTAGCCAAGCTGCTTACAACTGTTACTTACTATCTATC
>Ga0209367_1000789_pt1 | contig 35242 bp, 16 predicted proteins | sample WorMetLIZISLAND2_FD_187412 | JGI IMG/M metagenome (GOLD analysis project Ga0209367, IMG submission 187412) | Marine gutless worms symbiont microbial communities from Max Planck institute for Marine Microbiology, Germany - Olavius geniculatus... ... | reverse complement strand
CTTAAAGACCCACTACTTTCAGTCAGCCTTTTCTGCCACCTAGCGTCCATCATCCTATGCGCCCTGATTCTTTCTGAGACTTTGGCGCTTTATAAATCATTTACTTACTTACTTACTTACTTACTTACTTACTTGTGAGCTCCCCCAGCGGGGTCTGGGGCGGAGCCGCAGCCGAAATCGAATTCGATGCACTATAGCTTTAAAAGATGAGATCTGGCGGCAACAATTTTAATTATTTTCCCGAAAACAAACTGACCAAATTGGCAATTTTTGTGCAGTTTATAGGACTTTATACGTATGCTTATGTTTTGTCTGGAGGATTGGGGAGCTGGGCCCCCTGCCCCCTGTCCTCCTCCCCTTGGCTACGCCACTGGACCCGTGTCTAGCGTGTTCTTTACTAAAGAACACACTGTTCTGAATTTGCTCTGCACTGCACAGCTGTATTCATTTCAGATAGGCCTATATTTAGGTCCCGGGCAACTGTCAGACATATATGGAAGCCCCCTACTTAAAATAAAATAAAATATAACAAAACGACAAAAATGAAAAATAAAGTGAAAAAATAAAAATAAAAATGGTAAAAAATCAATATTTACTCTTTAAGAGTGAATATAATGGAATGCAGTTATTCGATTTTTTCATGTTTGTCAACAGGATAGTTGAACTGAGTTTTTTCGCCCCGCGGACTGTATTTTTAAAAGTAGTATTTTAATTGTCTAGTTCAAACAGGAAATTTTTTTCGAAAAATGAGCGGAGGCCCCCATTTTCTACAGAGGCCCTGTCCATGTTTGCCCACGCCTAGATCACCCCGAATCCGCCACTGCTATTATCACGCTGCTATCGGTTTATTACTAGGCTGCCTATCGTTACCAGCAGCAGCATGCAGACAAGTGCACGTATTTCTCTGCACGCACTGCGAAGCAACTTCTATACCGCCGGCTTTTCTTTCTTTTTCTTTCGCTAATGTTTTATTATGACCGTTGAGTGTAACTTGACATGATTTAACTGTTGTTCTTCGTGTTTTCCACGTGTCCCCGTGACGATATTGTTCGTTGGCGTCGCCACAGGATTATAGGGACAGTTGGGGCGGAGGCGGGCTGACAGGTCGTATGTTACTTCCTATAAGTGATTAATAGTAGCCTTAGCGCATTTCTCACCGTTGACGAGATATGGCCAGTTTTACGTTGAAAAAGGTACATTTTTCTAACTTCCACTTCATTTAACCCCCAATTTGAAAATGTTCCCTTTGGATTAGATCGCTGAAACATTGCATGCCCGAGTTTCACACGCATGGCTAATTATTCATGTAAAATGTTTCCCCTACGACCTACCCGTTATAGTCAGGATACATCCGTTACGGACGGACAGACAGACGGGCGACAACCATGCTAATAGCTCGGCCGTTATTTAAGTACGGTCGGCTAAAAATTATTTGGGAATAGTTGAATGTTTTAGCTGTTAGAGTCCGTGTCTCATAATACTGTGGCCATTTTGTCGTGATAATTTATCAGGCACAAATATCAAGACGGCAAAAGGATAACATTTTGTGAAGTGCACTCATTTTCTACGTCACCTAAGGCTGCGTTCACGTAAACACGAGTACGAGTCCGGCACTGTACGGGTTCCCGTATACGAGTTCCGGCAAACACGAGTTTGCGTGTATTTCAATGGCAGCCGTTCACATACATACGAGTACGGGTTACCTGTAAATTTCACTTGTACAAGTAGTTTCTGTGCAGGTCATGTTTTTATCTAACTCGTAGAAAGTAAGCTACCTGTAAATAGCATTAATATAATTTATAAAAAAAACTGTGGCGCATATTTGACGTCAGAACTGACGTCATCGTAAAATTGTTCATCGTTATAGGTGTGCGTTTAGTAAAAATAGTAACTTTGTAGTGGAATATTGTTGTTTTAATGGCGAAGCATTTCCTCGATTCGATTTCACTGCGAATTTTCAATATGGCTGACACGCGTTTAGTTATGTGCTTGTACAAGTGACCGTGAACGTTCCACTCGTACGAGTGAAGCTTCAACGGGCCATAAACGGAAACCCGGACCCGTACTCTTACTCTTACTCGTGTCTGTGTGAACGCAGTTTAATTCCCGGCAACGCACTATCGCGTTAAACGCCAAAATTATCACAGTTGGTAAAAATTTGACGAAATGTTGACAAGAACAACATTGCGTGGAATTTTTGAGACACGCTGTATATTGTTGACACTTCTGCTAGAATAGTTTAGCGGTTTAGCCTTCAAGAAGTTTAACAACATATCAGTGAAGTGAAAAATAGTCAGCATAAATTTGATATTGTTTCACCTTTGGGGGCTCCATTTGGGCTCTAACCTTACCTCTTTTTGGGAGACAAACTCCTGTCCCTCCCAAAGCCCAAGACTGCCTCCGCACCCCGGCGACGCCAATGAATATCTCAAAAGTTTTTGTAACGTAATGCTTTTATTCATTTCCGTTTTTTGTCGCGGCTTGTTCAAGTTGTTTCAAGCTTACTTTGTTATGGTCAATAAATGCTTTAATATTAGTAAAACGTTTTCACTGTGACGTTTTGGAGCCAATGGTTGAACTAAAATCATTAAATTACTTGGCTTAAAGTGAAATGTGCACGCATATTAAGGACAGAAAATATACGTGAATAATGTAGGCGTAATCAGTATAGTCACAGGGTGTCACATTCTGCTGTGGTGCTGAGTGGACCGATACGTTGTTATTGTTTACGAGCAGATGTTATCCATGCTGTATGTTGATTGTTGATGTCTCACAATTAGGCCAAAATATTCCGCAGTACGTGAATAACCAGAACACCTACCATAGGCCAAATCGAAACCGACCCCGCTTTCTGGGTCATATTCTATATCAACCATCAATGCGGCCTTCCTAATTGGCCGCATTACTTGTTTTGCCCGTCTGTCTGTCCGACATGTCCGTTCGTCCGTCTTTCATTATGCTGCGTTGCTATAAGGGGTTTTAGCACGAAAACAAAAACAAGAAGCTTAACTGTCGTTACGGTAGGCCGACCGTACCGCCTGCATTCGAAGGCTAGCGTCCAACTTCAGTCGCGGGAAGAAAACGATTTCCCATAGTTACTGCAGTTGCATACACGCTGTGGTGATGCTGCCGAACGCTACAATCATCGCTAAGATACGATAGGGTGGTTTAATTCGAGAGTGATGGCTGCAGGCAGCAACTTTGCATTTGAAAGTGCTTTCAAACCGCTGCAAATATACACTGTACATATTTTCACTAAATTATTTTAGCACATTCCAGTCTTTCCAGAGTCATGTAGACTATTTAGCCTACCCGGCGCATCGGCAAAAGTTTATTCGTTTCTAACTAGTTTTCGAAGTAACCGAAATTCGTCCACGATTGATGCGATGAATACTTATATTCAAAACTTGGCTTAGATTTGTGGTAAGTCAGAAAGTCACGCACACGTTTATTCTAAGTTCTGTCCGCCATTTTCGGTTTGAGCTTCAGTTAGCAAATTAGCTTTTTTTCGCGCATCTCTACGACAACCGGATACACTATCATTAGGGCGTAGTAAAAGGAAACTTTTGAGCAGGCTTTTGAGCTTCCGTTTGTTGCACGTTGTTAGTTAATATTGTAAAGTGTTTTTTTCCGTTATAGAACTTTTTGCTGTCAATTAGGCGCAGTATGTTTGGAGACCTTAAAACGTCAGCTGGCCACAAGGCGCTAAATGAGTTTCTTGGAGACCGATCATATATCGAAGGGTAAGAACTACAGTAAACTATCATCAGTGCCGAACTGCCGATTATAGCAATGACAGAATATGGCAGCTTGTCATCGCATTTCGCCTAATTACCAGGAATGAGCCACGAGTAATGGTGTTGTAAATAATAGCTACGAGCCCAGTCTGACGGGTGTGACAGGTTTTGAAGCTCTGGGTGGTTCACCGACGCAGTGTAGTTTTGATGTATAGTTGTATATTGAATACTGATACAACTATATGTTTATATTTATTACTAATGTATTATTACTAATGTAGTATTGCTATCAGATTTTCTATAATATTTTGTGTAGTTATGCGCCCAGTCAGGCCGATGTGACAGTCTTTGAGGCTCTTGGCTCAGCACCTGCTACACAGTTCAGTCATGCTCTGCGCTGGTACAACCACATCAACTCTTACGGCACCAACATGAAAAGGTTATGAGTAAAGTTTTGATGTTTCAGTTGACTACCAGTACTACAACTTGTGATGTGATGATATGTATTTTGTACTGTTGCATAGGCATTAGGCAGGTAATGCGTAATTAACCTTTTAAGGTAGTAATCGTTATGGAAATAGTTTATTGGGATAACCTAATCAAATTACTATGCATTCTTTTACTTACTTGGTAATGGTTTTCAGTGGCTGGCAATTTCATCCGCATCATTAACTGTAATAACTTTGAACATGCTCGATGTGCTAGTAGAAGAAGGAGGAAAAACATTGCAGATATTTTAAGCAATTTATTAGAATAATTGCTGTCAAATTAATGTGCACGTTAACTCAATGCATTACAGAATTAATGCGCAATAAAAAATTAATGCGCGTTAAAAAGATTAATGCACATACGTAAATTTACTTAATTCTGTGAAGCACGAGTTTCAATATGCCATTAAACTACGTTTATTCCATGATCAAATAATATTCAAGTGATTAAGAATTGTTTTGTCGCTTTTTATCACTACTGTCATTTTCTTGCGACACAGCCATGAGTTTGTTGGTTATCATTTCAGTTACCCTCTTGATGTAGTCCACCAACAATATCAGCAATATTAATGATGCGTTATTAACGTGTTAATACATGTGTTAAACAAAATTAATGCAGTGCATTAATGTGTTAAAAACTTTAACGCTTTGACAGCTCTAATCAGAATGTTATTATTAACTATGTGACACAGGTTTCCGGCTGCCAAGAGTCCAGTGGTTACTACAGCAACTGGGCCACCAGCAGCAGCAGCAGCAGCAGCTGATGATGATGATGAAGATGATTTTGAGTTGTTTGGCTCGGACGAAGATGAAGTAGATGAAGCTGCTGAGAAGCTCAAGCAAGAAAGAGTTGCTGCTTATGAGGCCAAAAAAGCCCACAGTTAGTTTTTGTTTTTGTTATTTTTTTTTGTTTTTTAGGGCTGCAGAAATTAACAATTAATTAATTGATCAATAGTTAAAAATTTAATTCATTACTTTTGCAGATTGAAATTTTATTAAAAATTTGAACTTAAAACATCACTAATGTTACTAGTCTACACATTTCCGGTAGACAACAGTGGCAGCTACTTACTCGACATAGGACATGTGATCATGATTTGGACTTCGATGAAATTGGCTTACAAGGTTATTATTATTAGCATGATTAGTTGTTTATCATTGATTTTACATTAATATTGTTGTTATTGTGGTATATGTTTAGAGACGGCTGAGGTGGCCAAGTCCAGTATAGTGTTAGACGTGAAGCCGTGGGATGATGAAACCGACATGGCCGAAGTTGAACGATGTGTTCGCTCTGTCGAAACCGATGGCCTGCTCTGGGGTGTCTGTAAGTAGTTGCAATAGTCGTAGTAGTATTGGTAGTAGTAGTAGTTGTTGTTGCTGCTGTTGTTGTGTTTATAATAGTTTAGTAGTATTGGTAGTCTTATCAGTAGTAGTAGTGACATGGCGGATGTTGAACATCATTATGAACGATGTGTTCATTTTATAAAGACCGATATCCTGCTCTGGGGAGTCTGTAAATCATTCCTTATTTTTCTCTGTCTTTTTACATTACCTTTGGAGTGGGCAGGTTTTTACGCTTGCCTAGTCTGTATCAGTTTAGCAGGCTAAGCAGTATTTCTCTTCGCTTACTCATGCCATTGCTGTAAATCTGTTTCATGCTTTGTGTCAAAACTGTTAAAAGGTTGTATGGCAAATAGATATATTTATAGCTTTTCAAGTTTTAACGCGAACCTGCCTTAGAGCTACAGACTACGGAACATCACTTGCTGTCTGGGATCGTGCAGTGTTACCTGCCAGCTGACACTGTAGGTGAACTCGCCCCACCTTAATCCCAGCTAGACAGACTGGTACTCAATTTACCTACCGCAGAGTGATAGAAAGCTGAGTTGACCTTGGTGGCTGGTTGTGTGCTCAGGTGGTTTACTTGTCCGCAGACAGTCAACCACTCATTCAATCATGTTCTTGATGTGCAGTTATAATTGGTGTCCTGTCAAAACTGGGAACGACAAAACCTGGACACAGGCTTAGGTTTAGGAAATAAGGTTAAGGCTAGGGTTAGGGTTAGGAATAAGTGTTAGAGATAGCATTAGGAATTAAAGTTTGGGACAGGTTTTGACAGGGAACCATTATAATTATGGTGAATTGCTCATTATTGTGTTGGTTTGTATGTGTGTTTAGCAAAGTTGGTGCCGTTAGCATATGGTATAAAGAAGCTACAGATAGCGTGCGTCGTAGAAGACGACAAGGTAGGTTATATTGTTATCAGATTCAATTGTAACTTACTATTTGACTTACTTTTGTAATTGTTAATACTTAATTTTACACTGGTCAGGACAATTTGTACGTCATGATGACATCTAGAAGTAAAGATTAATTATTCTTCCAAAGATGCAACATTTTGGTTTTTATTTGCAAGTGTGCCATTTGTGTAGTTTTTATCAAGTATTGTGTAGTTTTTATTCAGCTTTGACTGGACCTGGTGTCTCAAAAATCTGTGCCACTTTTATTTTTTGAATAACTTCATGAAACCTTGGCTGATGTTGATAATTTTTGGCTTTCGAAATCATGAAACAACTCGACTGTCAACCATCGCACTAAACTGTGTATCGGTGAATCTTTGCCTTCCCTACTGGAAAAGTCGTGGAATTTTTGTGGTCTGAGAAGCGATAGCTGTCAGGTCTCGAAGTGTGAAAAAATAAATGCCAGTGTGGTATATTTCACTTCCTCCCCTCTCTCTCTTTCTCTTTCTATCCGCTTCTTTTCCCCTAATCCTTTTTCTGTTAGAAGTAGGACCCTGAAATCCGGCTAGGAGGTCTGGGGGAGCACTGTAAGCTTTCCCAGTGGAGTTTGGGGTGTAAAGCCACAGAAGAAATCGAACTTTGTGCATTTTAACCTTAAAATATGACACACAGTGGCAACAATTTGAATTATTTTTTTGAGATTCGACTGAACTAATCAAGTGCGTTTTAAATAGTAAAGGCAAATCGGGCCCCAAACGGTTGCAATATGAACAAGCTAGCGCTAATTTGGTCACTGATAGAAGCAAATGTCAGCAACCAGTTGCCTAAGTGTAGAAAACTGCCTGCAAAGCATACCGGTATGGCTTTTCTCAGAAAAGAAGTACCATATCGGTCCATATCGTCTCACTTTGAGCCCTGGTAACCCTGGATTGAATAAAGGACTGGTTCACTGATTGATTACCGTGCATATCCATATACTCTGTTTGTAGGTTGGTACAGATTTCCTGGAGGAGGAAATTACAAAGTTTGAAGATCTTATTCAATCGGTGGACATCGCGGCTTTCAACAAGATCTAATCTAAATTCAGCCCCACGTTTCAGCTGTGTGGATCTGTTGTTAAAATTTAGGATTTATGTTTTGTCATTATGCAGCACAGAGCATAACAGAGGCAGCCATTACACAGGTTGGCCACAAGTACTTAACGTCTTTGAGATTTTTTCCCAATTTTTTTCATTACCTGGAAAGTCCTTAAAAACCAACTAGGGTCATGAAAATTTTGGAATTTGTTGGAAGAGAATATTTGCTTTTTATTTTTAGAGTTATTGTAACTGCTATGTAGGGACCAACTAAATTCACAATTTCACGGTCGTGACATTTTCCGTAAAATTGGCCTTCTTCCGTGAAAAACGCCGATTTTCGTGAAATCCATGATTTTTCGTGAATTTTAGCGCTTTTAGTTTAATTTACGACAATTCCAGAGTTTTATCAGCAGCTTTTGTACGAATGTTGCTGTTAGCTACATGTCGCACTTCAGCACTAAGTAGTTGACATTGACTGTCTTGAGTTTTGACTTAGTGTAGTAAATATTCGTTGTTCTGAAATTTCTTCATTTGCAATAGTGCAGCACCTCGAAATAATGTCTGTGGGGCCCGTGAATTTGCAAAACTCTTTCCGTGAATTTTCCGTGAAATTTGACACATTTAAAAAATTCTGCCGTGAAATCATGCATTTTTGTCCGTGAATTTGGTTGGTCCCTACTGCTATGTTAATATTATTTGTTATGCCAGAACCATTTAAGATAATGTGGTAAAATACTGCGGAAATTGTTCTGGAAAAAGTACTAGAAAAGTTCTTGAATTTTTTGGTCACTCTTGTTTACATGTCAAAATGTTTCTTTTCAAGGGTTTTTTTCTTTAGCAGGTGCACCTCGAAGGACAAGGTTTTTGTCTGCATGCAACTGTTACAGATATATGTATGATGGCGGATGTTTTACATAAATTTACACAAATCATATTTGAAATGATACATAGCTCAGTTCAGTTGGGTTTATCTGACCTCGGACTTCTACTGAAGTTACGTTCATAATGACAATACAAACTCATTATGATTGGTTTGTAACGAATTGGTATAATCAGTAAAACTTTCATGTCACTTGTTCTTACAGAAACCATTGTCTCTTGTGATTAGTTTTATAGCACTCCTGAATTTTACTAAACTCAGCTTATTGCAAAAATACATTCGTGTGTTGTTGTCTACTGCTGCATACATTGTGGTGTTTCAGAATGTCCAGTATTAAGTTCATGTTGTTATCATTGGACAAAGATCAGTATGTCTTCCGTAAAATAAACTTACGCTTCTTATGTCGCTCAAAACCAGGGCTGGAAAATTTTTTGGAAGAGTTTTTTTAAAATTTTGTTTGTTGTTAAATTTATTACATATAACTTTTGTTTAATTTTTTAATTGTGAAGTTTTGATTTATGATGTTAATTGCATTATTATGATGTTTGCTCATGGCTACTAAATTAGAAAAAAACTTGAAAGTACATAAAAGCTGAAAATGTTCTTTAAAAAACTGGTTTTACTCCAGTCCTGCTCAATATCTATGGCTCAATGTTGTGAATACATAAAATTAGAACTGATGACTATAAATTCTAATAGTTGGCTGTTCAAAGATTAATAATAGTCATTAATTCTGATCAACACCTAAACTGTTATTTCCTCATAACATGACATGCCTTTGTTTGGAAGTGTTTTCAGTTACTCGAGCAGCATCCACAGTAGTGATGACTCGATATTAGAATTTCAATTTCAATATATTTTTCAAAATGTCACGAGATCGATGTCTATATCGATATTTTTAAAATGATAAGTATGTCAATCTTATACAAGCACAGGAACAAGATGTGAACATTCAGCAAAGCAGTGTGCTTTACCTGTGTAAGTTAAAAATGTGTCAGTGAACTTAATTAGTTAAAGACTGCTGTATGTGTCATTAAATTATGACATTATATTGTTGGTTTGGTTAGTTTGTTGTTTTCTCTGTTTATTGTCGTTATTTTGATAATGCACTACTAAACATATAAACATTTAGCGAAAAAATATTGCGATATATAAAAGACATCACGATATATCGGAAAATTCAATATTTTTTCGACGATACTATACGATATATCAATATCGATAACGATATATCGATATTTTCGATATATCGAGTCGTCGCTAATCCACAGTAGTGGAAGTAGATTTCATCCAGTCTTGCGGGCAAGCATGAAATGTCCACGTTCTCTAGATACTTTAATGTTAAGGCATAAGTTCTTTTTGAAAAATTAATTTTACGATTAATGTTTAATTTTTGAAGTATCCGTTCTTTTTTTTCCTTTAGCCATTTCTTAACTAGTTAATCGTTTCGATTAACAGTTTAGCAAATTATCCTCTTTGCGCATCACTATTATTGATGTTTGGTTGATTTAAATATTCTGTTGTGTGTTGTGTTGTTACGTGACAGCTGTCTTTGTAATTAAATTCAATAATTGTATATATTAATTGTAAAGTTCGGTTAACGTTGGGTAGAAAAGCGTCAGAATGTGGCCGCTGCCGTACCTGATACATTTGGTAAGGCGTCTGGCCACGTCGGAGATCACGGCGCTGGTTACGTTCGTCTGCCTGGTTTATCTGATAAAGATTGGCATGGTGTGGAAGGTGGTGAACTATTTCCGAGCCGCTCTGCGGGTCGTCGTTCGGCGTAGTGCTGGGCCGTTGTCGCTTTCGTTTGGTATCGGTTCGGACGAGCCGGGTACTCGGTTGGACCGTGCGTCGTGGGAGCTCCGCAAGGACACTATTGGTGTGTATTCGATCCAGGGCCGGCGACCACACATGGAGGACCGCTTCAACGTGGTGGATCTGGATCAGATCAACGCGTCCATATACGGCGTCTATGACGGACATGGCGGACAGGTGCGTTCGTGTGTCTGAAGGTTTGATTCCAGAATACTTTAATGCAAAATTACACAAAACGAGTGAAATATAAGTATTATTGGGGCTCTGGTAAAAGCAGATCTGTGGATGTGTGTGTCTGTGCATGTTACATCAGAGTTAGGGCTAGTGTTAGGCATAGGTTTAGAGGATATTTAAACTAATAAATTACAGCTCAGATATAGCATTACTTGTTGTGGCATCTGCAATCTGCAGAACCGTTTTTACATGCAACAGCAGCTACTGCTGTAGTGCGTCTTAGCCATCGCAATTCTGTCTGTTTGACTGTCACATGGGTGGATCAGTGAAAAATGGTGCAAGCTAGTAAAACTAAATTTTCACCGTTGGCTGCCTGAAAGAATTCAAACAGGGTCACCCCGAGTAAAGGCACTAACTGACAGAGGGGTAGGGAAAATTTGCGATTTCCAGTCGATACGGCATTGGCAGAGCGAGACAGATCACGGCTTCTGGTGAGTGCAAGTAAAACACTAGATAATCAGCCGCTGGTCATCTGGCGCCCTCTGGCGGCTGCAAAAGAAACGTTGGTAGGGTGGGTGAACTTAGATTTTGTTTTACTGGGCTTTCAAACATGCACCTCTGTTGCACGTTCCCCCTTGCGTTAGCTGGGCTTTTCTTGTTAGTCATAGCCATTGCAATATAAGTATTATTGGAGGCTATAACACAGGGGTCTCAAACTCATTTGGGGGTGGGGGCCACACTGCAAGATATCACTCAGTCGGTGGGCTGCATTGTTTTTAGAGACGACAAAATGCAGTAAATGCAGTAATCAATAGGCCCCTACAAATGACAGAAGTTATTTTTGCAGTATACACTGTAGTTTAGAACTTCAGATTTTTTCCTGTCTCCGACTAACTCTTACCGCTGATATGGCAGAAACCAGAGAGTCGACGTTAGTTTTGAAATCACGGGTGTTAGCCAATTGCAATGTTGCATTCAGACGTTTACTAGTGAGTCTTGATCACAAAGCGGATTTGTTGACATCGCCATTAGGCTATTTCGGAGGCTGCAGAGTCTAATTTTGGATACTTTTTTCTGAACAAAAAATTGTAGAAATCAGGAACACCCATATCCATGTACTTCTGCTTTTGCTTGTCAAACTTCAAACCCAATACCTCCATCTGGAATTCTTCAGAAACGCTTTCTGCGTCAACATCAAATGCAGTGGCAAAGAGTGCAAACTGTGGTTTAAGATTATTGAACTCTTTAAAACATCGGTCGAACTCTGCAAGAAATCCAGAAATGACATCTGCATAATCTTTTAGCCACCATGGCTTAACTTCACTTAGGCCTACCACCTGAAGAGATGAGAAATGGTCCAAGTTGCCAGGGCCAGCATTGGTCGCTGCCAGCACCAGCATGCGGCTCCCCTAAAGAGAACGCAAATGAGAAAAATTAGTTTCGCTGGGTTACTGGAAAAATGCTGTAAAATAAATAAAACGACTTATTTTTATCCTAAATTTTTAGAATTTCACATAATGTGTCGTGGGCCGCAAATGATGCCTTCGCGGGCATGCGGCCCGCGGGCCGCGAGTTTGAAACCCCTGCTATAACAGAATTACGATACTCATTGTACTCATTGTATTATTAGGCATGATGGAGCTGTCCTGCTGTTTGAATTATTTTTACAATAGAAGATACATTGCAAAGGGTATTATGTCTCCCCAAGTCCCCATATCCTGTCTTTCTTAGCAATTGCATAAACTTCTTACTAGCCACATTATGTTGAGTGTGTTGATTTGCATGATGTTCATTGCAGATACCGTACTGTTACATGCTGAATTAAAAATGTGACTAAATTGCTGTGATTTTTTTACATTCTTTGTTGATTTTATAACAGATGTAACTGTGTCATATTTTTACTTGTATTTTCAGTTTGCTGTTGATTTCACGGAGAAGACATTGTCGAAGGCGCTGATGGGTCGTCTGCTAAGCGAGTCGGCGGGTGACACGGAATTACCTACTCTTTCCGTGATCCTACAGGAAGAGATTTTGCAAGTGGATCAGCAGTTAGTCGACATTCAGACCACTGCAGAAGAACTATCAGGTGATGACTCGATATTAGGATTTCAATTTCGATACAATATTGATACAACATTGTACAACATATTGCAATATTGATATTGATATTTTAAAATAATAAGTATAGTAAATCTTGTATATTCAAGCACAGGAACATTGAGCAAGGCAGTGTGCTTTATTTAGATAATATAAGTGTGTCTCTAGGTGAACTTATAATATGCCAGTTATTAAATTACGTAAGTAATTTGAGCAAAGCTCACGTGATGCATGATAGCAGCAGTCCTGCCACTTTGGCAATCAGTGTATGTCTACAGCAATAAGATATCAATGCCTCTTGAAAGAGTACTTAAATTTGAGGCCTCCATATGGGAGACTCCTTGAATTTAAGAGATCAAAACTTAGATTCTTAAAAATGTACGTTCTTTGCTAAACATGTCATATGCAGGTTGTCCAGGTCCATCTCCAGCCATTTTGGTGCATATTCATTCTTAAAATGTGTGTCACAAAAATCACTAAATCCCTATTTTGGAGGTGCAAGGTCATTGAAGTTCATCGGCGTTGACACCAATAAAAAGCTTGTCATTGGTGCTTGTTATGATAAGCAGCATGTCCGTACCTATCTGCAACCATTTCCATGCTGCACGAGATAGTTGTGGTAAAATAAACACTTTTTAGGGGGGTAGCCATTTTTGACACCTGCCTGCACCGGCCTCCTTGAACCTAGGGGGTCGCGACTTGGACTGCTGAAATTTATGTTTAGTGATGAAAATTTCATGCACAGGTTGTCTTCGTCTATCTCCAGCCATTTTGTCGCAATTCAGTGTTGAAATCGGCAGTAGATCCAAAAATTGTGAAAAATTCACTAAAAACTTCTTATTTGGGGTTCAAGGTCATTTAAGGTCATTGATGTTGATAAATCTAAAAAAGCCTGTCACCAGTGCTTGTTATAATATGCAACATGTGTGTACTTACCTGCAACCGTTTTCACACTAGAAGAGCCAATAGGGTCAAAATCGACAAAATTTTGTGCCCCTGGATGCAAGGGTTCCCCTCGAACTAGGGCATCAAAAAACTGGAGCTGTCACAGTTGACGCGTTAATTAACGCGTTAATGCGTTAATAAATTAACGTGAGTTAAAAAAATTAATGCACGTTAAAAAAATTAACGCACATGCATAAATTTTATCATTTTATTTCATTCAGTTACTAAATTCTGTGCAGCAAAAGTTCGGATATTCCATTAAACTGCGACAGGCATCACGGTAGGCTATTGTGACACAGGCTCTACATTGTGGGCTTCATTCCAGTCACCCTCTCCATGTAGTCCACTGTCCACCTACAACATCGGCAATATTGATAGTTACTTTATTGAAGTTTATTACATTTTTAAATCTTTATTTATTCACCAATCACAAATGAACAGACAGACAGACAGATATACAAACATACGCACAAAATTGACGAAAGACAGTAAGCAAGCAATTCGCGTAAGCGTAACCCAATAGAGTCCATCACAAAATAATGGACTCTATGATGGACAAGAGACGATATACAAAATAAAAATACTGTAATAGTTAAATAGTAAATAGTCTAAATACGTTTAAAAATAGAAATTATATGTGTTTTTAAACTTTTTTTTCCATTTTTCTAACTTTTTTATTCTACAGGCGGGTTCCATAAACGTCTTGGGACCGGGGTAATTTACCTCCTACTCTCCATCTCGACGGGACTGGGTGCGTTAATTAATGCATTAAAAAAATTAACACACTGCGTTAATGCGTTAAAAAAAATTAACGCCTTGACAGCTCTACAAAAAACTAGAGACCTTGGAACAGCCCATAGTTAAGATTTCGTAATCCTAGCTTGCACCGTTTTGATACAGTCCACGAGTGTGACAGACAGACGGATAGACGCCTAGACGATGGCTAAGACATGTGAAGCATTCTGCTATTGCGTGTAAAAACCAGTACACCACTAACTGATCTTTCTTTCTAGTCACGTAGTGTAGTAAAACATCTGTAGCAAATATACATGTCGAAAATATCGTGATATATTGATATACGATATATCAATACCAAAAATGATTGATATATCGATATTTTTGATATATCGAGACATCACTGCTCTCAGGTTGCTTACTTTATTTTTATTATTTTTTGTTGTTTAGTACAATATTTTACATGTAAGCTAAAAGTTTCCTGGCCACACATGACAAAAATGTGATTTATCGGTGAAATATGATTGTCAGTATATTAATGACCAGTGGAGTGTTGTCGTAATTGATGTCTGTGATAAGAAAATGATAAAAGCATGCAACTTGTGCTAATGTCATTAAAATTAAATTTAGAATTGTGTTTTCACATAATTCTGCTATTGATATGTGTTTAACCATTTGTTGCAGTACAGGAACTGAAAACACACAATCCTTCAAAAAAACTTAAACCTAGAAGGTAACTTTTGTAAACTTTTGGGCAACACAGATGCCTTTCTTGAATAGATTTCTGTTCCCTGCTGAACAGTGTTTGAAGGAAGAAAGCAGTGGTTGCCAAAATGTTAATGTTGCAATGAAACAATTTGTGTAATTTGATAAATTTGATCGCTTATTACTGTATTGTGGCCTATAGGTTCTACGGCTCTGGTGGCTGTTATTCGAGGCACAGAGCTTACTGTTGCAAATGTCGGTGACTCTCGCGGCGTTCTATGTGACATGGATGGGAAAAGTCATCCTTTGTCATATGACCATAAACCTCATGAGGTTATATTTTTATCATGTTCAGAACATCAACTACGTTTCATTATTATTAATTTTGCTATCTATAGTGCTTTCTTATTTGCAAGACTCTTCGTTAATATTTTATCAATTAAAATTAGGGATGTTAACGAGACTCAACTCACTCGAGACTTGAAAAAATCACGAATTGCATTTCTTGCCAGTGAAGAACACAGAGAAGCTGAATAGGAGTCTTTTGTTCAGCACTGAGTCACGGTTGATGGTTTATGACAGTTCACCAGTCAGCTTGTGGTAACTGAGTCAGGCCACAGAAGGCAGACTGCCCCCCGCCACCCGCGAAGCATGGAGCATAGAGACTGCAACTGACTTTCACTACGCCACATTGCCCGACAATATCTGCTCAACTTTCTCAGTCGCAGTGTCTGGGAGACTTGGTCTGTGCTGACACTAAAAGGTAAAGGTAAAGGTCGTCAATTTGTATAGCGCATCATCGCAAACACGCCTCTAATGCGCTTTCATCACTAACCAGAACCGCCTGCCGCACAGCTACCGTGTGCAGCCAGCAGACACAGGCTGGCGCAGCGGCCGGCTAGGCAACCCCAATCAGCTGTACCAAGGTCCCCACCTTCCATAACTCATGTAAATGAGCTTTTGCCACTGCCACTAAGTTGCTCACTGCGGCGGCACACTGCCTCTGTAATAAATATAGCCGCTGGCTACTGCATGCGTTTGGCACTCAATTATTCACTATGTGTTTTGTAAAAAGGACCCTTTATGTTTTTTCATAATTTACTCAAATTATGAGCAATTTACATGAAATTTTTACCAGTTGTAGCTGAAAAAATACCAAATCAAAATATTTGAACAAAATATGGCAGTTGATTAAATATTCTTTGCTAGTCGTGATGTAACGCTGACGTCATAATATGTCACAGGTACAAACTTGCTAGTTTCAGCTGGTGCTGTCAGTCGCTACCCTGCTTTGATGGTGAACTTAATGTGGTTCGCTAATGAAAAATGCTTATCGTGTCAGCACTGAGCAACATGGAAACATGAAATCAGGCGTCCAAAAACTCAACATCTTGCAAGCTCCGTGTAATAGTGCACTGTCTTGCTTGAACATGTGAAAGACCAACTATCCCCACAGACACGTGAATTCGATCGCTTTGCACATTTTTGTGGCTGCAACTGTAAAACTTCAAATACTTTACACCAACGAACCAGATTTTTCACCATTGACGCAGGGTAGCAACTGGCAGCACCAATTGGGATTAGCCTGTTTGTACCCGTGACACATTATAATGTGAGCATTACATCACGACTAGCAAAGAATATTTAATCAACTGCCATGTTTTGTTAAAACATTTCGAATTAGTATTTATTCAGCTACAACTCGGATCTAAACCAACCTGAAGGAGAGAGAGAGAGAACATGTAAAAATTTCATGCAAATTGCTCATCATTTGAGTGAATTATGACAAAAAACAAAAAGGGGTCCTTTTTATGAAACACCTTGTAATGACTTGGGGCTCAGATGGACAAACTAAGCAGCGGGTAAGCACGCTGCAAGCTTTGCAGTAAGCATTGTCCAACGTGTGAAAGTGCTTTTGATCTTATTTGGTGTCTTGACATGCTGCCGCACCACCCAGGCTACCATTCTTTCCTCTTCCCAGCACGTCGCCTGTACATCTCGCCACTCTCTAGGGACCAACTTAATTCACGATTTCACGGCCGTGACATTTTCCGTTAAATTGACCTTCTTCCGTGAAAAATGCTGATTTCCGTAAAATCCGTGATTTTTCGTGAATTTTAGCACTATTAGTTTAATTTATGACAATTCCAGAGTTTTATCAGCAGCTTTTGTAAGGATGTTGCTGTTTGCCACGTGTCGCACTTTAGCACTTTAGACATTGACTGTCTTGAGTCTTGACTTAGTGTAGTAAATATTCGTTGTTCTGAAATTTCTTCGTTTGCATTAGCACATGGAAGTATAAATAATTTATAGCTCCGTGGCATTAGCACAGCACCTTGAAATAACGTCTGTGTGGCCCGTGAATTTCCGAAACTCTTTCCGTGAATTTTCCGTGAAATTTGACACATTTTAAAAATTCTGCCGTGAAATCGTGCATTTTTTCCCATGAATTTGGTTGGTCCCTACCACTCTCCCTCACTGCCTGAGGCCCACAGCACCAAGTGCATGCCTGTAGGCAGACCCCCCTGATGTTGTGCCTGGCGCCTGGACGTTCACACCACAGCAGCAGCAGCGACGGAGGGCGTCTCTTCTGCATGCATTAAGGTCACAAGTTCTGGTCGAGTCCGGGGAATAGAAGTTCTGATATCAAGAAACAAAATTCTCAAAAATTAATGTCCTTAGTTAAAATGTAGTAATTGATTACATCTGTTAATGATTAGTTACATGATTAATTGCTAATTTGTGCAGCTTTAATTCAAGATGATTTAAAGCGCTTCAGAAGTGTTGGGCAGCAGTTTCTCTGTATGCTGAGTTGCTAATGTAGTGTTGCTGCATTGATAGCAGCAGTGTCAGTGTTTCACTTTCTTGTTGCAGGAGAAAGAGAGATTGCGGATAATGAACGCCGGAGGCTTCGTAGTTTTCAACGGCGTCTGGCGTGTCGTTGGCGTACTCGCGATGTCACGAGCTCTCGGCGACTATCCGCTCAAAGAGAACAACATTGTCATAGCAAACCCTGACGTGTTGACCTTTGACCTAGCCGACATCGATGCTCGGTTTATGATCCTTGCGACGGACGGCCTCTGGGACATGTTTGACAATGACGAAGCGTGCTCTTTTGTGAGCAGTCATTTTGATGAGCCACACTTCGGAGCTCGTAGCCTGGCGCTGGCTGCATACCAGCGTGGGTCACTCGATAATGTCACCGTCATGGTCGTCAATCTGGAGAAACGGCTTGCAGCCCGGCGCATTCCTTCCAGGCGCGAAAGTTTTGCATGATATCATTCCTGTCTTGTTATACAGTGTGATTACTGGAAAGGGCTGATCTTCTAGATTAGTGCGACGAAAAGCACAAATTTGTGCAGAATCATACTGTGCCTCGAGTTTGTGTACAAAATTTTTGTAGGAATTTGTCTCCTAAGTTCTTCCCGAGCCAGCAGCTTGGTTTTTCGTAGGTTTTTTAAAGTGTTGTGTAAATTGCATTTTTTTCTCAAGGCTTTTGGTTTCATTTTTCTCCTGGATATTGTGGTAATTTTCATGCTTTCTAAGGTTTTCGTAATTTTCCGATGTTTGAAAGACGAATGATTGTCTTCCATTAGTTCTTCTTTTTGTCGCGTTTATTCCAGAGGATCATTTATATACCAGGTGCAATAATATCATTGTTGACGACATTGAGCAATGGTGTTGGCAAGATGATATTAATTTAAATGCATTATTTTCATCATTATAACTCCATGCTTGGCGATTGTTTTTGCATAAGCAGTATTTTTGTGTATTGCGTCCATTCCAGGTGGCTTCATAATTTAATATGTGCTTTTAGTTTGTGTGCAAGTAATTCCATTGTGTTGTTGATTAAGGTTAAATTGCCGATAGTCAACAGGCTCTCTCACAGCTCTGTGACCGATGCGAGCAGTGCGCATCTTTGTTTCCAAGGCCCCGAGCCGGCAGTGTGCTGCAGATGCCTCGCCTGCCATATGGGATCTCACAGTATTACTTGCCACCCGATACAGGCGAACCTGTCTTTGCCTAATATATGGGAGGAGAGCCAGACCTCCGCATATTACTGCCGTAACCTTCTCTGAGGTGAAGCTGGTACCGATTTGCACTGCTTGGTGAACAGAGGCACGTGTGTGAACAACTTGCTTAAGGTTGTATTGTTGATACTGGCCTGTAATATTGTGTGGTTGAGTGTTAGTCTACTGTTACAGGCTCGTGCTGTTCATTTCCATGCTAAACCAGGTCTCATTCCTGCAGTGTTTTTGCATTCCATTGTAGTCGGGGTTAGAGATGTAACGAACTTTGTATTTGCATTCGACATGAGAATACTGAACACTTTTCAACCATTCGATATTCGACGAATAGTTGGGAGCATCTCTAGCGAATGTGAATATTTCATTTTATTCAATTTGATTAAACTTTGTTGAACTTTTGATAGGGACTGAAGAGAACAATGAACGCTCTGGATGTTGCATTTTTTTATCTGAACTTATTGAGTGAATTTTGCCACACTACTTGTGCAGTTCACATTCCAATGCTTCCAAGTTGTTCCAGAAAATGTTTCCGGACTGTCAAGTGGCTGCTGGATTCTCATGCATTGCGGCGAAAATTGCATATTTAGCAAAATATGGCATAGCACCATTTTTCAAGAGTACGCTAAAGTATATATTTCACACTAAATTTTGATGTAGCTCAAGTATGATAATTATGTCTTTTTATCGATACGTTTAGTACTTGAAAACTGCAATTTTAGGTCCTTGAAAAGTCCTTGAATTTTTTCCTTTAGTATTTGCATTCGTAATGCGAATATTTTTTCGCTTCGTTGCATCCCTAGTCACGGTTCAAAAAGCTGGGTGACCACTCACCTGGAAAAGTCAGGGAATTTCAAAGTAGTCAGGGAAAAGTCACGGAAAATGAAAGAAGTTGGGGGAAACTGGAAAAAGGTTATTGAAAGTGTAAACATTAGGCATATTTGAATTTTGCTCGCTTGCATGTTACAGCTATTACAGCAGCAGTCACAGTTCATTAAGTGATGAATGCTGAAAACACAGGGGCTACCTGGCCTGTTTTTAATTAATGTGAAGCACCGGCTGTCATTTAATTTTTAATAACATGAAGTAACTGCAAAATCTGCTGTCTCTGGGCTCGAAAGCTTTGAACATACCGTAATAGAATATTTGGCTACCAGTGACTCAAGAAATTAAAATTGGATCTAACTTAAGGGGTGCCATTTCAGTGATTTCTAGGTGAGTGGGACTCCATGAAGTGATATCTCTTCAGTACATATTTGATAGATATGGATCTGAACCCTTTCTGATAGTCATTTACATTGCATAATGCATATATTTACTACTTGTCAGCTGATGCGTTCAAGTCATGGTTGTGCGACTACAGCTGTTTGTGACATCTGAATATTGGTTTTCGTGTTGGCATTTTCCTTTGCATTTTCTGCCATGAATTGTTGATATAATCTGCAAGTTTGTACAGTATTATTATGTTAACTAGGGTTAACGTGTAGCGTGGTGTGCAACAAATAATTGTAGTTCATGTCTAGGTTGTGCATGGTTAAGATATTGTTTAAGATATTGTATAAGGTTGTGGGCATATGTTAGGCATACATGCAGAGTGGCTTGGCATGCATACAAGGTGGGACATGTTTGCTTTACATTGATCAACATATTGGATAGTTTTGGAAACAGCTGTTACAACAAGAAGGCTATATGTTGCTATTGAAGGTCGACCATTATTTGCTTATTTAATAGCAAGATCTAGTAACCTCAATTAATCATGCCTTCACTACTTCTGGTCACACTAAATAAATAACTGTTCGTGAACGTGTAGTATGTGCAGGTGTTAACTTTCATTGCAAATGTTTATGGTCAGGCAACCCTATTTGCTTCTATAGACAGTCTGTAGATCTTTCCCAAAGACATATCGTTTAGCCACAATACATGCGTTACAGAAAACAGGCAAACAGAGGGCAAACACAATCGTCTGACAATAGCATGCCCGTTAGTACAAATGGCCAAAAATGAGCAAAAACATTTGATTGCCCGATCTACGTAAAACGTACATGTTCCACCTTTTATGCACCACCCTGTACATAATCGGCTATTATACAAGTTGTAAGCCTCTGTGTGGTATATTCTTAATTGTTATTATTAATTACTGTATATTACTATTGTTGCATCTCCATTGTTATACTAATATTTATAACAGCTGCTCAGAGGAGAGGTAATTTTTTTAGCTTTATCAGTTTGTCTGTCATATTGCGCAAGATGTTGTGGAAAGGCGTTGATGCAATTTTTACAGCCACTTGTGGCAAAAAAAACATTGGAACAAGTTTGTAATGGGGTCAACATCAGATGACCCAGTTGACCCATTTTTTGGTGAAAACGTGTTTTTGTAGGATAGCAATAGCTTAGTGTCATTTGCCAGAAGACAGAACGGTGATTAATGCTAGTGTTCATAGCATATATTTTAGTGGAGATTTATGTTTGATTTTAAATCATACAGCATGTGCGTTCCCAACCAAATTTCTATTTTTATCATGTGTCATGTATAAAGGAAATATTTTTTTTGTTTTTTTTTTAAATTCTGATTTGTAGGTTTTTTAGGTTGCTTTTGCTGTTGGCTGATGCATGTTGTGCACCTGGCAGTTTTGAACGCATCACATTTTTGCCACATTTGTATCAGCAAAGCAAGCAATTGGCTGCAAAGTCAGAACTGATGTTAAATATTCTCAGGGGCGCCTGCCCTTAAGTTTTGGGAGCAATTTCCCATTCTCCCTTCTCCCTCTGATCTGTCTCTTGTTTTTTTTTATTTACCTTCCTTTTTCTTTCTCCATTTGCGATAGGTCTTTCCCCTAAATCCAGCTAGTGGATCTGGGGGAGCTCTATAGGCTCCTCCAGTGGGGCCTGGCGGCTGTAGATTTTGCAACATTCTGAGCCCATAAGTGCGTTTGGAAACAAGCCGTAGAGAAATTGTTGGATATACCTCCAAAGTTCTACCATTTCCCCTTAAATGGCTAAAATCCCTTCCTCGTTTTTAGGATGGTGCATTTGTTCTCAGGATTTATGGCGTAGACGCCCCTGAACATTTATATAAAAATACCCTTATGTACAATTCCATCATCTGCTCAAACATTGTCGTTTGTGACATAAGTGGCTGATTTTCATGGCAGTTTTCTGCAATTATTGTAATAATTATTGTGATAGCATATCAGTCGTGGTGATTGGTTAAAGGTCCGTTAGCACTGCAGTTTGTGCACTTGTGTGTGTGTGAACAGCCCTTAAACGTGTGCCAGTTGAGCGTTCATAATAGTAGATACTAGCGAAGTTTTTTAATGCTTTGTAAGTAAGCAAACATGCTGCAAACAGATAGATAGATGGATGGTGTTTTAGCAAGTTGGTAAACAATGTTAGTGTTAAATATTAATATTGGTAGTTTGGTCTAATCTGTATCATTGCATGTTATGTGCCAGTTGTTATTCCTAGCCCACAGTTTTCTGCGGTAAATTTTGCCAAATTCCCTGGGCCAGTTCGCAAAATTTCGTGGCTCACCGCGGCAAAATTATCCAAATTCTGCGGCTTACCGCGGCCTTCCATTTGTGCATTAACTAAGCTTTTTTCTGTTTAAAAAAACTTCAGTTTTTGGATGCTGGCATGGCGCTCAGTTATGCTAGCAACATACAAAGGAAATTATTGATCTTTTTTTAAAGCGCAATTTGTCAATTAGTCGCATTGAGTTAATTTACGATTGTGCCGTATACGATGGTAATTATTAGTAGGGATGCAGTTTTAGGCAGTTCAGTTTGATTTTTCTTCGTGATAGAGTTAGTTTAAAGCCGACGATCATACTAATCATCGGTCATTTCTTAACTTTGTAAAATTCCACGGAAAAGGGCAAATTCCGCAGCTCGGCTCGAAATTCTGCGGCCCACGGAAAACTGTGGGCCCTAGTTATTACTATGCACGTAACGAAGTGTACTGTTTGAGTATTTGCTGAACGATATTATTGACTACAAAGTGTTGGGTTGAAGTTCACTTTCTTGCATCATATTGTAGTGCTAATTTATGCAGCATTGTTAATTTAGCATTATTCGTCAATGTGAAGTGCAGTTTCTCCGTGGGAAATCAGTCTGACAGAGGGACTGCAGCACTTGACAAATTTACTTAATTAAGTTATGTTAACCGAAGTGAGCTGGCTACATATAGGCCATTGTAATACTTTAAAAGATTAAAGGTCGTCACCTGACATATGGGATCACACAGTGTTATGTGCCACCTGAGACAGATGAATGCACCCTCACTTTAACTTCAGCCAGACAGGCCAGTAGGCACTCGATTTACTTACCCTGGAGGGATGGGAAGCTGAGTTGACCCTGTTTCCGAGTTGTCGGAAGAAGACTGACTGGTGACTGCTACAATGCGTTTTCTCCATTTTCTTCGGAAAACTTGATCCGCCGCCTTGATAGGGGAATGGGAATGCCTTTTGCTGGTAGCCTGCCAGACGTAATATTAACCATCTGAAATGTCTTACTCTAAATTTTTGAGCAAACAACACTTGCTAACTTTCTCGTTTTAGCGCTGTGCTGGAGTAGATTTGCATTGTAATAATTGAGGGTGTTGGCTGAGAAACTGAGACTGACCCCCTCCAGTAACTACTACCGAATATAATACCGTTATAACTTTAATTCTGTCTTATGTTATATCACAATAATAAGTTCTTATTCATCAAACATTTTATAAAACGATATATACACAAGATAATGAAGTCTGGAAATCGCTTCCTTTAGTCTGCAAATCATTGGGCGTAAGCCGCCTGAAAAATTCTCATGCTTCCGGTTGCAGCCAGCAGAAAAGTATGAGGGGCAGATTTTTAAAAATTTTATCTTTTTACCATGACGTCATGTAATATTATCGACAAACTAATAAAAACAAGCTGACAGACCAAAGTAAGTACTCGTGAGAACTAGAGTGAAGATACTGCAGCATAACAGACTACAGATGCAAGACAAAGTTGGTGAAACTTTGAAAACAAAATTTTAAAAAACTGCAAAGAATATTTTTAGGATGTAGTAAAAAATTTTCAGAACGTACAGCAATCAGAAGCACGGGATTTTTAAGGCCTTGTCATCTTGTCAACACTCATGTAAAAATCAAACTGATTGACATTGCCTACAGTAAACGTGAACACTCAGCCTACATGTTGAATTACTTGCTTGCTTACATGCATAGTCTCCGATATTATGCGCGTCTGATTAATTTGCGACATTTTACGCTATAATTATAATACAGGATGGCTATAAGCCTTTGAAAACCAAACAGAGTCTTGAAAGTTTTGGAATTTGATAAAAGAGGGTCGTTTTGAAAGTTGCTGAATTTCATTTTTTTCAGAATCATCGTGACTTCGATGTGAAATTATTTTATTGTGTGTACTGAACCATAACGATGGTCTGAAGTGTGCTAATTTTGTGTTGAACAAACTCCTACATTTCAAGCAGTGGTTTCGGGTCAGATTGCACTAATGTTTTGCTGCAGACTTGCTGGACAACAAAAACAGTCGTACAACAAGCTGTACAACATCTTGACACGTATTTGTCTTGGGTTTTAATTTTTAATGTGTATTTGTTGTACAACTTGTAAATGTGGATTTGCTGTAGATTTTCGATCAACGTGTTGTCCAACGTATCCATGACACGTCAAAGAAAGTGGAGGTTGGGCTTTAATACACCTTATTCCATTCTTGCCGACGGTCTTTCGAGTAGCCACTGCTGTCATTTGGTCATCACACTTGAGCTAACTATCAGTTATTACCACTGCAGACACAGTGCTAGGCGACAGTGGAATAAGGACATTTAGAGCGGATCGAGACAATAGGCGCAGTAGGGTCGCGGCAGGAGATCGGGGTGCAATTCTCTCCCTCCCCCTTAAATTTCAGCCTGTCGGAAAAACTTCTTTCTGTCAAAAAATTTTCTTCCCAAAAATACGAAATTTGGTTTTGAAATCCCGCATTTTGGGAGAATTTAGGGGGTGAAATTGTAATTTTGACCACTCATAATCCCTTCCGTCGGAAAAATGCAACTGTCTGTTGAAAAATTGGAACTCCTATATTCCTTTCTCTCCCCCAGACTTGTTTATGAAGGTGCAACTGTTGCAAAACTGTTGCGCAACAGTTGCACGCAACATCTATACGACGCCGGCGCAACTCAACTCAACTCAACTGCTCAGCCGGGCTAGCAAGCAACACGTTGTCGCCCGCAGTCACGACAGTTGAGTTGAGTTTCGTCGTATGTGTGAATCGGCCATAAGGGATGACGCGTCGCTGACTAGGTGGATGCAGAGCAAGACGGACAGGAGAGTTTCTTGGTTTTGCCGCTGTGTAGTCGGATGCTTTGCGCGGCGCTGCTCGACAACGACGCATTGTTGCTGGCACGCCGCCGACCGTCGGATCCTGCTGCTGCTGCTGCTGCTGCTGACGATGATGAGGGCATGGGCAGCGTGTTGGCGGAATTGTTGGCGTCCACATCCGATGTGCTGCTCAGCAGCGAGAACCGATACATGTTCATCTGAAACACAGTTACAGTTACAGGGTTACACTCTTCAACAACGTTCTCAGAGGAAACACGCACACACGACAAACCAACTGTTTTTACGAATTGCGGGTTCGACGCTCGGTCGTTTCGCTATCAAGTTGTTTCTACTTGGATGGGCGACTGACTGTCTGCGAACAGGTAAACTAGCTCGGTAGGCCTATATAACCAACACCAAGGTCAACTCAGCCTTGCGAGGTAGATACAGGACCGTATTTAAGGAAAGGGGTGTTAGCAGGTAAACCCCGCCCCCGCTCGCAGACTAATTGTACCTACACTTTAAATTTTTTCGCCTCTTTTGTATGCCTTTAAGATTGTTTAAACTGCACGCACTAACTTTGGTCAGTTGATTTTGAGAGAAATCGAAATTGTTCCCACCAGATGTCATATTTTAAGGCTAAAATGCACCAAATTCGATTTCGGCTGGAGCTCCGCCCCAGATCCCGCTGCGGAAGCTCACCCCGCTTTCCCAGACCCCCTAGTTGGCTTTGAGGAGTCCTACTTCTAAAGTAAAGGAAAAAGAGAAAAGGGAGGGGAGAAAGGAAAAAAGGCGGAAATGAAAAAGAGGGGAAGAGGAAGGAGAGAAAAAGAAAAAAAAGGAAAGATCAAACTCCCCTGTCTACAGCCTTGGGTTGGTAAATCGAGTACCGGCTTGTCTGGCTAGGCTTAATGGCGGGGCGCGTTCACCTGTGTTGGGTGGCAGGTAACACTTTGTGATCCCATATAGCAGGTGACGCTCCGTAGTTATGTGATGGATTTCCTATTAGAGCTATACACCACCTTTACCTACCTTAACGAATGTGCCGGCCGGCACTATTTTTTCCAAAATGGGGGTTGCAGCGCCAAATTTTGAATTTAAACCAAAATTTTCCAACAAGAAGACGATTTTTCAACAGACCAAAATTTAAGAGGAGCAGCTATCCCCTGTCCCCCGGCCAGGAGGACGCCACTAAATACGCCGTATCAGACCAAATTAAGATTAATCTCTGTGCAGAGATGAATTTGATTGATACAAATCACACAGACCAGCTGAGGGTGGTTGATGTCGGTGATGGCGTGTGCAAGGTGCTCGAAACAGTCCCGGATGTTGTCGCCCGTCAGCGCGCTCGTCTCCCAGAAACCCGTCTGAAAGTCACTCTGCGCTACCTGCATCGTTACACAACCTCGCGATGCTGCACGCTGTAAGCGACCCTTACTGGCAGACAGTGTATCTGTATGCGACTCGGTCTGTCTGTCCGCAACCGTGTCAGCAGCACGGTTTGTGCTACAGCGTGGCGACAGACACGCTGCCTGAATGTAAGGGTCGCTTCGCTATAGCATGCAGCTTGCTAGCCAATATAGCCAGGCGTGGGAAACTAGAGTTTTCTAAGAAAAATTTTAGGTTTTTATTTTTTTACGTTTTTAATGTTTAAGCGGTTTTAAAGATTTTTTTTTTTTGGGGGGGGTTAGTGTTCAATTAAACACCGTGCACATTAGCCTACGACCCAAAAAACACCTTATACACCCTGTCTGTCACAAAATCACATTGTTTTCTATAAGTTACAGCAAATAAAATAATCAAAAATGACGATTAAAATATAACATATAACATAATATGTAATAAATTTCACAACAAACAAAAAACCTTTACAACATAAAATTAGACTTTCAAGGTTTTTTAGGTTTTAAAAAATCTAAAAACCTAGGTTTTTTCGGACCAATTTTTCAGCCTTGAATATAGCAGAAGGTACATATACCGTTATGTGTATAGGTTAGCTGACACAGCGGCTGCGAAAAACAACATTGTATGGCGTCACTTTGAAAACCTATTATCAGTAAATTTAAGATAATGTTTTTGTCGATCGAGTTGCAAGCTAGCATCACTTGCTAACTTGTTATAGACATATGACATGCGCTTTCTGCTTACTGTGCTGGCATTAAGGCGCGTACAAAGCGACGTAACTGAACTGAACTGACGTGGCTTAGTTTTTGACGAACTGACCAAAGGGTAAGCAGTAATGCATTACAGTAGGCATCGTCTAACGGCGTCCGTGGCGTTCGTGACTACGCTCACGTACGCGTTAACCAATGACCAATGGGCTCCTTTTGCTTGCCCACTGGTTACTCAGTTTGTCAAAAACTAAACCGTGTTAGTTTAGTTCAGTTCAGTTACGTCGCTCTGTACGCGCCTTTACAGACAGCAACCTATAGTCGAAATTCTGTTGTTTTAGAATTACACCAACGACCAGTCAACTATGTATCGTCTTTCGTTTCTCGTTAATCGTGGCCTCGCATACTTACTTTCTTTCTCAAAACAACTCGCTCGGCGTTATGCCTCGTTTACACGACCGAGCAACCATCGAGCAAACGTCGAGCAAATGTATTCAAAATACACGTACACTGTACTAATTGCTCGACGTCTGCTCGACGTTTAATGCTAATTAGGAGGGTGGGCGGGTTGTATTTGGAAGGCCTATATAACACGTGATCAGCTGTGGGCTAAGGTAAGGCCTACACATGAGCCAGGGGCGGGGTTCCATTAGGTCTGTTTAAGCCAACTCGATGTTTGTTCGATGCTTGCTCGATCGTGTAAACGGGGTATTATTCAGCGAACACAATCCTCGCTTCTCGAGCGTCGAGCAACATCGGTCTTATCTCAAAAGATAGGCCTACCACGTAGTCGTCGCTAGCGCTAAAACTAGCCGCCACGTGTATAATGATTCAGCCAACTGATTCAGCCTACTTGGATCACTGTGTAAATGGACGATAAGTATGGATTTTTATGGCCAAATCACACCCAAGAAGCCGACGAGATTCAATTCAACTAAACTGTTGAGTTGAGTTGAGCCGAGTTGCGTCGGCGTTGTACTTGTACGTGTGAATTGGACATTACCGTCCATTCATCGCTCCTCCATTCCACACTCAAAACGTACTTTCTTAATTCATAAATTTTCTTCATCGACAACCGCAATCTTCAACAACTATACATTTTGTCAGAATTTCAAGCTTTTTGTCGTTTTTGAAGATGATTTAATGGCTTGTCTGCTAAAATGGCAGCGACAACTACAACGCGTACCGCATAACGTTCATCATCGTCGATTACCTAATGGTGCAGCAAGCTGACATACCACCGCCCCAATTAGCCATACTGGGCAAGCCCTTACCTCGCAGCACATTACTCGAGCTACAGGGCCTACATTAACTTGTTAGGCGCACGACGCTGGAAGCGACCCTTATTTTGGGACGGTGTGTCTGTATCCGAGGCTGTCTGCCGCAGCTCGGCTGTTGTAGGGCCTATATAGCAGTCGCGAGCCACGTCGCCTACCGACTTGTATCATGATTCATCGGTAATGTTTTGGGTTGACTGATTAGTCACCGTACGTGTTGATCCGAACGTTTGACTATTAGTCGACTGAAAGTCGAGAGTGGAGACCTTGGTGCATGTTTTCTGGACAACTGAGAAGGAAAGAAAACAGAGAAAATGACGTCTGCCTGCATATAGTTAATTTATACGTCTTGATTCTAAAGTCCTATCCGTCAGCGGTGACAGACAGACAGACATTCGATTCAAGTCTGCATGTTGTTTATGTCTAAATATCGGGTGTGCCGACAAACATACATGTAATCATTGTACAGTTCCAGAGGCCTGTATGCGATCCTACGACCTTGCTATACAATTGCACGATGGACTATGTAGGCCTACGGATTTTCTAACGTCACTGATATTTCTTCTTATTTTCTTTTAAAGTATTTACACTAGTTTTTGTAGTTTTTTTGCATACAACTGCATCATTATTGCAGTGTTTATCGAATTATTTGACACATCTTCAACGATTTTCTGTTCCGCTACTAGTTCTAAAGTTTTTCTGTGCAGTTTCCGCCATTTTGAAACGCCAATTTAGTACCGTATCGTGTCTTATCTAAAGTGAACATTACCGGTAATTTGAGCTTTCTACAGCTTCATAGTGTCGAGTAAAAAGCGTAGTGTGGCCTCTGAGAGGTAAGGCGGCAGCTAGGTTCTGCTGAATGCCGAAGCTCATGACATACATGTAATTACGAACATAAACTGCCAGCCAGAAACGCCACTAATTTGTGCCATCAAAAGCCATTCGTTTTATGTTGTATGCTAAAACAACAATCGACGATGTTGGCCCAGTGGCGACATGATATGCGGTCGTCCCCCATATGCATGCGTACTCGTCCAGTGCACTTAATGACCCTGACCCCGACCTTTTGAGCTGAAAATTGGCGTGCGAGTTCTTGCGATACTGAGAAAAGGTCATACCAATTTTGGTTTTTCTGCGTCTTTTAAGGCGCGTTCAGAGCGACGTAACTGAAATAAACTGACACGGTTTAGTTTTTGACAAACTGAGCAGGACGAGCGCAGTCACGTAGCCGCCGACGCCATACGGTGCATACTGTAATGCACTACTACCTACCTATTGGTCAGTTCGTCAAAAACTAAACCACATCAGTTCGGTTCAGTTCAGTTACGTCGCTCTCTACGCGCCTTTAGTTTTCGAGCTATAGAAGCCCGCACTGGACAGAGACAGACGGACGGACGGACGGATGCGCAAAACCAGCAAAGACGGTCGCATAATGAGAGGCCCTAATTGCGCATAGCCCATATAATACGTTTTACACATTTCCTGCTTTCGAATTATATTGCATGACCTGCTTTCTATATAGGCCTGTAGGTTTGCCGTCGTAATTACAGCACTTGTTATTCCCACAATATCATAGCCGATCATATTGCCGTATAGGGCTAATCGTGTCGTCGACAAGTCGTGGTAGGCCTAACAAAAAGCCCACCTGTCGCTAGGATAGCTGACCATACTGGTTGTCAGTGACCTTGAAGATCATCCAAGGTCGATGATTTTCATATAATTTGATAGCCAATATGCCACTTCTTATTATAGGTCTCTCACCGTTTCCGAGATATGGCCAGTTGTCCGTAGAATTTCCTACCCCCCTACATTCAACCCCCAATTTGAAAATACTCCACTTGCACTAGATCGCCGGATTTTTTAAAGTTTACGTTTAGCACACATCGATAATTATTCCTGTAAAAAGTTTTCCCCTACGACCTAACGCTTAGCCACAATACATTCGTTACAGACAGACAGACGGACACACGGACTGACAGACGACGACAACCGCACCAATAGCTCAATCATCACTTAATTACTGTCGTTTAATGAAAATTGGGTGCAAAATGAGATTACCAGTCACACTTGATTATAATGTCCTGTCCACACTGCAGTCTGAAGAGCAGAGAATGAGGAAGGTAAAAAAGAGAAAAAGAAGACAACATTTTTCTCGCATGCTTACTGCCTATACGCTATTTTTCCTGCCAGAAGTGTTGATAAATGAGCATTTTATTGACGTTGAAGGTAATTTCTGACGTACCAAAAAAAGGTAGTTTATTTGAAACTACAGACGAACAATCCGTAGTAAAATATCTATAGCAAAATTATAGCATTATGTAGTTTTATGGACGTACCTTTTCACCTTCCTGATAGGAAACGGTGCGTTGGTCGGCCAAATCCGACTTATTGCCAACTACGATCACTGGAACCGGGTCTATATTAGAACTATCAACCTCCTATACACGAATATCAACAATCAAATGTTTTAATTTAAAAAAAAAACAAAAATACGATGAAGCAGGCCTACAATATATTATTTTGTGATATATTAAGTCATCCTATCCCTCACTGTAGTGTCTAAAGTGTTATAAGTGTGCATAATCTCACTCCACTTAAGCGTGGCGACTGATAGCGTCTCACGCCTGTATATCACACTTGCGTCCAGGCAGAACAGGCCGTCGATCACAGCCACGAAATCAGTACTTTTCAGCACGGTCTACCGTGTATCATGCCTTGTCATACACTCGCATAAACCGTGTTGAAAGCTATACATAAATGTCAAAGAATACAACATAAAACAGCACGGTCGACAACTTATCTTTAAAAAACACGTGTTGAAATTACAACCAGTAAGAAAAGGCATGTAGTCACACCTATAGGCTACACACCTTGTTCACACCTCGTGCGCATTAGAAGTTAATTTAACGGCAGGCGGCAATACGCACTATAAAAATTCACATTTTACTTACTTACTTACTTACTTTACTTACTTCACTAGACGGTAGTTGAAAAAACACGAACAGGTACTTTTGCTTCAGTGACGATTTTAAAACATTGCAAACGATGAAAATTATGTTTTGCGGTTTTAGTCATGTTAATTAACGTACATAATTATGCTTTGTATGTGCAATGTCTAATAAAATGTCAGCATGATATAACTCGCCTAATTTACGACTTTTTCGATTAAAGTTTTAACTTATTAATTTACTAAAAAGTTTTATAAAAGTTTAACTAAGCTGAAAAATTGAATTGTCTCATGCATTCACTTTACTATTATAATTTTAAACATACACTGACAATAAGTAAATATCTAGATCTAGCGATGTCTAACTCTTATTAAACTTTAACAAAATGACGTTGCCAATTGAAAACTTCCGAGAATTTATGGAAAGTTTCAAATTTAAAGTTTCAACAGTATGTCTTAAATTATTATAATAAAATATAAATATCTTACCTGTCGGATTCGATCGAGCCAGTAGTGCAACATTTCGTACGATCGTCTGTCTGTGATGTCGTAGACTAGCAGCAAACCCTATTAACACATAGATACATTCATTAGCCAGGAGCTTCCATTCCTATAGCTAGTGGGCGCCGCTTGGACCCAGTGAAATATAGGGAAGAGAGGGTTTTCAAGGTGTATGCAAAATTGCTATCACTAAAAGTGCTGTTTTAGCTTAAAATGCACCACAAACCGTTTGACGGCCGGGCTCTGCCCGAATCCGGGAAGGAGGGCGGGGGAAGGAAGGAAGATAAGAGAGAGAGAGAACTTGAGCCCGATTTTGATTCTAGATTTGGGGGACAGAAGCCACTGACATTAGCCACCATTTTCCTAGAAACAAAATGTATATTATATGACGTATTTTTAAAAACTGCACAACATGATCACGCATGGGGTCCATATTGCTGCTCTATGAGGATTAAAATCGGCCTAATACAGCCTGCAATAATATTCTGCAAACAAAAATTCCCGAATACGTATCGTGATCCGGACTAGTCATTTGTCCATGCAGACAGTGGAAAAAACTTCGAAATATAGCCTAACCGTCTTTCTAAAATGAACTTATAAACCGCAGTAGATCTAATCGACACTCCCCTGCAAGCAAATAAGTTGCGCATATAGTACAAAATACGATACAAAAAGCTTGCATCTTGTGCAACTCGAAAAGATACGTAATACTGTGTCAAAAACGTTTGGCAAAAACTGGCCGAAAAATCCGGTATTCTGTTGCCGAATAGACCTATGTTTGCTGGTTTACTTTTAGCTCAGATTTTCTCCGTATCAGCGCCAGGGCCTGTCTATGACACCTAACACGTGGTTCATTATGCCTACAATATTTTTGGGGGGGATAAGCAACATGTCAATACCGTGCCTTTGACAATGCTATGTTCACAAAAAAATTTGAGCTAATGCTCACGAGACGCGCGAAAGCCTATAGCGGTTTCGGTTCAGTAGTTTAGCTGAAAATTAGGGTGTTCACGCTAAGTTAACATACAAATACCAAATTCTCTATCTGGATCGCATAACGATAGTTATGTGGCGCCACCTTGTGAATGATATAGATTTGTGTGCAGCCCAAAATCGCCAAAAATCCATAAAACCCCCTATTTTAGCATTCAAGGTCATGCAAGGTCATTGAATTCGGCGCCAATCGAGAGCCAGTGTACGACTTCTTATTAGTCTTCCAAGTAACCGATGGTAAAGATTTAATGATCCTATCTTGCACCGTTTTTGACTGATCCACCCGTGTGACAGACGGACAGACAGACGGACAGAATTGCGATGGCTAAGACGCGCAGAAAGCAGTAGCTGCTTTGGCGCGTAAAAACCTCTGCTAGAAATGGCTATCAGTAATCAGTGTCATTCTAGCAAAACAGTTACAGCATGCGTGTATTTTATACGAAATGGCTCTATCGCAAGCGATTTCGCCTATAGCAACCCATTTCTCCTTCATGTGGTCTGTCGTCTATCACACTCGTACACCCTGTTTACACCGGTCAACGGATTTACATACCAATTGGCAGGTATCCTTGCGGAGTCCAGTGACACACTGTGTTAGATGAAAGTTCCTGACCCCCATAAGAAGGGAAGATTTTGCCAAGCTTAAACCCCTCCGCCAGCCAACACTTGTCATTGCCCAAATATGATTAGCCAAAGGGCAGCATTAATCAGTAATTTAGAATTTTACCGAATTATTGTGGTCACTTGTTACGCAATAATTAGCAAAAAAAGATTGTAGAAAATTTACTTTAGTTCCTCGATACTGACATCGCGTCATGCTGCGGAAGCGTTCTTGTCCCGCCGTGTCCCTACAAAACCACACGGACACACAGACAGACAGACGCACGTACACACAGAGATATACTTATACCCCCGTTTACACGATCGAGCAAACATCGAGCAAATATGAAGCATGCATAAAGCATAACTAACATCGAGCAGGCATCGAGCAAACGTCCAGCAAACATCGAGCTGGCTCGTCCAGCTAACGTATAGCCAGCTCGTCGACTCAGCTTGATCGTGTAAACGGATTATTAGACGCACTGTTAACCCGTATAGTCCATTCTCCTCTTTCCGCTCTTCGCGCTTTTGTGTGAAATGCCGGACTGATTTCTTCACTGAACATTCTTTCAGAGCTATGATCCAAATTGATTAATTCAATCACGAGGTAACTAAGTACCGATTACTACAAACAATTTTACTGATAGCTCGTCAACCAATATAAAACAAAAAGCAACCATTCTAGTCTACGGAAGTTCTAAAAATATCCTTCATAATTCGTACACACATTTTTAGGAAATGGGGGTAAAGTGAAAAGTGAAACCGTTGATTTGAGCGCACTGAATTAGGGGACTTACAGAATAATTTTTTCGCTAAACACCTCCTAGAAATGAAAATTTCAATGATTAAACCACTAAAGAACTTACACTAAACGAAACAGGTAAAATGTTAGCAGAAATGTGACTTGGATCTGACTGGATCACTTCTTACGCACGCTGAGTTAAATAACGAAGACAACATAGGCCTAATATGTTCGTTACCATATCTGCAGGCAGACATTTGCACCGTCAATGACAAAATTCTCTTTTACGAAGTCGATGCCTAAAACACAAAACGAACATTGTTTTATTCTGCTTTGTTTTTACATTACAAAACGCACGAAAGAACAAAAAAGGCACACGGAGAACGCAAACATCCGCAAACGATAATGTCAATTTTTCCTGTTGTGTTTGCCAGGTGGCAACAGCAATAAAATCTAATCATCTCTAAGCTGGACTAAGTTAAACCTTCTCTAAAAATTTCAGTCAGAATTCGAAACGTTGTTTGTTGTGCTACGAACTAAGTTATATATTAATGCACACATGGCATCATAAAACCGGAACCTTTCGGTATATGTACGGTTCTGAAAGATTAGGCCTAGGCTATAGGCCCAATTACCAACCAAGTAATCATTATTAATTATGTACAAAACATCAGTTTATACACTTGTTAACGGCAACATTTAAGGACTTGCACATCGAAAACAGCAAAAATTACAAAAGGTGATATTGCCCGCATCACACTGACTGTGTGTCAATGTGCTGCTAATCAATATCACCTTTTGTAATTTTTGCTGTTTTCGATGTG